>Ga0307486_1000963_pt1 | contig 23850 bp, 27 predicted proteins | sample CBIW02metaG_FD_203663 | JGI IMG/M metagenome (GOLD analysis project Ga0307486, IMG submission 203663) | Sea-ice brine microbial communities from Beaufort Sea near Barrow, Alaska, United States - CBIW 0.2 | ecosystem: Environmental > Aquatic > Marine > Coastal | place: USA: Alaska | collected...
TAATCTGTTCACCGGTCAGTGCCATTAACTCATCTGAGGCTTTCGGCCACTTGAATTTCTCCTCGGCCAGGGCCTTGTAATAGAGGACAAAGCCGTTGTCTTCCCACATTAAACACTTGATCTTATTCCGCTGCCGATTGGTGAAGGCGTAAAGCGCACCGGTGAACGGATTATGGCCCAACTCCTGCTCAACCAGCACCGCCAGGCCGTTGGCCTGTTTGCGGAAATCCACCGGTGCCCGATATAGATAAATCTCTGGCAACGACAAGGACGGGCGCAAATACCGGCGGCGCATCACAGCTGCCTCAGCACCGCGCCCAGCAACTCGATATTGCCAGCGTGCAAACCGGTGATGGAAACACCGCCGGGCAAGGATACGGTCAGGCCATCAGCGTCGCCAGCATCAACACCGATGCGGGGAGCTGAAGAAATAACCCGCGTGAATCCGGTGGCTGCCGGCGCCTGCTTCGGATAATCTTTACCAGACGTTAGCTTCTGGCGCCAATAAACGAATTGATGATAAATCAGCGACTGTTGCTTGCAGAAAGCATTGCCAGACAAGTCGGTCACTTCCCAATCGTTAATCTGCTGCTGCCAGAAGTGCACTTTTTCGGTTGAGGTCATACTGAATCCTCGTGGAATGAATGAGGCGTTCAGTGTGTGCAATTGACGAGCTGGGGTGTAGGTGCTGATTTATGGGCGCTTACGGAACAACAATGCCTGGAGTGGTTCGCCGAAGATGGCTGGGAAATTGTCCACGGGCCGGATCTGGCACCGGATGGCCCGTTAACAGAGCCAGTCGACTATCGACAGGTATTGTTACTGGCTGATCTTGAAGCCGCCATCCGCCGCATTGTCAGCGCCGGTTTAAAACTGACCCACCCTTGGCGTTTAAGTGTTGGTTACAAGGCGAGGTGGCGAGGTCTCCAGAGGACTTTGTCGTTTTTGGACGGAAAATCCCTAGAACCCCAATATGCGCCTTCATGTCGAATCATAAAAAAGTTGGTAACAGAACGCCGCTCTAGCCCGCATCCTTCCGCACTGAAAAAAACAGCGACAAAGAATAAAGTTGGTAACTTTCGGGCTGCAAATCACGTTCACCGAATGAATCAAGGTTAGGCCGTAATCGGCTAAGCAATTGATAAACCTTGTGACCTTATGATTTAAGGTTTGCTGCAAAGCCGGAAGTTACCAACTCTATTATGTTTGTTACCGACTTTATTAAGAGCCCACACTTCATGCCGAAGTACCATTCGTTGCCTTTCCTGGTCTGGTGCATCTCTGGATCTCGCGCCTTCGCTTTATTCTTGGTGGAGGGCTGTGCCGCAATAATAGTGGCATCAACGATCATACCTTCGCGCATTAGCATGCCGCGGTCGGCCAGATGACCGTTGACCTGTTCGAAGATCACTTGAGTCAACGCCTACTTTTCCAGCAGGTGGCGAAACTCCAGCAGGGTCGTGGCGTCCGGGACCGATTCCACACTTAAGCCGATGCCAACAAAGTCACGCAGGGCCTGACTGTCATAGATGGCATCTTCCAGAGCCTCGTCTGCCAGGGCATACCACTGCTGGACAAAATGCATCCGCAGTATGCGCTTCAGGAGAATTGGCGGGCGTCCGCGTTTGCCGCGGGAATCGGGATAATAATAGGGTGAGAGCGCCTTCAGCCGCCGCGACCAGGGCACCACCTGTTCCATCTCGCCTAGAAACCGCTCACGGCGGGTCGTCTTTTTCTTGGCAGCAAACTCTGCCTGGGCGAAACTCGTTTGCTTTATGATCATTCCTAGTCAATGCGGCTATTGGAGGTTTAATTTTTTACCAAAGCATGAACTCAAGCTGAATTAATCAGTGTTTCCTTAGTGCCATTTCAGGGCTGACAGCGCAATTCTCTCCCAGTAGCTCATTCACAGAATGGCGAGAGACCCCCAGAGATTTGGCTAGTCCCGTAACAGTCCGGCATGAAGACCTCTCTCAGTATTTAACTTGGATGGGCCGGCTTGCGTTGCATACCATCGCCGTTAGGCAACAACCGTGGTGATACCGAGTAAAATAAACGCACGACGCTCTCTGCACGATCTGATAGCAGTTCTGCACAGCGTAAAAGAGCTTCGTCCAGTGCCAACGGCCCATCGGCCAAAGCTAATGCAGCGGTAACGCCTTCGTTATATGACAACTGCCATCCCTCACCGAGGCTACCCGCTAACACAACTACTGGAACACCCATTTCCTGTGCGCAGCGGGCAATGCCAATTGGGGTTTTCCCTGCCATGCTCTGACCGTCTAGCCTTCCCTCGCCGGTAATGACCAAATCGGCACGCTCAAGTCGTTGTCGAAACCCTAACTGTGCCATCACCAGTTCTATACCTGGACGCAGCTCCGCTCTCAGAAATGTATGTGCCGCGAACCCCATTCCTCCAGCCGCCCCTGAGCCGGGTAATTCACGAAAGTCTTCTCCGAGAGTCTCAGCCACCTTGTCGGCGAAATGTGCGATCGCAGCATCCAATATGATTACATCTTCTTCGCTAGCGCCTTTTTGAGGGCCGAATACAACACTGGCGCCGTGCTCACCGACCAGCGGATTATCTACATCCACTGCGGTCTCAACGATCACCTCAGACAGGCGCGAATCAAGCCCATCAAGCTCCACTTGAGCAAGATTGATCAGAGCCGCCCCACCGGGCGGCAGAGGTCGTTCTTGGTCATCAAGCAATCTTGCCCCTAAAGCCTGCAGCATACCTGCACCCGCGTCGTTGGTCGCACTACCCCCCAGCATGAGTATTATGCGCTTGGCACCTGCGTCAAGGGCGGCGATAATCAGTTCACCTACCCCATGGGTGGAGCTATGCAGTGCCGTGCGCTCCAGAGGCGCCAGGTGCTGCAGACCACACGCTTCAGCCAGTTCGATATAAGCTGTGCAATTAATGGGATGCCAGCCCCACACTGCCTGACGAAGTTGCCCCAAAGGTCCCTGGACCATCTGGTATCGCCGCTCTGCTCCCGTAGCGACAATCAAAGCATCCAAAGTACCTTCCCCACCATCGCCCATCGGGCAAGCATCACACTCTGCAGATGGTAAAGCTCTATGAGTACCGTCAGCGATCGCGCCGACGGCCTCGCTAGCCGAGAGAGCATCCTTATAGCTATCTGGCGCTAGGATAATGTACATCGCTCGCCTCCTCTAGGTTCTCCTCAGGATTGCGTGCCGAGCGCCGGGTGCTGTTTCGCAGCATCGGCGTTACCGGGAGCATGATGTGCTCCGTATTAATATCGATCTGATTGATCTGCGCCATCAGTAGCTCAGTGGCCTTAAAGGCCATCAATTCCACCGGCTGTTTCAGGGTCGTCAGGGAATGACTCGGCCAAGCCGCCATCGGTATATCGTCGAAACCGATGACCGAGACGTCATCAGGCACTTCAATGCCCAATTCATGCCGCAAGGTATCAATAGCAGCAAATGCCATCAGGTCGTTAGCACAGAAAAGCGCATCCGGTGGTGTTGGATTAGCAAACAGGCGCCTCGTTGCATGGCAGGCATCTGCGTAACGGTAGTTACCTACCTCCATCGCATGGCAATCCACTCCCACGGCGGCAAGCCCCTCTAGAAAGCCGGCTTGCCGTTGGAGGTCGGTGGAAGAGCCTGGCAATCCTCCCAGATAGGCAATACGACGATGGCCAAGGGAGGAAAGGTAGTGACCTGCCCAATAACCTCCACTGTGGTTGTCACTGCCGACCTGGCTAATACCATCAAAATTGACCGTACGATTGATGACAACGAAGGGAATACCAAAATCCACTACCTCCTCGGCCTGGGCGCTGTCCATGGTTATAGCCAGCATCAGCACACCCTCGACTTGGCTTCTAATTATGTCGTCGATTACCGTGGCGAAACCGCTATATGACGGAGCAAAGAAAAGCAGAAGATGGTACCCCTGTTGCTGAAAATAGCGTGACGCCTTTTCCAAAATGACACTATAGAACGGATTTTCGAGACTGTAAGTCACCACAGCAATGGTACGACTCGATCTGGTGATCAGCGAGCGCGCAATGGAGTTGGGGCGATATCCTAGTTCCCGGGCTGCCGCCATCACCTTTTTACGCGTTTTCTCCGCCACCTTGGCATCAGGCGAAAAGCTGCGACTCACTGCTGACTGGGACACGCCGGCTAACTTCGCCACATCGCGGGAGGTTACGGATTTTCTTTTCATGCATCACGCTCTCAAAGGGCCGTCTAAATCATATACAGCCCGATTCAACAGAACCAAAGGCGGTGAATTACCGTCCTCACTCTCACAGCTTTTCAAGAGATCAATACTGGTCGATCTTTTTCACGTAAACCTTGCTGTTATCTAATGCTCCTTGCACTTCACCATCGGTTAGCTCTCTGACAACCTTAGCGGGCACGCCCACAATTAAGGAGCGCGGAGGGAATCGTTTGCCCGAGGTGACCAAAGCACCGGCAACTATGATGCAATGCTCACAAATTTCGAGCCATTAAGTAGCGTAGCGTTCATGCCCACTGGTACGCCGTCGCCGATTTTACATCCATGTAACATGGCCAGGTGCCCTACCGTCATCTGGCGGCCGATGTCGACCGGGTAATCAGGATCGGTATGTACCACACAGCCATCTTGCAGATTGCTGCCCTACCCGACTGTGATAGGTTCATTATCCCCTCGTAGCACTGCGCCAGGCCAGACAGAGACTTCGTGGGCATGGTGAATACGCCGGATCAGCGTAGCTTCTTCCATCATCATGGCGCCTGGCGCTATTTCGGGAACGTTACCTTCGAGTCGATACACTGGCATTAAGTAATCTCCCTAAAAGCCGACTTGGTCGCCACCTTTAAGTTGAAGTATCTCGCGTGCTTCGTCGGGCGTTGCTACTTCAAAGGAAAGGCCTTCGAGAATTTCGCGTACTTTGGTTACTTGTGCTGCGTTGCTTTCGGCTAACTTGCCTGGAGAAAGCCATAGCGAGTCTTCAAGACCGACGCGAACATGACCGCCGATGGCTGCCGCCTGAGCAGCGATGCGCATCTGGCTGCTTCCGGCACCCAGAACTGACCACTCGTAGCTATCTCCGAATAAGCGGTTGGCGGTTCGGCGCATATGCATAACATCCTCAGGGTGGGGGCCGATACCGCCCAGGATGCCGAACACACTCTGCACGAAGACTTTTCCACTAATAATGCCGCGATCCATCAAATTGCGTAAATTGTAAAGATGGCCAATATCGTAGCATTCACATTCAAAGCGGGTGCCGTTCTCTTCACCAAGTGTCATGGCCTTCTCGATGTCAGCGAAAGTGTTCTTGAACACCAGGTCGCGACTATTCTCAAGGTGGGCACGCTCCCATTCGTGCTTAAAATTCTCATATCGGTTAAGCATGGGAAACAGCCCAAAGTTCATCGACCCCATGTTCATAGAGGCAAGCTCAGGCTTAAACTCCATGGCCGGCCGCATACGTTCCTCAACTGTCATATGCGGGCTGCCGCCAGTGGTAAGGTTGATGACCGCGTCGGTAGCTTTCTTGATACGCGGCAGAAACCGCTCGAAGACAGATGGATCTTGTGTGGGCTTGCCATTATCGGGATCGCGGGCATGGAGGTGAAGTATGGAAGCGCCTGCCTCGGCAGCAGCGATGCCTGCCTCGGCAATTTCTTCAGGTGTCACCGGTAAGTGTGGCGACATGGAAGGCGTATGGATGGCACCGGTTACGGCACAGGTGATAATAACTTTACGTTTGTTAGCCATTAGAAATTTCTCCTAGTTAAGTCGAAAAGTTATTTGGTATCGATATTGCGCTGATGGGCCATCAGCGCCATTAGGCGTCGGTCGCGCCAGGCTTGCCGCTCAGCTAGACCTTCGGAAGGTAGCTGAGCCCGGCGTTCCTGGCCCAAGGCAGCCAGGGTTGCGGTATCCCAGGGATCATCATCGCTGCGCTGACGGTCAACATCGCGGTAAAGTGGTCCATAGCGATGGCCGTAATCGACGACTCCATTAGGAGCATTAAGGTCGATGGTTTCGAACGGCCCCATAAACGACCAACGCAGGCCAAGCCCGTGTTTGACTGTCTTATCCAGATCCTCAGCGGAAACATAGCCATCGCGAAACAGGCGTAGCGCTTCGTTCAACAATGCGCCTTGCAAACGGTTGAGAATGAAGCCTTGGACTTCCTTACGAACCAGTATCGGGATTTGCTGAGCTTGTTCCATCAGTTGCATGGTGCGGTTCACCGCTCCTTCCGAAGTGGCAGGTGATGGAACTATTTCGACTAATGGAATCAAGTAAGGTGGATTGACAGGATGTGCTACTAAGCAGCGCTCAGGGTGTTTCAGGTCGTCGGTGAACCGGGACGCGGCGATGCCGGAGGTAGAACTTGCCAGCACGGTATCTGTGGCCACCACCGACTCAAGGTCTGTATAGATACATCGTTTGGCATCAACGTCTTCTGGCCCACATTCCTGAACGTACTCAACACCCTTCATGGCATGTGCCAGATCGCTTTCTGTCTGGATGAGAGATAGCGGAGCCTCAACATCTTCAACCAGGCCAGCCTGTAGTAGGTCTTGAAGAGATTGACGAATGCCGTCTCGGACTTGGTTGAGAGCGCTAGCATCAACATCATAGAGACATACAGACATCCCGCTTCGAGCAAAAACAATGGCCCAAGCCCGGCCAATCAAGCCTGCACCGATAATTCCTATACGTGCTGTCATGGGGCTACTCCTATATCAGTTACAAAGATTCAACATTGGCGCAGACACTCAGCGCCTGACCTGAAATATTGGTACCACCAGGTGCTGACAGGAACAGGGCCATAGAGGCAATGTCGGAGGGTTCAACCATGCGTCGCATGGATATCTTAGAAAGATTTTCCTGCTCCATTTCGGCATAGCTAATCCCGCGCTTGGCCGCGCGGTCTTCAATGACCTTCTCAATACGCGGTCCACGAACAATGCCAGGTAGAATTGCGTTGACTCTCACTCCTTCCGGGCCGAGCTCGATAGCCAAGCTCTTGGTCAGTCCGACGACAGCCCATTTGCTGGCGGCATAAGGAGTGCGGTAGGCAAAGCCCAGGCGACCTGCGACCGAAGCCAGGTTGATCAGCAGCCCCTGACTTTCCTTCAGTAACGGTGTCGCGCGGCGAGCAACCCGATACTGACCATTGAGATTGATGTCGATGGTGCGGGTCCAAGCGTCATTATCGATCTCTTCGATCCCCGCAGTGGGCCCGGCGATGCCGGCATTATTAACTACGACGTCAAGCCCACCCAGAGAGGCGACATCTTGGAACAGCCGGTCGACGTCCTCTTCTTGGCTGACATCAGCCACAGTGTGTGAGATGCCCTCCGGCAGCGAGGCCAAGGCTTGGGTGTCGATATCACAGACGTGAACTCGTGCGCCCGCCTCCTGGAAGGCCTTAGCAATTGCTAAACCGATACCATTGGCACCAGCGGTAATCAGTACTCTGAGGCCATGGCGTGGCGTTAAACTTTCTACGACGGTCATAAAGTTTCTCTCCTTGGAGGGGTTTACAGCGAAGGCAGCCAAGTAGACAGGAAAGGCAGCAGGCTGATGATCAGAAGATTGATGAGCACGATTCCTACGAAGGGCAGGACGGCCCAGGTGAGGCGAGCGATACTAATATTAGCAATCTGGGATGCCACGAAGAGGTTGAGCCCGACCGGTGGGGTGAACATGCCCATGGCCAGGTTGACCACCATTATGATCCCGAAGTGGACAGGGTCGAATCCGAAGCTGATCGCAATGGGCAACAGGATAGGCACGAAGATCAGGATCGCCGCTGCTGCCTCAATAAACATCCCTGCAAACAACAGCAGGAGATTGGCCAGGATAATGAACAGTAATGGGCTGTCGATGGCCGATATTGCGAATTGAGACACTATGTCAGGCACCCTTAGCCGCTGAAGAATACGCCCATAGAGCCCTGCAGCGCCGATGATGCTTAGCACAATAGCGCTGGTAACAGCCGATTGCTTGAGGATATCAACCAGGCTGTTCAGCTTGATTTCCCTATAGATGACAAACCCAATTAGGAAAGAGTAAGCCACCGCGATGACTGCGGCTTCAGTCGGCGTGAAGATGCCTCCGTAGATGCCGCCCAAGATGATGACGGGCATGAGGATTGCTAGGATAGCCTTGCGCCCCGCTCTCAGGACGTCCATCCAAGAACTCTTTTCGATACTCCCAGCCAAACCATTGGCCTTGGCGAAGAAGTAGGCAAAGATCAGCAGAGTCAGAGTGACTAGAATGCCTGGCAGAATGCCTGCGATGAACATGTCCCCCACGGACACATTAGCGGCAATAGCGTAGAGAATCAGTGGGATGCTGGGCGGGATAATGACGCCAAGGGCGCCGGAAGCAGCTTGGTTGGCGGCGGTATAACCTCCTGGGTAGCCCTTGGCCAGCATGGCCGGGATCATGATTGCGCCGATGGCTGCGGTAGTGGCTGCGCCTGATCCTGAGATGGCCGCGAAGAACAGCGAGGTGACGATGGCCACCATCGCCAAGCCGCCTGTCATGCTACCGACCAGGGTGTTGGAGAAGTCGACCAGACGCCGGGATATTCCACCGCTTTGCATCAAGGAACCCGCGAGGATGAAGAAGGGTATCGCCATCAACGGGAAGGAATTCACCGACGCGATGAGCTGTTGGGGGACGATCAACAAGGGTGATAAATCCCCATGCCAAATAGTTATGGCAGAGGCCAGTCCGAGCGAGAGGGCAATGGGTACTCCGATGATGAACAGCGAAATCAGCAGCAGGAACAAGAGCAGTGCCATGGTCAGTTCACCTCCTGCTTGGGCTGGTTGGGTATGTTGAGTGCCTCATCGATCAACAGTCCCAGGCTGTTGATCATGATAACCACGCCTCCTGCGGGAATGGCCATATAAGGCCACATCATGGAAACTCGAGTGCTGGGAGCGGTCTGGCTAGCGACACGATCCATAAGGTCGTACCCGTACTTGATCATGATGAAGGCGAAGAGGGCGGAACACAGGATGATGGCAATCCTCAGCATACGAGCCAGTTTTTTTCCGGCGTGTTCCAGTAATATGTCCACGGAGATTAGGGTGCCCTTGCGATAGGCATAACCGGCGCCGAGGAAAGTCAACCAGAGCATGGAGAAGCGGGCTATTTCATCAGAGAAGTACAGCGGGCTGCCCACGACGAAACGGGCAAATACCTGCCAGAAGATGAGCATCGTCATCAGAAGCAACAACCCTGCCAATATCCAGCCGATCAGACGGTTGAACTCATCGATGGCTCTGTGGATCGCCAATAAATAAGTATTCATGGCTGCCTCATGCGTTAAAAAAGTTGCCCACAGGAAACAGTTCCTGCGGGCATCGTTGGCTCAGTACTCGAAATTGATGGCAGCGTTGACCAGATCTTCACCTATGGTGGGAGCCCAGTCTTCTAGAACGGGTTTGACCGCTTCGCGGAAAGGGGCGAGGTCGGGATGGGTCACGGTCATGCCCAATTCCTCTAGTTGAACGAGGTAACGCTGTTCCAGCTCTTGACTGGCTTCACGCTGAACCGGTAGGGCGATCTGGGCCGCTTCCATGATGATCGCCTGATCTTCTTCGCTGAAGGAATTGAACAGGTCCAGGCCCATCATCAGTGGCGCTGGCGAATAGACGTGTTGGGTCATGTTCAGGTAGTCCTGAACTTCGTAGAAGTTAACGTCATAGATGGTGGCAAGGGGGTTTTCCTGGCTGTCCATAACACCCTGCTGGAGGGCGGTGTAAACCTCGGTCCAGGCCATGGGCGTCGCGTTGGCACCCAGTGCTTGCCAGGTATCGACCTGGACGCGGCTTTCCTGAGTGCGGTGGTTAATGCCTTCGAGATCGCTGGGTTTCTCGATCGGACGTACCGAGTTGGTGTTGTGGCGAAAGCCGTTCTCCATCCACGCCAGGAACTTCACGTTCATTCCTTCCTCGGCCAGCTGGGCGAGCTGCTCGCCATATTCGCTGTCCAGGAAGGCATAAGCATGCTCGTGGTTCTCGAATACGTAGGGCAGGTCAAAGAGCATAAATTCGTCGACGAAGCCCCCCATTGGACCGGTAGAGGAAATGCCGGCATCGATGATGCCAAAGCCCATGCCTTCGACGACTTCGCGTTCGGCACCCAATGCGTTGTCGTAGTGGGGCTCAATGGTTAGCCGACCGTCTGATAGGCGTTCAAGCTCCTCACCAAATTTAAGAACCCCAATACCCTGCTGTGAGTCAGGGCCGAGCGGTAGACTCACATTGATAACACGCTCCGATTCTGCAAGAGCTTGGGTTGAAATGGCCAAGGCGACGGCAGCGGCCAAAGATGTAAGAAAGAGGTAAAGCTTCATACAGTACTCCTAGTCGTAGTCCAGCAATAAAGCTGTGCGTTTTGTCGTTGTATTTGTCACCTACGTAATACGGGCCTCAAAACCGAGATTCTGTACTGCTGTTCGGGCCAAGTAATGTTATAGGGGAGAAAGGTTACGTATGCAAGAGTGTATAAAAAAATTCGTCAAGACTAGACGTATCTATCTATTTAAAAAGAGGAAAAATTTTATTATTAACACTGAATACGTAGTCATAATTTATTTTTAATAGACATTTAGCCCAGTTTCGGGAAAAACTGAGCGAAGTAAGACGTAAGCTTCACCAGATTATTTTTCAAAGATAATAACGAGCTTATGAGCAAAACGATGTTCATTTTGAGGAAAAGCTTGGCCGCTGAGTTCAATACAATGCCCACCACTAACCAAAACAAAACAGTTCGGGTTTACCTAAGGAAACACTGATTTATTCCCCTCGCGTTGCCGGTTTAGTAAAATGGTAGTTCCTCCGCAGGATTAGCCAGAGGCTGTCATGAAGCAAACGAGTTTCGCCCAGGCAGAGTTTGCTGCCAAGAAAAAGACGACCCGCCGTGAGCGATTTTTGGCAGAAATGGAGCAGGCCGTGCCTTGGCCGAGGCTGCTGAACGCACTATCACCGCACTACTATCCTGATTCGCGCGGTAAACGCCCCCCCCAATACCTTTAAAGCGCATGCTGCGGATGTACTTTGTGCAGCAGTGGTATGCCTTGGCGGACGAAGCGCTGAAAGATGCAATCTATGACAGCCAGGCGCTGCACAATTTTGTTGGGATTGACCTGGTCGTGGCATCCGTCCCGGATGCCACGACGCTGTTGAAGTTCCGCCACTTACTGGAAAAGCAGGCGTTGACTCAAGTGATCTTCGAACAGGTCAACGGTCATCTGGCCGACCGCGGCATGCTAATGCGCGAAGGTATGATCGTTGATGCCACTATTATTGCAACACCGCCTTCGACCAAGAACCGGGCAAAGGCGCGAGATCCAGAGATGCATCAGACCAATAAAGGCAACGAGTGGTATATCAGCATGAAGGGGTTCTAGGGATTTTCCGTCCAAAAACGACAAAGTCCTCTGGAGGCCACGGATGGCCTGTCCTTCAGAGGGGTATTACTTTTTGAGAGGTCCCTATTTCCACTATATTTGAGTAAGATTTAGCCTTTTTGGGTTAAATCTATGGCATTCGAAGAACGCGCTCAGATCTTGTCCGAGGCGGAACAAGATGAGTTTTATGGACCTCCCGCTTTTACGTCCGCCGACCAACGCTTCTTTTTCGCTCTGAACGATAAGGAACGGGCAACCGCCAAAGGCCTCCGTCACCGGGGCCAGCGCTACATGTTGGTTGTACTGCTGGGCTATTTCAAAGCCAAGCCGGTAGTGTTGAATCCTGGTTTCCATCAGATCAAACAAGATCTTAAATACGTTCACCAAAGCGTGTTGCCGGGTCCGGGCTGCAGGCCTTTCAATCTATCTCCGAAAGAAAACGAACGGATATACCAACGGATATTTCAACTTTGTAATTATCAGCGCTGGAACGCCAAAGACCATGAGGTGGCGCTGCGTGCCCATTTAACCCATCAGGCCAGGGCCTGGGCAGCTCCGCGGCATCTTTTCGACGCAGTCATTGAGTATTTGTCTGTGCAGAAGATTGCGATTCCTGCTTACAGCACGCTGCAAAAGATGATCAGCCAGGTGGTGGGTGATGAACAGGAACACATGACAACCCACATTGAGCGTGCAATGTCCCCGGAGCTCAAGCAAGCACTGGCTGATCTTGTGAACGGTGGAGGGTTGTTGCCGTTTCGGCAATTGCGACAATCGGCGCGCAACTTCACCGGAACCGAACTTGAAAAAGAACTGGCCGTGTATCGCCACACTCAGCATTGGATGCCGGAAGTGGATCTACTCATGAGCACGCTATCGTTGTCCCAGAAAAATCAGCAACACCAGGCGGAGAAAGTCGACTATTACGGTGCCAAACTGAAACGACAAACCGCCGGGAATCAAAGACTGTATTTGCTGTGCTACTTGCAGGCGCGATGGCAACAGGCACTGGAACGCATCGCTGATGGCTTTGTACATCATGTCAGACAGACCAAACAGAAGGCAAAGGAGCATGCACAGGAAGCGGTTTATCAGGATTGGCAAAAGGCCGCAAAAAATGTCAGCAAGGCAGCTGAAGTGCTGCATTTGTTCATTGACGACAGCATCGATTTGCAAATACCGTTTGTAACGGTCAGACAAAAAGCACTGAGCCTGCTGGCCAAAAAAGATCTGGAATCCGTCTGTCTCTTCCTGAACGAGCAGCGGCGGTCTGTCGATGAAGCCATGTGGCAGTACTACGGCGGGAAAGACAATCTACGCAAAGGTTTACTGCGAGAGCTGTTCCTGTGTCTGCGCTTCGAAGGCAGCGATGGTACCCAGCATTTAGCGACCGCCCTGGAGAAAGCACAAAGCGAACTCAACGGCCAGGACGCTCAGTTGCAAACTGACACTGCCTGCAATCATTAAATACCGGGCGCTTGATGCCGACCTGATTGACAGTAAAAACTGGCGAAAAAACAAATATACACTGCTAGAGCAGAGCCAGTTGGCAAAATTGGCCAAAGAGCCTAATAAGTTGATCGAGCAGATGGCGATTGAATTGGATACTCGTTTACACGAGGTCAGCGAGTATCTGGAACAAGAAGACAACCGGAATATTATCCTGCGCAATCCGAAGGGCAAACGCTTCTGGCGCTTACCTTCAGCCAGCAAACATCATCTGGTCAACAACCCCTTATTCCAGCAAATACCCACGACGGGTGTCGCGGATGTACTGCGCATGGTGGACCGCGACACAAACTTCATTGACAGCTTCGCGCATGTGCTGGGTTCCCAATCCAGAAGCCGAACACATGAATATGATCTGTTGGCGATTCTGGTTGGCAATGCAACCAATCAGGGCATTTACGGCATGGCGCAGATCTCCGATCGTACCTATAATCAGCTCAGTACCATCCAGGCGAACTATCTTCGATTGGAAGCCTTGAATGCTGCCAACGACAACATCAATAACGCAACGGCCAAGCTACCCATCTTCAGGTACTACAACATCCAGGAGGATATGATCCACGCCAGTGCCGATGGTCAAAAGTTCGAGGCCCGGCGCGAGACCTTCAAAACCCGCTACTCGTCGAAGTACTTTTGCACTCAAAAAGGTGTTTCTGCCATGACCTTGATCGCCAATCATGCCGCGATCAACGCCAGAGTGATCGGTGCCAATGAACATGAATCTCACTACATCTTTGATTTGCTGATGAGCAATACCTCAGAAATCATTCCGGATGTGCTCTCAACCGATACGCATGGTGTTAACCATGTGAACTTCGCGTTACTGGATCTGTTCGGATACCAGTTTGCTCCGCGCTATGCCCAGGTTGGCAAAGTGATCAATGAAATGTTTGATGTCAAGGAAGACGAGGAGAACAGAATTCAGCTGCGCTTGAAAAAGCCCATCAACACCCACAGGATCGCGCAGCACTGGGATACCATCCAACGGATCGCAGTATCGCTCAAACAAAGGAAAACAACACAATCCACATTGGTAAGAAAGCTCTCGGGGTACAAACACAATCACCCGTTACTGGAAGCTCTGACGGAATACAACCGCCTGGTGAAAGCGAACTACTTGCTGTGCTACATCGATGATGCCAGTTTATGCAATTACGTTCAGCGTGCGCTGAACCGTGGAGAGGCCTATCACCAGTTGCGCCGAGCCGTGAGCAACGTTAATGGGGATCAGTTCCGAGGTAGCTCAGATGAAGAAATCCAACTATGGAACGAGTGCGCTCGGTTGGTCACCAATGCCATCATCTATTTCAACTCCAGGATACTCAGCCAGCTGTTGACCAGCTTTGAATATCACGGAGATACCAAGAGAATGGGAATCGTAAAACAGGCCTCCCCGGTGGCTTGGCATAACATTAACCTCAAGGGCACCTACAACTTTGAATTGAGCGAAAGGTTACCCGATCTAGAGTGGACTGGAAGCTAATGTCATACCAGTCATCAGCAAGAGAACCATTTGCATTGTGAAGGTCAGATAAACCCAGAATCCGCTCCCCCAAGAGTTAACTATTTCCATCCCGCTTCCTGGGGTTGTCACCCATGCGGCCAAAAGGACGCCAAGTGTCATTATTACGGCTATTACAAAGGCATCAGGCAGGTATTTGCTTATTAGGCCGGAAAATCCTTCCGAAATCCTGGATAACATTATTATGCTCCTGAAGAGTTTTAAGTTGCCGGGTTCTTTTTCGTGATAGCAAGAGTCGGAATGCAGGGGGCAAAGCTGCTGTCGATCACGCTCAATGCCTTGATGCCGAAGACATTCATCACCGCGAAGACCGGCCGGATGACCAGCGCCAGCCTTCCGGTCGTGGGGGGGCCGCGCTCAATTGAGTGCGATTCTCATAATTTCCACGGGGTGCTCGTTGAGCCTGTAGTCTTCCACTTTCAGCCAACCTATCTTTGCGTAGTAGGATCCCTTGTCTTCGGTGATCAGGTAGAGCGCCTCGTGGCCCTGCTGACGAAGCGCTTCTTTGGCATGGTCGATCAACGCCTTGCCGATTGCCTTTCCGCGCTGGTCGTGTGTTACGTAGATTCTTGAGATCCAAGGAGAATACTGTGGCCGGTCGGGAATATCGTGCGGTGCCAGGCAGATGCCACCGACCAGGGTGTCGCCATCCAGCGCGATAAAAGTGGCGGGTAGGCTCGTGGTTGAACAGTGTTCTTCCAGTCTTGCTTGCCGGGTTGGCTCATCGAGAGACCTGTCCAGGTGCGCCCACTCGGCCTGATGCCATGCGGCAAGCTTAGGAATGTATTGTGGTTCTAAGGGTTGAATCCTGATGCTCATAGACTATCGATGACCTCTGGGTATCGGCGTCAGGGCGCCAGGATGTTGCGACCGAAATATTTTTCGCTGATGTCAGCATAGGTACCGTCTGCGATAATCCCTTCCAGGGCGGTGTTGATCCTTTCCAGTAGCTCATCGTCCCCCTTGTTGACGACGATGCCCATTTTGTCAACATACAACGGCTTTCCTAGCTTGCGAAGGAGCAGTCCACTTTCCTGAATAGCATGCTCGCCCACTAGCTGATCAGTAATGACTGCGTCCAGTCGGCCGGGAACTGTCAGGTCATTTAGCGCCGTGATGTCGCTTGGATAGGTCTGTACATCCTGAGTCATCTCTCGAGCAACTTTCTGGAAAGTGCTTGATACAAGAACACCGATTCGCTTACCTTTGAGCGATTCTATCGACACTCTATCGTCGTCTTTCTTAACAAAAACCTGAGCGCCAGAAGTGTAGTAGGGTTCCGAGAAGGACACCTCTTTCTGCCTTTCCTCAGTAATCGCCATACTTCCGATAATGGCATCGAAACGGTCGGCCTTGAGAGCAGCGATTAGCGTCTGCCAAGGATTGACAGCGGGTTCGGGGTGCATGCCCATTTTTCGGGAAATAGCCTCACCGATATCGACGTCGAAGCCGTAGATACGATCTCCTTGGCGAGTGTTAAATGGCGGGTACTGTCCATCCATGGCGAATATGAATGTTTCCTTAGCGTCGTCTGCCTGAGCGTCTTTGATCAGAAACGGGGAGATAGTTACAGCCAGCGCGAGAATGCATGTCGTGGTCGCTAGCGTCGCCATCAGGCTTTTTATCGGACTCTGTTTTGTTTTGTTTTGTTTTGTTTTGTTTTCTTTTTGTACATTGTTGTTGTTTCCGTTTATTACGGGATGGATGGGTGCTCTGGGTATCAGAGCACCCGATGATACTTTTCAGTCGTTCAGGGCAGGACTTATTCGGCAATGTTGCGACCGAAGTACTTCTCGCTGATGGCTGCGTACTTACCGTTAGCCTTGATGGCTGCCAGAGCCTTGTTGAGCTTCTCAAGCAGTACCTCATTGCCCTTGTTGACGGCAATACCGATGTCATCGACGTAGATCGGGTCACCCAGCGGCTCGACCTCAAGGCCGGCATTCAGGATCGCATTTTCACCAACCAGTTGGTCCGTGATCACTGCCACCACACGTCCGACGGTGACGTCCCGAAGCGCGGTGGCGTCGTCCGTATAAGTATTGATGTCGTCACTGTACTCGCGGGCGGCATCGGCAAAACTGCTGGAAACCAATACGCCGATAGTCTTGCCGCGGATATCCTCAACCTCGTTGAGTTCGCTGCTACCAGCACTCACGAAGACCTGGGCACCGGAGCTGTAGTATGGGTCGGTGAAACCCACCTGCTTTTGCCGTTCCTCGGTTATCGCCATACTGCCAATGATTGCGTCAAAGCGGTCAGACTTGAGCGCCGCGATCAGGGTCTGCCACGGAGTGGCCACGGGGTTTGGCTCCATGCCCATCTCCTCGGCCAGCGCCTTCCCGATTTCCGTGTCAAAGCCTGAAAGTTCGCCGTTTTGACGGAAACTGAACGGCGGGTACAGACCGGTCATCGCGTAGGTGAAGACCTCTTTATCAGCAGCTTGTACGCTGTCGACATGAGCCACGTTGATGGTGGCGGCTATGATCAGAGCACTGCTGGCTCCAATCAGGTTACGGATCATTTTTTTCATTGTTTTCCCCTTTCGTTGAAGAAGATCAATGCAGTGAGATCTTCATTGATTGAAATGCTCATGGGTTACAGTACCCGGCTGAGAAACTGCTGCGCCTGTGGGTGCTGAGGGTTGCTAAAGAAGGTTTCCGGCGGCCCCTGCTCGGCGATCAGCCCCTTGTCCAGGAAGACGACTCGGTCAGCGACTTCCCGGGCAAAGCCCATTTCATGAGTCACCACCACCATGGTCATGCCATCGGCGACCAGGCTCTTGATGACGTCAAGCACTTCACCAACGAGCTCCGGATCCAGCGCGGACGTCGGCTCGTCAAACAGCATCACTGAAGGCTCCATGGCCAGAGCACGAGCAATAGCAACCCTCTGTTTCTGGCCGCCGGACAGTTTCTCCGGATAAACATCACCCTTATCGCTCAAGCCCACCCTTTCCAGCAGGTCCTTGGCGGATTTGATCGCCTCGGCCCGGGGGATCCTCTTGACGTGGACAGGTGCCTCAATAACGTTTTCCAGTACAGTCATGTGCGGGAACAGATTGAAATGCTGAAACACCATGCCAACGTGCTCGCGCACCTTGTTCAGAGGCGTGGTGGTGGGGTCCACCTCCTTGCTGTCAATGAAGATTCGCCCATCGTCCTTCATCTCCAGGAAGTTCAGGCAACGCAGCAGCGTACTTTTACCCGAGCCGCTGGCGCCGATCATGACTACAACCTCCTGGGGTGCCACTTCAAGGTCGATGCCCTTGAGGACATGGAGGCCATCAAAATACTTGTGAAGCTTCTCGACTTTGATCATTTGGCTGTATCCATCCGGTTTTCAACACGGCTCAGAACGAAGGTGACGATGGTCACCATAGCCAGGTAATAGAGTCCTGCGATGGTGTAGAACTCAAGCTGTTTAAAGGTCACTGCGGCGTTGTCCATGGAAAGACTGAAGATTTCCGTAATACCAATAAACGCCACGAGCGAGGAATCTTTGAGGCCGATAATGAACTGGTTGCCCAGAGGCGGAATGGCCCGTTTGAGGGCCTGAGGCAGGATCACCCGACGCATGGCCAGGGCGCGCTTCATCCCGAGGGATTCGGCGGCTTCCATCTGACCCTTTTCCACCGACTGGATACAGCCCCGAAAGATTTCGGCGATGTAGGCGCCACTGTGAATGGCAAGAGCGATGGTGCCGGCCCAAAAGGCCGAGAGGACGACAATCTGGGTGATTCCGAAGTACAGCCACATGATCTGTACGATCAGGGGTGTACCACGGATAATGCCCACGTACCCGTTGTAGAGCAGGCCCAACCAGCGCACACCTGTGACCTTCAACAGCGCGAAAACAAGCCCGATGACAAAGGCCAGAACCAGTGAAACACCAGTTAGGCGCAGAGTCATCCAGGCGGCTTCCATGAAAGCTGGAAAGGTAGAGATCAGATTCTCAAAAAACGACGTCATTATTGAATTCCTATAGGTCGTGATCAAACCATAGTTTTTTTGTTAATGGAATTCGCCCGTTTTGCAAAACGGAAGTCAGCAACGCTCGAGAACCAGCGCGATCCCCTGCCCCCCGCCAACGCAGGTTGTAGCACATCCAAAACGCCCACCCTGGTGCCGCAATATGCGCGCCAATGTGCCCGCCAAACGAATGCCTGTTGCTCCCAGTGGGTGTCCCAGCGCCAGGGCGCCACCGAAGATGTTTACCCGTTCACGATCAATGTCCAGCGAACGGATGGCATACAGCGGCACTGCACTGAACGCTTCATTGATTTCCCAGGCATCGATATCACTGGCACTGAGCCCCGCAGCCTTAAGCACACGTTCTGCCGCCACGGTCGCTCCGGCTCCCATGCACTCCGGTGATACACCGCAGTCGGCGACCGCCACGACCCTGGCGAGTGGCGACAGCCCGTGCAAGTTCAGCGCAATTTCAGACATCAACAGTGCCGCACTGGCGCCGGAGGTCAGCGGTGAGCTGTTGCCTGCCGTCACCTGACCGTCATCGGAGAACGCGGGTTTTAAATCAGCCAGTCGCTCTGCACTGGTACCCGGTCGGATATTCGCATCGCGTTCAACCGATTCACCGGCGGGGTTTCTGAGCGCCAGGCGCTCCCCCGCAAACCAGCCCTCCTGCTCAGCCCTGGCAGCCCTCTGGTGAGAACGGACAGCGAAGGCATCCATTGCTTCACGGGACAAATGGGCCTCCCGTGCCAGATTTTCGGCAGTCAGCCCCATATTCATGGCCACTGTCAGGTCGACGCTACCCGCCTGTTTCAGAGACTCGGGAATGATCAGCACCCCTTCCTCGAACAGGGCGGGGCCCATCGGAACGCGAGACATATTTTCGTATCCACCAGCCATGCCGGTTTCGATCGCGCCGGCCTGAATTTCCCGGGCGGTGGATCGCAACGCGGCCAGACCGGAACCGCACTGCTGGTCGATCTGACGGGAAGGGCACTGTATGCCCAGCCCGGACAACCATTGTGGGTAGCGACCACCAAAGCTCCACTGATCCTTAACCGGTAATGCGCACCCCACGCTGAGATCCTCAATCGTGTTGCCCGGCACTTTCGTGCGATTCAGCAGGGCATCTATCACCTGGCCTAGCAGAGCATCGCCGCGCTGCCCGGACCAGGCGTCAACCTCGGGCTTGCGCGGATGGGCCCGGGTAAAGGCCGAGCGAGCGAAGTCAACAATATAGGCGGCTTTCATAGCACACTCCTCGCAAATTCGATGTCAAAATCTACCGAGCTGGCTTTCATTAATAATAAGCTCGGCTTCTGTAGCGGCCCGCAAGGTCTCCACATCCAGGTTCTCGGCGATATCAATCACTTCCAGTCCTCTCTCCGTCACCGCCATAACTGCCTTCTCGGTCACGATTAGCGAGGCACACCGGGGCGCAGTAAGGGGCAACCTGCATTGTCTGAGAATTTTCGGGTTACCGTGTTTGTCGTTGTGCGAGCACAGCACCACCAGTTTTTCGACTTTCTGAGCCAGCTCCATTGCCCCACCAATACCGGGAGAAAACTTACCCGGTATCTTCCAGTTGGCCAGATTACCCTGCTGATCCACCTCAAACGCGCCCATGAACGTCACGTTCACCCGGCTGCGACGGATCATGGCAAACGACACTGCGCTGTCAAAGACACTGGCTCCAGGCGTCACACCAATATAGGCGCCGCCCGAATCGATCATCTCGTAGTCCGGGACGGCATTCTCCGCAACAGGCTGACAGCCTAGAATTCCGTTTTCGGAGTGCACCAACACTTCCTGATCCTCCGGCATGTAATGGAACAAGCGTTGTGGCAGGCCAATTCCGAGGTTCACAATCTGGCCAGGCAGGATTTCTCTGGCGGCTCGGGCGAGGATTCTTTCCTGATCAGACGGCATGGGCACGAATTCCCTGATTACTGGTGGCAGGATCGACCTGCACCACATGGTTAACGAAAGCACAGGGCGTATGAACCGCTTCAGGCTTCAATTCACCTGGCGCGGCCACCCGGAATGCCTGGGCAATGACCATGTCCGCTGCCATCGCCATCAGGGGGTTGAAGTTAATTGCGGTGCCCCGGTAGACGAGGTTGCCGTAGTGGTCAGCGAGGTCCGCATGAATCAGTGAAAAGTCGGCGTGGATGGCCGGCTCAATCGCACAGGTTTGGCCGTTGACTTCGATCTCGCGGCGGTGCTGGGCGATCTCGGTTTCGAGGCCAATGTCGGTCAGAAAACCAGGATGACCGACGCCGGCACAACGGATCTTCTCTGCCAGCAGACCTTGGGGGTACATTTCAACCACCAGCTGACCCCGATTCATCTCTTCAATCGCTATACGGTTGAGTCCGATGTGTGACGTTATCAGGCGCTGCACCCGGCCAGCCCGGATCAGCCGCCCAATGCCGATATCTGGTTCATTGGCATCATTCTTGATCAGGGTTAATTCCTTCTGGCCCTGCGCGAGCAGCTCATCCAGCAAGGCGAACGGCGTACCCGGCGAACCAAAACCGCCAACCATGATGGAGGCACCATCAGGAATTATTCCAATGGCAGCTTCGATAGATATGTATTTCTGATTTAACGATGTCATTCGGGCTCAGCCTACGGTGCTCTGGGTGTCAGGTTCTGCGATCGATTGAAGCAACGGCGCCACTACCTCGTTTTCCAGACGGTGCAAGGTTCGTGTCAGTCGCTTCAGCAGTAGGGTAGTCTCAGATTCGGAAATGTTCAGTGGAGGAGTGATCAGAAAGTGATCGCCGGCCAGCCCATTCAGAGTCCGGCGGGGGTAGATCAGGAGCCCCTCCTCCTTAGCCAGGGCGGTCACACTGGCAAACAGGTTGGCCTCGGCGGGAAATGGCGACTTCGTTACCGGATCCATAACCAGCTCCATCCCCCAAAGCAATCCGATACCCCGGACATTGCCAACAAAGTCAAAGCGGGCTTTCAGGGCGGTCATGCCCTCGCAGAGTTGCGCGCCACGGGCCACAACGTTATCCAGCAACTTCTCGGTTCTGATCGTTTCTACGACAGCCAGGCCAGTCGCACAGGCCAGCGGATTACCGGCATAGGTGTGGCCATGCTGAAAACCACCATTGGCCATAACAGTGTCAACAATGTTCGCCCGGCTCAGCAGGGCACCCACCGGATAATAGCCGGCTCCCAGACCCTTTGCCGTGGTCAGCAGGTCCGGTGCAATGCCCCAGTTCTGGTAGGCAAACCAGGTGCCGGTGCGGCCAACACCGGACAGGACTTCGTCATAGATCAGCAGACAGCCAATCTCGTCGCACAATTCACGAATCCCTTCCAGATAGGCCCGATTGACCATCCGGGCGCCTGTACTGGCGCCGCCGACCGGTTCAAGAATCACAGCAATGATGTTTTCACCGCCGACGGTATCAATTCGCTTACGGGTTTCCTCAAGCACATTGCGGACATGTGCGTCATCATCGGTCTCTGTGCGACGGTAGAAATCCGGGCCAGGCACCTTGATGGAGGCCCGTGTGATATCTGCAAACGGTGCCTCAAGAGGCTGATATCCTGTCACGCCTAGAGCACCGAGCGTACTGCCATGGTAGGACGGGCGCAGTGAGACAAAATGGCGCCGGTGGGATTCTCCTCGGGCTACAAAATACTGACGGGCCAGCTTGATTGCAGACTCTACTGACTCCGAACCACTGGACACAAAAAAAACCTTTTCAAGATCATGGTCGGTCATCTCGACCAGCTCTTGAGCCAGCGCCATGGCCGGTGCGTTCTCGAACTGGGTCCGGTAAGTGAAGGCCACCCGATCCAGCTGGGCCAGCATGGCATCACGAATACCAGCGTGGTGATGCCCGAGATTGCAGGAAATTGCACCGGAGCAGCCGTCAAGATACTCCTTACCGCCTGTATCCCAGAGAAAAACCCCTCGTCCATGGGAAATCTGAGGAAGCGCAGGGCCAGCCTGATAGAAAAGTGGAGAAGATGACATATTGCAATCCATTATTGTTGCCCTTTGAATGAGTTTCAGTCTAGGCAGACATGTGAGAGTATTTCAAGATATGATCTTTTTACCGGACTCGATGACTTTTGCTCATGGCTGACATCAACATACATTCGCTGAAATCCCTCGCAATTTTCAAGACGCTGCTGGAGGCCGGAAGTGCCTCTCAGGCCGCACGGACGCTGGGAGTCACCCAGTCCGGGGTAAGCAGATCCTTGTCCCGGCTGGAAAGCAATCTCGGGATCCAGCTGTTCCTGCGGGAGAAAAACCGGCTGGTCGCCACACCCGAAGCGTTGGAACTCTACGAGGAGATTCTTCGCCTGATGGGAAATGTCGAGGAGTTACGGCACAGTGTCCTGGCGCTGAAGGAGTTCGGCACTTCGCGCCTGCGTATTGCTGCAATCCCGGGGCTAGCATTCGGATTTGTACCCCGGCTGATTGGAACTCTGCTGGAGGTAAATCGCGGATTCAGCATAAGTTTTGACATGATGTCCAGCCATGACGTACTCCGGGAAGTCGAATCCGGTCACGCGGACATCGGATTCGTCACATTGCCAGTAAGTTCAAGACTGCTCCGGATTGAAGAATGGCTGACTACTCAGGCGCTCTGCCTGGTCCCCAACGGTCATCCCCTGGCAAAAAAGGATGAGATAACGATTGCAGACCTGCAGGATCAACATCTCGTCATCAGCAACCAACCCAACGTAGGCGCAGACCCGCTGCTAAACCTCGCAGCCAGCCACTCGATTTCGATTGCCGGCAAAACCGAATCGAATATTGGCGCCATCGCCGCTCTGGTGGCCAATGGCGTAGGGGTCAGTGTGATAAATCCGATTACAGCAACAGACCAGCTAATGGGCCGGACAGATGTGGTGATGCGCCGCTTTTCCCCCAGAATTTCTTTCAGTTTCGGAATGGTCTACCGGGAAGACTGGAAAAACGTGCAGGCCCTCGATTCCATCCGCCGAACTGGTAATGAACTTCTGAAAACCTATCCGGACTCAAGGCTCCGGCCAAAACGAGGTCAGTCGTGATCGAAAACCGGGACAGGTATATTTGTTGGCCCGTGGCCATGGAAAATAAATCTGGCTTAGGGTAGCGCTGATCAATTCCCCTGTGCTTCCCTTAGCTATTGTTACTACCTATTTAGTCTATTTAGTTCTCATCCGGAAACGTAACGCACTAATATTTAAAGATAAACTGGACTCTCTAGTGTCCCTTAACAAAAATCCGTATAGATAATTTTTCTGTCCTGTATAATCTGACAAACAGACACAGGAGAGGTGCTCATGGCGCGGATAGCTAGACCCCTTGAAGTAAGTGACTCTGAGCGAGAGGAGTTGGAGTCGTGGTTGCGGCGACAACGCATGCCTGCGGCTGAACAGTTGCGAGCGCGCATCATTCTGCTAA
>Ga0307486_1000964_pt1 | contig 23850 bp, 18 predicted proteins | sample CBIW02metaG_FD_203663 | JGI IMG/M metagenome (GOLD analysis project Ga0307486, IMG submission 203663) | Sea-ice brine microbial communities from Beaufort Sea near Barrow, Alaska, United States - CBIW 0.2 | ecosystem: Environmental > Aquatic > Marine > Coastal | place: USA: Alaska | collected...
CTAAAACTTCTTTTATATCAAAATACTTTATAAGCTCCTCAGGTAAAACATGAGATATTAAGGATGAAATCATCGATGTTTTTAGCAGGTAAAACTAATCAAATCCCCGTAAAATTCACATGACCCAGTTTATATTTATGTGTAATTCACGATTTTTCCCTTCTGTTTTGAACTCAACTTTTTCTATAAACCAAGGAGATTCTAAACCGAGTGCCAACTGGAAAATTTCTGTGCTATTATTCATGGTGTAAAAATCGGAAATTTAATTTACCCACACAAAATCATATAGAGCCGATTTTTTGAACCAGAGAATTGTTTATAGAAGTAGATTTTTCGATAAAGAGAAAGAATTAATAGTAAATCAAGATTCTGATATTAAATTCAATATCGAACAAATTGGTTCTGGTTCTCCTCGATTCTTCAATATGCAGTTACGCATCAATAACCAGTTGATTTTAGACTCTGGGAGTGAATACGAATCTAATTGTGAAGACTTAAAAAAAGTACTACTGAATTTTTTTAGAGAATTCTATGAAATAAAGTAAGAAAACTCATCCTAATTATAATTGATTTTTAAATCCTTTGGCATTATGTCAAAGGATTTTGTGTTTTATAGCATTACTTCTTTCAATATTTTATGCGTATTGCACTATGTGAGTGCAAATACTTACAAAAAATGCACTATGACAGTGCAATTTTATTAATTTTACGTAAAAAGTATATTATGGAGTCATTATTCAAATATTCAAATAAACTTATTTCTGAGACACAAACAGACTTTACTCGCTATATGTTTCATAGAATAAATTGGAAAAATAGATTCTTAGGATTAATTGGTCCAAGAGGTGTTGGAAAAACAACAATGATTCTTCAATACATCAAAAAAAATCTTCCACAAAGTCAAACATTATATGTAACCATGGAGGATTTCTATTTTGCGAAAAATCGATTATTGGATTTGGCTGATTCTTTTGCAAAGAAAGGTGGTAAGTATTTATTTATTGATGAAATTCATAAATACTCAGATTGGTCTAGAGAATTGAAATTAATTTATGACTATCACAAGGATTTAAACGTAGTATTTACGGGCTCCTCAGTGCTAGATATTAAAAAAGGGAACGCAGATTTAAGTCGACGAGCAGTAATTTATTCGATGCAAGGTTTATCTTTCAGAGAATATTTAATGTTATTTCATAGTATACATGTTCCTGAATTCACCTTAAAGCAAATTCTAAATCATGAAGTTGAAAATCAAGATATTCTAAATCCATTGTCTCTATTTGATGATTATCTTAAGAAAGGATATTATCCTTTTGCTATAGAAGAAGATTTTAATTTAAAATTGCAACAAGTGGTTAACCAAACACTCGAAATTGATATTCCAACCTATGCCGATATGAACGTGGCAACAGGTAGAAAATTGAAACAATTATTGGCGGTTGTAGCAGAGAGCGTTCCATTTAAACCAAACATGAGTAAAATTGCTGAGATGCTAAATATTAGCAGAAACAATATTGCCGATTACTTCTTATATATGGAAGAAGCAGGAATGGTAGCGCAATTAAGAAATAATACAGAGGGAATTAGAGCATTAGGGAAAATAGATAAAATATACCTGGACAACACCAATTTAGCCTATTTTCTTGCCAAAGAAAATCAGAATGTAGGGAATCGCAGAGAAACTTTTTTCATAAATCAGTTGAAAGTAAATCATGAAATCACATCATCAAAAATTGCCGATTTCAAAATTGATGACATAGAATTTGAAATCGGTGAAAAAAATAAAGGGCAAAAACAATTAGGAAATGCAGAAAACGGCTTTATCGTGAAAGACAATATTGAAAAAGGGTATTTAAATACAATCCCCTTATGGCATTTTGGCTTGATGTATTAATAAAATAGATAAATATCCTTTGGCATAATTTCAAAGAATATTTTTTGATTTAAAACATCACTTCTTTCTTTTCTTTTATATTTTGCACTGTGTGAGTGCAATTGTTTATAAAATTTGCACTATGACAGTGCAAATTTCTTATTTTCTAATAGAAATAACTAAATTCACTTTTGCAACTGACAAGCATCCCACCAATAGTAATTATTGAATTCGTAAATTACAACCCAACAATACCCTGTTTAACAATTACTTACCCTCTTCACAAACACCCTTTGTTAATAACTACGTAAAAGTTTAATCTCCTCACCTCACATTCTTCTCTATATTTGACCAAAATCCATTTGTTAGGACATATTGATATTACTATAGCTTAATATCAAATGAAAATTAGGGGAATCATGTTAAATTCATGAGCTGTTGCGCAACTGTAAGTGGTTAAAACCATAAGCCAGATTACCTAAATCTTAACAAGTAGAATTTTGTTTTCGCATGAAAAACAAGGTTCTGAAGTGAGTTAAACCTCCATCTTCTCTCCTATTTTTTATGCCATTGTTTTATTTAATAAAAACTATTTGCAATGGGCATTTTCGACAAACGTATTAATTACAAACCATTTGAATATCCAGAAGTACTGGATTTTATTGACAACATCAACAGGACTTTCTGGGTTCATTCTGAAGTAGATTTTACTGCAGATACGCAAGATTTCCATTCTCATCTCGAAGAGAAAGAGAAACAAGCGATCAAGAAAAGTTTATTGGCAATTGCACAAATAGAAGTTTCCGTAAAGTCTTTTTGGGGAAACCTTTATCAACACATGCCTAAACCTGAATTCAATGGTTTAGGAAGTACTTTCGCTGAGTGTGAATTTCGTCATTCAGAAGCTTATTCAAGACTTTTAGCCGTATTGGGTTACGATGAAGAGTTTGAACATGTGATTGAAATTCCAGCCATCAAAAAAAGAATAGAATATTTAGAAGAAGCATTGCAACATTCTAAATCCGATGACAAAAAGAAGTATATTTTCTCGCTTATTCTGTTCTCTATCCTTATTGAAAACGTTTCTCTTTTTAGTCAGTTTGCTATTATTCTGTCTTTCACAAGATTTAAAGGATTGATGAAAAATGTCAGCAATATCATTTCTTGGACTTCCATTGACGAACAAGTTCACGCAAAAGCTGGAGTTTTTCTTGTCAATAAAATTAAAGAAGAATATCCTGACTTTTTTGACGAAGAAACAATAGAGGAAATCAAAACTATCGTTCGACAATCTATTAGCGTTGAATCAGAAATCTTAGACTGGATTTTTGAAGATGGAGAAATCGATTCAATCAGTAAAGAGAACTTACTTCACTTTATGAAATTTAGAGTCGATGAAAGTCTAGAAGAAATTGGCTTAGAAAAACTATATCACATAAGCACAGAACAATACCGACCAATGGCTTGGTTTGAAGAAGAAATCTTCGCTAATTCTTTGGATGATTTCTTTGCTAAACGTCCAACGGAATATACAAAGCACGACAAGAGTATAAGTGCAGCGGATTTATTCTAATTCATGTTAATTAAACGATAATACTTTGATCAATTAGATCTTTTAATTGGTCAAAGAAAAGATATACAATTATGGAAAACTTATGGTGGCTCAATGATGAAAGTGAGCAAATTCTAAATCGAGGATATTTATTAAAAGGGGAAACAGTTAAAGGAGCTATAGAAAGAGTTGCTACTGCAGCAAGTAAACGTTTGTACAAACCTGAATTAAAAGAACCATTTATCGACCTTATCGAAAAAGGCTGGATGAGTTTGAGTTCTCCAATTTGGGCGAATATGGGAACAGAACGTGGATTGCCAATTTCCTGTTTTAACGTTCACGTTCCTGATGGAATTGAAGAAATTACGCACAAGCTAGGTGAAGTAATCATGCAAACCAAGATCGGAGGAGGAACTTCTGGCTATTTTGGTGAGTTAAGAGGTCGAGGAAGTGCAGTTACTGACAACGGACAAAGTAGCGGTGCTGTTTCTTTTATGAAGTTATTTGACACAGCGATGGACACGATTTCTCAAGGTGGAGTTCGCCGTGGAGCTTTTGCTGCTTATCTAGATATTGATCATCCAGACATTAAGGAATTCCTTCAAATCAAAGACATTGGAAGTCCATTACAGAACCTATTCTCTGGAGTTTGTATCTCCGATTATTGGATGCATGAAATGATTGAAGGAGACATGGAAAAGCGCGAAATCTGGGCAAAAGTCTTAGAATCACGCCAACAAAAAGGATTGCCCTACTTGTTTTTCACCGACAATGTAAATAAGAACAAACCGCAAGTTTATAAGGACAAAAGCATGAGCATCAATTCAAGTAATTTATGCTCTGAAATCATGCTTCCTTCAAGCGAAGATGAATCATTTATTTGCTGTCTTTCTTCAATGAACCTTGAACTCTACGACGAATGGAAAGATACAAATGCTGTTCAATTGGCTATCTACTTTTTAGATGCTGTTTTACAGGAGTTCATTGCCAAAACGGAAAACAATTATTACTTAGCTTCTGCCAATAAATTTGCAAAACGTCACCGTGCACTTGGTTTAGGTGCAATGGGTTGGCATTCTTACCTACAAAAAAACATGATTCCATTTGAAGGAATGCAAGCGAAACAATTAACGTCTTCGATTTTTTCACACATTAAAAGTGAAGCAGAAATTGCCTCTAGAGAATTAGCTGATATTTATGGAGAACCAGAATTGCTGAAAGATTATGGAATGAGAAATACAACGCTTCTTGCGATTGCTCCTACCACATCTTCTTCTGCAATTTTAGGACAAACATCACCAGGAATTGAACCATTGAGCAGTAACTATTACAAAGCTGGGTTAGCGAAAGGTAACTTTGTAAGAAAAAACAAATACCTCAAAGAACTACTCATCGAAAAAGAGCTAGACAATGAAGAAACTTGGAGAAGCATAATGTTGAATCAAGGAAGTATTCAACATTTGAAAGAATTATCGGACGAAGAGAAATCTGTATTCAAGACATTCAAAGAAATTAGTCAATTAGAGATTATTCAACAAGCCTCCATTAGACAAAAGTACATTGACCAAGCACAGAGTTTAAACCTCAACATTCCATCAAATCTACCGGTAAAAGACATCAACAAACTAATTATTGAAGCTTGGAAGCTAGGAATAAAAACCTTGTACTACCAAAGAAGCCAAAGCGTCGGAAAAGAATTTGTGATTAAGAACTTGGTTGAATGCGTAAGCTGTGAAGGTTAAAATATAAGTAAGCAAAAAGCAGCTCTTTTAGAGCTGCTTTTTGCTTACTTATATTTTAACAATTACGAATGAAATAATTACGAATTACGAGTTGGGGTTAATCTAATCTTTAACCATTCAGATGGATTTTATAAGTTAGAAAATGGTTGAATATTTAAAATTGGATCAATTTAAAATGAAATCAACTAAAATGTTTAGTGGATGTTTCCCAGAATTCTTATTAACTCTCAAATTCCCTAATAACCATTCTATTTTGAGAATGGATTTACTGTAAGAGCTAATTATAAGCGTTCATCTCTAGTTAAGAAAATTCGTAATTCGTAATTGAACAATTCGTAATTAATTTTACCATTCATTCCCTTTACCCGTTCTCTTTTCCTCGTCCGCCATCAATTGTTTCCAATCATTGCTTCCGTCTTCTGAGTCACTAATAATTGCACTGTAATCTTGTTTTGAAAGGTCGTAAACAGCAATTTCAGTTCCGTTATAGGCTTCAATAGCAGACAAAAGAATTTTTTCTCCTTCACTGCAAAATGAAATAGCCACACCTTTCTCTTTTCCACGTCCTGTTCTACCTACACGGTGAACATAATTTTCTGGTTCGTCTGGTAAATCATAATTAATTACTGCTCCAATTCCAGGGATATCAATTCCTCTCGCTGCAACATCTGTCGCTATTAAAATAGAAACTTCATCGTTCTTAAATTTATTCAGAACGATGAAACGGTCCTTTTGCTCAACATCTCCGTGAATTGTTACCGCTTCGATTCCAACACGCTCTAATGCTTTAACAACACGTTCTGCACGGACTTTCGTACGCACAAAAACCATGATTTTTAAGCCTTCGTTTTCTTTAACGATATTCTCTAAAAAGAAACGTTTATCGTCCATTTCAACAAATGTAACCGCATGCTCAATATTCTTGGCAACCGGATCTTTTGGTGAAATTTGAATACGAATGGCATTTCTTACCAAATTATAAGCGATTTTCTTAATGTTCTTGTCAATTGTAGCAGAGAAGAATAATGTTTGACGCTTTTCTGGAATGTGACGCATCAAATCTTGAATGTCCTTGATAAAACCTAAATCCAACATGTGATCGGCTTCATCTAACACCAAAGTTTGTAAACGGTCTACCTTCAAGACACCTTGTGAAATCAAGTCAAACATTCTTCCTGGAGTAGAAATAACAACGTCAATTCCATTATCCAAATCTTCTATTTGATCATCTTGAGAAACTCCACCCATCAAAGAACGGGAACGAACGTCAATTCCTTTTCCAACTTCAGCAAAAACTTTCTGAACTTGTTCAGCCAATTCTCTCGTAGGAACCATTACCAAGGCACGCACATAATGCTCGGATTTTTTCTCTAACTGATTATGAATTGAATTCAAAATAGGAATTACAAAACTCGCTGTTTTCCCAGTTCCGGTTTGTGCAATCGCCAAAACATCCTCTCCATTAAGAATTGGTTGAATTGCCTTAAACTGAATATCCGTAGGCCTTGCCCAACCTAGATTCTTAATTTCAGTCTTTATTACTTTCGCTATTTTATAATCTTCAAATTTCATGGTGCAAAATTACGATTTAAAGTTGGGATTGGGATTGTTGCTTGAATATAAATGTGGTGGCGCTGTAATGGAACACGGATGATGCGGATCTACGAACGCGGATTGGTCGCGGATTTTATATCGGGATGACTTTTTTTCATGTAAATACGCACGGCCGTGCGTATTTACATGAAAAAAATCCGTGATTATCCGCGCTGCTTGCAGTTCTGCTGAGCTTGTCGATGTATCCGCGTTATCCGCGTTCCATCATCCCGCATAACCCAAAAAAAAATAGCGCAGAACCTCCGTCCTGCGCTACCTTATTAAATTATAGTATTCTGAATCTACTGATCCAACAAATAGGCAAACACCAAAGGCGCTACAATCGTTGCATCTGATTCAATAATGAATTTCGGCGTTTCAATGCTCAATTTACCCCAAGTAATTTTCTCATTTGGAACTGCTCCAGAATACGAACCATAACTTGTAGTTGAATCTGAAATCTGACAGAAATAACTCCAGAATGGTGTGTCTTCACGCTCTAAGTCTTGTGCTAACATTGGAACAACACAAATTGGGAAATCCCCTGAGATTCCACCACCGATTTGGAAAAAACCAATTCCATCTTCACCAGCGTTGTTTGTGTAGTAATCTGCTAACCACATCATGTATTCAATTCCTGACTTCATTGTAGAAGCTTTCAATTCTCCTTTGATACAGTATGAAGCAAAAATATTTCCTAAAGTTGAATCTTCCCAACCTGGAACAACCATAGGTAAGTTTTTCTCAGCTGCTGCAATCATCCAAGAGTTTTTAGGGTCAATCTCGTAGTATTGCTCTAAAACTCCAGAATTCACTAGCTTAAACAAAAATTCATGTGGGAACATACGTTCACCTGCATCCTCAGCGTCTTTCCATACCTTGAAAACGTGATCTTGCAAACGACGGAATGCCTCCTCTTCAGGAATACATGTGTCAGTCACACGATTCAAGTGATTCTCCAATAAATCCCACTCATCTTGTGGTGTTAAATCACGGTAATTTGGAATACGTTTGTAACTATTGTGTGCTACTAAATTCATTAAATCCTCCTCCAAGTTCGCACCTGTAGTTGAAATCATGTGAATTTTATCTTGACGAATCATTTCCGCTAAAGAAATACCTAATTCTGCCGTACTCATCGCACCCGCAAGTGAAACCAACATTTTCTTTCCTTCTGAAAGGTGTTTTTCGTAACCTTTTGCGGCATCTACAAGTGCTGCAGCGTTAAAATGTCTGTAATTGTATTCAATAAACTCTCTTACTTTTCCCATTATGAATTAAATTTATAAGATAATATTTTATATAATAATTTCGCTGCCATAAAATCTGGCGCTGGAACTCCTTCAACAGGAGCCAATTCAACAATATCAAAACCAACCAAGATTTTCTCTTCTACTACTCTTCTCACCAATGTGATCACATCGTACCAATACATTCCACCTGGCTCTGGCGTTCCTGTTGATGGCATAATTGACGGATCAAAAACATCTAAATCAATTGTCAAATATACTTCTTCTCCCAATTGATTAAGCACTTCGTCCATCCAGTCTGGAGTAGAATTAATGCGGTACATATCGAAGAAATTCTCTTCCTTCACAAAAGGCAATTCCACAGCATCCATACTGCGAATTCCTACTTGAACAAGATTCGTATTTTTTGATGCCGCATGCATTGCACAAGCGTGATTACAAGCCGAACCGTGGAACTCTGGACGTAAATCCGAATGCGCATCTAACTGCAAAACAGAAAGATTCTCGTATTTCTTTTTGAATGAACGAATAGCACCAATTGAAATGGAGTGTTCTCCTCCAAATAAACTTACAAATTTTCCAGTTTCTAAATATACGTCAGTCGTTTTCTCAACAGCATCACACATCGCTTCTGGTGAAGCATCTTCACTCACTGCTGGAGCAACGAAAATTCCTTTTTCATAAACTTCTGTGTTGGTCTCAATATCGTACAACTCCATGTTTTCCGAAGCATCCATTAACGCTTCGAATCCTTTGTCCGCTCCTTTTCCGTAAGTGGAAGTTCCGTCATAAGGTACAGGGATAATTACTATCGCTGCATTTTCTTCTTTCCCTAATTCTTCAGGGATTCCTGCAAATGTTCTCATTAGTATCCTAAAATTTTAAGCATTTGTTCACTCGTTTGTTGTGGTGCGAATAATTCATCTACCAACTCACCGTTTTCATCATGACTTAACAAAATATGTTTTGGACTTGGAATCAAACAATGTTTAATTCCTCCGTATCCTGAAATTGATTCTTGATATGCTCCACAGTTGAAAAACCCAACATGCATTGGTTCTTTCTTATTGTAAACAGGTAAATAAATTGCGTTTGTGTGTTGTTCTGAGTTATAATAATCATCACTATCGCATGTTAATCCCCCTAGGAAAACACGTTCATATTTCTCTTCCCAGCGATTAATTGGAAGCATAATAAAACGCTTATTAATCGCCCAAGAATCTGGGAGTGTCGTCATGAAAGAACTATTAATCATGTTCCACTTCTCTCTGTCGTTTTGCTTTTTCTGATCCAAGATAGTATACACCATCCCTCCTGCTTCTGCAACTGTGAAAGAACCAAATTCTGTAAAAATATCTGGGTGACGTGCACCAACATGATCTGCTGACATCTTAATTTGACCAACAATCTCATCTACTAAATATTCGTAATCGAAGTCAAAAGCCAATGAGTTTTTCACTGGGAATCCTCCTCCTACGTTTAAGTAAGTAATATCTGCGTCATTCTTAATCAAGTTTTCGTAAACGCTTAAGAATTTATGTAATTCGTTCCAATAATATGCGTTGTCACGAATTCCTGTATTCACAAAGAAATGTAACATTGAAAGTTTAAATTTCTTGTGGTCTTTTAATTTCCAGTTATAGAATGAAACGACATCTTTATATCCAATTCCTAAACGAGAAGTATAAAATTCAAATTTCGGATCTTCCTCAGAAGCAATACGAATTCCAATCTCTAATTCTTGATCAATTTGTTCATCTAGAATATCAAACTCTTGGAAGTTGTCGATTACAGGAATGACGCGTGTAAAGCCTAACTCCAATAACTCCTTAATTTTCTTAATGTAGACTTCTGTCTTGTATCCATTACACAAAACATAAGTGTCTTTATCTAATTTCCCTTTCTTGTGTAAAGCAATAAGGATATCAATATCAAAAGCAGAACTCGTTTCGATATTGGTATTGTGTTTTGTACATTCTTCTAATACGAAGTTGAAATGCGAACTTTTTGTACAGTAACAATATTCATATTTCCCTTTATAATCCTGTTTTTTGATACTCGTATTAAACCAATTGCGACAACGTTCAATCTGCTTTCCAATTACAGGAAGATAGGTAAATCGAAATGGTGTTCCATATTTTTCAATCAATGCATTCATGTCGATACCTCTGTATGACAATTCACCATTTTCAACACTAAATTCCTCTTGCGGAAAGTCGAACGTTTGCTCTATAAGATCTTGATATTTGTTTTTCATTTTTTATTTTAGAAATTAAACTTCAATTAAAAGTTTTGATTTTTACGAAAGATTAAATCGCTGCAAATTTGCTTCAAAAAAGCGATATAAAATACTATTAGATGAAAATTAGTATTTTTTACTGCTAGTTGTTATTTTTACAGTTAAAAAAGCTAAACATGGATAGTATTGACCAAAGAATCCTTGAAATTCTCCAAACTGACTGTTTAAAGACAGCTAAAGAAATGGCTTCAGAACTCTCGCTAACCACTACTCCAATTTACGAACGTATAAAGAAACTAGAAAAAGCTGGATATATCAAGGAATATGTCGCTTTATTGGATGCTGACTTGCTTGGAAAATCAATCGTTGTCTTCCTAAACCTTACTGTTAAAGACCACCACGCCTCAAAACGAAAAGAATTTATCAAACAAATGGAGTCCTTAGATTCTATCACTGAATTCTATCATATTTCTGGTTCTTATGACTTCTTGGCTAAAGCTCGCTTTTCAAGTATTAAAGAATACCGTGACTTTCTGGTGAATGATGTCGCTTCCATTTCAAACATCAGTGATATCGAATCTCAGATTGTTTTGGAGGAGTTGAAGTATACTACGAAGATTATTATTTAGGGTGGATTTAACCGCGGAGGGCGCTGAGATTTCGCGGAGGTGACACCTTTGGTGTTGAGGACGCTGAGATTAATCCTGTCCGCGAACTTTGCGATTAACTCTGCGTTCACGGCGGTTAAAATGATTAAAACTTTCCATTCCAAAAAAACATCAAACCAAAATTTGCCGCAGGTAAATTCTTTGTGAATTCAAATCTCTGCGAACTTCGCGTATAACTCTGCTCCCGCGGTTAATCTCCCTGCAAACTTTGCGAAATCTCTGTTCTCTCTGCGGTTAAAGTAGTTATAGCTATCTTTCTCCTCAAAGCACTTGTTTAACTATTATATTTCACTATCTTAATTTAGAACTTAGAATTTTAAGTCTCTAATATTAACTTTTAACCATCTTATCATGTCAGAAAATGAAATAGCAACCAAAGTAATCGGATGCGCAATTGAGGTCCATCGGGCACTAGGTCCTGGATTACTAGAAAGTACCTATCAACAATGTCTGTTTTACAAACTAAAAAAAGAAGGACTACAAGTAGTAAAAGAAAAACCAATTCCTCTTGTTTTTGAAGAAGTACAGCTCGAATGTGGCTACAGGATTGATTTATTAGTGGAAAACAAAGTCGTCATTGAGCTCAAAAGTGTAGAAGATTTGAATGATATCCATATGGCACAAACAATCACATATCTAAAACTGGGAAATTATAAATTGGGATTATTGATCAATTTTAATGTTCTCTTACTAAAAAAAGGAATACGCCGTGTTGTGAATAATCTGTAATTAACCGCTGTACTCTGCCTTTAAAATTAACCGCGGAGGACGCCAAGATTTCGCAGAGGTTACACCTTTGGTGTTGAGGACGCTGAGGATAACAATCCGTGAGCGTTGCGAATAATTCTTTAGAAAACTGTGGTTAATTTGCCGCAGGTGATTTTTTTGCGAACTCAACTCTTGCGAACTTTGCGAAATCTCTGCGCCCTCCGCGGTTAAACCTACCTCAAAGACTTCTTCAACCCCTCCAACTCTACTCCCAAACCTTTAAACATTTGAATTACACTACTTAATTTCAATTCATGTTCTTCATATTCTTGTGTATTAATACTACACGTAAATTTCCACAATTCTAAGACTTCTGAGACAGGAACTTCATAAGGTGGGTAACTTGAATTATCTGGCTTCAATAGAAACGTTTGCTTCTCTTCTACCAAATTTTCTAATCTTTTATACGTCATTCCATCATCTTTTGTGACTACAATATAGGACAAACCACTTTTTGCTGCTTTGATGTCTTCCACAAATTCTGCCACTACATAAGAACCGTCTTTCATAGGCAACATGGAATCTCCTTTGATTGGAAAAGCCCTGTGTTTTCCTGTGGGTAAAAACGGTAATTTTATCTTCTCCAATTGCTCAATATATTCAGGGTCATCATATCCTAGTAAATATCCTGCAGATGTTTTCGAAGACACAATTTCAATCAGATTCTCATTATCACTATCTACAGTAATTGGAAACAAAACTCTTTTATTACCGACTTCGATAAATGAAACATCTTTCGCTTTTGTTAAATCATTTTTAATGATAATATCGATTGGAATTTTAAAATAGGTCGAAAAATCAATCAAAAACTCAATGGTTGGTGAAGATCTGTTTTCTTCATAAGAACTTATTCTCGATCTTGTTACAGACAATTCCTCAGCCAAAACTTCTTGTGTTAGCTTCTTTAACCGTCTTAAATGTTTTATGTTTTTTGATAAATGACTCATAATGCTACAATATTGAGCAACGAATGTACGAATTTGTAGCTAGTTTTACACTATGAATAAGAATATTTTACATCTCGATTTAGACACTTTTTTTGTTTCCTGCGAACGCTTAATTGATAGTCGGTTACAAAAAAAACCGCTATTGGTTGGCGGAACTGGCGACAGAGGTGTTGTTGCTGCTTGTAGTTATGAAACAAGAAGATTCGGTGTGCATTCTGGGATGTCAATGAAAATCGCTAGAAGATTATGTCCAGAAGCAATTATCATTCGAGGAAATACAAGTACCTATTCTAAATACTCCAATATAGTTACAGATATCATCAAAGATAAAGTACCCATTTTTGAAAAAGCAAGTATTGATGAATTTTACGCCGACCTTTCTGGAATGGATACCTATTTTGGAAGCTATAAATATGCTTCTGAATTACGTCAGCAAATTATCAAAGAAAGTGGATTGCCTATTTCATTTGGGATGTCTCAAAATAAAATTGTTTCTAAAGTAGCTACTGGTGAAGCAAAACCAAACAATCAATTACTCATCAATGCAGGTTTTGAAAAAGACTTCTTAGCGCCTTTATCTATTAAAAAAATACCTTCTGTGGGTACAAAAACCTATACTATTTTAAGAAATCTTGGTGTAGATAAAGTAAAGGTAATTCAAGAAATGCCTTTAGAAATGATGATTAGTGTTTTAGGCAAAAATGGAAAAACGATTTGGAAACGAGCAAATGGAATTGATATTCAACCAATTATTGCTTTTCATGAACGTAAATCTTTATCAACCGAAAGAACTTACAGTAAAGATACGATTGATATGGAAAAACTAAAAACAACCATTTTTGCAATGGCTGAAAATTTAGCTTATCAATTGAGAAAAGGGAATAAACTAGCAGGAACAATTAGTGTAAAAATCAGATATTCGGATTTCAACACCTATAATAAGCAAATAAAAATTCCATACACAAGCGCAGACCATATTATCATTCCTAAGGTTCTAGAACTGTTTAAAAACCTATATCAAAGAAGATTACTCATTCGATTAGTAGGTGTTAAGGTTTCTGATATTGTAAGTGGAAATTATCAAATTAATCTCTTTGATGATACGGAACAAATGCTCAAACTTTACAATGCTATGGATGCTGTTCGTAATAAATATGGTGAATTAAGCATCATGAGAGCATCTTCTATGGGCGCAAAATCCATAGGCAGATTTAATAATCCGTTTAATGGAGAACCACCTTTGGTTTTAGCACATAGAAAACAATAATGGTATGTATATCAATTGTCATACATATTATTCTCTGCGTTATGGAGCGTTTTCCGAAACTGAATTGTTGCAACTTGCAATCGATAATGACATTGATTCAATTGCGTTAACAGACATCAACAATACGTCTGCTTGTATGAATTTCATACAGGAGGCAAAAAAGGTGAATATAAAACCTGTTATTGGTGTCGATTTCAGGAACGGTAACGATCAGCAATTTGTGGCACTTGCAAAAAGTAATACTGGTTTTGAAAACATAAATCGCTACTTGTCTTCTTTTTTAGAATCTAAAACTGCTATTCCAGAAAAACCAAAAAAACTAGAAGATGTCTTTATCATTTATCCTTTTGAGAAAGTTTTAGAACTCAACCTTAGCACTTTTTCGGAAAATGAATTTATTGGTATTTCTATTGCTGAAATAAATAAACTTCGTTTTTCTTATGTGAGAAAATTTGAAGATAGATTAGTTATTCAGCAACAAGTTACGATTAGAGATAAAAAAGATTTTAATGCACATAGACTGCTGAGAGCAATTGACAACAATACTTTATTGAGTAAACTGTGCACTTCAGAAGAATGCTTGCAAACCGATAAAATGCACGCTAAATCAGAATTGGAAACGTATTTTGACGAATTTCCTTCTATAATTTCAAATACTGAAGCACTACTCAAACAATGCAATGTCAATTTTGGATTTAATGATGAACGGGAAAATCAAAATAAGAACTTATACCTTAATAGTTTTGAAGAAGACTGCACAATGTTATTGAATTTATGTGATCAAAAAATTCACGAACGCTATAAAAACCCGACTCAAAAAGTACTTGATCGACTTCAAAAAGAATTGAAAGTGATTATCGATTTGAAATTCGTTTCCTTTTTTTTAATCAATTATGATATCATTCAATATGCGAAAAGCAATAACTTTTTCCATGTGGGTCGAGGAAGTGGCGCAAATAGTATAGTTGCTTATATTATGGGAATCACAGATGTAGATCCCGTAGAACTGGATTTGTATTTCGAGCGATTCATTAATCCTTTTAGAGCTTCTCCTCCAGACTTTGATATTGATTTTTCATGGAAAGATAGAAATACCGTTACCCAATATATTTTTGATCGTTTTGATAATGTAGCGTTGATGGCCACTTACGTTACTTTCAAATATAGAGCTGTAGTAAGGGAATTGGGAAAAGTGTTTGGCTTGCCTAAAGAAGAAATTGATAAGTTGAGCAAAGGCACTGCAGAAAGTCAACTAGATGACGTTGCTAAACTTGTTTTGAGATACGGAAAGTTAATCGAAGGTTTCCCCAATTATGTGAGTGTGCATTCTGCCGGAATTTTAATTCTAGACAAACCAGTTCATTATTATTCTGCCACAAGTTTACCTCCCAAAGGTTTTTCTACTGTTCAATTTGATATGAACATTGCTGATGATGTGGGTATTTTCAAATTTGACATTTTAGGTCAACGTGGTTTGGCAAAAATTAAAGAAGCTTTAGAGATCATTAAGGAAAACAACCCGAATACTCCAGAAATTGACATAACAGATGTTGAGCGTTTTAAAAAGGATGAGAAAATAAATAATCTTTTAAAAACAGGTGGAGCAATTGGAGCATATTACGTAGAATCTCCTGCAATGCGCGGATTAATGCAAAAACTAAAAACGGAAGATTATATTGGTTTAGTCGCTGCGAGTTCTATAGTTAGACCAGGTGTTTCTGGTTCGGGAATGAAAGATGAATTCATAAAAAGGCATCGTTATCCCGAAAAAAGAAAAGAAGCCAATCCTATTTTATTGGGAATTATGCCTGAAACTTATGGTGTAATGATTTATCAAGAAGATGTTATGAAAGTAGCCAATCAGTTCGCTGATTTAACTTTAGGTGAAGCAGATGTGCTCCGAAGAGGAATGAGTGGTAAATCACGTTCGGCTTCTGAATTTAAAGCTGTGGAGGATAAATTCATTTCTAACAGTAGAAAAAGAGGACATGAAGATAAGTTGATTTTTGAAATCTGGAATCAGATTAAAAGCTTCGCGGGCTATGCATTTGCTAAAGGACACTCAGCATCTTATGCAGTAGAAAGCTACCAAAGTTTATTCTTAAAATGCTACTACCCTATTGAATTTATGGTAGCTGTATTGAATAATGGCGGCGGATTTTATTCGGTTGAACATTATATTCATGAAGCAAAAATGTGTGGTGCAAAAATTGAATTGCCTTGCATTAACACAAGTGAACATGTAAATAAAGTAATCGGTAAGACTATATATTTAGGTTTTGGGTACTTAAAAAGTCTAGAACAATTGGTCATTCAACGGATTTTAACGGAAAGACAACTGTTTGGGAAATTCAAATCTTTGGAAGATTTCATGGATCGTGTTACTATATCTATTGAGCAAATAACCATTTTAATTCGCATTAATGCTTTTCGTTTTATTTTAACACCAAAAACAGAACTCCTTTGGAAGGCTACGTTTAGATTAAATGGCACAAAACAGCGTCAAGTTCAAGAGCAAGTACAATTATTTCGTGTGGAACATCAAAACTTCACCATTCCGAAATTAAATTCACATTGGTTAGAGAATGTTTATGATGAAATAGAGCTGTTAGACTTTACCATCCATGATTACTTTTCCTTGGTAACAGAAGAATTTAAATCCCACGTGAAAGCCAGCGAAATGAATCTGCATGTAAATAAGAATGTGCTTTTATATGGTAAGCTTGTCACAACGCGTTTCAATAAAACATCACAAGGAAAATTAATGAGACTAAGCACTTTTATTGATCAAGATGGAAATTACTTTGATGCCGTTCATTTTACAAACGTTGTTCATCAATACCCTGTAATCGGAATGGGAATTTATGGTTGTTTTGGCAAAATTACAGAACGTTTTGGTTTTTGCAGTATGAATGTAATCCAATCTAAAAAATTGAGTATTGCGGGTGATCCGAGGTTATGAAAGATTAAAGCTATTCTAATATTTATTCTATAAGAACTAGAAAGCAAGCAAACACCAAGAGCTTTTATTTCAACAAGAAACAAAGCAATATGAATTACCCATTTTACAAATGGATGAACTAGAACCAGATTTACTTGGTTTTACTTTGAATAATCCTTTTGAATTATTCGAAAAGCCATTCAAAACTTTATTTCAGTGAAAGATTTAGAAAAATACGACGGTCAACTCATTACAGTTTACGGATATTTAGTGGCCATAAAACCCACCAGAACAAAACGTGGAGACAGAATGAATTTTGAAACCTTCCAAGATTATGATGGAAATGTATTTGACACAGTTCACTTTCCTCCTAGCGTAAAAACCTATCCTTTTCGAGAAAGAGGAATTTATTAATTGCGTGGAAAGGTTGCGCAAGGATTTGGGTATTATACTTGTGGAAAACATTGCTTTAAAACTGACATAGAGAAATCGAAACTTTTTCATCCATAAAAAAGAGGAAAGCTCTCACTTTCCTCTTCTCAATTCATTATAATTAAAATTAAAATGCCTATCGGGAACCTTACCCCTAATTAATACCAAACGTTTGTTACCGCTGCGATTACAGAACGATCGAAGACTTTTTCTCCAAAGTATCTTCTATTAAATTTGAAACAGAATTCATTTAAATAATTCTGGAGATATTCACTTCTAACCCCGTGGTGCATGGCTTTTATAAGATTCTTTGAGTTCGTTATGGCCTTGTGAACCCATGGTAAAACCTTTTCGCTTTCATATTTCCCCATATTGTATGAAATATGCTTTTTGAATATGTTTTCAAAGTCTGTGAATGAACTGTAACCATCTGTAACCACACTAGAAGTAGGGTCTACGGTGTTTTTGACTTCCTTGTTTATCGTCTTAGACTCTAAATTCTCAATGAGTTTCATCTTAATGTATTTTGGTATTGAATCGATATTATTGGTGTTTTTTAAGTTTTTTGGAAGCTTTTTATAAGAAACCATGACCATTACCTTTGCTTTTTTTTGACTTCCTTTTCCTCTTTTTAATTCTTCTTTTTCTCCTGTGAAGCTATCAGTATCAAGAGAATATCCTACTGAGTAAAACGCTTCATCAATTTCTACATTTTCATCCAATTTGTATTTAGAATCTCTCTTTCCTAAAACTAATCTTACTTTATGTACCATTGCCCAGATGGGCTCATAATATTTATGACCTAACTGCCTTTGAAGTTCTAATGCTGATATTGTTTTCTTTGTGGAAGTCAACAAATGTAGTGTAATCAGCCAAAATCTGTAGGGTAATTTTGAATTCTCCATCACGGTGCCACTTTTTAAACTCATCATAAAATAGCAACTTTTACACTTGTAAAGTTTCTTGTTAGCCATCCAGTAATGTTGTGTTCCTGAACACCTCTTACAAGTTACACCTGCCTTTTCACGTTCCTCTTTAAAGTGCTGTTCACATGATTCTTCGTTAGGAAATCTGTCTATAAATTCTATGAGTTTCATATCTTTAGTTTTTAATTATAGACAAATATACTTGGTCACTACGTAATCAATTTACGTTTTGGGGTAAAGTATCCGATAGGCATTAAAATTTATTACAGACTATTCGCTTTATCACGTGCTTTATTCATCACATCATCTGCTCTAGACTTCGCTTCACTTTCAATTTTCTGAGCAGCTTCCTCCCCTTTTTCTCTTAATTTTTTCCCTGCTATTTCAGCGCCTTTTTTCTTTAAAGGATTCGATCCAGCTTCATCCATCAATTTCTTTGCATTTTTATCTGCTTCATCTCTTGTGGAATTTGCTAATTTCTTCCCTTCAGCTTTGATATTATCCGCTTGTTTTTGTGCAGCATCCAATAATTCTTGCTTTTTCTTTTCAACAGCCGCTTTCGCTTCATTGACTTTATCATCAACTATACCTTTAATACTGTCTTTGGCTAGATTCACTTTTTCGTCAATAAGGTCTTTTACTCCACCTTTAATATCTCCACCCAATTCCATTAATTTCTCCTTCATATTCGTTTTCACTTTAGGATCTTTAATTGTATTTGTAACCAAAGCGGTAATTGGAATATTGGCTGGTAATTCCTTCATTTTAAATCCTGGAATCTTCTTCGCTTGTTCAATCGCTTGTTCTGCAATTTTTAAAAGTTCACCCGGAATTTCTTCTTTAGGAATATTCATCTTGATTTCATAATCAATTTCTTGCAAGAAAGATGTCGTCCCTCCTACTGTAGTATTGATTTTCCCCATTTTAATATCAAATGGCTTTACCAATACTTTTCCTTCCGAAAATTCAAATGTCGCTCTTATATTGTCCAAAGTTTGCTTACTTAATTTCGGGATTTTAATAGTCTCCGCTAATTTCTCTAATGGACCAAATCCTGAAATTGTAACTCTATTAGAAAACAATGAACCGTTTCCAGCTAGTGTTTCAAAAATTGGTTCTAAAGAAGGCTTTAAGCTTGTCGTCATTGCGAAGTCTGAAGATATTTTTCCAGATGTATATTTCGCAACTGGCGCTAACTTATCTATTGTAATGAAGTTTTTCGTTAGCTCTTGAATATCCAAATCCTTTAAACTGTATCTAAACTCAATTTTTGGAACGGCTTTATTTTGGGTATTGTATTTCCCATTTAATGCCACAGTACCTCCTAAAGTTCGCATGTTCAAATCCTCTAAAATAGCTTCTTCGTTTCTTAAAATTACACGCCCTTTAACAGCGTTGATATCCATTCCGTCGTATTTAATTTTATTGATCGTTGTATTCAAAACAAAATCAATTTTCTTAGGAACTGGCATTCCTTCTTCCTCTCCTGCTGGAGCATCAGTTGTTGCTGTCGTTTCTTCTGTTGAAGCTGTTTCACTTGTCGTTGCTGATGGAGGCATAATTTCATCAATATCTAATAAATTAGAATGGTAGTTGAAAACACCTTGTAAATCTCCTTCATTGAACATATAACCAATGTAGTTTTTTACTTCTCCATTTAAAGAGAAATCACTTTTCCCCATTGTAGCTTTCAAATTAGCCAACTTCAATTGTTGTGGCGAAAATTCAAATAGTAAATCGTCAATATCAACTGGAGCGGGCAAATCTGCCGATGCATAATGGAATCCTTTTAAATTAAGTGTTCCAGTTGCATTGAATTTATCGTATTCTTCTTTTTCTATCGTTGACATTTTTCCTTCAATAGAAATATCAGAAGTTAATTTCCCTGTATATTGCTCGCCTTCAGCCAATGGATAAACTTGTCCTATCGTTGCTAAATCTATATTTGCATGAATTTTAGACTTCAAATAAGGGTCTGTCATTGGATTCTTCATGTAGAAATTTGCATCAATTGTATTTCCTACGAACGTTGCTTTAAATTGATCAATATCAACAGTTGCTTTATCTAGTTCTGTTCCTCCTGGGAATTTAGAACCTCCAACAATACTAATGTTATCAATAGAAGCTGGCATATCTGGATAAACTATTGAAGCGCCATTTACTTTCGCAGCAACATCCCAAGCTGGGTAATTTACGTCGTCATATTTACCTTTCACAAAAGCATTTAAACTCAATGTTCCTTTCGCCACCATACTTTCATAACCTGTGTGGTAAAATGCCGGAATTAAAGAAAGTAAATCTTTGAAGCTCGTTTTATCAGCTTTCAATTTCAAATCCATATTGTCGTATCCTTTGAACATTTCATAGAATCCGTCAAATGATAATTTCAATGCATTTAAAGTCAATTCATTTTGCTTCAAAGTAAATTTATCACTTCCCTCTTTCGATTCAATCAAGATATTCATCACCAGGTCAGTTTTCACTTTTGACAAATATGTTGCACCGGCCATTTTATAAGTTAGCTCATCAATTTTCGTTTTAGTTTCAAAATCGATAACATCTGCTGTCATATCTCCAGAACCTGAATGATTGATGTTTTTGATTTCAGCAAACATATTTCCTAAACGATCATCATATTTGATGTTTCCGTCTTTGATTTCATAATATTCTAATGAAAATTTAAAAGGTGAAGAAGTTGTATCGATATCTTCTTCGGCCATTTCTTCGGAAGTTTTCATGATATCGTAATTCGCTAATCCAGATTCTAGAATTTTTACGTGAATATTTGGTTGAACCAAAACCACTGAACGAACAGCGATATCTTCCATATTGATCACACTCCAGAAGTCTAGTTTAGCTTCAAAGCTTTTCATGTCGATTAGCTTCACGCCTTCAAATTCGTCTCTTCCAGTCACTGAAACATCATCAAATGCTAATTTCATTTTTGGGAAGGAAGAGAAAATCGATAAATCGAAATCACCAACGGCAACATTTGCTTTCAGCATTTTGTTGGCTTCTTTCAATGCCATTTCTTTAATTTCATCCTTGAAGAAAATGGGGATTAAAATAATAGCGATAATTAATAATAGGAAGGTTATTCCGGTGATTTGAAGAATTCTTTTAAGTACAGATTTCTTCTTTTTATCTTTCTTTGTTGACATAAAACAGTTTTATAGGTATTTAATTTTAAAATTATCCTTTAATTAGCTAAATATACGCGAAATATCCAATTATTAATTGCCAAGATATACTAAAACATCATGAAATACATTTTAATTCTCTTACTCTCAACAACAAGCATTTTTGGAACTGCCCAAATCATCACGAACGACAAATCTCCCGAAGAAAAAGAGGTGGTCAAAGTTGAAAAAGAAATCAAACCAAAAACAGGAACCGAATTATATTTCGGAGTAAGTCCAGCCTATACATTTCGCACCTTAGAAATCAATGATGGAATATTTGGACAACAATTGGGTTATCGTGAAAACGAAGTTGGTGAATGGACAACTGGTTTCAATGCTGGCGTTAGAAGTCAATTGTCCAAAAATTTCAAGCTAGAAATCGGAGTTGGCTATGCTGCAAATAGAGAATCGTATGATTTTAAAGAAACTGATTCTGTGTTTAGTTATGTAAATACATACCGCCACATCTCCTTCCCTATCCGCTTGGCTTATTCTTACGGTGACGAAATTTCATTCTACGGAGGAATTGGAGTAATTCCAAAAGCATTCTTATCCATGAAAAATGAATTGACCACTTTGGATATCAATAATAATGAAAACACTGTTGAAACGATAGAGACAGATAAGTTTAATTTCTTCTTGATGGATGCTGTTGCGACTGTTGGAACTCAGATTAAACTCTCAGAGCATTATGGAATTTATGCAATGGTTGAAGGACGCAGACAATTGATGAATAATTATAATTCACAGTCGGCTTATGTTAGAAAGGCATTTGCTTTGGGGTTTAATGTTGGGATTGAGATTTATTTGTAGGTTGGGGTTAATTGATGATTTGTAGATTTATTTCTATTATATTTACAGATATAAACACACTAAAACTGTACAATACTTCTAATTATGGAGTCTATTGTGCAGTTTTGTTGAATATATAAACAAGTTGCCCACAATACAAAAAAAACAGAATGATAGCCGAAAATTTATTAAAGCAAATTGATTTTATTAAGGAAATAGACAAGATAAAATATATTCAAAGACGAACTAAACTATTTAATAGCAATCGAAATGAAAATGATGCTGAACATAGTTGGCATTTGGCTATGATGGCTATTGTTTTGAGGGAATATTCCAACGAAAAGATTGATTTATTAAAAGTTTTAAAAATGGTGCTAATTCACGATATAGTTGAAATAGATGCAGGCGACACATTTATTTATGACCAAAATAAAAACCACGAAAATACTGAAGAAGAACTAAAATCAGCCCAACGGATTTTTGGAATTTTACCAGAAGAACAAGCAGAGGAATTTATCAAAATTTGGACTGAATTTGAAGAAGGAATATCCAACGAAGCAAAATTTGCAAGGACTATGGACAGATTTGAACCTTTGTTGCAGAATACATCAAATGATGGTGGAACTTGGAAAGAATTTGGAGTTAAATACCAAACTGTTTACGATAAGAAAAAAGTAATTAAAAATGGCTCAACAGAATTATGGAAATTTGCCGAAAATCTTATTAATGATAGTGTCAAAAAAGGTATTTTAAAGAAATAAATTATAGCTTAAAAACAACGGAGAGTAATGAAAAAATTTGGAATTATATTAATGATTTTTGCGACTATTTTAACGAGTTGTAACACAGATAAATCAAAAGCGAAAGTAGAAAATCCCGAATTCACAAAAACCGAAGTGAAAACGGATACACTTACAAAACACCTTAAACCGTTTAATCCAGAATTGCCGACAATCGGACTTTTGATGTATAACGGAGTTTTACAAAGCGAAGTAATTGCTACTTCTGATGTATTTGCAAAACCGACCGAAGATGGAAAACAACTTTTTAACGTTATTTCAATAGCAGAAACTGAAAATCCAATAACAACGGAAGAAGGAATGCATTTCGTTCCCGATTATACTTTTGAGAATTGCCCAAAACTGACCGCTCTTTTTGTACCGAGTGCCTATGATATGTATGCTCAAGTCCACAACGAAAGAATTGTAGATTTTATAAAAGAGAAAAATAAGGAAACAAAATATACTGTAAGCAACTGTGCAGGAGCGCAATTAATCGGAAAATCGGGAATTGCAGACGGACACAAAATTGTTACCTGGATTGGTGGTGGCGAACAATTACAGAAAGATTATCCTAATTTAAAAGTCCAAGACGACAGTTTGGTAACTTTTGTTGAGGACGGAAAATTCAGTTCCTCAAATGGAAATTTGGCGAGTTATATTTCTGCCTTGAATTTAGTGGAAAAAATGACCAGTCCTGAACATAGAAAATTTGTAGAAAGTTATCTATATCTCGACCGACTTCAAAATTGGAAAGAATAAGTACTGTGGGCAGTCGAGTAGGTAAAGGGGGATTTCACCCCTAAACCTCTCACAGAACCGTACGTGAACCTCTCAATTCATACGGCTCTTGTTACACAGTCGATACGGTCTAGATAAATTTAAACCAGTTTGTACCC
>Ga0307486_1000965_pt1 | contig 23843 bp, 19 predicted proteins | sample CBIW02metaG_FD_203663 | JGI IMG/M metagenome (GOLD analysis project Ga0307486, IMG submission 203663) | Sea-ice brine microbial communities from Beaufort Sea near Barrow, Alaska, United States - CBIW 0.2 | ecosystem: Environmental > Aquatic > Marine > Coastal | place: USA: Alaska | collected...
ACTTGTTCTGGCTTGGCAAACCGGCTATTGTAAGGGAAGAGGAGATACAAACCATCAGAAATTGGGTAGAGGATGACAATATGTTGGAAATAGCAGTGGCAGACTTTTCCCCCGGGGATAGAATGATTATGCCCAATGGTGTACTTAAAGATCAGGAAGTGCTTATAAAAGATGTAGGCAAAAACAAAATTCGCTTGGTGCTATTAGGCCTTGGTTGTACAGTTACCGTTAAAATTAGGGAAGTGGTCTGAAGTACAAGCATAGAAGTTTGAATAAAAAAAGATCCAAGAACCAGGAAATATTATCAAAAAAAATAAATATTAAAACAAGAATAAAAAGTCAATAGCCGGTTATTAGAATTATTCTCTGCGTAAAAATGCGAAATCCGGAGAACTTAAAAAAGTATAATTTTTTGGTTCATTTTTAAAATTGGCCAACCCAAACCGGTTATTCCTAAGGGTATAAGACAAAATCCTTGTTAGTTTCAGATAAGATAACATTTGAATAAACTTGGGTTTTAATGAATTTGGTTTTTACCAAAATGCAACAAGTTTTTTTGAAAAACAATAGTAGATAGTTATTGAAACCCACTATTGGAACGGGTATTTTCATTCTATTTATTTGATATTTATAAACAAAAACGCCCTTTAACAGATATTTTTGAGTTTCATCGAAAATATTTTTGGCTTATATAACTTTACAGTACATTCACTTTGCGATTAATAATTTCCCCTCTATTTTAATCGTTACCCCCCACCACCCCCCACATTTTAATATATCCCCAAATAATTTAATTAGAGTTTCACTCCTTGTTTTGGAGAAAATTGAAATTATTGTCAACCATTTATTATTGAGGTTGAAAACCACTGTTTAGAATGTTTAATTGCTCTATGCGATCAAATAATTTTAAACCAAATGGTCAAAAAGATTTAGGCTCATTAATCTGGCTAAACTTTGAACGAGTGGAATAGGAAGATTTCGTTTTTTTTTATAGATTTTAATCAAATCTGGCTTAAATCATAAAGGAATTCTTCAGCAGGCGAAAAATAAAGCAAAGTGAAACACCAGAATGGGACTCACGGGGCGGAGCCATGACAGAGTAAGGGATTTTGTTAAAATAGCTTTCCCAGAACTAGGTATAGAATTAAATTTTATTGGGAATGTAGCAGATGAAAAAGCCTATGTGGTTTCTTGCGCAAATCCTGAATTTCCATTGGAAAAAGGAAAAGAAGTGTTGGTAGTAGATCTAAAATATTTTAGACCCACCGAAGTAGATTTGTTGATTGGAGACGCAACCAAGGAAAATACTAAATTAGGTTGGATTCTGGAGTCTGATTTTGAAGATAAGGAGAGGCAAATGGTGCAGGCAAATCTTAAACATATGCTAAGAGATAAATATTTAAAAGGTGAGGTTTTGAGACCTTTAATTATTTTGAATAAAAGGAGAAATGTTTTAACAGGTATTAATCGCTATGAAAATGAAAATTGATTCTAAAATTTATGTTGCAGGACATGAGGGGATGGTAGGCTCTGCAATTTATTCTAACCTAAATAAAAAAGGTTACTCCCGAATCATTAAGAGAACCCATAAAGAGCTGGATTTAAAAGATTGCCTAGCCGTGGAAGAATTCTTTGAAGCTGAAAAGCCTGAGTATGTATTTCTTGCAGCAGCAAAAGTGGGAGGAATTCTTGCCAATAATACCTATAGGGCAGAGTTCATCTTTGAGAACCTGATGATCCAGACCAATGTAATTCATTACTCTTATCTCAACAATGTAAAGAAACTAATGTTCCTTGGGAGCACCTGTACATATCCAAAAGTGAGTCCGCTGCCAATAAAGGAAGAATCCCTTTTAACAGGAGCTTTGGAGTATACCCATGAACCTTATGCAATAGCTAAAATTGCAGGTATTAAAATGTGTGAGAGTTATAATTTGCAGTACGGGGCCAATTTTATAGCTGTGATGCCAACAAATTTATATGGTCCAAAAGATAATTTTGATATAGAAAACTCACACGTATTACCTGCGCTTATTCGGAAAATGCATCTTGGAAAAGCCCTGGAAAAAAATGATTGGGAAGCGGTTCGTGATGATTTAAACATGCGTCCTATTGAAGGTGTAGATGGCAGCCAGGATAAAAAAGAAATTCTTGAGATGCTTCACAAATATGGAATAATATATAAGAAGAATCCTAGTGAAAACAAAAAGGAAGAAGGACAGGTTTCCATAGAAATATGGGGAAGCGGTCAACCTCTCAGGGAGTTTTTGTGGAGTGAGGAAATGGCAGATGCCTGTGTGTTTTTAATGGAAAAATGGGATTTTAAAGATATTGTTTCTTTGAGGGAACCCCCCGATAATGGTGGGCAGGAGATAAGAAATACTCAAATTAATATAGGTACTGGAAGAGAAATCTCTATTGCCCATCTTGCTGAAATAACTAAGATTATTGTGGGGTTTCGAGGCAGTCTTTATTTCAATAGGAATAAACCAGATGGAGCTTTTCGGAAATTGACAGATGTTTCGAAATTAAGCGCTTTAGGCTGGAAATATGAGGTAGAATTGGATGAGGGGATTTACCGTCTATATAAATGGTATAAGTCCAGTATTTATAATAAAGTTAGTAGCAAGTATTTTTTAAATAGCTTTTAGTTTATCAATGCCAATAAAATATCTAAATAATTTCTTTCGCAATAATAATAAATAATTTGAGATGTCTTCGTAGGAATGCCTCCTTGGTATAAGGCCCGTACGACTTCTTTCTTAAATTTATTTCCTGAGCCAAAACCTCAAGTTAGGCAAGTCCATCTTAGCAGTTATAAAATATCATATCTGCTCCGTACATTAAAACACTCAGAATGTTGACCTTATACTAGATTTATGAGAAGATCTTCTTTAATTATACCATTTTCAGTGATCATTAACTTAATGATCATTAATTTAACTCTGTATGTATTAATACCAGAAACTTATATGAAATTTGGTGTAGCAGTTAGCATTAATTTCTCCTGGTTATTAATTGGAATTGGTCTAAACTTCTATAGTATAGAGAGAAAAGAAAAATTTATAACTAAATATCATAAATTTTTACGTCATTATTTCGTTTTTGTACTTTCATATTTTACGATTTTGGCTGTTGCCAAAATAAATTTCGAAACCCAAAAACAAGTCATTGTTCTAACTTCATTGCTGATTTTACTTTCTTCTTACAGATGGTTCTTTTTCGAATCACGAAAATGGTACCGGCGGGAAGGTGGTAATTTTTTAAACGTAGTTGTTTTAGGAAAGGATAAAAATCTGTCTATTCTTGAAGAAATTTTTAATAAACCGGATTATGGTTATAGATATTTGGGATATTTCCATGGGAAAAAGAAAAAATCAGTACTTGGCAACAAGTATCTTGGATCTTTCAATGATTCTTTCAATTATATCCTGGAAAAGCAAGTAGATGAAATTTATTGTGCGGTTAGTCAGTTTTCTGTATCGGAGTTAAAAGAGCTAAGGAATTTTGCTGATAATAATTTGAAGAAATTGAAATTGATCCCAGATAATAAAGGATTCTATTCCAAATCTATGGAATTTGAAATTTTTGATAAAGTGCCTGTCCTTAATCTAAGGAAATCACCTTTGGAAAAGAATTATGCCAAGTATGGCAAGAGAATATTTGACATTCTTGGATCTTCTTTTGTCATTTTATTTATTCTCTCGTGGTTAATTCCGATCCTGTACCTTTTGAATCGACTAGAATCTAAAGGACCGGTTATCTTTAAACAACTACGTCACGGTTATATCAAAAAATCATTCTGGTGCTATAAATTCAGGTCCATGGCAGTAAATAAAGAAGCAAATATGCAAATGTGCACCCGTAATGACCTGAGAATCACCAAAATTGGCAGATTTATCAGAAAAACCAGTATTGATGAATTACCTCAGTTTATCAACGTTTTACTTGGTGATATGAGCATCATTGGACCAAGACCACATATGGAATTTCATACAACTCAATATCAAAAAAACGTGGATAAATATTTGGTAAGGCATTTTGCTAAACCAGGTATAACCGGGCTTGCTCAGGTCAGGGGCTATCGGGGAGAGATTACTCGAAAATCTGATATTGTTAACAGGATTAGAATGGATATTTTTTACTTAGAGAGATGGTCATTTCTTCTAGATCTTAAAATAATTTACCAAACAATTCATAACAGTTTTCATGGTGAAGAAAAAGCTTATTAAGTATCTACACAACTATTAATTATTTTTATAATCATTGAACCTAATTACACTTAACATGAAACAATCAAATGTACATTTAATACCTTTTTACTCAAGAAGTATTAAAAATTTCTATTCAATTATTCTGGTATTAGTTTTAATGATTTCTTTCACCTCCTGTGTGAACGTTAAAAAAGCCACTTATTTTAACAATATACCAGATTCAAATATTACATCCAATTTTGAAAATTTGCAACCACGACTAAAAGAAAATGATTTATTGAAAATTTCTGTTAGTAGTTTGAATCCAGAGGCTACAGAAATTTTCAATATTTCTAACACCAGAAACCCCTACGGGGTAGAGAATCAGGCTTCAGGATATCTAATTAATAATGAAGGCTATATTAGTTTCCCAGTGTTGGGAAAAATAAAAGCGGCAGGGAAAACCAAGCAAGAATTAGGAGAAGGGATAACCAAAGAGTTGGTTAATAGAAAACTTTTATTAGAGCCTATAGTGGAAATTAGATATCTCAATTTTAGGGTATCGGTTATGGGAGAAGTGAAAGATCCTTCTGTGCTAACCATCCCAAGTGAAAAGGTGACCTTATTGGAAGCACTGAGCTTGGCAGGAGATCTAACAATTTATGCAAAGCGCGATAATATTTTATTGATCAGGGAAGAAGATAATATAAAAAAGTTAAGAAGAATCGATCTTACAACGGACGAGATTTTCACTTCTCCTAATTATTATCTGAAACCTAACGATATAATATACGTAGAACCTAATAAATCCAAAATATCCGAATCAAGCAGGGTCACCCAATGGCTTCCCATTATTATAAGCGTACTTTCCTTATCAGTTATAGCACTGGACAGGATTCTTTAAAGTGAGCAGGTTCCATATTCCTATGGAATTGCATAATTTTTAAATAGAACTGGACGTTTAATCCTACTATTTAGTTAAGAACGATACTAGATTTTTCACTCATATATATATTAAAATTCTCCCATGGAAGATCAAAATAACAAACCAAATAATTTATACGATTTAATCGTATATCGATATTTACCCTATTGGCCACTTTTTGCAGTACTTCTAGCAGTATGCCTTTTAGGAGCCTGGGCTTACGGGCATTTTACCACGCCGGTCTATGAAGCAAAGGCCACTATAATTATAAAGGATGAAAAAAGAGGGGTAGACGATTCTAAAATGTTGGAAGCGATGAACGCTTTCGACTCCAAAAAAATTGTGGAGAACGAAATTGAGGTACTACAATCAAGAAAGTTAATGCAAAATGTGGTAGATACCCTCTATTTATATGCTCCAGTATTTCAAGATGGAGGGTTAAAGAGTGTGTCGGCATATACAACCTCCCCAATTCAAATACAGCTAAAAAATCCAGAGCGCATACCAGTAATTCAAGATGCAGATCCAAAAAAAATCTTTTTTGTTTTAAACCAAAAGGAAAATCAAATAGAAATTAATGGAGAAACCTATCCCATTGGTGAATGGGTGGCATTTAAAGAATTTGGTGATATGATGTTTAAGCCAAATCCAAACCAAATAGGTTCAACTACTCAACCTACATATTTCACATTAAACAACCCTGGCATGACAACCCAATACTTACTAGAAAGTTTGGAAGTAGGTGCCTCTAACAAATTATCTACGGTGGTGAATTTAGCATATCGGGACCCCGAACCAAAACGTGCTGAAAATATTTTGAATAGCTTAGTTCAAGCCTATAATAAATCTATAATGGACAAGAGGAACCAACTAGCTAACAATACCCTCAACTTTATTGAAGAACGCATGGTTAATGTAGAAACCGATTTGAATAAGCTGGAAACCCAAATACAGGTGTATAAATCTAATAAGGGTGCGGTAGATTTAAGCGAGCAAGGTAGGCTCTATCTTCAAAATGTAGGAGATAATGACCGACAACTTTCAGATATCAAGCTGCAATTATCAGTTTTGGATCAGGTTGAGAGATATGTTATTTCTAAAAATAAAACCTCAGGTATTGTACCAGCAACGCTGGGTTTAAACGATCCTATCCTAACCCAACTTTTGCAAAGACTCTATGATGCGGAAATTCAGTATGATAGACTAAAAAAAACAACAGCAGAAAACAATCCTATTTTGTCATCTTTAGAAGATGAAATTGCAAAAGTCAGACCTGGAATTTTAGAGAATATACGCAACCAGAGACAAAATCTTGATGCCAGCCTAAGCAATCTTAATTCGAACCGTGGAAGATACAATTCCATTATAAATTCCATACCGAGGAAAGAGCAGGAATTAGTAGAAATTAACAGACAAAAGGCTATTAAGGATAATCTTTTTAACTATTTATTGCAAAAACGTGAGGAAGCAGCACTTTCTTATGCACCAACTGAAGAGGAAAGTAGGATTGTAGATACAGCACAAGCCTCTATATATCCAGTAAGCCCCAAGAAAATATTAATATACTTGTTGGCTTTGTTCCTGGCCTTAGGTTTGGGAGTTGTATATGTTACAATAAAAGAAGTCTTGAGCAATAAGATTTTATTCCGTTCACAACTGGAAAATTTTTCTTCCATTCCTGTATTGGGTGAATTACCTTTTGTAAAGACTGAAAAAGACAATCTGATTCCTATAAATAAGGAAGCTCTACCTTTAATTGAAGAAATGCGGCAACTCGCTGCAAAATTGGGGCTTTACAGCAGAGTTCTCAAAAATAAAAAAATATTGGTAACCTCCAATATACCTGGTGAAGGAAAAAGCTTTGTAAGTACCAACCTCGCTAATACCCTGGCGAGGGCAGGAAAAAAAACGGTGCTATTGGATATGGATTTTAGAAACCCCAGAATAACCCAGTTCTTTGACCAAAAGGATAAAACCGGAATAATAAATTTTTTAGAAGGTAAAGCAGAAATTGAAAATATATTAACCAAAATACCTGATAACACTAATCTATTTTTTGCATCAGCCGGCACCAATGGGGCCGACCATACCAAATTATTATTGAATGGTAAAATAGATGAGCTTTTTGAATATTTGGAAGATAAATTTGAATTTATAATTATTGATTCCGCACCCATAAGCCTTGTTTCAGATGTTAGCTTATTTGATGAATTTAGTGATGAAACTTTACTTGTCATAAGGCATGCCTTTACGCCAAAACCATTAATTCAGCGATTGGACAAGGTTATTAAGTCAAAATCACTTCATAATGTTTCTTTGGTTTATAACGGTGTAAAAAGAAGAGGTATGGTAAATAATAATTATAATTATGGCTACGGATACGGTTATAACTATGGTTATGGTTATGAGGGGAAATATTCTATGTCCTCTTCAAAATAAATTAAATTATTAAGATATTAGGAAGTATTTATAAATTGGGAAGTTTAGAAGTATGATAAGAAAAATATTGGGCAATATTGTTTTTAAAAACTTTTCTTATTTAACAATAGGTACAGTTATAGCTCAACTTATAAGCTTGGTTACGATCCTTAAAATTACTAATATTTTAAACCCTGAGGATTATGGATTATTTACATTTTTAATTGCTCAAGGAATGCTTTTGTTGAGGATTGGAGATTTAGGAAATAGTAATATTGTTATTAGGACTATTTCAAGAGACCCCTCACATACCAATGATATATTAGTTAATGGGGCAATTTTAAGAGTGCTCGCCATTATTGTTCTTTTTATATTTTATTCTATTTATAATCAATACTTCGGAAGCTTATCGTTCAATAATCTCATGCTGATTTTTGTTTTTTCGCTGTTAAGCTGTTTTTCTAATTTATTTGAACTGATCTTTCATGGAAATCAAAAGATGTTGCCCTCGGCGATTATTAACTTCGTATATAGTGTTATTTGGTTTGCTATAGTGTTTTTTGTTCTTGAGAAAGGGGAAAGCATTACTTTAATTTTTTCACTTTATATTTCTATCACTCTACTAAAAGGAATTCTTTATTTAGCATTTATTAAATACTATAAGTTATTTAAAGGAAGGGTTCAGGGTTTTAAAGTTTCTTCAAAACAAATGATTAAAGAAAGCTGGCCATATTTTACAATGATCCTTATTCTATTGCCTTTGACCAGTCTTGCTAATAACTTTTTAGACATCAATTCCACTAACGATGAGATTGGGTATTTTAATTTATCGAATAGGTTACTAGGCCCAATTTCTTTGGTAGTAGGAGTATCGTTAAGTGCTTTGTTTCCAAATTTATCGGCAATGTGGGGTAAAAATAAAGAAAAATTTCATCGGTATTTGTCTGTTGGCTTTGGGATATATATGTTAGCAATGATCCTAATTTGCTTTATATTCACTCTTTTTTCTAAGGAATTAGTAGTATTATTATTTCCCGATAGTTATTTCCCTGCTGTTAGGGTATGCCAAATGCAGGTTTGGTATTTGTTTTTCACATCCATAGATAGTCTTGTAGGTGTGGTATTGGGAGCAGCCAATCGTGAAAAACTTATTTTAAGATTTAGTGTAGTTTACTTTTTAATTTGTACACCTGTACTATTTTATAGTAGTAAGTTTGGTGCTCTAGGAATCTCCTATGGTTATGTGATTTCGTATGGTGTATCCTTGATTTACGTTTGGTTGACCTTTAAAAAATCTTTGAAAATTAAGATTCAATACGATGCTCAAATTTGGATTTTAGCTATTGTCCTTTTTATAATTTCTTATTACCTTACTTCTGAAACTTCTTTAGGGTATAAAGTGATTATATGCCTGACGATATTAGGAATATTAATTCCATACTCCTTTAAAAAATATAAGCCTTTATTTATTAAATGAAAAAACAATTAGAAATAGTATTTGTTTTTATGCTAATAATTATTTCATTGAAATTTTTTGATGCTCGTTTTTTAAATGAAAGCATTCTAAATTATTTACTGTTTTTAACTCTTATTGCTGTTGTAATCGTATCTGTGCCATTTGTAGTTCCTACTAATAAAGGTTTTGTTTTTCCTGTTCAATTACTCTTGGGGTCTATAACTTTCTCCATTATAATGGCTGGATTATTCTGGGATCAAAGCTTACTTGACAGTCTGATAGCTACAGCTCCATATCTTATTTTTTGTTTCTTTTTCTATTTAATGCATATCAAATTTCCGGTAAATCTAATGGAGAAAATAATTGTCATTTATGGAATTCTGTATATTTTGCTGTATACTTTTGAATTTATAAATAGTCCAACAGTCTTTTTCGGAAAATCATTATGGGGGGATGAATATCTTGAATCCCGTGGAATTGTGAGGATAATATTTCCCGGAGGAGGGGTTTTTATTTTAACAACTTTTATTGCCATTAATAAATTAACCTCCCAGAAAAAAAATAGATTGCTTTGGTTACTTTTAACAGCCGCAGGTTTAGTAATACCAATAATGCAAGTAACGAGACAGTTTATTGCCGGGATTCTTTTAATCTTTTTATATCATTTTGTTAGAACTTTAAGCCTTGCAAAAAAAGTGATGATACTGGTTTCTTTTCTTGCCATTATTTTCATTTTACTAGATGCGGAGAGTCCAGTCATAATGGGGCTTATTGATTCCACTAGAAGTGATGCCAGCTTAGGAGGTGACTATATAAGAGTTCTTGCTGGAGAATATTTTCTAACCGATTTTTCTCCAAATCGCATTACACAATTTTTTGGTAATGGAGTTTCATACTCTGGAGTTTCTGATTTTGGTTTTTACGTAGATATGTTAGGTTCTACTCAGAATTATTTTTTATCTGATGTGGGGATTATTGCGGTGTATGCAATGTTTGGGGTTCCGGCAATAATTGCATACCTGCTTATTTGGATAAAAAGTTTTACAATTCCCTTACCTGAAGAATTTCAGTATTTGAAATATTATTTGTGGTTTGTGCTGTTGACTAGTTTTACATGGTACACTACTTACCATTATCACTATTTAGTGACAACTGTTTACATTTTATATATGTATCAGGCAATTTATTCCAGAAAAAAGGAAGAAGTTGAAGCCTTAACACGAAAATCAGAAAAGCTTTTAGTAGAGGATAAGATAAATATTAATTTCTAATGAATAAACCTCTTTTAACTGTTGTCATGCCTGCTTATAATGGCGAAAAATATATTAGTGAGGCCATTGATAGTGTTCTCAATCAAACCTTTGAAAACTTTGAATTGTTAATTATCAATGACGGGTCTGTAGACAATACTATTAAAATAATTTCTTCCTATAAAGATAATCGAATAAGACTGATTGATCTTGAAGAAAATAAAGGCATAGCCTATTGTAGAAATCTTGGCCTGAGAGAAGCAGATGGAGAATTCCTTACCTGGACAGATTGCGATGATCTAAATTTACCTACAAGATTTGAAAAACAGATAGATTTTCTTCAGAAAAATCCGGACTTTGGAGGCTGTGGAACCTGGATTTCAAGATTTATAGCAAAGGAATCTTCTCATGTTTCTAAAGCTTATCAGAATCCAGAAAAAATAAAAGTAGCCCTTCTATTTAAACCGGCAACTATTCCAAATGCCACCGCTATGCTGAGACTTTCAAAAATAAAAGAGCACGAGTTAAAATACGATGAGAATCTTCAAATAAGTGAAGACTATGATTTTATATTTAGATGTTCCAGACATTTAAAGTTTTCCAATATTCAGGAAACTTTATATAGGTATAGAGATTCTGAAACAAGTATTATGAAAAAATTTGACAATCAGCATGTTAATACTTTTAATATTTTAAAGGTAGTTTATAAAAAGGCTTTAGCAACTTTGTACATTATACCTTCTGAAAAAGAATTGTATTTACATTATGAAATTTGTTCTACGACAATTTTTTCTGAATTCTCTGAATATGAAAAATGCTATCATTGGTTAGAATACTTAAAATTAGCTAATGATTCAAAAGAAATCTATGATATAAAAATTTTTAATCAGATTGTATCTGAACAATTTTTATTTCTCTCAAAGAAGGCTTCTGTTTTTGGTTTAAAAACTTTATTTTTCTTCATCCATAAATCGATTATAAATAACTGGATAATAAACCCAAAAAATTACTTCAAACTTGCCGTAAGATGTGCCTTGAAGTATAATAAATTTGAGTTTAAACTACCCTAGAGTTTAAACATTAAATCAATTGTAATTTAAAAAAGATTTAACCTAAATTATTTTTGTGCTATCTACCGGTTTTTCGAAGAGTCAATTAAATCATCTAACTTTTTCAAGATATCATAATCTTTATAAATGTCAAATTTTCGTGCAAACAAATAATTGTCACCTGCCTCAAGCAATTCTTGAAGATCATCTTTCTCAAAAGTCACAGGTAGGTCAACTTTTTCTCTAACCCAGTTTGTGTAGGTGGTTGTTTCCCGAATCTGTTCTTTCTCTTCGATCTCATTCACTATACTTGCAAAAAAAGTTTCATCAGATACATGTGTATAAGAATGATAAGTTAGGAAATCTGGATGTCGTTCTAAATAATCAATGATATTTATAGCGGTTTCAACTGGAAGTGCCCACCAAGTTCCTCCACCTTTAGGTACAATGTAATTAGGAAGCGCTCTTTTATCTTTGAATATAGTACTTAAAGTAGTTTTTGCTCCGATATAATAATACAGATAAAAAATATCTTTAAAGTTTTTAATTTTAAAGAATCTTTTATCACGATAAGGATAAATACCTCTATTCAGTCGTTTATTTGGAAGATGAAAGTTATAGCGCTCAAACCGATCCCGCCAATTAGGCCAAATATCTGTTATATCGTTTATGGCTACATAATTTAGTCCATAATTTGAATTATAAAAATCATATATGTAGTCGTTGTTCTTTATTGGATAATCCTGTCCTGATAAAAGGACGCAATAATTGCGGGAATTAAACATTTCTACCGATTCTTTTAATAGATTAAGTGTGGCCTTTACAGTTCCTATACTAGACCATGGTGTTACCATTCTTTTTTCTTCACTTAGAAAGAATATATTTTTCTTATTTAAAAAAGGCTCTTTAAAGGGAGCATCATCTGTTGACTTATCAACATGTATGAAGAAGTTTACATTTTTTGAATTCAAACTATTGATTAATCTTTGAAATTGTATTGGGTTTTTGTGTGCAAGGATTAGGTAGCTTATTTTCATAATGTAGTAATTGTAGGTGTAATATAATTCTTAAATATAAGAAAAATGCTTTTTGTTTTAAGAACTATTATGCTTATATTTAATATCTAGTTATTAGATTTAGATACCTTATTTATTTTATGATTTTCAATTATACCAGAAGGAGTGATTTTTTAACAATCTAAAAAATCCATTCAAATTGAATATAATCATATTTTCAGACCAATTTAAAAAATGATAAGGAAGAAAAAAATTCTTATTCTTGCTTCGGCTCAATTTGGTTACTCTACAACTATCTACAAATATTGCGAGCATGCCCTTGAGCATTTTGAGATCACCTATATAGGATGGGATTATGGGCTGCCAAAAATCGAACTTCCGGAAATCGAGATTAAATATGTAAGCCGTAAATCGAACATAATCATTCGAAACATTAGATTGCTTTATGCTTTTCATAAACAAATAAATAGTGGGTATGACCTAATATTTGCAAATTATGTTAGGGGTATTGCTTTGGTAAAAGTGATGAATAATAATGCTAAATTTATCTTGTATGTAGATACTTTGGGAATAGCCCCCAATAAAATCAAGAGATTGATTTTTGACTGGGTGTTAAGTTTTGAGTCGAATTTTTTTAAGAATATTGCTTTAATCAGTAGTGGGATATCCAAAAGAATAAGAATAAAAAATTATCATGTTCTTCCTTTGGGGGGACATTGCTTTTCTAAAAGATCTAAATCCTTTCAACAATTATCTCTATTATATGTGGGAACCTTAAGCAATAGAAACATACTGGAATGTGTAAAAGGCTTTCATGAATTTATAAAAAAAAATAAGGACATGGCATCGGCAAAACCCTGCTTTTCAATTGTGGGTGATTCCCCATTTGGCGAATTGGAGGAAATAAAAAAATATGTAAGGGGTCACAAATTAGAGGCTTATATATGTACACCAGGATTTGTGCACAGTACTAAATTAGGTCCTTTTTTTGACAATGCCAATATTGGTGTGGCGTACGTTCCGATAACGCCCTACTATCAATACCAGCCGCCAACGAAGACCTTTGAATATTTAATATCTGGTTTACCTGTTATTGCAACCGCTACATATGCCAACAAAGAAATTGTAAGCCCCAAAGTATCAGAATTGATAACTGATGATGCCGACGCGTTCTGTAAGGCTATTTTAAAAATACAAAAACGAAAGAACGAATTTGAAAGTAAATGGATAAGGGAGCAATATGAAAAATATACCTGGCAAAATGTGGTTAAAGAAAAACTGGTTCCGTTGATTGAGCTCGTATTAAAATCAAAATAAAAAGCTGTTTATGATCACAGGTTTTAAAAAAAAGAAGTTATTAATAATAGGCCCATTTCCTCCACCCTACGGCGGTGTAAGTATTCATATTGAAAGGTTGATAACTATGCTCAATACTAATTTTGAAATAATTAAAATTGATGAGGCATCTCAAAAAAAGGCAACTATTTTCAATCTAAGGTCCCTTCATTTTTTTAAATATTTTGGGTTAGTTGCAAAATCTAATATAATCCATATTCACAGCGGACATTATTTACTTCGTTTCTTTCATTTTTGCACTTCCAAGGTTTTTCATAAAAAATTGATTATTACGATACATGCTTATGAAGAAAGAGATAAAACTTTTGTCGAAAAATATATTGATAGGTTTATTTTTAAATATACCAATCGTGTGATTTTTGTGAGTGAGGAGATTTCTCAAAAGTTTGCTTTACAGAATTCGTTTATAAAACCAGCATTTCTCCCTCCTAACTTATGTGAGGAAGCGCAATTACCTTTAAATATGCTGTACTGGATAAAGTGCAAAAAAGATGATGGTTATTTGATCTGCTGTGCAAATGCTTCAAGACTAGATATTTGTAATAATCAAGATTTATACGGTCTAGACCTCTGCATTGAAGCTGCCAAAAAGTGCAGGGAAGAAAACATGAAAATTGCCTTCGTATTTGTGGTGAGTGATTCCTCTGGGGGATTAAATATTAATTTTTATGAAAGTTTGATAAATCAATATGATTTGGCTAATCTTTTTTTTCTACATAAATCATCTATATCATTTATAAGCTTAATAGAACAAGCAGACATAATCCTTCGTCCAACGAATACCGATGGCGATGCACTTACAGTTAGGGAGGGGCTATTTTTGGACAAAAAAGTAATTGCTTCTGATGTCGCGAAGAGACCTGTAGGCACTTATACTTTTAAGAATAGAGATATTTTTTCCCTTATGTACGTAATTAAAGAAGTAAGAAAAGATTTGAAAAATAATATTGGACGTTTAAAAACCGCACCGGACATAAAACCGTTAAATGCTGCCTATTATAAAGATTTCTATATAACCAATATTTATAATTAAGACGACTGTTAGCCCGCATTAAGAATATCCTTCTAATCCTTTCTTAAATGTGAAATTAAAAAAAATATGAACGAACCTTTCCCATTATTTAAAAAACATTTATCGTCGGTAGGATTAAAAACTCCAGATCCATATGATGTATGGAATACCAAACTGGGTCAAATCATAAAAAAGGTTTACTATAAAAATATAATATTGGGAATATTGCCATCTGCAGGCCTAACCATTTTCGATTTTTATTTTAATAACCATTTGAGGTTGGGATATCATAAAAGAGGATACCCTATTGCACATGCCCATAAAGCTTTAATTGAGATGGAGCTATTTAGGAAAACGCAAGAACCTCAATATTTATCTTTTGCCAAAGATTCAATAAGTTGGCTTGCAAAGAATTACAGTAATGGCTTCAGTGGTCATTGTTGGGGTATTAATATGCCATGGGTTTCAAAAATTGCAGTTTATAATGAAAATGTTCCACACATAACGCATACCCCTTATGCACTAGAGGCTTTTATAGATTTTCAAAAGTTGACAATAACTAAAGAATATGAAGATATTATTATTAGCGTTTTTAATTTTCTAGAAAACGATTTGCACAAGATGATAGATAAAGATTTAGTATTAGCATTATCTTATTCACCAAAACTGGAAAAACGCATTGTAATTAACGCAAACTCTTATGCCATGCTTTGTTATGCTTTATTGAAGGATAAAAGTCCTTTAGGGCAAGAATATAATGAAGATAAAATAAAACGTCTATATCAGTTCTTGGTTATTCACCAAAATGCGGATGGGAGCTGGTATTATTTTTCCGATGATGCCCCAGGTAATTTTATAGATTGCTTTCATACCTGTTTCGTGTTAAAAAATATTTATAAGGTCAACAAAATAGTACCATTGCCCAATTGTGATCAAATTATCGCTAAAGGTTATGAATATCTGAAGAAATATTTATGGGATTCAGACAGAAAACTTTTTAAACGATTTAGTGTAACAGATAGATTGTCGCCGGTTAAATTTGATTTATACGACAATGCAGAAATGCTGAACCTTGCGATTAAATTAAAAGATATTGAATTAATCGAAGTGCTATCAATATCAATAAAAAGAAATTTCGTTTCTGGCGAGGATATTTATTCACATATTGTGTTCCCAAATTTAAAAGTCAATAAAAACACTTTAAGGTGGGCCGTCCTGCCTTATCTCTATGCACTTTCAAAAATCATCAAAATTAATCAAGCAACGAAGGATTAATCTTGATTTTAATTGAAAGACAGTCTGTAGGTTGAAATACTTATAATTAATGAAATGATATGATGGGTATAACGAAAAAAAATTAATCTAAAAAAACTATCTAGAATATCTATTTCTATTTTAGAATAAAAAAAATAAAGTAATAAATCTCTCCTGTTTTCAGATTCTTTATTTTTAAGTTATAGTTACATGAAAATATAAATATAGAACTATGTGTGGAATCCTAGGAAGTGTCAATTTTGACAATACTTCAGAATATCTCAATTTAATTCAACATCGTGGCCCGGATTCATCTGGTGTCAAATCCTTGACAATAGGCGATAATAGAGTTGATTTGTTGCACCGCCGGTTATCAATTGTAGATTTAAGTGAAGCCGGTCATCAGCCTATGACAACGCATGATAATCAAGGTTATATCGTTTTTAATGGGGAAATATATAATCATTTAGAGCTTAAGAAAGAGTTGACCCATTTAAAATTCAAAGGACATTCTGACACCGAAACTATTGTCAACTATTTCATAACTAAATCTTTACATGATAATCTTTCAGATTTGAATGGCATTTTTGCTTTTGCATATCTGGATATGGAAAAAATGCAGATTTCCCTAGCTAGAGATCGTTTCGGAATTAAACCACTTTATTATTATTTTGATGGAGAACGAATGATGTTTTCATCAGAAATAAGGCCTTTAAAATCCTGTTTGAATCCTAACTTGGATAAAGGTATGTTGCTGAATAGCCTAAAAATGCGATACACACCTTCTCCATTTAGTCCATATGAAGGAATCAAAAAAGTAGAACCGGGACAAATTATAACTTTCGATCTTCAGCAAAAACCGATTGCAATTACAAAAAAATACTTCGCTAAACCTGTAACTCTTGGAAGTCGAAAAGGAGAAGAAAATAAGCTGGTTCAGATTTATGGAGATTTATTTGAAAAAGCAGTGCAAAGACAATTGATGGCCGATGTAGATATTGGTGTTTTATTGAGCGGGGGAATAGATTCTTCATTGGTGGCGGCTATAGCAACCAAGAATTTAAAAATTAAGCCTAAAGCTTTTACAATTGGTTTTGATGGCGAGCATGAGGCCGATGAAATTAATTATGCAAAGCAAACTGCCGATATTCTTGGATTGGAGCATTTTGATAAAAAAATAGGATATCCAGATTTTATAGGTGCTATTGAGAAAATAATTAAAATTGTAGAAGAACCCATTGGTACAACTTCTATAATACCAATGTATTTTCTCTCTAAACTGGCAGCATCACAAGTTAAAGTTGTTTTAAGTGGTCAGGGAGCCGATGAACCACTCGGAGGCTATTATAAATACAAGGCTCTGCCTTTCTTGGAAAAAGCACGCCCTTTTAGTGGAGCAGCTAGCGTTCTTAAAAATTTCAGTAGTATCTATAATAAAAATGAGAACGTACGTAGAGTTTTAAATGCTATGCAAGAGCCTGATGTAATAAGTTCATGGATGGAATTTAACGCTATTTCATCTTTAAAGGAAATTACGGATATACTAAATCCTCGAGTTCGCAAAAATACCCTGAAGTTGCTTCATGAAAAGCAACAGATACTTCATAGTATTTGGGAAAAGAGAATGCCAGACCAGGATCATGTGAAAGATTTATTTTTATATTTTGACTCCCGCACCTCGCTTTCTGATGATTTGTTGATGTATACCGACAAGATTACAATGAACCATGGTCTTGAATGCAGAGTACCTATTTTAGATAATGATTTGATGGAATTTATTGAATCATTGGATAGCCAATATAAATTTAATGCAAAAAACGGAAAAATAATTCATAAAGAATTCGCAAAAAAATATTTACCTTCAAGTATTATCGAAAGGAAAAAGCTCGATTTCAAGTCACCCACTGAAAAATGGTTTAGGGATAATATGAATGAAATTGAAAATATACTTCTTGGAAATAAATTTTTCATTGATTTGTTTAATGAAGAAAGCGTTAAACAATTGTTGAATGTTCATAGAAAAGGTAAGAATTTAGAAAAACAGATATTTCTATTGCTCAGTTTAAACTATTTGCTGGAAGACCGAAAGGTAGCAACCTTAGATGAAATTTATTTTAGTAACTAAAACGCAAAACTCATGAAAATTTGGTTCGATATTTCTAATTCTCCTCATGTAAATATGTTTTACGATTTAATTCTAGAGCTTGAAAATGAAGGACACACTGCAATTATTACTTCTAGACCTTTGGCCAATACCGTAGAATTACTAAATCAAAAAGGTTTAAAGCACACCATAATTGGAGAACATTATGGGAAAAATTTTTATAAGAAGCTTTTTGGGTATCCTATACGAGTCATTCAACTTAGGAATTTTTTGAAAAAAAACAAACCAGATTTGGCAGTTTCCCAAAGCTCATTCCATTCACCGGTTGCGGCAAAACTACTTGGGGTTCCATCTATTTATACAAACGATAACGAACATGCTATGGGAAACATCCCAGCCTTTATGTTTGCTACTCAAATTCTGATTCCTGAAAATTTACCTATTGAAAACATTACTAAGAAGGGAATATCAATTGGTAAAATCAAGCAGTACCCAGGGGTAAAAGAAGGTATTTACCTATGGAAAAAAGGACAACAAATAACTGCCAAAAGAAAGACTTTATCAAATGAGGATATAACAATTTATATAAGGCCAGAACCTCTGACTGCCCAATATTACAAAGCAAAAAAAAATTTCTTGGATGATACTATTTGCGAACTTCAGGAAAAATACCGTATAACAGTACTTGCAAGGGATAAAACTCAGTTGGCTCATTATAAACAAAAAAAATTCAGCAAAACAAATGTGCCAGATAGTCCTCTAGACTTTGATGAAATTGCCAATAGTTGTAGTTTATTTATAGGTGCGGGTGGCTCTATGACAAGGGAACTAGCTATTCTTGGGATCCCCACAATTTCTGTCTATCAGGATGATCTTTTGGCAGTGGATAAATATTTGATTTCTAAAAAAGTTCTAAAACATGAGCCAGCAATTTCAGCGGAAGTTGTTGAAGATTATTTAAAATCCTTAAATCAAATGACTGAAAGCAATGATATAATGGACAAAGGTAAAAAGGCGTATGAAATGCTCAAAAATGAAATATTAAGCTACGATAAATCAAGCACGGGATTACCTAATTAAATATGTTTATAAAATTTATAATATTAAAATTGGATTGAATATGTTGGATCAAATACTGCTGAAAATTTATTATCGATTTTTGGCACTAATTTCGTTGCACCAAATCAAGGAAAATAATTTTGAAAGCTCTTGTAGAAAATGTTTTATTTATTTCGACTATGAAAGGGAATTTAGTGGTCATCAAACTAATATTTCAGATTGCGATATTGAGTATTTACTGGACCATTTAGATCAGGTCAAACTTAAAACAACTTGGTTCACTGTAGGGAAAGTAATAGAAAAATATCCTAACACAATTCCTAAGATAGTGGAAAAAGGACATGAAATTGGTTCACATACTTACGCCCATATTTCTCCCAAGGCTATGAATGACATTAATTTAGAAACTGATTTTGAAAAAATATTGATAAAATTCAATCACTAAATAATCTTTTAATTGAGGGTTTTCATTCACTAAATGGACAATGGAATATTTCAATGTTTGATTTTTTATTAAAAAATAAATTTACATATGATGTAATTTGTTTACCCTTTAAAAGGCAAAAAATATTGCCGATGAAATTTCAATTTTTTAAAGTATATCCGATTGTGAGATTAGTGACAGTAGGAGATGACTGGTCACTTTTTGGAGCAGAAAAAAGTAGATTACAAGTTTTTGAGTATTTTAAAGACCTTTATCTTAAAACAAAAAATGGCGATATTTTTGGAATTGGATTTCATCCTTGGATTTTGTGTTCTGATAAAAATATATTAATGGGGTACAAAGATTTTCTTTTATATTTAACTCAACAAAAGGATATTATAATTAAACCTGCAAGATATTTTGTAAGTGACCTTCAAAAGGTTTTTGATTGAATATTAAAGATTAAACGATAGAAATTTATAACTAATTCAATTATAAATGAATTCATTAGCTCTCTCAGTTATCATGCCTGTTTATAATGGCCAAAGATACTTGGAAGACGCCATTAACAGCGTTTTGAGTCAGACTTTTAAGGATTATGAATTGTTGATCATTGATGATGGGTCGACAGATTCTTCAATCAAAATTATTCAATCAATAAAAGATTCTAGAATCAGGTTATTAAAAAATAGAAAAAATCAAGGAATTGTATATACAAGAAACGTTGGGCTGAAAGAGGCAAAGAGAGAATATTTAGCTTGGATGGATTGCGATGAACTGATAGAGCCAAATAGATTTGAAATTCAAATTAATTATTTAAGAAACAACTTAGAAATAGGGATTTGTGGGACTGCCCTAAAAAGATTTGGTGAAGGAAAGCCAAGGGTTTCAAGAGAATATGTTGACTCTGATATGATAAAAGCTGCATTATTTTTTCGTCCTGCTATTCGACCTGCCACAGCTTTCTATCGAATGAAGATGGTAAGAGAAGCAAAATTGACCTATGACACAAGACTTGCAGTAGCTGAAGATTATGACTTTTACTTTGAGGCTAGTTTTCATTTTCCGATAAAGAATCTTGATCAGGTACTTTATCATTATCGGGCTTCGGAATCAAGCATAATGAAAATTTATTCTGAACGCCAACAATTATTGTTCGATTTCCACAAAATAATTTATTCAAAGGCTTTTAAAAAGATGGGTATTTTGAATTTGGAGAGGAATTTTGAATTACATTATAGTTGCGCTTCTACTCAATTAATTACATCGTTTATAGAATTAGCCGAAATTTGTGATTGGCTGCTTTATCTTAAAATGAAAAACTCAGAAATTAAACTTTATGACGAAATTTCATTCAATAAAGTATTAGCTTCAGTATTTTTTTTAGTTTGTAAAAAATCATCTCAAATTGGACCCCAAACTTTCTTTTTTTATATAAAAAACAAAAAAAAATTTCATGAGGATGAGTCTTTTTCTGAATTAAAATTATTTTTACGTTGTATGATTTATTATAATAAATTCTAAAAAAGTATTTATATTTTAATTGTAATAGGCTGAGTTCAACCTAGGAGTTTTAAATATTGGTTTTGCACTTATTACTTTAAACTTAGAATTTTCTAAATTAACCATCTATGCAGATAACTATCGTTGCCGGAGCTCGGCCAAACTTCATGAAAATTGCACCAATCATTAAAGCAATTCATAAATTCAACGAAAAAAATGAAAAAGTTAAGTATCGCCTAGTGCATACTGGCCAGCACTACGATAAAAAGATGAGCGGTGATTTTTTTAAGCAATTGGGTATTCCAGAACCAGACACAAATCTTGGTGCCGGTGGGGGAACGCAAGCCCAGCAAACAGCTGCAATTATGATTGGTTTTGAAAAAGAGATCAATCTTCATCGTCCTAACGTTGTTTTGGTTGTTGGGGATGTTACCTCCACGATGGCTTGTACCATTACTGCCAAAAAAGAATGTATCGATGTTGTACATGTAGAGGCTGGCATCCGTTCGGGAGACATGAGAATGCCGGAAGAAATTAACAGAATTCTTACTGATTCTATTTGTGACCATTTCTTCACTACTACAGAGTTAGCAAACTCTAACTTAATTAAAAATGGAATTCCGGAAGATAGAATTCATTTAGTAGGAAATACAATGATTGATACATTGTACCAAAACATTGACAATTTGATTCAACCTCCAATTTGGCAGAAAAATAACCTAAAACAAAATGAATATATTTTAGTTACTCTACATCGTCCTGCCAACGTCGATGATTCCCAGAATTTAAAAAATTTGCTTGATGTCATTTTAAGAAGTGCAGATCCATATCCAGTTTTGTTCCCTGTGCATCCTCGAACTAAAAAAGTACTTGAAGAAATTTCTTATGAAGATAAGCAATTAGTACAAATGGATCCTTTAGGTTATTTAGAATTCATTTATTTGGTTAAAAATGCGAGGTGCGTGATAACAGATTCTGGGGGTATTACAGAAGAAACCACTGCTTTAGGAATTCCATGTATTACTTTGCGTGATTCTACAGAACGTCCAGAAACCATATCTATTGGAACAAACGAGTTAGTAGGAGTAGACCCTAATAATATACCTCCCTATATTAAGAAATTAAATAATGGTGAATGGAAAAAAGGAGGTATGCCTAAAATGTGGGATGGTAAAACTGCGGCTAGAATAATAAGTAAATTGTTTGACATCTATGGCTGATTTTTTCACTTCTGACATTTAAAAATAGGTTATAAAAATAATTAGTAAATCTCCCAAAAATAAAAATATGATAAAAGTAGGCTTAATAGGAGCTGGAAAGATGGGACTATCTCATTTATCAATTTTAGGAGCTCATCCCAACGTAGAGGTTGTTGGTGTATGTGATACTTCTAAAATTGTACTTAGTGCTCTAGAAAAATATAGTAAATTCCATTGCTATACAGATTTTCTTAAAATGCTGGAAAAGGAAGAGCCGGAAGCTGTATTTGTTGCAACTCCAACAAAATTTCATTTCGAATTTGTAAAGGAACTATTATCCAGAAATATTCATGTTTTTGTAGAAAAACCTTTCTGTTTAACCGAGGAACAGGGTTTGGAACTTTCTTCTATGGCTTCCGATAAGAATTTAGTGAATCAGGTAGGATACCACAATAAATTTGTTGGAACATTTAGGGAGGTAAAAAAATTAGTTAAAAGCGGAGCTATAGGTGAAATTACTCATTTTATGGGAGAGGCTTATGGACCAGTGGTAACTAAGAAAAAGGAGGGAACCTGGCGTTCCAATCCAGCTGAAGGTGGAGGTTGTTTGATGGATTATGCTTCACATGTGATAGACCTTATTAACGACATACTAGCTCCAATTACAGCTTCTAAAGGTAGTATTATGAAATCTATTTATTCTAAAATGGTAGACGATGCGGTTTATTCCTTATTGGAACTTTCAGATAAAACAACCGGAGTACTTTCAGTTAACTGGAGTGACGAAACCTATAGAAAAATGTCTACGTCCATTACCATAAATGGTACAAAGGGAAAAATCATTTCAGATGCCAATGAATTGAAAGTATATTTTAAGGAAGAAGATTGTCCTGAAGGTTATTCTAAAGGTTGGAACGTGAAATATGTAACAGATTTGACAGAGCAGGTAGATTTTTATCTAAGGGGAGAAGAATATTCTGCGCAGGTAGACTATTTCATTAATGCTGTTACTGGGAAGGTTCCTAACAGCATTAATAACTTTCAGAGCGCTTGGCTTACAGATAGGGCTATATCAATCATAAAAAATCAGAAGTAATGGAAAGAATTTTATACGGAGATAATCAGTTTTTTGCAGTAAATCATATTTCTGACCAGAAATCCATGGATCAGGCTATCAAATTTAAAAGTGATGATGCTATTATAAGAACCCTGGATTATGCGATTGATGCCGGTATCAATACCTTTATGTGCACAACACATGACAGGATTGCGAGAATTTGTGATGTCATAAGGGCAAATCCCGAAAAATATAAGGATTTTAAGATATATCCATGTATGCCGTACGCTCATAAATATGCAAATGCAGTTACTGAGTTGGGTATCCAGGGAACGATAAAGCAATATGTTCCCGGAAATATTTTTGGAACAATGTTTAAAGGGGGAATGGCCCTTGTTTCCAAGGACTATCTTAAGATAATGGAGCTTCTGATAGATGCTGAAATGAAAATGTTTAAAGGAATTAATACTCCGGTAATTTTCCTTCAGAACGTAATCACGGATCTTCTCCTGGGATTGGGAATGGTAGAATTTTTGAAGGGTTTTCACGATTATATCAAAAAGAAATA
>Ga0307486_1000967_pt1 | contig 23805 bp, 21 predicted proteins | sample CBIW02metaG_FD_203663 | JGI IMG/M metagenome (GOLD analysis project Ga0307486, IMG submission 203663) | Sea-ice brine microbial communities from Beaufort Sea near Barrow, Alaska, United States - CBIW 0.2 | ecosystem: Environmental > Aquatic > Marine > Coastal | place: USA: Alaska | collected...
TAAACCCAAAACTAACTTCCACAACTAAAGCTTTTCCCTCTAAAAAAACGTAATCTAAAGCCACACAGTTCCCCTTAATTTTTGCTGCATTTTCAAATGATTGTTCTATCAGTGAAATATCAAAAAGGTCCTTCCCATATTCTATAAAACCGCTACCAGAAGCCCTAAAATCATTTTCCCTTACGTGTCGCTTAATAGCAAAAGCTTTATCACCAATTACAATAACCCGAATATCAAATTTATTTTGAGGTATAAAATCCTGAAAATATGCATAACCACGTTCACGTCCTTGTGATTTTTCTAAGTTTAGAGGAATATACAAATGAGCAAGCGCTTTTAAAATTTCTTTAAAATTTCCTTTACCTAATCTATACTTTCTGAAATTTTCTTTAACACCACCCATAGCGTCATACTGTCTAAACCCTTTTCCAAAAGCCTTATTAATTGTTGTTAAGGCTTCATGTTTAGAATTAACTAACCACACATTTCGTGAACCGGCTCCCCTTCGCAATTTGAACACTTTAGGATAGGTTGCAGTTTCAGCCCATTGTAATGCCTTTCTTTTCTCAAAAAAAGCATAGGTCTTTACATGAGGAATTTTAGTAGCTTCAAACAAGTATTTTTGTCCCAACTTATCATCAAAATGCCAGGTTGAAAAATGATCAGGAAACACCTTTTTATTAGCAACTTCGAGAGAGGCCAACAATTGTCTGGCAAATAGGACATCACGGGGATCTGCATGATTATGATGCCACATTAAAATTTCACAGTCTTCGATTTGATCGATGAGATCATCGTCATAACAATTAACCACTTTATAGTCAATTTTTTTCTTTTCACAAAAACTTTTCCACTCTTCATAAAAAGAGTGAGGACTATTATGAAGCGCTATTTTCATCTTTTATATCTAAGGATTTAATAAGTTGAGCTGGATTTCCCATTATCAATGAATTTTTCGGAAATGAGCCTTTTACAATACTTCCCGCTGCAATCACTGAATTTTCACCAATTATGGTTCCTTTTAAAATCACTGCGTTAATGCCAATCCAAACGTTATCGCTAATAATGATTTCCAGAGGGATATCTCTTCCTTTTGTTCTGTCCAGAGAAATAAGTTCATGACCGTTGGAATCTATAATATGAACACCGGATGCAATGACACAATTTCGACCTATTGTAATTCCTGCCTGGGCATGAATATAAACCCCATTTATTCTACAATTGTCACCAACATTAATAAAAGAACCTTTTACATCAGTTAAAAGTGTAGTAGGGAAAGACATACCTGCCTGATAATATTTTGGATTTGATCGTAGGTATACTTTCTTTCCCAAACGTATTTTATTTCCGCACGAAATAATCTTGGTTTTATAATCAATTTTTGATTCGGTACCAATTTCAAAATTTCCATTTTTGATTTTTACTGAAAACGCCTTTATTTTAAAAAGATATTTTTTAAACATTCTTAATTCCCATTTCTTTTGCAATTAATTTTCCAAGTTCAACACTAGTCATAAATTCCACCACGGGCCATTTGCATTTAATTTCATTTAATAACCTTTTTAAGTGTTTTAAATTCGAATCTCTATTTTTTACATCAAGACCTCCAATATAGTTCAATCTATGGGAAGAGATTATAGCTGGCTTATTCATAAAAAAGGAATATTTAATTTCCTCTAAACAACTGGATACCCAATCTTTTTTGGAGTTCAACGCAGGTTCAAACAGACAATTTCTTACAGTATATATTTGATAATTGTCATTGTGCTGCCCTGTATAGTGAAATTTCCTATCGAAATTCGTAACATTAAGAGGATCAAAATTATTTTGAAAAAAAGAACTCTGAATGATTTTTAATCCATTTTGGTTCATTAAATTTTCAATTGTATTATTCCAAGTATAAACCGGGGCTATAAAAGACAAAGATCTATAACCAAATACTGCCTCAAACAATTTTGTTCCGTCCTGCATGGCATGCGACACAAAATCTAGTTCCTTTTTATTTCGATATAGTTGACTCGCCAAATGAAACTGAACAATTTCAGAAGATGTAATACGACTTAAACCATAAACCTGAAGTTCAAAGGCCTTTTTCAAACTTTCATTTCCATTTCTTATTTCATCTAACCATAAATAAGGACTTATGTGTTCTCGTGAATGATTTTGTGGAAAAAAAACACCACTACTTATTCCTTCATTTATTGTTTCTAAAACTTGAGACCTGTTATATTTTTCAAGAGTTTTGACATAATCAATATAATAATATTCAAAAAAATCACTTTCTTTTATTTTTTGAAAATCTGGGTTAGCAAGATTAAAATTGGCTGTCATAACCGCAGTCTTACCCTTTACATCTTTCACCGAAGACAAAACTTCAAATAAAGATGATAAATCACTTTTTGATTCTATAGTGTCGAATTTACTGAACCCACACAAATCTACCTTTAAACCTGCTTTTAAAAGTTTTGTGAAAATTGTTTTATTTGGAGTTCTTTCACCACCCCAATCATCTGACTCAATGACTACTATTTTTCGGTTGGTTTTCCACCCCTTAAAATTATAGAGAAACCCTTTGGAAATTGTTTTTCCTTTTGTAATTAAATCCTTCATTAATCCTTTTGCCTTTATTACCGAGTGCTTAAGTTTTTATAGAGGAATCTATAATTTTGGCTAATTGTTTGGTACTAATAAATTTCACATCGGGCCATTTTTTTAATACAGATGCAGTTAATTCTTCTAATTTTTTAAGAGAAGTTGTTCTGTTTTCTTCAAAAATGCTTCCTATAAAGTTTTCTCTATGCGCACTTATTACTGCCGGTTTACCCCAACGAAATGCAATTTCTATTTCCTCTATACATTTGCCTACCCAATCAAAATTTTGATTTCGAGCAGGTTCAAACATACAGTTTCGACGCCAATGTAATTGTCCAAATTGATTTTTTGAACCCCAAAATTTGTTGATTGTTTTATGCCCTGCCTGACCATTAGGATGAAGTTGTTGACCTCCTATTAAACGAATACCTTTATCATAAAGCATTTTCAATAAGTGGTCACCCCACACACCACCCTGTGCAACAAAAGAAATAGATTTAAATCCAAATATCTGTTCAAAAAGCTTCAATGCTTCTGCATTGATAGCCTCCAACTCGTGGTGCTCGGATTCATTTGAATAATCCTGACCTGCAAAGTAATTTTTGATGTAGGTCTGTGAACAGGTGGAAGATTTTGAGGAAATAATTGCCCTATTTTCAAAAGCAATCTGTTCTTTTTGCGAATTTGAATTGATGGCTTCCATCCATCGTTTCACTTGTATGTGTTCTCTCCCGTGCGATTGAGGGATAAAAACTCCTTTTTGCATCCCCTCCTTGATTAAATCTGGTACTTTTTGGGTATGCGTAGATCTCTTGTAGGTTTCTAAAATAGTCTCATAATGGTATTCTTTTCTTTTTGAAGCTTCAATTTTGTCGAAATCTGGATTTGCCACGACAAAGTAGGCCGTCAAAACAGGATTATTGCCTTCCTTATCTTCAAATTTTTGTAAGGTTGCAAATAAAGCCTTAAGATCTTCTTCAGATTCTAATGAATCATTTTTATCAAAGCTAAATTTATTGACTTCAATGTTACTTTGAATTAACCGTTCATAGACGTTTTTTGAAGGCATTCTAATCGCACCCCAATCATCGCTTTCTATAAGTAAATATTTCTGCTTGGTACTCCAGCCTACGGCATTGATATAATTCTTGACTATTTTTTCCTTAAATGTTAGCATAAATATTTAATTATTGATCAAACATTCTTAAAGGTACTTTCCTTCCAAAATGAAAATCCCATTCACTTGGAGTAAAATGTTCGAGGCCCCCTCCATGATGCAATGTAAGCTCTCCAAAAAATATTTCCTCATTGATAATATAAAAATCTACCCTTACATAAGGAAAAGATTTGGCTAATTTGGTGCCCAAATCAATCATCGACGCTAAATTAATAGGTCGAGGCACCTGTCTGCCATTGTCTTTATAAGGCAAACCATTGCTGTCTAATAGTGACCAGGTGAAAGGAAGTAAATTCCAGTCTTTATCGTAAAGATTTCTTTTATGTTGCGTAAAACGGTTCAAATCTACCTGTAGAAAACCAAATTTCCCTTCAAAATAATGAAGTTTGTAATCTGATGGAATCTGCCCATTTTCATCCGTCAAAAGTTTTTCAACTATTATTTTAGGCTTAATTTTTTCATATTGCCATTCTTTCTGAATGTGGAAATAATTAGAATGTAACCACCACCTGCAATCTGTTTGAATACGTTTCCAATCTGCTTTGCTTTTATCTCTAACAATGTGGTGAGTCCCGGCAGTATGGTTAGCTTTAATAATAAAAGGGTAATCCGGTAAGTTTTCAGGTAAAATTCTTTTATAGTTATCCGTATGGAAAACAAGAGAGATTAGGTATTTGGAACCAATGCAATTGGCAACATATTCTGGAACTGCATATTTATCTGCACAAATTGAAATCAATGGATTTTTATAATTTAACTTATACCAATTAATTTTTTCATTTAAGGTTTGGGGATTTTGTAGATTTAATTCATAACCAAAATCTTGTTTAAAATCTTTACTTATATAATATTCATCGCTCCAAATTCTAAATTTATAGAAAATATAAATTTTATGTAGAAATAGTGCTACCATAAACCCTCCATAAGGTTTATATCGCAATTTTTTGAATAATTTTGTGAGGGTCATTATGTAACTAAAATTTATCTAAAGGAATTGTATTCCTAATTTTTAAATGCTGCCTTACATTTATTGATTTTAATTCTTCCAGCATTCATCAAGCAACAAAATTTTCGTTATGTAGATAAATTGTTTTGTTAATATTCGGCATACTTCACTTTTTATAATCTCAATATTTCATATATGTTTACACCTTCAAATTCTATTAAATTTATGAGTGGAGACAAGGTTAATCTGATTACATCCAGATTATATGAGATACTTCTTAGGCTAATTAAAATGCTTAACAGCGGTATAATTGCATAGCTTATCTTGCGAACTTGGAAAAAGTAGACTTTTCATTAATTACAAAAGTAGACCATGGTAAACTAAACATGAATTTTTGTTGCATTTTATGATGGAAATTCTATTTCCTGCGGACTGGAAATCAATTTAATATGCGGCAGAATGGTCAAATCTGATTGATCTGTTGCCTTAGAACCCTTATTTTTATAAATAGGTAAATTGAAATAATAATTACACGAACTGTTTTGAGTTATTAAAACAGAAGACCATCCAGATAATAAGACAGAATTTTTCAAATTCAAAATAAATAATTCTGCCGGAACTTTAATGTCTAATAACTCGGTTTGTTTCAATCCTAAATATTTTTCTTTCATATCATTAGTAGTTAGTGGATGTAATTTGATATAAATAGCTTTATTTGGGAAATGAGCAATTAAATTTTTTAAAAAATCGAATTCCACATCTTCAAGTTGTGGGTGTATTGGTTGATTGAAATAATAAATCGAACTATCAAAAATTGGAAAATTAAAATCTGCCGCATTGAAAATCATGCCCGCATTTATTAACGTAGCCTCGGAAAACTCCGGGATTTTTGCAATCTCAGCATGCCCGGCATTATTTTGTTTATGCAAAGATTCTGGATGGGTTAAATAAATTTCATCTATTAATGCCGAAGTAGCATATCTATAACGCCAAGATAACTGAAGAAAGGAAGGAAAGATTTTATTTTGAAACAGTTCCTTATAATCCTCTAAAGTATTTCTTAACATAGAAAGATATTCATGCTTTTTTTTATATACCGCATAGGGTTTGTATCCATCAGGTCCTAAACAAATAATAGTGTTGTTTTTATCCTTTAATTTTTTGGCCAAACAACAGTTATATATAGAGTCTTCCTGAAAAAAAAAGAATCTTTCGCAGGAGATGTTTTTTAACTTATGTAATATTTCAGCACGAGTTAAATCATCCAAAACCTTTAAAATGATATTTTCTACTTTCTCAATTTTTGAAAGGGTATTAAAGCGCGCTGGAGTCTTTGTAAGGTAAATTATATTTTTTATATGATCTCCAGAATGTTTAGTTGTAGCTATGTGAATACTCATTAGAAGATGATATTCCGTGTGGGCTAAAAAGATATTGGTCCTCATGTAATCAATTAATTAATTCTTAAAGTTATCAACCTCAATTTTAAGCAATGTGTAAAGTATAATGTAAAACCTGAAAAATTAAACCAATCCATATAATTATTATAGTAACTAAAGAACTGTTTAAGACCAATTTATCTAAGGCATAAACAAATAATTCACATCCTGCACTAATTAAATAGCTGGGATATAAATCTTTAATCTGATTAAGAATTCCATAGTTAATTTACCTTTAGAAACCTTGGCAGTAAGCAACCACCTAAGAACCAAACAATAATAATGGAAAATTAGATATTAAAAAATTAGAACTTATTATATATTTAACTAAAATAAGAGAAACAAGATTATTCAACAATAGAAATGGAAATATTAAATATATTACGAATTTGAACCTTAGTGTTTGGAACCTATTCTTTTGTATAAAGTAAATATACGTTCCTAATACCATAAAACCACTAATAATATAAAAGCGCTCTCCTTGGGAAATGTTTAACATTAGGTTAGTTACGGCCATGCAGGCGATGCTAATATTAAACAAGTCTAATTGAATTTTATCATTAATGAATTTCTTTCGATTTAAATAAAAAACGAACAACAATAAAGGTATAGCCACTTTATTGGATATTTCTTTTATATCCTTAAACAACCTATAGTTTGAATTATTGGATTGATAAGCAGTTTCGTAGCGAGTTTGCATACGCCCCCTTCCTTCCTCAGATGCGTAAGAGTCATATTTTTCCTCGAGTATAGTATTATTCCCTCCTAAGTTATTTTGAAAAGTTTTAATAATAAAAGATTGTGATAATACAGTAAAAATTATCAACAGTAAAATATATAAATTCGTCTTATTTCTAAAAAGCAAAAAAAATAAAGGCACGAGTAGAATAGGAGTCAACCCAATATGGAACAAAGGGGTTAAAAAAATAAACACAAAAAACCTTTTATTATTTTCGTTAAGAATTATCTGCAATAAAAAATATAAGAAATATAGCGCTCCAGTATGAAAAGAATAATTAAAAACAGTTAAAACTGAATAAAAGAAAGCGAAAGCTATAAATCCAACCATAACAGGAAGATTAGATTTTTTAATTATTTTTAACCTTAATAAATTGATAGAATTGATTAAAAAATAAGCATAAAAACCAAATAAAAACGCAAAATAAATGTGATGATTCTTAAAAACTGAAAAAAGAATAGCACAAAAATCGGTAAAAAAATGTCCTACTTTGAAATTCAGAACTAGATCAAATAAAAAGCTTAACTTATTATCTGAGGTTTCATAATATCTTAAAGCATAACGTTCTAGATCTCCTGTATTAATTGCAGAATAACCCAAAAAAACAAATGCAGCTACTAAAAGATTTCTGCCGAATTTAGAATTAAAACAACTTATTCCTATAAATACCGCCGAAAATGGCCATATTATGAACATTATAATTGCATAGGCTTTACTTTGCCTATTCATAAAGGTATTCATTACTTGGGGTCTTTCTATCAAAATTAAAACGGTCTATTATTGCTAGATCTGGTTCAAAATTTTTTAATAAATGCTTGTACAAGCTTATATTTAGTTAATATGACGTTTACATTTTTTTTCTAAATTAATTTTTTATGTAAGACAACAAATCTTTTAGCACCGTCATTTTAATTGTAAATGCCGCAAATAAATACAGAATACCAAAGGTTACAGCGCTAAAGGTCAAATTGAATAAATCAGACCAATTAACAAACCAGGTAATTTGTAAAAAATACAGAATAAGAGCTACCATCATATTCAAAATCAAAATGGGCATAATATCTGAAAACTGGTTTTTAAAATTGTATTCTATCAATTTACCTGAATAATGCGCGGTTGTAATAGTAATTAATATATTGATTAGAATCAAGCTATACAACAGGCCATAAATTCCAAACCAGATGGCGCTAAATGCACCGATAAGCAATAAGGAATTCTGCAACATAGATAACTTTAACACCATATCGCTTCTCCCCTTGATTTTACAGATATTGAGATTGTATTGATGAATGGGGTAGAAAATCCCCGATATCAATAATAATTGAAAGTACGGGACAGCTGGCAGCCATTTTTCGGTTAAAAGCCATCTAAACAAAGGTTCGGCCACTACCCCTAAATAAATTAAAATGGGCGTAACTATAAATACCACTACCTTCATTAGCTGTGAATAGACTTTTTTTAATTGTTGATCGTCCTCATTTACTTTTGCCAATAAAGGATAAAAAACCCTATTAAAGGCATTATAAAAAAATCCGGTAGGTAACTGCTCCAAAGACCGTGAACGCGTAAAATATCCGAGTTGGGCAGCGGAAAAATACTTCCCTATAATTACATTGTACAGATTATTGAAACTTGTATTAATAATTTGGGTAAGAGAAAGTTTATACCCATAATTAAAATGGTACTTAAACTTCACTTTATCAAAAACAAAACTTGGAATCCATTGACTATACCACCAAAGTTGTATAGTTGCCAAAAAAGAATAAGTAATATCCTTTGCCACAAGACTCCATACACCATAATCATTATACGCCATCCATATTGAAATACTAGCACTAATTATCAAAGATGGAAGTTGAAGTTTAAACTGGGTTTTAAATTGTAAAGCTTTATTTAATTTGGTAGACTGAATAAGGGAAAAGGCATTAATAAGCAGCACCAAACCAAGAACTCGAATTAAATTAATAAGAATATCTTCTCCATAAAAACCCGCGATAAAGGGTGCTGTAAAATATAAAATACCATAAAGAATTACTGAACTAATTAGATTAACAAAAAAAACAGTGGAGTAATCAACATTGTCAGCATCCTTAGTCCTAATTAAACTGGAGACAAAGCCACCATCTAATAGCGCACGACTAATTGCTAGAAAAATAGCGATCATACCAATCAACCCAAATTCTTCTGGCATTAATAGACGAGCTAAAAGGACAGTCACGATAAAATTAATCGCTTGAGTTCCTCCTTGAATTAAAAAAGACCAAAGCATACCAGACCGACCTGAAATCCTAATTGATTCCTTTGACATTAATCTTGAGGTTGTTTCCAGGATTTCTTTAAAATAGCCTCTATCTTTTGATAAAGATAATTATGCCCTATTTTATTCAAATGATGATTATCAGACATTATTCCCTTAGCAAAAATAAAATCGTCAGTATGAATATACTGTTTAAAAGTTTGCTCTAATAATTCATTATAAGCACTAATCTTTGCTGTAATTCCCGGTAATGATGCTTCATATTGTTCACTAGATGGTAAAATTTCGATCGCTATAACAGGGCAATTAAATGAATTTTGAATCTTATTAATATTTTCTTTAAATTGAACTTCATTTGTATATGAAATTTTCCTCAACCGTTTTATCCACTGCCTATTCAGCAGGAATCTTAAACCTTTACCAACCGTTCCTAAAGCATAGGTAAAATCTAATTCTTTTCGTGTCATGAATCGTGGCGCACAATCTACAATTCCTACTTGTAAGATTACTATATCGGGTTCAAAAGCTTTTTGATAATTAACTTGCTTAAGAAGAACTTGCGAAGTAGCGGCGCCAATAGATACTTGAAGAATATTTGGATATTTATTCTTTATTAATATTGGCCAAGTCTCGTCAAAAGTGCATAATTCTGGTTTGTAACGAGGTAATCCTAAGGAATCAGTTAAAATTAATATCTTCATTTTTTAAATAGGGACTTTAAATACAATTTTTTTTACAGTCGAGGATTCGTTTACTAATCCAGCGGTAACATGGCCCTCATTTGGAAAAAGAATTAGAAATTCACCTTTTCTTAAAATAATGGTCTCCCTTATCTCTCCATCAAATAACTGATAATCGTTTACAGTATTATAATCCATGTTTGGTGAAAGGGTTTCAACATCTGTAATACCAAGTATTTCTTCACCTTCCAAAACAACATGAATGTCAATATTTCTTTGATGATTCTCAAATTTGGATAAATCAAATTGTTTTGTATCATAAGTGAGTGGAATAGCTTTTAACGGTAATTTAATTTCCAGGAGATTTTTAAAATTTTCTGTTATATGTAATTTGAATGCCTTAAAAAATTCATTCAATTCATATTTATCGATGTTTGAAATTTTATCTTTTATCATATAAGTAAAATTCTCGTTTTAGTTCCTCTATCCTATTTTTATTCTTTACAAAAAATTCATTAATCCGAAGCAAAGTTTCTTCGAGTAAACCAGCCTGAACCCTAGATGAATTGATCTCCATCAATTCTGGTTTTTCTTTAAGAAGTTTAAAAACTTCGAAATAGCTAGGAACATGATCAGATGGAAAATGTTTAAATATCTCCAGAATGAAGAGATAATCCTCTATATAATCACAAGTTATTCTTATGTTAGATAATTGGATTTCCTTGGTGACTTCTACTTTCTTTACATCAAATATCTCAGGGCGATTAATTAAGGGACCCCATATTTCAGTATCAATTTCCTGCTTAAAACTACAAACTGTCTTTAAAGCTTCGGGTCTTATTCCATAAATAGCACAACCGACGGGTAATCCTTCTATGAATATGAAATCATGTCGCCCCTTTTTTGCTAAATCTACTACTATATCCGCATGATAGATACTAAACAATGGATTTTCCCCCGTAATATTAATTATGTAATCCAAATTATAGAAGGATGCTGCATCTGACAGTCTTCTAAGAACGTCCATCTCATCACCTAAGAAATAGTAAATATCGTTCTTCTTTGCACAGTCCACCAGAGCCTTATCCTGAGGGTTTAGTGAAGTACACAAAATGATATCTGATACATCTGCCACTTTCTTGCAACGTTCAATAACTCTTTCAAGAATCGTCTTTCCATTTAAGTCCAGAAGTAACTTTAATGGCAATCTCGATGATTTTAATCTTGCCGTAATTAAAAATCCTATTTTCATTTATTATTGAAAAATTGAGCTGTTTCAGCCACATTAAACTTATATGCTATTTTACTATAGCTTATTATTTCATCCTTTTGCATTTGAGAAATAGCTTTAGAACCTAGCAGCAATTCAATGCCATTTTGGGCTAAATAAGAACTTTCTGGAGTCCTTTTATAAGCCAAATCCTCTAAGGTTATAACTTTATCTACAGGAATCTTTCTTCTGGCTACGATTGCTTTTTTCATTGGTCCTATATCTCCATATTTCTTTTCAGCGTCAGACATTTCCAATCCTCCCCTTCCATTTACCAAATGCATTATTTCACTTAATTCTTTAATTTTTTTCATTTGTTGGATTGATACCGCTGCTTGTGAGTCTACACGTTTTTCATCTACATCCAGGGTAAAATGTTTTTCCAAAACATTAATTCCCTTTAACATAGCAGATGCCGTAATTAGTTCATTATTTTCATCTTTAGGATTCGTGTGGTCTGCGTAACCAACAGGTAATTTAAATAAGTTTTTTATCAAACCTATTTTGCTGAAATTAATATCCTTATAATCTGTAGGATAATTTTGGAATCCATACATTAAGAAAATATCATATTTATTTTGCTTATTTAAAAGATTTATAGCAAAATCTAATTGATCCAATGTAGATCCACCCACACCCAACATTACAGTATTTTTAAATTTTGCAGCTTCATTTAGTAAAAAAATATCATTTATACCAGTAGCATGAATTTCAACAACTTTTACCGTTGTTTTACACTCATTATTCACCCATTCCAAGCTGGCAAGGTCATTACACAAAGCCACTATTTCTAATTCTTTGGTTTCTGCAAAATCAAATATTTCCTGCCATTCTTGTTTAGAAAATGTCCAGGGTTTTATAATTTCAAAGCCTGGATGGTTCTCGACAAAATAATCACCAACATCAAATAATAAGTGAAACTTTATAGCATCTAATTCTAAATCGGCTGCTGCTTGTATTAAATTCTTTAAATACTCCATCTCACCCTGGTGATGAAACGCAGTTTCTCCAATTATATAGGATTTACTATTTTCTAACATAATCTAGTTTAAATGTTTTACAAAATCCTGAGCCTGTTTGTAATCTCCCGGACTTCCAATATCTATCCAATACCCAACAATAGGGTTATGGATTAAAACGCCTCCGTCTTCAACAAGATTTTCCATTAAACTTGTTATATCAAAAAACTTATTTTTAGGAATAGTTTTTATCAATTCTTTTTTTAGAATATAAATTCCGGCATTTGAATGATACACATAGGAGGGTTTCTCTTTAAATCTTCTAACACGGTGGTTGTCCGTTTCAAAAACAGCATAAGGTACATCTACTTTATATTCTTTAGAAGCTACTGCCATATCTGCATTCTGATTAATCAAATCCAAATAAAGATCCTCAAAATCTACATTTGTAAACAAATCACTATTCATTAATAAAACATGGTCTGACTTAAATCTATCTACTAAAGACAATGCTCCTGCGGTACCTAAAGGTTTATCTTCCCATATATATTCTATACTGACCCCTTTTTTGCTGCCATCCCCAAAATATACCTGGATCTGTTCCCCGAGATGTTTTACAGATATGTAGAACTTTTCAATCCCATAGGAAATTAACCGGTCTATATTGTATTCAATTATCGGCTTTCCGTTTAATGGAAGCATAGGTTTAGGAACTTTATCTGTAAGAGGGCTCAATCTTTTACCCCGTCCCCCGGCCATGATCATACATTCAAGGGGGAGCATAGATTTCGTTTGTTCTAAGTCAATAATTCGTACTAAATTTTTACTTTCATTTAAAATAGGCAAGATTTTGATGTCCTTCTTTCTATAAGACTTTAAATCCAAAAACCCCTCTGGTTCTATTTCAAAAATAAAGTCTTTGTTACAAATGTCTCCGGCTTTCAAAGAAAGATCCGCATTTTTTATTAATGATCTCCGGATATCACCATCTGTTATGGAGCCGATAATGGATTTATTATCATCAATTACAAATAATATCAACCGACTTATTTGCTCTCCTTTGTATAAAATTTCATTCAATTTTTTAAGAGCCTCAAGAATGGTCTTATTTCTATGAATAAGTAAGTTTTCGATTTTCATAATTTAAAATTGAATGTCGTAAAAGGATTTTTTTAGGCTGTCAACGTTACAGTCTCGAAAAACAGCCACTATTTTTTCAACCGCATTTCCAGAACCATATAATTGCTCCTGGTCTTTAATTTTTGTCCTAAATGAAACATCAATAGCTTTTTCATAAGCTAAAATGATGGACTCCATTGTTGGTTCAGCCTGAATCACACTTTCCGATAATATTCGTCCTTTCTGTCTGTCCCCTATATTTATTGTTGGAATATTAAAATATGGGATTTCAACAATTCCGCTGGATGAGTTACCCAAAACAACATCCATAAACTTTAAAGCCGTAAGATATCGCAATTGCCCCAGGGATTTAAAAGCAACAGCTTTATCCATATTTTCATTCACGAATTGTTCTATCATTTTATTTATTACACGCCCATTCTTATCAGAATTGGCATGAGTAAATATAAAATGTGTAGATTTCAATGAGCCTAAGACATCTAAAATAGCTTTAAACTGACCCTGAGCCGATTGATTTTCTAATGTAACAGGATGAAATGTAATTAGAATATTATTCTTACCTAATTTAAAATTAATCGATTTTTCGAACTCATCTTTATTTAGAAGAACCAGATTCTTTATAGAATCCAAACCGATAGCTCCTACATTGAAAACACGATCGGGATGTTCTCCCAACTGAATGATCCTTTGCCGATAAGTTTCTGTAGAGGCGAAATGCAAATAACTCATTTTGGTAATTGCATGTCTTATGCTTTCATCATAAGCACCTTCCGTAGTCTCACCACCATGAATATGAGCTATTGGAATATTGGCTACCATAGCTGCGGTTGCTGCTGCCAACATTTCGGTACGATCCCCCAGAATGATAACCAAATCCGGAGATAATTCATTTAAAGCATCTGCAAATCCAATCATCGCCAGGCCAACAGATTTCGTTATTCCCACGGCTGAATCTGAAGAAAGCAGGCATTCTACTTTTTTATCAATTTTATAACCCTTCTTTTCTATCTCATCAACAGTATATCCAAATTCTGGAGAAAGATGCATCGCCGTTACTATAAGCTGCAATTGCATATCCTTATCATTTTGAATTTCATCTATTAATGGACTCAATAACCCAAACTCTGCACGGGTTCCTGTTACAACTGCTATTTTTTTCAAATTAATTCTATTAAATCGTCTTCCTGAAAATCCTTTATTGCTTTTTGTCCAAGAATTTCATCCCACCTCATTGGATTAAGACCAATTCCAGGACGTTTTATTGAAAGGTTTTCTTCCGAAAAAAATTCGCCTTTTTTTATGTTTTGAGAAGCTATAATGCTTTTTCGGGCAATGGGTTTATTTTTTTTCTCTGAGGGAGATTCTTCTTTTATTCCGGAACCTGAAATCGCCTTTTCTATATTTCGAATAGCAGTGACCATTGCTATTAATTCTTCCGGCTCTAAGGATCCTTTGTGATCAGGCCCGGGCAAATTCCTGTCTAAGGTAAAATGTTTTTCTATCACCTCTGCTCCCAAAGCCACTGCGGCAATTGGAACTTCAATCCCTAAAGTATGGTCTGAATAACCAATTTTCGTATTTAACTGTTTTTGAATGTCCAACATCGCCTTTAAATTAACATCCTCCATAGGAGTTGGATACTCGGTATTGCAATGCAAAATTGTAATGTTTTCTTGTTTTGCACCATTCTCCAGCAACACCTTAAAGGCTGCTTTAATTTCTTCCATATTGGCCATTCCTGTAGAGAGAATTATTTTAGGAAAAAGTTTCGAAATAGCGCGCAGGTAAGGCAAATTTGTGATTTCTCCGGATGGTATTTTAGCTAATTTTATACCAATGGTTTTTAAATAGGTAAGACTTTCCAAATCAAAGGCCGTCGAAAGAAATTTTATATTTTTACTCTCACAATATTGGATCAAATCCTGATGCATTTCTTCTGAAATTTCCAGCTTTTTCAACATTTTATATTGCGAATCATTATCCCCGGTATTTGAATCCTGATATTTAGCCCTGGAAGCAGATTTTGTTACCAATTTATCTGCTTTGAAAGTTTGAAATTTCACATAGTCTACACCAGCATCAGCGGCCGCATCTATAAGCCTTTTAGCCGTATCAATACTTCCATTATGATTCACCCCTGCTTCTGCTATAATTAAAACTCTATCTCTCATATTTCCTTTCCTGGATTTCCAACTATTTTACTGTTATCAGCAATATCATTCAAAATTACAGATCCCGCTCCAATAATAACATTTACACCTATTTTTACTCCTTGTTTAATTACCGAATTTGCCCCCACAAAGGTGTTGTCACCAATTTCCACATTCCCGGCCAGAACTGCACCCGGAGCAATATGAACTCCATTTCCAATCAAACATTCATGCTCTATAATGCATCCTGTATTTAGAATACAAACATTCCCTATTTCTACAAGAGCATTCACAGCTACGTTCCTTGAAATAAAATTGCCAATCCCATATTGAACTTTGTGCGATATGGAGGCCGAAGGATGTACTACATTAAGTAGGTACAAACCCTTAGAGATTAATAAATCTGCCGTTCTCCTTCTTATAAGGTTATCACCAATCCCTAAAATATAATCATAATCTTTTTCCCAAAATTTATAATCTAAATCACCTTCAAATCCCAAATAAGCCAAATCAAAATGATTTTTAGTAATTTGCTTTTTATCGGTATAATATTTTAAATTCATATTTGAAGCAATAGTGGCATCAGCAACTACATATCCATGACCAGAATAACCAACAAGAACAACTTCTTTATTTAACACTACTTGGAATATTTACAATTCTATCTACTAAAAATTCAGCATTCACCTGTTTATCTTTTAAACAATCCTGATACATTGGTAATTTATACATCAATTCCCAGATCGGCCGTGTCATTACCTTTGCATCATTGGTTTCCTTTAAAAATAGATCTCTTTCCTTCCTGTTTTCAAGTTCCAAACACATCAACCAGTAATTGGCTTTTGTTTCGGGCAATTCAGTTCTTAATTTGACTTCAGATCCTTTAAAGAATTCATCATAGCTTTTTGCCAATTCCCTCTTCTTTTCAAGAAACCAGTTCAGATTTTCAAGTTGCGCGCAAGCCAATGCTGCATTGATGTTGGGCATTCTATAATTATACCCCAACTCATCGTGAACATACTCGTAGGCATGAGGTTGCTTAGCCGTGGTGGTTAAGTATTTTGCTTTTATTCCCAAGGCATCATTATTTGTAACAAGTGCGCCACCGCCTCCACTGGTTACTATTTTGTTTCCGTTAAAGGAGAAAACACCTAATTCCCCAAAGCTACCTGTAGGTTGCCCTTTAAATTCACTTCCTAATGATTCCGCGGCATCTTCCACAACCGGGATTTTCCAATCATTGCAAATTTTGATCAATTCATCAATTCGAACTGGAAATCCAAAAGTATGCATGGGTAAACAAGCTGCTATTTTATTACCGGATTTTTTATTATAACACCCGTCCTCCCGAATTTCTCCATATTCTTCCAAAAAATTTTGAACCGCATTGGGAGATAATCCCATTGTGTCCAGATCAACGTCTATAAAAACAGGTTTGGCTCCATTATAAGCAATTGCATTGGCTGTAGCAACAAATGTAAGCGCCTGTGTTAGAACTTCATCTCCAATATTTATACCAACCAAACGCAAAGCAACCTGGATTCCGGTAGTTCCGTTAACAACTGCAACGGCTTTTTTTGTTTGGGTGATCTCCTGCATCATCTCTTCAAACCTATCTACATAAGCGCCCACTGAAGAAACAAATGTAGAATCTATGGTATCCAGAAGGTATTTTTTTTCGTTCCCAACAAACCGGGGTTCATGAAGCGGAATAAAATTCTGGGTTTGGTATAATTCTCTAATAAATGAGATTGTTTTTTTAATTTCTGACATTACATTTTAGCATCTAAATATTTCCCGGTTTCCTTATGACCAAAATCGGGGATCATTTTATGGAACAAACTTACAATTTCCTCTTTGGTCCAACTTTTAGAAGTTCTGAATTCAGCAATAGTTTCTTCAAATAATTGAAGCTGTGCGTTTTCAAGTTTCAATTCATTTTTAATAATCCCTAAATTTTGAAACCTATCAAGATCCAAAATTTCATAATCGGTAAAAAATTCTTCAAAACCCTTTTCACCTGTGGTATCACTTCCGGTAAAAAAACAAGGCCATTTTTTTTGATCGGGCAAGGATTTTACCAATTCGCGAGCCTCCTCTTCATTTTGGCAGAGAAAAGGTTCATAACCCAATTCTTCCAGATATTTAACTGCAATGTCTGCAAACGAGATAAGATGTAATTTCTCACTTAATTTCGGAAAAAACACATCCATGTTTTCGCCAAATATACAGGACATTAAACATAATTCTCCACTTTCCTGCGGAGTTACGAAATAACGTTTTACATCATTCGGGGCTACTATGGGTTGCCGTTTTTGAATTCGTTGATTAAATCCATGAAGCAATGAACCATCTGAAAAAGCAACATTTGCGAAACGAGCAGTAGATATTTTTATATCCTTACTTCTGCGCATCAAGAACATTTCCATAATCCGTTTGGAAGCTCCCATCATATTTACCGGATTAGCAGCTTTATCTGTAGAAACACAAAAATATTTTTTGGTGCCATTTTCAATAGATTGAAGCAAGGTTTTATCTGTGTTAAAAACATTGACATCAATCATTCGCATCAGGGTAAAAGGATCTTTTTCGCTCCGTACGTGTTTTAAAGCGGAGAGATTTAAGACATAATCATACTTTCCATCTGCTTTTATAAAAGCTTCGTATTCAAGAGAACCTATATCCAATGCAAAGGTTTTAAAATCACCATCAATATACCCATAAGAACTGCGAATATCCCTCACCAATTCCACCATATTGTTTTCGCTGATATCAACAACATGAAGTTTAAGCGGTTTCCTTTTAAATATTTCTTTGGTTACTGCCTGACCTATGGAGCCGGCACCTCCCAGAACAAGGAAGGTAGAATTTGAAACAATTTTTTCTAATTCCTCATTGTATAAATTGACATCTTGATTAAACAGAAGCTTTTCTCGTCCTATTAATTGTAATATATCCATAAGATTAATTTCCTATTGCATAAAATTTAAGTCCAATCTCTTCTATGGCCTTTCTTTCGAGTAATCTGCGACCATCAAAAATAAAAGCAGGTTTAAGCATGTTTTCATATATTTTCCCCCAGTCCAATTGCTTAAACTCTTCCCATTCTGTTAGGACTGCGATAGCGTGGGAATCTCTTGTAGCTTCATAAGAAGTATTTACCACTTTAACTCGTGTCCGGTTTTCACCTGAAGACCGGGTATTCAAATAATCAAGGTCAGCATAAATCTGTTCTGGTTTTACTTTAGGATCGTAAACTACGATCTCCGCATGTTCGTTTAGCAGATAATCAGCTACATAGATCGCAGCAGACTCACGGGTGTCATTGGTGTCTTTTTTAAACGCCCAGCCCAGCAGTGCGATTTTTTTACCTGAGACCGTGTTAAATAATGTTTGAACCATTTTTACTGCAAACCTTCTCTTTTGATGGTCATTCATTATTATCACCTGTTCCCAGTAGTCAGCAACCTCATTTAAACCATAGGATTTGGCTATATACACCAAATTCAGGATGTCCTTTTGAAAACAAGAACCTCCAAATCCTACAGAGGCTTTTAAAAATTTCGGTCCAATTCTAGAATCCATTCCCACGGCTTTTGCAACTTCTTCCACATCGGCGCCGGTTTTCTCGCATAATTCACTCATGGCGTTAATACTGGAAACCCGTTGTGCCAGAAATGCATTGGCTGAAAGTTTGGAAAGCTCGGAAGACCACACATTGGTGGTAAGAATATTTTCCGCTGGAACCCAGTTTGCATATACATCTACTAAAGACTGTATTGCATCTTTTCCTTTCCGCGTATCTGCATCGCCACCAATTAAAACCCTATCAGGATTCAATAGATCTTGCACAGCAGTACCTTCCGCTAAAAATTCAGGATTGGAAAGAATTTGAAAATGCACTCCATTTCCGGTATTGTCCAAAATGTTTTTTAAAGCTTCAGCTGTTCTTACCGGTAAAGTAGATTTTTCTACAATGATTTTATCGGTTTTGGCTACCCTCGCTATTTGTCGTGCACAAAGCTCTATAAATTTTAAATCGGCAGCCATTCCCTTTCCAATTCCGTAGGTCTTGGTTGGGGTGTTTACCGAGATAAAGATCATTTCGGCTTCATCTATTGCGCTATCGACTTCTGTAGAGAAAAACAAATTTCTCCCCCTGGCTTCTTTTACAATTGCAGCTAATCCCGGTTCATAAATAGGAATATTCTCCACATCTTCATCGTTCCAAGAAGCGATTCTATTTTCGTTGATATCAACAACAGTAACTTTTATTCCTGGACATTTTTGTGCAATAACAGCCATTGTGGGCCCACCTACATATCCTGCTCCTATGCAACAAATATTCTTAATTTTCATTTACCAATTCTTTTGGCATTAAATTCTCCCAATACCATTTCACTGCTTCTTTTAATCCGATATCAATTGGAAATTTTGGATCGTAGTTTAATTTTTCCTTAGCTTTTTCTGTAGAAGCCAAAGAATGGGGAATATCTCCGGTCCGGTTTGGACCGTGTTTTATCTCCACCTCCCCAATTTTCTTATCATACGCTGCCAGGTATTCTTTTAACAAAGTCGTTAATTCCAATAAATTTGTCCTGTCACCTACTGCAGTATTGTATACTTGGTTTACGGCTTCCTTATTTTCGGTCACCAAGGCCAACAAATTCATCTGGATTACATTATCTATATAGGTAAAGTCACGTGAATAGGTGCCATCCCCATTAATTACCGGGCTTTCGTGATTCATTAACTGGATCACAAACTTGGGGATCACGGCTGCATAGGCTCCGTTAGGATCTTGTTTTCTTCCAAAAACATTAAAATAACGCAAACCAATTGTATCTAATCCGTATGCTTTATGAAAGATATCCGCATAAAGTTCGTTAACATATTTTGTAATGGCATAAGGAGAAAGCGGTTTTCCAATTTCATCTTCAACTTTAGGAAGCTTTACAGAATCCCCATAAGTTGAGGAACTGGCTGCATATACAAAGCGTTGCACTCCTGCATCCCTTGCCGCCACCAACATATTTAAAAAACCTGTGACGTTTACCTCATTGGTGGTAATAGGATCATTAATAGAACGGGGAACCGAACCCAAAGCTGCCTCATGCAGGATATAATCCTGGGCCTCACATGCCATTTTACAAGTTTCCAAATCGCGAATATCTCCTTCAATTAAAGTGAAGTTTTGGTGATTTTTTATAGCTTCAAGGTTTTCCCTTTTTCCGGTAGAAAAATTGTCCAAACAGGTTACGTGGGCATTTAAACTAATTAATTCTTCGGATAAATTAGATCCTATGAATCCTGCTCCACCAGTTACCAGAACTTTTTTTCCTGATAATTTTTCAAATTGTTCCTTCATTACAATTTTCCGTTTGCCTGAACCAGTATTCCCTTAACATCATACAACACCGCATTTTCACTCATCAAGCCTTCAAAATCCATTTCCAGAAACTCATTATGTGCAACGGCCAGGACCACTGCATCAAATTTTTGGGTTGGGAGGTTTTGGGTGATTTCTAGGTTGTATTCGTGCTTTACGGCTTCCGGATTGGCAAGTGGATCGTAAATGGTGATGTTGGTGCCGTATTGCTGCAGTTCTTTTACAACATCGGCCACCTTGGTATTGCGTACATCGGGGCAGTTTTCCTTAAAGGTGATGCCAAGAACCAAGATGTTCGCGCCTTTCACCTTTAGGTCGTGTTGCAGCATAAGTTTTACAACTTCAGAAGCCACGTATTTTCCCATAGAGTCGTTCATGCGTCTTCCGGCAAGGATGATCTCTGGGTGATAGCCTAATTCCTGTGCTTTTTGCGCCAGGTAATACGGGTCTACCCCTATGCAATGTCCGCCCACCAACCCGGGCTGAAATTTCAAAAAGTTCCATTTGGTGCCGGCGGCTTCCAAAACATCCTGGGTATCTATGCCCATTAAATTGAAGATCTTGGCCAGCTCGTTCACAAAGGCAATGTTAATGTCGCGCTGTGAATTTTCTATCACCTTGGCGGCTTCGGCAACTTTGATGGTAGGTGCCAAATGCGTACCGGCGGTAATCACCGTTTTGTAAAGCTCATCCACCCGTTTGCCAATTTCCGGCGTGGAACCGGCGGTAACCTTCAATATTTTTTCCACGGTGTGTTCCTTGTCTCCCGGGTTGATACGCTCCGGGGAATAGCCCACAAAAAAGTCTTGATTAAATTTGAGTCCGCTGCTTCGCTCCAGCACCGGCACACATTCGTCTTCGGTCACCCCGGGATATACGGTAGATTCGTAGATCACGATATCTCCTTTTTTCAATATCTTCCCCACACTTTCGCTGGATTTGTACAGCGGAGTGAGATCGGGTCTATTATTTTTGTCTATTGGGGTGGGCACGGTGATGATGTAGTGGTTGCAGTCCATGATGTCGCCGAGGTCGCGGGTGACGAACAAACCAATTCCGGGTTCCGAATTCCGGGTTTCGGATTCTGAGTTTCGGATTCCGGGTTTCGGATTGTGTGATTCCCAGTTCTGGTTGTGAGTTGAGGCTTGCGCGTAAGCTTTAGCCATTGCGGGCTCTTCAATTTCCACTAAACTTAGGTCTTCCGTCTTCGGTCTTCCGTCTTCTTCCACTTTCAACTCGCCAATATTCTGCACCAAAACAGCTTTCAAAACATCGTCTGCTACTTCCAGAGTACTGTCGTGGCCTTTTCTGAGTTCGTCTATTCTCGCGCTGTTGATGTCTAATCCAATAACGGTGAATTTGGTGGCGAAGAGTCTGGCCAGCGGCAATCCAACATACCCAAGACCAATTACTGCAATTCTAATTTCTTTGTTCATTTTATAAGTATACTAAAATGAGCGTAGGGGCTCATTGATTAGTTTTAAAGTTTAAACTTCTACTCCTTTTGGTGGCTGAGTGGCTTTCCCACTTCGAATCCCGAACCTCGTATCACGTTTCCTCCTCGTTTCAAAACATAGTTCCATACGTACAAAAATTAAATTTCAGACAACTATTAATTAGTTATTTAGGAAACATCTGCTCCGTGAAGGGAGTTGCCGCGAAATAATTGGGGCATTTGATAGTTTAAGCAGCTGTTAGGGACTTGGGGTTGAAAAGTTTAAGATTCAAGGTTAAAATTCACCAGCCTTTTACCCCCCTTTAGGGTTGGGGGGATTTCAAGGCTTCGCCGTCCTGAGTACCATTTAAAGGAAACTCAGAGGGATATTTTTCAGGTCAAGAATGAAGTCATCTTTAGCAGATTTATAAAATTTTCTAGACATTCTGAATTCAAATATGCAGTGGAATAAAATTTAAAACCTTAAATTTTCGATTACAGGTGTATTTTTATAGTTGAGTGGCTAATAAATGAAGGTTAAAGAATTTCAGCCTTTTTATTTGAATAGGAAAAAGAACTTTTAGGAAGTATTTGTTCCCGATTTTGTAGACTTGTCCTAATTAAAACTGCTTCCTTGTTCCGGATTGGGGATTGATTTAAAAATAAGCATGTGTAATTATTCATAAACTTTAATAAAAGATAGAAATTAGCTTGTTATTAGGGGCCAGTTTTCTATTTTTTCAATCCATGAAAATATATAAGCGTACATATAAGCTATATCTTGAGTATAGTAATATTGGTGGCAAGCCTTCTTCCGGCCTTGCACGCGTTTGAACATGAAGTATCCTCTAAAAGTGATAAATCTTTAACACAGGATTTCGCAAAAGCATCTATGGATTGTGATGTATGCGATTTTCATATCGCTAATACCGACGGTCCTGTAATATTCTCTTACAAGGTTCATACTCCACAAAAAGAAGCAGTTTACGCTATTTCTTTGGCAGAAACTGTAAACCTTTTTCCAAATCCATTATTTTCACTTCGGGCTCCTCCTGCAGTGATTGTCTAAAAAAAAATCAAGAACATACTTTCTACTTAAATTGATTTTTTTGCTGAATTAATTCTTTCTATTATCACCCTTTTTTTATAATCAATTTTTTTACCAAGAAAAAGTTTCCGTTGTTTTTATCAACCTGAATTTTTTTACCTAAAACAAGAATTTATATGCGCTATAAAGTATTGTGCTTTCTGTTCCTAATCAGTTTTCCCTCTTTTTTCCAAACCTGTGATACCAGTCTTTCAGGCAAAGTGATAGATATTCACGATGGCTCCACCCTATCTGGGGCTACATTGGTTATTTCGAACAGCGAAGAGGTCGCACAAACCAATCTTTATGGTGAGTATACTTTTTCCGATTTATGCCAAGGAACTTATTTCATTCAGGTTTCACATCCATTGTGCCGTACAAAAGTTTTTAAGGTAAAAATATCGGAAAATACTTCCCTGGATTTCAGAATTGAGCATCATCTTGAGGAGTTAAATCAAATTTTAATTGAAGGCAAAACATACCAGAATCTCACAGAAAGTATTTTTCAGAATAGGATAGACAAAGCAGCATTGGATCGTTATAAT
>Ga0307486_1000968_pt1 | contig 23804 bp, 17 predicted proteins | sample CBIW02metaG_FD_203663 | JGI IMG/M metagenome (GOLD analysis project Ga0307486, IMG submission 203663) | Sea-ice brine microbial communities from Beaufort Sea near Barrow, Alaska, United States - CBIW 0.2 | ecosystem: Environmental > Aquatic > Marine > Coastal | place: USA: Alaska | collected...
CCACTTTTCCCTTTAATCCGGAAGACCAGTTCGTGGGAGCAGCCTGGTTCAAAATTCCTGCACCAACAGTGGCCTGTGAAAAACCGAGACGCTTTTCTTCCCTTTTAATTCCCAGGGCTGTAACTACAACTTCATTTAAAACATTAGTATCTTCAACCAGAGTAATTTCTTGAAAACTACCTGATTTAACAGTAACTTCTTTAGATTGAAAACCTAAGAAGGAAATTCCCATTACTACTGGAGTACTGGTTACTTTTAGATTAAAATTACCGTCAAAGTCAGTAATTGTGCCGTTCGAAGTTCCTTTGACGACTACAGAGGCTCCGGGCAAGGGCATTCCATTTTCGTCAATAACCTTACCCTTGATAACTGAATTCTGGGCGAAGATTTGTCCTGACAAAAAGCAGAATAGAATAAGGAAGAAAGTCTGAATAGTTTTTTTCATTACCAAATTATTTATATTAATTAATTGTGTTCTTAATATCTAAGTTATTTCTATAGATATTTTTCGATTTATTCTGAATGGTTACAATCAGAAAGCCAAAGGTAACTAAAAAAAACATAAAAAAACCTTAGTTATGTTAAATTTACTTAATTTAACTTTTTTTATATTACTTTTAATCATACTTTTGTTTCGATAATTACATTAAGATGAAAAAGAAAACAATTCAAAACCAATTCAATCGTAATAATTTTATAGACAAAATTGAGAATACCTCCGAAATCTGGGATATCATTATAATAGGTGGTGGAGCAACAGGATTGGGAGTCGCCTTGGATTCCGCTTCCAGAGGTTTCCGCACCTTACTACTGGAACAGGGAGATTTCTCTAGTGGTACTTCCAGTAGAAGTACAAAACTGGCTCATGGAGGAGTACGTTATTTAGCACAGGGAAATTTAAGTTTGGTAAATGAAGCCTTATTTGAAAGAGGCTTAATGCTTAAAAATGCACCTCATTTAGTAAAAATGCTTCCCTTTATTATTCCCGGTTACCGATGGTGGGAAAAATATTTTTTTGGTATTGGTTTGAAAATCTACGATTGGATGGCTAGAAAATTAAGAGTGGGGAAAACCGTCCTCCTATCTTCTCAACAGGTTAAAAATTACATGCCTAATCTTAGGAAGAAAGGCCTAAAAGGAGGTGTACTTTATTTTGATGGTCAATTTGATGATTCCAGATTGGCAATAAATATTGCACAAACTTGCGCGGAAAAAGGAGGTGTACTCATAAACTATATGAAAGTAAACTCCTTACGAAAAAATAAAGAAGGAATAATTTGCGGAGTCTGCGCTAAAGATATAATAAATGAAAAAGAATATACATTGGACTCTAAAGTGGTTGTTAATGCAACTGGTGTGTTCACAGATGATATTCTGGAAATGAATTCAGCTATAAAAAGTTCTTTGGTAAAAGCAAGTCAGGGAATCCATTTGGTAGTAAATAAATCATTTTTTAAAGGAGATCATGCTTTAATGATACCATCTACTTCTGACGGAAGGGTTTTATTTGCTTTGCCCTGGCACGAGCATTTATTGGTGGGAACAACAGATACTCCAATGGAACACCATAATTTAGAGCCAGTAGCTTTAGAAAGCGAAATATCCTTTGTATTAAAAAACCTATCCGTTTACCTAGACCGCAAACTTACAAGAAAAGATGTATTAAGTGTTTTTGCGGGACTTCGGCCATTAGTTACCCCATCAAAGGAAAAGGGTACCAAAGAAATTTCCAGAGATCATAAACTGATGACATCGCCCTCACAATTGATTACCATAACCGGGGGAAAGTGGACCACTTATAGGAGAATGGCAGAGGACACCATAAATGAGGCGATAAAAGTTGGGGCTTTGGAGGACCGAAAGTGCCAAACTACAAACTTAAAAATCCACGGCTATTTAAAGCCTAGGAAACAATTTAGTCATTTTAACATTTATGGTAGTGACGCAAGTAAGATAAAAGAATTAGCTGCTAAAAATCCATTATGGAATGAAAAATTACACCCTAAATTTCCCAATATTAAAGCAGAGGTAATCTGGATAGTTCGAAATGAGATGGCTATAACAATAGAAGATGTTTTAGGACGAAGACTTAGGATCCTTTTCATCAATGCCAAAGCAGCAATTGAAATGGCCCCAAAAGTAGCTGTTTTAATGGCTGAGGAATTAAAAATGGATTCAATTTGGCAGACACAACAACTACAAAAATTTATTTCTACAGCACAAAATTATTTAACTGAACCTTATTTTCCCACATCGGAAAATATCGATGTTTCCGAAACTCAAAAACTAAAAATTAAATAAAAATATTATGTCGCAATTTATTCTTGCTTTTGATCAGGGAACCACAAGTTCCCGAGCTATTGTCTTTAATCAAAAAGGAGATACAGTTTCTGTTGCACAAAAGGAATTTACCCAGATTTTTCCGAAGCCGGGTTGGGTGGAACATGATCCTGCAGAAATTTGGGCTACGCAGATTGGTGTAGCAGCAGAAGCTGTTTCAAAGGCCAAACTCAAATCAGAAAATATTCAGGCTATTGGTATTACCAATCAAAGAGAAACTACAATTGTTTGGGATCGGGAAACGGGAGAACCGGTTTATAATGCAATAGTTTGGCAAGATAGACGCACCGCAGAATTCTGTGATGAATTAATTTCTAAAGGTTTTGAAGATAAAATCAGACAAAAAACCGGGCTTGTAATTGATGCATATTTTGTCGCTACAAAAGTAAAATGGATATTGGAAAATGTTAAAGGCGCGAGAAAAAAAGCTGAAGCAGGAAAATTAGTTTTTGGAACAGTAGATACCTGGCTTGTTTGGAATCTTACCGATGGGAAGAAGCACATTACAGATGTAACCAATGCTTCGAGAACTTTGCTTTTTAATATCCATACCCTTTCATGGGATCAGGAATTACTGGAAATATTTGATATTCCCAAGACTATGTTACCAGAGGTTTGTGATTCCAGTGGACGTTTAGCTGAAACCTCGGGATCTATATTTGCAAAAAAAATACCCATTACAGGAATTGCGGGGGATCAACATGCAGCTTTGTTTGGGCAAATGTGTACTGAAGAAGGAATGGTGAAAAACACCTATGGAACAGGTTGTTTTATGCTTATGAATATTGGAGACAAACCTATTTTATCCAAACACAAACTTTTGACGACTGTAGCTTGGAAAATAGGCGGTGAAGTTAAATATGCCCTGGAAGGAAGTATTTTTGTTGCGGGCGCCGTGGTGCAGTGGCTTAGGGATGGTTTGGGGATTATATCTACTGCAGCTGAGATTGAGGAGCTTGCCTTAAAGGTAAAAACAAGTGAAGGTGTTTACGTGGTTCCGGCATTTGCCGGATTGGGAGCGCCAAATTGGAATCAACATGCTCGCGGCACAATTGTGGGTCTTACACGTGGCTCAACGAAAAACCATATTGCACGTGCTGCTTTAGAAAGTATTGCTTTTCAAACCTATGATGTTTTAAAGGCCATGGAATTAGATTCTGGAGTTAAGATAAAAGAACTAAGGGTAGACGGTGGTGCAACAGCAAATGATTTGTTGATGCAAATTCAATCTGATATTTTAGGTGCAAAAATAATAAAACCTGAGACCACCGAAATAACCGCTCTTGGCGCAGCTTATCTAGCTGGCCTTGGAATAGGATTCTGGAAAAATATACCAGAGATCCGAGAAAAATGGCAAAATAAGAAAACGTTTGCGCCTAGAAACACTTCACATAATGCAGAAATGTTAAAAGGATGGAAAAGAGCAATCAAAGCGACTATTGCGTGGTCCGAAAATCCTCCCACTAATAATAATTAAGATATGACAGATTTTACAGCAGAATTTATAGGAACAATGGTACTAATCCTACTTGGCAATGGTGTGGTGGCAAATGTTGTTTTACATGGAACTAAAGGAAATAATAGTGGATGGATTGTAATAACTACAGGATGGGCTTTGGCTGTATTTACGGCAGTCGTAATTGCTGGACCCTATAGTGGCGCACATATCAATCCAGCGGTTACCCTGGGCCTGGCATTTGCCGGTGAATTCTCCTGGGAGCTCGTTCCTTTATTTATTACTGCACAAATACTTGGAGCTATGGCAGGTAGCTTATTAGTTTGGGCTATCTATAAAAATCATTTTGATGCAACTGAAGATCCGGCATTGCAGTTAGCAGCCTTTAGCACCGGTCCAGCAATTCGAAACAAATTTTCAAACATATTGAGCGAAATTGTTGGAACTTTTATTCTAATTTTTGTTATTTTTTATGTTACCAATCCCATTTTGGGTGGAGAAAACGAAACGCCAATAGGATTAGGTTCTTTAGGAGCAGTTCCAGTTTCGTTGTTAGTTTTTTCCATTGGGCTTTCATTAGGAGGTACTACAGGATATGCCATAAATCCAGCTCGGGATTTAGGTCCACGAATCGTGCACTTCCTGGTTCCTATTAAAAATAAATGTAAAAGTGATTGGAACTATGCCTGGATCCCAATTGTAGGACCTATACTTGGTGCTGGCTTGGCCGCACTTGCATATTTAATTTTAAAATAGAGCTACCAAAAGGAGTATACAAGTCACCATCAAGTTCAATTTTGCTTTATGCATAAAGCTGACTTGGTGGAGGTATACCAATAGTAGAAAAAGATCAGAAGTCATTAAACTGAAATTGTGCTAATTCAATGAAATTTCGTGAGGAATTATCTTTCAAATTTTCAGGCTTAAAATATTTAGTCCTTATACAATACTTACTTTTATTCCCAATTCTTCTAAGGCTTCCTTGGTAAAGTTGGATATTCTTTTATCCGTAATAATTTCATCAATATTTTCAAATCCGCAGATTCTTCCAAAGCCTCTTTTCCCAAATTTTGTGGAATCTGCCAATACAATAGTTTTCTGGGAAACTTTAATCATCTCCCGATTTAGGCGAGCTTCCATAACATTTGTAGTGGTTAATCCAAAATCAAGATCAATTCCATCAACTCCAAGAAATAATTTTGTACAAGAAAAATCCGATAAATTATTTTCGGCATACAGTCCTATAACCGATGTTGAACGCTTTCTCAAAATTCCAGCCAATTGAATAACTTCTATTTCCATGTGTCGATTAAGCTCTAAAGCCACATTCAGAGCAGAAGTTATAACCGTCAAATTTTCTTGAGGTATAATATTTTTCGCCAGTGCCAAAACTGTAGTTCCGGAAGCAATAAGTATAGCATCATTTGGAGTAATCAATTTTGCCGCTGCCGCTCCAATCATCATTTTCTCTGACAAATGAAATTTTTCTTTTTCGTTGACATGCATATCTGTAGCATACGGATTATTCAAGGTTGCTCCACCATGAATCCTATAAAGCATTCCTTTTTCCTCCAATAATTTTAAATCTTTCCGAATCGTAACTGATGACACATCAAATTCATCACACAATAACTGCACTTTCACCTGCTTATCTTGATTTATTTTTTTTATTATTTCTTGATGTCTCTCAATAGTATTCATAGAAATTTACAATTTAGTTTTTTGTATAGTCAGTAAAGGCTATACAAAATCGCTCGTTAGGATTTGGGATAAGTTACAAAATTTAAACTATAGATTTACTTGAAGATTGCAGTTGTGGTGATCAAAGTCCCTATTATTGAGTTTTCCCAAATAGATGATATGGATTGATTTCACTGCTCTTTATCCTAATAAGGATCCTTATTAGTTTTATACTTTGAATTTATAAATACTTGCAATTCTTTTTCTATAAATGAAATATAATTTTCAGAATGTTCAGTGTTAGGATACATCCTTTTGTCCTCCTGGATTGTTGTTGGAAAGGTAAAATCTCTTCTTCGGTCAACGGTTGCAATTCCAATTACAATGGATTTTGGGACTTGATTAATCCATTCAAAACTGTTGAATTGAAAAAGCCCAACAATATAAATAAAATCTTCGTTTGCTGAACCAGAAATAGCATTTACGAGGTTGGTAAGTTTTACTCTTTCCATTTTTGGAGTCGATCAAGATATAGGTAGCTTTCAACAAATTTTCGGTGTTCTATACTGGTCATTTTCTCAACCAAATTCAAAGCAGAAATATAACTGGTTAAATTTCCGTTGGAAGAACTAAATTTTCCATCCACTACAAAAGTTACCAAACTATCGTCCTGAACTTTTAAGTTAGGATAATCTATTTGAAGCTGTTTGCCTCCACCAATCCAGGTTACAATTTTCCTTCCATCTGCAATTCCTGATGCTCCAATCAATTGAGCTCCCGCACAATTACTTACCGTATATTTAGTCTCCTTATTCTTCTCTTTGATAAAATTTACGATTTTATCATTGTGAACCTGCGCATACATATCATATGCACTTGGCACGAAAAGAGCCTCCAATTTAGGGCAATTCTCGAAGGTATAATCTGGTAAGAATTTCATTCCTTCTTCTGTCGTAATAGGTTTATCAGTTTCAGCAATCGTTATTACGTTAAAAAGTTGTTCTCCGCCTTCCGTTGGTTTGGAAAAAACATCCGATGTTGCAATAACTTCGGATTGTAAGACTCCGTTATACATCAAAAGTCCGATCGTTGGCAAATCATTCCTAAAAGGTTTTAAGTGTTTTGTGAGCGTATCAGATTCGTTTTCAAGATGATTGACATTCTCGGCTTTTGTATTGGTTTTAGATTTGTCAGAATTGCAACTCATTAAAATAGTTGCAAACATTAGTGTCGTGAAAATTCTAAATTTTGTCTTCATTTCGGTTTACATATAATAGGTGAGGGAGGTTTATTTAATTACCAGAGTGAACTGCCAATAATGGGCTAAAATAAGCCTTTTTATCCGTGCATTAGGATATTCTAAAAATCACTTCACTTAATGGCACTGTTCTATGCTATGCGCGCCCTAAAATTGGACCCAATCTGTATATATTTTTAAAAGACTTACGGAAGCTTTACTTATTCCGAATTGGCAATAATAATATTCGGTGTTAGTGTTAGGATTGAATTTTGTCGCCTGTAATAAATTTCTATTCCAATAATAGCTATCAACATCGCAATAACAGATAAAATTGAACCTTCGAAACCAAAATCTCCTCCATTTAAAATGTTCTTATCAGGTATGCTAAATTCAATTAAAGAATATGACTTTTGTCCACTTACACTGAACCCATACATGGTTTGAAAAAAATTCCAACTTAGATGTAAGGCAATTGGAAACCATAAGTTTTTGGTATGAATATATGAAATGCCTAATAAAATTCCAGCCAAGAATATATTTGTCAAGCTAAATAGATCGATGTTAGGATTTAATCCATGCATAAGTGCGAACAATACAGCGGACAAAATTAATGCAAGATATTTATTAAAAGAGAGCATTAAATTTTTTAAAATATAACCCCGAAATATGACTTCTTCCATAATAGCAACAAAAACGAAGATTAAAAATGAAATAATTATCTCTTTGGAATTAAAAATGATTTTTTGAAAATTTATTTCTCCTAAAAATAGCAATATTGAATATCCAGTAGTCATTATAAAAGCTCCTGTTAAGAAGCCAATAATAGAATCATTTAGCCTATTTTTTGTAACAAATCCAAGGCTGATAATTTTTTCTTTATCAATAAATTTCGTGAAAATCCATATTAGCAAAAATGTTCCCAGTAATGAGAAAAAGGTCATTATAAAATTTTGTTCGGAAGTTTTTGTCGAACTAAAAGAACTGAAATCAACTCCGGCAATAAAACCACCAATAACCTGGAATAGGCCCACAATGAATATATAAGGTATAATAATAAGCAAAACTCTTTGCCATCCTCTATTTTTGTTTATCATCTAAAATTTTTTTGATTGTCCCCTGCAAGTTTTGACTTAAGCAGGTATGTATTATATAAGAAAGATTAGCTTTTAAACTTCTATCAGAATGAGGGGAATCAATTTAAAGCTGAACGGCCTAAAGTTGGATTAGGGCATAAATAAAGAAGCAGGAATCCAGGATTCCTGCTACTATGGAGTTATACTCACACTTAAGTAACCACTGCAGATATTCTATTCGGTTTATTTTGCAAGAACCCTTGAATATCTACGATTAAACTGTGTTCGTCCCCCCCCCCATTTTAATTTATAAAATTGTTAGCCAGTTCAGGACTATATTATGGTTGGTAAAATTCAAGCAAATATTTTTTTTAAAAAACCTATGGACGGCCCCACCCGTCCATAGGTTTTAAATTCAAAATCTACCCCAATAAATTTTTGAATTCCCGCTTCAAAAATTTTTGTTGATCTCAATAAATGTGATCATCAATTCATTCTTTAAGCGAAAATAAATATACAGTAATATTTTTTTGGTATGAATAAGTTTTAACTTAACTTTAACAAATAAATTTAGGAATTGAAGACCACTAGTTCATATCAGCTATTAGAGGCAGTATAAATGGCTGAAAAGTATAAGAAAATCCGAATGAACTTTTATAACATTTTTGCGAATTTGTTCCTAGACAATGGCTGATTTACGGGGAATTTTGTACGTCGGTTTGGATATTAGTAATTTCTATTTAGACTGAGATATAAAACCTTGGTATTAAATCAACTTTTGGTCGGTTTTAAATTGACTTTACTCTTTAGACTGAGATCCAAACCTTGGTGTTAAAACAACAGTTTGTGTTCTACTTAGAAAAACTAGTAATACGAGCTTAAATATCAACAAATTCTATCTTTTTATTATTTATAAAATCGTAAAGCGTAAGTTGTCTTAACACGTAGTAATCAATCCAAAAATCTTCCAAGGAATTTAAATATCTTACCATAGCTTGATCTTTTTTCTCCTGGCTTATATTTAAATCGGTAATAGTAACTTTACCAAGAAAATATCGTTTTTTGGTGATTTCATAACTCTTATCTGCTATATCCTTTGCTTTTTGAGATGTATTTAAAAATGCTCTCTTACTTGACCAGTTTAAGACGTGTAGGTAAATTTCCTGCTCAAATGCTTCTTTATCTTGTTCGATATTATTATTGGCCAAGTTTAAATCAGCTTCTGCCATTTTACGCTCCGATTTAGAAACTCCCCAATCGACAATTGGAATACCTAAATTCAATGCCACATACTGTTGTTTGTTGTAATTATTGAATAGATTATCAAAATTAGAGTCATTTTGAGAGATCCCTAAATTAGCAACCAGGCTTATTTCTAACTTATTATTGCCCTTAGCTCTCGCCAAATTATTTTCTGCCTGGAGTCGTCGCCTTCTAAATTCGATAACCGCTTTCCTGTTAGATTGTGCTTCTTGAATAGCTTTGTTTACATCTACTTTAAAAAGAGCTAATTCATCAGGAACACTTAATACTAGATTCTCATTATCCAATTCCAGATAGCGAGCCATTTCCTGCGATGTTTGTTTTAGTTGAATGATATTTGTAGTTACTTCATTTTCAGAATTTAAAAGCGATAGTTCCATCTGTAACAATTCATTCTCAGCAATTTTACCATTTCTAAAGCGACCTTTTGAAATTTGATACAATGTATCTTTATTCGCAACATTTTTTTTAGAAAATCTTAATTGTATTTGAGATTTTAATAAACCAAAGTACCGCACGCAAGTGGTGATTGAAATTTGCTCCATATTCTCAATAAAATTCCGCTTAGATTCTTCATAGATCAATGGTTCAATTTTTTTATCCCATTTAAAACTATTGTAAAAAAGCGAATTTTGACGATACCGAATAGAAAATGGCACTATGGAATAGTTGGTAATATCATTGTTTCCATACAGATCTACCTTTTCTAAATTGCTGTAAAGGGAGAAAGTACCACCTGTGAAAGAGACATTTTGAGATAGTGACAAACCTCCTGCTAATAGTAATTGATTTTGATTTACAAAAACATCTTGCCCGGCATCATTAGTTTGTCTTCTGGTAGAATTGCTAAATTCCGGTAATGTTACATCCAATCTAAGTTGTGGTAAAAAGCGTGCTTTGAAGTTTCTATAACGCCAATAACTTGCCTGCTCCCTATTTAAATTCGTTTTATAATCTGGTGACTGTTTTTGTGCTAGACTAATAGCATCTGCAAGGCTTATTTTTTTTGATTGTGAAAATGCAATTATGGAAAATAAACCAATAATTACAATAGGAATTATTTTTTTCATATTTTTTATTCTGATCTTAAAGCTTCAATAGGTCTTTTATTTGCAGCTGCTTTTGCAGGAAATATTCCAAAAACCAATCCCACACCAACAGCTATTAGAAAGGATAATGAAATGGAACTTATGGTGAGTACGGTTTCAATTCCCGATACTATTTCAATTATATATGAGCAGAGAATACCTAGCAAGATTCCGATAATTCCCCCACCAACACTAATGAGAACAGACTCAGATAGAAACTGCATAATTACATCCCCTTCTGTCGCTCCAATCGCCCGCATAATCCCAATTTCTTTGGTACGTTCTAGTACAGATGCTAGCATAATATTCATAATTCCGATACCTCCAATTAGCAAAGAAATTCCAGCAATTAGGCTTAAGACAATATTAAATATTTGTTTGGTTTTTTGCTGCTGTTTAAGCAGTTGAATAGGTATTGATATTTCAAAATCCAAAACATCATTGTGTCTTCGTTTCAGCATCTTACTCAAAACCTCTGCAGTCGATTGAAGCTCATTCGACTTTTTTACTTGTACTGTTAATTTATCTATTTGATGATAATTCCCTCTCGGGTTCCTTTGTTGAGGACCACCTTGGTTTCCCCCGGATGATCCTGCATTATCAGTATCAATTTTACGGTTTTTGTAACGAATTAAAAATGTCCTTATAGGTACATATACATCCTGATTTACATCTCTAATACCTAAATTTTCCTGGGCTTTTTCTGAAATCAATTTTTCCTCAATTATACCAACAACTTCAAGCCACACATCCTTAACTTTTACGTGTTTCCCTAAAGCACTTTCTCCGGTAAATAAGTTTTTTTCTACCTTTTTTCCAATAATACAAACTGGTAAAGAGTTAGTATGCTGATATTCTGAAAAATTTTTTCCGTTTTCTATACCAATATTTGAAGACTCAAAGAATGAATTGGAAACTCCTACAAGTTTAACTGGATTTTGTTTTCCACTATTGATAATGTAGGTGTCTAAAACAATTTCTGAACTTACAAGTTTTACACTGGGAATATGCTGATTTATACTTCTGGCATCTAGAAGATCCAAGCCTTTTGAAAAGCGATTCCCTCCCTTTTTTTCTCCTTCTGCCTCATCAGATTCAGTATCGCCTTCGTCTATAATAGGTGTAATTACAATATTGTTTACCCCAACTAATTCCAGTTGTGCTAAGATTTCTTTTTCGGCGCCGTTCCCAATAGCCAACATTGTTATTACGGAGGCTACACCAAAAATAATTCCTAAAGCTGTCAGAAAGGTCCTGATTTTATTGGTTTTAATAAACCAAAATGCTTCACTAAAGTTAGACTTAAGTTTTTCTAAGAGTATTTCGTCTATCATATTTTATTTTAATAGTGTTATACTCTTATCATCCATGTCTTCAGGTTTATTTAAATAAACAATATCATTTTCCTCTAAGCCTTTATTAATGATAACCTGATCATTATTTGTAAGTCCTAATTCTACTTGTTTCTTTTCAATAGAATATCCGGTTTTGACATATGCATAACTTATTGAATCTTGCGAGAATATGGCCTCCAGTGGCGCAATTAAAACATCTTCTTTTTCATTTATTAAAATCTTATTAGAGGTTGTCATACCAGGTCTGATATTTTTATTGGTTTCATTCAGCTTTATCAAAATCTGAAAAACTTTAATATCAGATCCAGATTTACTTTCACCAATATTGGCAACATCTGTAACTTCACCTTCTAATTCAATATTTGGAAATGCATCGAAACCAATGGTAGCTTTTAAGCCTTTTTTAATCTTTCTTATATCAACTTCATTGCTATAAGTTTTAGATTCCATCTTAGATAAATCCGGCAAACTTGCAATGGCAGGATCCCAAGGTGAAATCATTGATCCTACTTTCTTTTTTGTGCCATTTCGTTCTTTAATGTAGGTGACCATTCCACCATCGTCAGAATAAATGGTAAATTCCTTTTGCAAGGCTGTTAATTCTTCAATTTGATTTTCAGTTTTTAATACTTGATTACCAACTTGAATCATTCTGGCATCAGCCTGTCTCTTTTTAATAGAATAATCGACCTTTTTTTCTTTTAAATCACGTTTGGTTTTTTCAATCTTAATTTCTAAAGACCTTATTGTAGCTGGAGATTCATAAGCAGAACGTTCCAATTCCAATTTATCTTCTTCAATGTTAAACAGCAAGTCCTTAATGCCATTTCGCTCTTGCTTTAGAGCTAAAGTGGTATCAAGTTGTTGCGTTATAAATTGAGATTGTACATTCTCAAGATTTATTTCGAAATCTAAAATTTTTCCATTTATTTCCGAAACATCAAGTTTTCCTATATACTCTCCTTTTTTGACAATTGTACCCTCCGGCACCAAATCTTGAATTTTTATATTATAAAGTCCAAAACGTCTTGCATTGCTAGGACCATTAATTTCTTTTGAACTTGTAGATTGAGCTTCACCAGAAATATAGACCTCGTTTACGAAGGTACCTTTTGTTATTTTTGCAGTAATAGAAACCTCTTCGGTGGAAGTTTTACTATAGAAAGTATATATGATAATTAAGAGACTAACTGCACCAACTATATAGGCTAGTTTTTTTTTGGTCATTTTTGGTTTTTGAAGATGAGATCCAAATTTACAAAAAATTAATAGTTTGAAGATTTATTCTGTTAAATTAGTATAATTTTTTACGAGTTGTCCATCAATAATACAATTTACCGGTTTAACTGATCTTTGGAAGAAGAAATCTATTCCGAAAAGAGGAAATTCCGACAATTTGTTAAGACTTTATTGTGTTTTTTGTATGTTCGTGTGAAAACAAGATTGTAACATCTTATACAATTCAGGGTGTTTCTTTTCCATGGCATTGGGCTGTTCAAAGAAGTATTCCGAAGCCACTGCAAGAAATTCAGCCTCATTAGTTCCTCCATAACTTCGGATATCACTTTTATCATCATTAATGGCTTCCATTTCTTTATGAATCAATTTTAGCCAAGGAATGACGTATGCTTGTTCCAATAATCGTTCAGGCACTCCATCGGTTATTCCATCCATTTTATCAATTAAATGAACAAACTCATGAACGCCGGTGTTTTGTATTCCTGGTTTTTTATTGTCAAAACCTTGGTGCAGCGCCTTTCTGGAAAGTATCATTTGTTTATTAAATTGCCCGTTGCCTACCATTCCCATAATATTCTTTTTCTCATCTGTCTTATCAAAATTCAGTTCTTCATTGAAATGATCAGGATAAAGCAAGACTGAACTTAGGTTCGTATACCGCCATTCAGGAAAGCCAAAAACTGGTATAACTGCGCTGGCTGCTATTAAAATTTTGTCCAAATCTGTAATATTGTATTCTACTCCTTCTATATATACTTCGCTCAAAAATTGCATTATTCGCTTCTGAAATTCTCTTTGTTTTTCTTCCGAGAGTTTTCTGTAAAAAGAAACATTTTCTGACATTAGTTTATGCCAATTTTTTGGAAAGGCCTTTGTTTTCCTATGGAAAGTACTTCTGAATGCATACACCATAAAAAAAAGGAGGATAATAAATGCAATTACCAGGAATTTCATCTTAGATTGTTTCGATTTATTTTAACTAAAGTACGATTATTGAATAAAAAAATTACACATATTCAAATTTTAGATGTTGCCTAAGATTTCAATTGAGTCCTATAAATACTGATGAAAGTAGGATTTATTTGAAGTATTTTCTTCTCCGTTCAATTTGGTGCACACTCCCTTTTCTTGCCATTTAAAAAGAATGATATCTTTTGCAATTTGAACTTATTCGATATGGAACTGAACTTATCGAAATTTAGTAAGAGATATACCAATTCGATAAGCCCAGAGAAACTTAATTTTTTCTAATATTCTAATGCCCATGTTCCAACTCTCCTTTAACCATTTCGGATGCTAAGGTATATGCTCCCACGCTAACAATCTTGACATTTTTTGGCAGATTCTGCTTAATGCTTATCTCAGTAAAACCTAAATCGTTTATCCCCGTTGTTACTGGGATCCTTTTAAACTTTATCTTATCTTCTTTCTTATCACCAGTCTCCTCCAAAATAAATATAAAGGAATGTTCCCCTTTCTTGAGTATTGCTTTTTCTGGCACGGCTAAAGCTAACTTTTCCCCTTGCACGATCCTGCCTTCCACATACATTCCAGGCAATAAATCCCCTTTCTTATTGTCTATATCTGCCAGTACTTCCAATGCTTTTGGGTTAGATTTAAAAGTTTTCCCTACAGAGCGCACTTTCGCTTTTAACAACTCATCCGGTCTTGAAGTGGTTGTGAAGTAGATTTGTTGACCCGTTTTTACTTTACTAATATCTTTTTCATATACCTTAAAATTCACATAGATTTTTGAATTGTCACTAACGACAAACATTTTAGATTTTGGAGCTACATAATCTCCCATGTTTACCATTACATTATCTACAGATCCAGTTAATGGAGCTATCACTGGAACCGCCGAATAAATTTCTCCTTCTGTAACCTTTTCTATATTCAATCCCAATAGTCTCAATTTTGATCGCAACCCATTAACACTTGAGGTGGTGGATAGAAGCTTGGATTGTGCCAATTGAAATTCCTTTCCGGAAGAAACTCCTTGATTGTAAAGGCTTTGTTTGCGTTCAAAATCCTGCTTTAAAAAGACTAGTTCATTATTTTTTTCCTGAAATTCCTGTTGAAGGCTTATAATATCTGGATGTTCCAGATACGCAAGAACCTGTCCTTTACGAACATTGGCACCCTCGATCACTTTTATAGAACTAACGTTACCGCCTATAAAGGGACTTATATTTGCCTTATCCTGTGCAAAAAGTTCCAGTTGACCAGTAACCTTTATATTATTACCTATATTTTTTTCTTCCAATTCACTTAGCTTCAGCCCTATGGTTTCTGCCTGGATTTTTGAAATTTCTATGATTTCTTTCTCCTCTATTTCTACATTCTCATCTTTCCCGAAAGCACTTTCTTCCATGGTGTTTTTTTCGGATTGGCTCAATGTTGATTTGCCGTTATCGTTACAACTCATCATCAATAGGCTTAATAAAATAGCACCTGATACTGATATATTTTTCATTTCTGTATTTTTAATATTATAAATTACCCATTTGAAATTGAATTTCAATGGACTGTTGGTTGTACTGATTGATATATAATAAATAATTTTGCTTTATCCTGATCGCGCTGTTAAGTATGGTGATGTAATTGACATAATCAATCTCACCCTCTTTTGAAGCCAGTTCTGCCGTTTTAATTTGTTCTTCCGCCAGCACTAATGCACCTTCCTCATAGTACTTTAGGGTTTTTTGTGTCTTCTCGAGTTCTTTAAGCAATTGGGAAATCTTACTCTCACTAATCATCTTTTGCTCCTGGTATTGATATTTGGACACCTTGGCGTTTGCCTTTGCTGCATTTATCCTCGATTTTTGAGGAAAAAACCAAATTGGAATGCTGATTCCAACCTGATACGAATTGAATCCTGAGACCTCATCAACTATTTGATTTCCATAGCTTAAAATGAACTTTGGTAAAAATCCGGCTTTTTCCACCCCCACATTAGACTTGCTTACCTCAGCATTTTGCATTGCATATTGTAAAATTGGATTGTTGGCAGCAGAAGTAGAATCGGGGATAAACATAGAATTTAATTTTTCGTAGCGAAGATCTGAGGTTTCAATAGCCCGGTCGATTCCTAAATATTGATTCAAGGCACGTTTGGCAATTTCTATTTCATCATAAGCTTGTTGTCTCAACACCTGAATTTGTTGATATTCTGATGATGCAGCAAGAAATTCCAGTCGACCCGTTTCCCCGGTATCAAAGCGCAGTTGAGCAGCACTCTTAAAATTGGTGTAAATACTATCCAATTGTTCAGCAAAACGCAGTTGCTCCTTATGAAAATTGATTCTTTCATAGGCTAGCATAAGATTACGCACTAATTCTTGTTCATTAAGATCATAGAGCTTTTCACCAAGTTTCACACGTTCCTTGTAGAATTTTGATTTGGAAAAACCGGAAAGCAAATCAATATTCCCCTGTTCTATACCTATTGTGGTTTGCACACCGGGAAGCTTATTCCCCACCTCCTCCTTTCCGGTAAAAATTTGGGTATCCCCAAGGTCGAAGCTCGTTCCTTTCATCGCCCGCTCACGGTCAATATAAGCCTGACTTGCTTTAAGTGATGGATAATTCTCTTTTGCCAACCCAATGGCCTTTTCTACAGTGAGAGTCAAGGGAAGCCTATTGTCCTGGGCCATTGAATTACCTGAAGTTAAAAAAGCTCCAATGGCTATAATAACCGTTATTATGGATGAAACTTTGTTGATATAAGCTTTCTTCCTGTTGGTTTGTCGCTCCTTACGTGATTCTAACCAGTTATAAAGTACTGGAAGTACGACAAGTGTTAAGAATGTTGCGGTAATTAATCCCCCAATCACTACCGTTGCCAATGGTCTTTGCACTTCGGCACCACCAGAGGTTGAAACAGCCATTGGAATAAATCCCATAATCGCAGCTGAGGCAGTAAGCAAAATAGGTCGAAGCCGCTCGTGGGTTGCTTCGTATATGCGTTCTTTTATATTTTTCATTCCGCTCACCTTTAACTCATTGAATTTATTTATCAGGACAAGACCATTTAATACAGCAACTCCAAAGAGCACTATAAAACCTACCCCCGCCGAAATACTAAAGGGCATTCCCCTTGTCCAGAGAGCAAAAACACCACCAATAGCGGCCAGCGGAACTGCCATATAGATCATAATAGATTGTGAGAAAGAACCCAATGCAAAATAGAGCAGGATAAATATCAAGGCCAGTGCTATGGGAACTACAATCATCAAGCGATCTGTTGCCCGCTGCAGGTTTTCAAATGAACCACCATATGTAACATAATAGCCAGGGGGCAATTTCACTTCAGTCTCCAGTTTTTGCTGGATCTCTTCAACCATAGACTTTACATCTCTACCCCGCACATTGACCCCCACGGATATGCGTCTATAGGTATTATCCCTGGAAATTTGCATAGGTCCCGGTTTATAGCTGATTTCGGCAACTTCATTTAAGGGAATTTGCGCGCCACCCGGAATATCTACATACATATTTTTCAGGCTATTTATATCTTGCCTGAATTCTTTTGCAAGACGAATAACAATATCAAATTTCTTTTCACCTTCAAAAATTACCCCTGCTTTTTCTCCCGAAAAGGCGGCACTTACGTAATCGTTAAGTTTATCAACGCTAAGACCGTATTGCGCCATTTTTGCCCTGTTATATGAAACGGTAATCTGTGGTAAACCACTTGTAGCCTCCACATTAAGATCTACTGCCCCGGGAACTTTCCTGATAACTGCAGCGATTTCCTGGATCTTATCTGACAGTACTTCCAGATCTTCGCCATATAATTTTATAGCAACATCTTCCCGAACCCCAGTCAATAATTCATTGAAACGAAGCTCCACGGGTTGTGTAAACACGAAGTTTACGCCAGGGATTACCCCTATTTTTTCTTTAATTTTTTCAATAAGCCCCTCTTTGGTTTCGGCACTCGTCCATTTGCTCTTGTCCTTTTCAAGGATTATATAACAATCGGCGATATCCATTGGCATTGGATCTGTAGGGATTTCAGCCACCCCTATACGGGAAATAACTGTTTTAACCTCCGGAAATTTTTTAATGATATTTTGTAAATTTTTGGAAGTTTCAATCGATTCGCTAAGACTGCTCCCGGGTTTAATCAGCGCCTGCATCGCAATATCACCTTCATCAAATTTCGGAATAAATTCTCCCCCCAAACTGCTGAATATAAATCCGGCGATCAACAATAAGGCAACTGCACCAATAATAACACTTGCTTTAAATTGCAGCGCGAAAGTTAATACAGGTTTATATGCTTTATTAAGGCCACCCATAATTCGATCGCTGAATCTGTCAATTTTATGTTCGAATTTTGCAAACCAACCATCCTGATTTTTGGAAGGTCTTAGGAAGAGTGCAGAAATCATCGGCACATAGGTCAGACATAATATGATGGCTCCTAAAACTGCAAAACCAAAGGTGAAGGCCATTGGACGGAACATTTTTCCTTCCACCCCCGTTAAGAATAAAATAGGGGTAAATACGATAAGGATAATCAATTGACCGAAAAAAGCCGAGTTCATCATAGTGCTGGCAGAATCATAGGCTATTTTGTCCATTTCTGCCTGATCTATAAAAGCCTTAGATTTCTTGATGCGCTGATGAATTTGGAACACCATTCCTTCCACAATAATTACGGCACCATCCACAATAATTCCAAAATCAATTGCCCCCAGGGACATTAAATTTGCCCATACTCCAAATTGCTTCATTAATATAAAAGCAAACAATAATGAAAGTGGGATCACCGAGGCAGTTATCAAGCCTCCACGAAAACTTCCCAAAAGAAGGATCAAAACAAATATGACTATTAAAGAACCTTCAATTAAGTTTTTTTCAACAGTATTTGTTGTACGACCTATCAGATCACTTCTATCCAGGAAAGCTTCGATATAAACCCCTTCAGGGAGCGACTTCTGAATTTCCTCAATCCGGGTTTTTACGTTTTCAATAACTTCGCCCGGACTTTCACCTTTAAGCATAAGTATTTGCCCACCAACGCTTTCCTTTCCATCCTGAGTAAATGCTCCATAGCGTACCTGATTTCCGAACCCTACTTTTTCAGCGAGGTCTCTGACTAAGATAGGAGTGCCATTTTGAGTGGTCACCACGGTGTTTTCTAAATCTTCGAGGCTTCTGGCCAGACCTTCGCCTCGAATAAAGTTTGCCTGATGATTTTTCTCGATATAGGCCCCTCCGGTATTTGCGTTATTATTCTTTAAAGCTTTCAAAACCTCAGCCATCGTGATTCCAAAACTTTTAAGCCTGTCTGGATTTATAGCAACTTCATATTGTTTCACATAACCACCGGCGGCATTTACTTCCACTACGCCCGGAACCAAAGCCATTTGTCTTTTTACAATCCAGTCCTGGATTGTGCGAAGTTCCATGGCATCATATTGCCCTTCATAAGCCTTTTCTACTTTAAGTGAGTATTGATAAATTTCTCCTAGCCCGGTTGTTATCGGTGCCATAAAAGGAGATCCAAAGCCTTCCGGAATTTCTTGGCTCACTTCAGTCAATTTTTCTTGTACTAATTGACGCGGAAGATAGGTGCCCATTTCATCCTCAAAAACAATGGTTACTACCGAGAGTCCAAATCGAGATACAGATCGCAATTCGATCACATCGGGTAAATTAGCCATTGAGAGCTCAACAGGATAGGTTACAAATTGTTCTATGTCTTCGGTTCCCAGATTTGGAGCTACGGTAATTACTTGTACCTGGTTATTTGTAATATCGGGTACAGAACCCAATTTAATAGTGCTCATGGACCATATTCCCGTCCCTACGAGTCCCACTATCAATAAGCCAATAATAAATTTATTATTAATGGAATATGAGATGATTTTATTTATCATGTAAAAAAATTAATTCAGTTAAATTTCTCGACAGAAAACCGCATTGACGGAATCCTTCGAATTGTAAATTGACCATCAATATGGGTCATAAAAGGATATAGCTATCCTATAAGAACTGAATTAAACTTTTGGAGGTTGTAACAGGGAATTGGAAATGTCTAAGCCTGGATTTGCAGAATGGCAGAAGACTTTAGAAGAAATTTCTGAAATTACAGGTTCAAAATTGGAAGAACCAAAATCTATGGTATGCACGTGACAACAGTGACATGTACAAAAGGGAGGACAAAGGTCAAAAGCGGTATGACTATGATCCAAACTTGTATTAAATGCTGTTTCAATTTGGGAAGTATTCTCATCTATACTGAGATCATTACAGGGCATAAAGTTGAGCCCTATAAAGTAAACGGATAATATGAGTGCTATAATTTTCAGTTCGCAAAGATAGTATAATTGTAATACTTGTTTTAGGCAAATGCAAATATTTTTTACGAATTTTTGTTTATTTTTTTGTGATTAATTGGGATGCAACCCAGCACTTTATTCTCTTTTTAATTATTCTTTGTAAAGAAGACTTGACATTTTAAATTATTCTATTACATTTGTAAAGTAAACATTACAAAAAGTAAACTCTTAATTACATTATTATGAAAAAAGATCGAAAAAAAAACCTTTACCAACTCGCCGCATGGACGTGGAGTTGGGTGGCAACTTTGGCAATAGCGTCCTTTGGCCCAAAATACATTTGGGATGGTCACACATTTTTAACAATTTTTGCGATTTCGGTAAACCTTGCAAATGGAATTTTAATGATCGTCGCAAACAGGAACTTCTTTAATAATCTTGACGAGCTTCAACGCAAAATACATTTAGAGTCTCTGGCTTTAACATTGGGATTGGCAGTTGTTGTTGGGCTGACGTATTCTTTGCTTGATGTTACGAATGTAATAGTGGTTGATGCGGAAATAAGCAACCTGGTGGTTTTCATCGGCATAACCTATTTAATTTGTGTCACTGTAAATACAAGAAGATATACATGAAAAATAAGTTAAAAGTGCTTCGGGCTGAACATAGTTATACTCAGGAAGACTTGGCAGATATCATTGGGGTATCCCGACAAACTATTAATGCAATCGAGAAGGAAAAATTTGATCCCAGTTTGCCAACAGCATTCAGAATTTCACAACTCTTTAAATTAACTATAGAAGATATTTTTTATTTTGAGGAAAATTAAATCGTTATAAATTTTCCTCAAAATAAATAGCTAAATAACATTTACAATGCTTGAACCATTCTACAAAGGAGGAAGACCAAAACATATATCAATCGTTGGGTTGAAATCTCCATGAGCCAGATGAGTCTGATAAGCTGTTCCACTATATACGCTAGTATAAATAAAAGGAAAGTCCTCTGGTCTTTCTTGGAATTCATATAAATTAATCGGCTTCTGGCCTATAAAATGCCTGATTTCAAATTTTTCAGACTTATTATTATTATTAGAAAAAGATAATAAAAACAAGGTCACAAATAGTAAAATTAATTTTTTCATAAAATCATGTGTTTTTCAAAAAAGTGATTTACTTTTTTTTGATTAGGTCCCTAATCAAAATTAATTAGATGAAAATTATTATATTTTTAACTCTTATTCGATAAAACACAATGTTTTATCGTTAAAGCGGACGGATTAAGTTATACTATTTGATTTTATTTAAAGTTAGGTGGCATAGTTTTCACAGCGCGTTTGAAGAGATATGCAATCTAGATCCTCCACCAACATATAACCGCGAAAAGCGTTAATTTTATTTATTTATAACAATTAATTATGATATAAACCTTTACATTAGATTTAATTCAACCAATTTAGAATAATTTAAAATTAGAAATCCTATTCCTAATTTTTTTTAAAGCTTAATTATGAAAGTTAAAAAAGATTTAATTTTAAATAAATCAATTCTTTTTTTTCTTCTATTTATAGTGACCATTTCGTTTCAAGCACAAATAATTAACAAGATTTTCATTGAAGGTTCTCCGGTAGTTAAATACTCAGTTGCTAAAGAAACTAGTGAGAATTTTAAATTTCGCGATAATATAAATGTCAATGTACCTAAAAATTCAAAATTTGACTCTCCTGTGTTTGGTCTAAATTTTTCACTAAATTATCAGATCAATAAAAGCTACGTTATTGGAATTGGATCTGGAATTAATGTAGTTCATAAGGATAAACATCCAATATTGTCAAAAGAATATTATGACAGAATTATGTTACCCATATTTATAAAATTCAGATATCAAAATCAATTCTCAGACAATTGGCTTTTTATCACTGATATTAATTCCGGAATTCAATTAAGTCAGTTTTTATATGGTATTTCTTATGATACATATGACTATGAAGAAAATGGTGGATTGTTAGCAAACTTAGATGTTGGAATTGGTAAGAAATTAGGAAAATATACTCCTATTTTAAAAGTTGGTTATGAAATAAATCAATTTAGACGGATAGAACGAATAAGTCGAATTGATAAAAATTTACAAGAAGATGACAAAATAGAATTTAGGACCTATTATCAGCTGATTAAATTCTCGTTAAGTATAAAAATATAAAAGAACGGAGTTAAGGATGAAACATAATGAATTAGCCTCAGAATTAAGATCCTAGAAAATAACAGGCGAATAGAAAGCATAAAAAAATCCGCAATAACCTTTATATCAGTTAGTTGCGGATTCATATTGTGACCTCGCCGGGACTACCTCCAAATTTAGAGTAATTTAATATGAAACCCCTGAAACCCTAGGCCCAGCCCCCTATTTAGGCTATATTAGGAGGTTTTTCGGGAAAATAATATAGAAAATAACTAAGTGGAATTAAGGTCAATTCAAAAATGGGCGGTACCTTCGGCGGTACAATACAAAACCAAACTATGGGATCCATAACAGTCAAATTAAGAAAAGGAATAGGAACAACTCAACTAATTTATTTGCATTTTAACTATGGCCGAAAAAAACAATATAGATATGCAACTGGTTTAAGCGTAAAAAAATCTGAACACTGGAATACGGAAACCAATACGGTAAAAAACGTAAATGCTGAACCCAATAGTAACAACATAAATGCTGATTTAACCAAACTGATTGCCGCCTCAAGTGAATTATTAAGGGAATTGGAGCAAGGTGATTATCCTATTGATAATACACTACTAAAACAACGGATTAAAGATTTTAAAAACAAAAGTGAAACTCTCAAGGAATCCCAATATCTGACAGACCATTATAAGTGGTTTGTGGAATATTACACTAAAAAACCGAGGCCAAGTACAAAAAAACCACTTGCTAAGAGCACCCTGAAACCATATAATAACACATTAAGAATTATAGAAGATTATGAAAAAAGCCACGGGATAAAATTGGCATTCCAACATATTACTTTGACCTTTCATACAGAATTCATTCAATATCTACAGGATCAAAAATTATCCGACAATTATATCGGAACACAAATAAAGAATATAAAAACCATAATGAACGATGCGTTCGAAAGAGGTCATCATAACTGTTTGGATTATCAAAAGTCATCATTTACTAAGCCGAAGGAAGAAGTTAATAACATCTACCTAAACATGGATGAGATTATGACTATTAAAAAAATAAATTATTCCGGCCGACCCGATTTAGATGTTGCTAGAGATTTGTTCGTAATTGCCGCTGTTACCGGTTTACGAGTATCTGATTACAAAAAATTAACCACATCAAATATAAGAGTACATAACGGCACAAAATACCTGAAAATAAAAACACAAAAAACAGGTAAAATTGTAAATATCCCACTCCACCCCTATATTTTGGATATTCTAAAAAAGCGAAACGATCAATTTCCGGAAATGATACCGGAACAAAAAATAAATAAAGCATTAAAAAGCATAGGAAAAAAAGCAAAATTAAATCAAGAAATAATCATAGAACGCACAGTTGGTGGTGATTTAATAAAAACCCCATTTAAAAAGCATCAGTTAGTAACCAATCATACCGCAAGAAGGAGTTTCTGCACAAATGCTTATAAAGCTGGAATGCCTGTTATTGATATCATGGCAGTTAGCGGACATACCTCTGAAAAAGTATTTTATAATTACATAAAAGCTACCCCTATGGAGCGTTTGGAAAAGATATCTCAACATGCTTTTTT
>Ga0307486_1000969_pt1 | contig 23790 bp, 22 predicted proteins | sample CBIW02metaG_FD_203663 | JGI IMG/M metagenome (GOLD analysis project Ga0307486, IMG submission 203663) | Sea-ice brine microbial communities from Beaufort Sea near Barrow, Alaska, United States - CBIW 0.2 | ecosystem: Environmental > Aquatic > Marine > Coastal | place: USA: Alaska | collected...
TGCCGATCCGATGTCCACCGAGCTCGAGAACCGCGTGGTCGGGCAACCGGTCGACAAAGCCCGAAACCTGGGCGAGCTGGTTGGCGTTGTTGACCGGTCCGAACAGGATTCCCTGCTCGGCGGGGGCACCCGTGCGCGCGTTGGCCCTGGCGTGGGCCGCGAGCGCGGCGACGAATTCGTCGTGAATTCCCGACTGTACGAGCAGCCGGGTGGCTGCGGTGCAGTCCTGGCCGGCATTGAAGAAACCGGCCGCGACGATCCCGGCGACGGCGAGCTCAATGTCGGCGTCGTCGAACACGATCACCGGCGCTTTACCGCCCAGTTCCAGATGCACACGCTTGAGATCATGGGACGCGGCTTCGGCGACAGCCATTCCGGCTCGTACCGAACCGGTGATCGACACGAGCTGCGGGGTCTTGTGATCGATCATGGCCGCACCGGTCGTGCGGTCACCGGTGATCACGTTGAGCACGCCATCGGGCAGAAACTCTGCGGCGATCTCGGCGAGAAGCAGGGTCGCGCTCGGGGTCGTGTCTGACGGCTTGAGCACTGTCGTGTTACCGGCGGCGAGCGCCGGCGCGAACTTCCAGACGGCCATGTTCAATGGGTAGTTCCACGGCGTGACCTGGCCGACGACTCCGATCGGCTCCCGCCGCACAAAGGACGTGTGGTCGGTCATATACTCGCCGGCTGCTCGACCTTCGAGGTTGCGGGCGGCACCGGCGAAGAAACGAATCTGGTCGACTGATAGCAGAATCTCGTCGTCGACGAGGGTGGAACGCGGTTTGCCGGTGTCGAGTGACTCGGCGTCGGCAAAGTCGTCTGCTCGCGCCTCGATGGCATCGGCGATGCGAAACAGCGCGAGCTGACGCACCGCCGGCGTCGTTTCACCCCATATCTCGAAAGCGGCTGCCGCGGACCGGTAGGCCGTGTCCACATCGTTCGCGTTCGACACCGGGCTGCTGGCGTAGACCGCTTCGGTCGCTGGGTCGAGGAGATCAAACCGGTCTGCCGACGACGATTCGACGTACTGTCCATTGATGAAGTTGCGTAGTTCGGAGGCGCTCATGCGGCCCAGTGTACCTATTGCGGGTTATTGCGCATCCAGATTCACAAATGAAATCCGTGGTGATTTACATAATGTGCGACGGAATCACTTGCCGAAGTACATTTGGACTGACAGAATCGATGCATGAATGCTCCACGTCGCGGCCTCCCGCTCAAACCACCGCAGCTCGATGACGTCTCGAAAAAGATCATCGAACAGCTGCAGGTCGACGGGCGTCGGTCGTACGCGGAGATCGGGAAAGCCATTGGTCTCAGCGAGGCGGCCGTGCGTCAGCGGGTGCAAAAGCTCACCGAATCCGGAGTCATGCAGGTCGTCGCGGTGACGGACCCGATGCAACTGGGCTTCTTCCGGCAGGCGATGATCGGCATCCGCTGCTCGTCCGACTCCCGTGTGCTTGCCGAGCAGTTGTCCGAAATCGATGCGGTGGATTACGTCGTACTCACCGCCGGCACCTTTGACATCCTCGCCGAGGTCGTCTGCGAAGACGACGATGAACTTCTTGAACTTCTCAATTCCAAGATCCGCAATCTCGATGGAGTCCTTTCCACCGAGACGTTCGTTTATCTCAAACTCCACAAACAGTTCTATAACTGGGGAACACGGTAAAAAATGACGCTCACCACACCCACCGATTCGTCGACCGCCTACAGCGACGCGCACAATGCCGAGCTGCAGCAGAAGGCCAAGGATCACCTTTGGATGCACTTCTCCCGTCAGTCGGTGATGGAATCGGGCGCTGAAGTCCCCATCATCGTCAAGGGCCAGGGCCACCACATCTGGGATTCCAAGGGCAAGCAGTACATCGATGGCCTGAGCGGTCTGTTCACGGTCAACGCCGGGCACGGACGCAGGCGTCTCGCCGAAGTTGCCGCAAAGCAGGCCGAGGAACTCGCCTTCTTCCCGATCTGGTCCTACGCTCACCCGAACGCGATTGAACTCGCCGACCGGCTCGCATCGTACGCTCCCGGTGACCTCAACCGGGTCTTCTATTCCACCGGGGGCGGTGAAGCCGTCGAGACCGCGTTCAAGCTCGCGAAGTATTACTGGAAGCTGATGGGTCGCCCCACCAAGCACAAGGTCATCTCCCGCAACGTGGCGTACCACGGCACCCCGCAGGGCGCTCTGGCCATCACCGGCATTCCCGCGATGAAAGAGATGTTTGAGCCGGTCACCCCCGGTGGTTTCCGCGTCCCCAACACAAACTTCTATCGCGCCGACGAGATGAGTCCCGGCCTCGGCCTCGGCGACAACCTCGAGGTCTTCGGTCAGTGGGCCGCGAACCGCATCGAAGAGATGATCCAGTTCGAGGGGCCCGAAACCGTCGCGGCTGTGTTCCTGGAGCCCGTACAGAACTCGGGCGGCTGCTTCCCGCCTCCTCCCGGATACTTCAAGCGTGTGCGTGAAATCTGCGACAAGTACGACGTGCTCCTGGTCGCTGACGAGGTCATCACTGCATTCGGTCGCATCGGCAACATGTTCGCCTCGACGACCTACGACATCCAGCCCGACATGATCACCTGCGCCAAGGGTATGACGAGTGGGTACTCGCCGATCGGGGCGACCATCGTCAGCGACCGCATCTACGAACCGTTCAAGCACGGTGACACGACCTTCTACCACGGCTATACCTTCGGTGGACACCCGGTCTCCTCGGCCGTTGCCCTGGCCAACCTCGACATTTTCGAGGAGGAGAATCTCAACGAGAACGTGCGGGAGAATTCGCCGCTGTTCCGCAAAGAGCTCGAGAAGCTGCTCGACCTCCCCATCGTCGGCGACGTGCGCGGGGCCGGGTATTTCTTCGGCATCGAGCTCGTTAAGGACAAGGGAACCAAGGAAACGTTCAACGATGAGGAGTCGGAACGTCTGCTGCGCGGCTACCTGTCCAAGGCGCTCTATGAGGCTGGCCTGTACTGCCGTGCCGATGACCGGGGTGACCCGGTGATCCAGCTCGCTCCTCCGCTCACCGTCGGTCCGAAGGAGTTCGCCGAAATGGGTGAGATTCTGCACGGCGTGCTGTCGGAGGCACCGAAGTACCTGTAGCGAATTCGCTCTAGGTTTCGCTGTCGGGGTGCGGCACCGCAAATGCCCACTCCGGCAGGTGACCTGATTTGAGCAGAAGATCGAGCAGGGTCGCCATGCTGTAGCGGGCGTCGACAGCGAGCGCCTGGTCCACGAAGAGTCCGGCCACGGAACCGCTGCCGAGCGCCCACGACAGCCAGGCCAGCATGCACAGCGGTGCCGGTCTAGCCGAACGCGGCGCCATCGCGACGACGGTGCGCAGCAGGGTGATCGCGAGGCGGATTCGTGCGACGTCGGGTCGTTCGCGTTGCAGACCGAGCATGATGTCACCGGTGTGCTGTGCGGTCGGGTCGCCGGAGGCGATCTCGTCGGTGACCAGGTCATCGAGACTCCGCCCGGTTGTCTGCTGCAGCTGCGCATACCGCCGGTTGGTTTCGTGGGCGCGCACGCCCTCTTCGCGGCCGAAGGCGAACTGCACCATGATCTGGTCACGGTTGGGCGGGGACTGCACGAGTACTAGCAGTGCGGCGGCCTCCTCTTCGGTGGGCGGATTGTGCCAGGTCAACGCGGCCTCCGCGATCAGAACCGGGTCGAGCACGACACCGAGGGTGGGAAACAGTTCCGGAGCGTTCTCGGCACGCATGATCAGGCGGTGGTATCGCCGATAGACCCGGGCCATACGGTCTCTGGTGGCCGCGGTGACGTCCACGGGCTGGGCACCGGTCTGCAGCGCGCCGAGTGGACGCTGCGTCACGGGCGTTGCTTGCTCGTTGACCGGGGACTCTACGATGTCGCTGAGCGGATGGCCGCCCGCCGGGCACTGCGGGTCGAGGTAGCTACCCCAGGCCTCCGCTGCCACGCACAGGGAGTCCCGCACGAGAAATCCGCTCAATTCGAGTCGCCGATTCAGGATCTCGGCAAACTGTTCGCGAGGAATTCCGGGTGCGTCCGCGAAGGCTTCGTGCGTGTAGATGACGGGAACGACGCCGTCGACTCCGGGAATCTTGCACAGCATCCCGGCCAGGGTCGTCGCAATGCGTTTGTTCACAGTGTGCGGTGCGCCGTCATCCGGCAGGTTGAAACGTAGCGCGCCGCAGGTGCGGTGACCGCGGAAGGCGACCAGTACGGCGCTGGCCTCGGGAACAAAACCGAGCAGCTGGGGCACGAGTGCCAGAAAGTCCTGTGCCTTCTGGGCTGTGACAATGATGGGATGCATGCCGCTACTGTGCCCGCACGGGTGCACGCACAGTGGGCGCCAGCCCGAATCTGGTGAGCATGCGGGTGGGCAGGCGTTTGGGGAGGAGTCGGCCTAGACCTCGTCGGCGATGGGCGCGGCGAACTGGGCCGCGTACAGCGCCTGGTAGGCACCGTTCGCGGCGAGAAGCTGCACATGGTTGCCCTGCTCCACGATGCGCCCCGACTCCATCACCAGGATCAGGTCGGCGTCCCGAATCGTCGACAGACGGTGGGCGATGACGAAGCTCGTGCGCTCGGCTCGCAGGGCACTCATGGCCTTCTGCACGAGAACTTCGGTGCGGGTGTCCACCGAACTGGTTGCCTCATCGAGAATGAGCACGCTCGGCTGTGCCAGGAATGCGCGGGCGATGGTGAGCAGCTGCATTTCTCCGGCGCTCACGTTGCTGCCCTCGTCGTCAAGCACGGTGTCATAGCCGTCGGGCAGCGAGTGCACGAACCGATCCACATAGGTCGCTGTGGCGGCAGCGAGGATTTCTTCCTCCGTCGCATCCGGTCGACCGTAAGCGATATTGTCGCGAATCGTGCCGCCGAACAGCCAGGTATCCTGCAACACCATGCCCATGCGTCGGCGCAGATCATGCCGGGTCATGGTGGCGACGTCGACGCCGTCGAGCAGAATGCGGCCCGAATCGATCTCATAGAACCGCATCATGAGGTTGACCAGGGTTGTCTTGCCCGCCCCGGTCGGCCCGACGATGGCGATGGTCTGCCCGGGCTCCGCGACGAGGCTGAGGTCCTCGATCAACGGCTTGTCCGCGGTGTACCGGAACGACACGTTCTCGAAGACCAGGCGGCCGTGCACGTCGGTCGGCGTCTCGGCGGGGTCGGGATCTTCGCTTTGTTCGTCAGCGTCGAGCAGGTCGAACACGCGTTCAGCGGATGCAACACCGGACTGCAGCAGATTCGCCATCGACCCGAGTTGAGCCAGCGGTTGGGTGAACTGGCGGGAGTATTGAATGAACGCCTGAACGTCACCCAGTTGCATCGCGCCGGAGGCGACCTGCAGGCCTCCGACGACCGCGATGGCGACATAAACGAGGTTGCCGACGAAGGTCATGGCGGGCATGATCATGCCGCTGATGAACTGGGCGCCGAAGCTGGCCTCGTAGAGCTCGTCGTTCTTGTGCTTGAAGCGGGCGTCGACTTCTTTCTGACGGCCGAACACCTTGACCAGGGCGTGGCCGGTGAAGGTTTCTTCGATCTGCCCGTTGAGCTCTCCGGTGTTGGCCCACTGGGCCACGAACAGCTTCTGTGAACGCTTGGCGATCAGCGCCGTGATCACCAGGGTCAGCGGAACCGTGACGAGTGCGATCAGTGCCAGAAGTGGCGAGAGGATGAGCATCATCACGATCACACCGATGACCGTGAGCAGGCTCGTCACCACCTGGCTGAGGGACTGTTGCAGGCTCTGCGAGATGTTATCAACGTCGTTGGTCACCCGGCTGAGCAGCTCCCCGCGTGGCTTCTTGTCGAAGTAGCTCAGCGGCAGGCGGTTGATCTTGGCCTCGATCTCTTCGCGCAGGCGGTACACCGTGCGCTGCACGATGCCGTTGAGCACGTAGGCCTGCATCCAGCTGAACACACTCGACAGCACGTAGAGTGCAAGCGCCCAGAACAGCACGGTCGAGAGCATGGCGAAGTCGATGCCGAGGCCCGGGGTCAGCGTCATACCGCTGAGCATGTCGGCCTGGGTGGTCTTGCCGGCAGCGCGCAGCCCCGCGATCACCTCGGCCTGGCTGCTGCCGCTCGGCAGGGACTTCGAAACGACCCCGGAGAAGATCAGGTTGGTGCCTTCACCGAGCAGCCGTGGTCCAAGCACCGAGAACGTGACGCTGATCACCGCCAGTACAAACACGAGCGCCAGCCAGAGACGCTCGGGGCGCAGCTTGCCGAGCAGGCGTCTGCCTGAGGCCGTGAAATTCATCGACTTCTCGGCCGGCAGATTCATGCCGCCGAACGGGCCGCCGCCGCGCTGCGGGCGCGCGGCCGGCTTGTCGTCGGCGCGGGACTGGCTCATGATGCTTCCTCCGCGGTGAGCTGGGATGACACAATTTCCTGATACGTGATGTTCGTCTCGAGCAGCTCGACGTGGGTTCCCCGTCCGACTATTCGGCCGTCTTCCAGCACGAGAATCTGGTCGGCGTCGACAATGCTCGACACTCGCTGGGCGACGATGACCATCGTGGCGCCGCCGGTGCTCTGCTTGAGGGCGAGCCGCAGTCTGGCATCCGTGGCCAGGTCCAGGGCCGAGAACGAATCATCGAAAATGTAGAGCTCGGGCCGTTTCACCAGGGCACGGGCGATCGCCAGGCGCTGGCGTTGACCGCCGGACACATTGGTGCCGCCCTGGGCGATCGGTGCGTCGAGCCCGCCGTCCATCTCCGCGACGAAGCCCTGGGCCTGGGCGATCGTGAGGGCCTGCCAGAGTTCGTCTTCGGTGGCATCCGGTTTGCCGTAGAGCAGGTTGCTGCGCACAGTACCGGAGAACAGGTACGGCTTTTGCGGTACGAGGCCGATATTGCCCCACAGCAGGTCGGGGTTCAGATCGCGCACGTTGACGCCGTCGACAAGCACGGAGCCGCTTGTGGCGTCGAACAGTCGCGGCAGCAGGTTGACCAGGGTGGTCTTACCGCTGCCGGTGCTGCCGATGATCGCGGTGGTTTCGCCGTGACGGGCGATGAAGCTCACGTTGCGCAGCACCGGCTGTTCAGCGCCGGGATAGGCGAATCCCACATCGAGCAGTTCTAGTTCACCGTGACCGATTGTCGTGTTCACAGGGTTGGCCGGCGGCACAACGCTCGACTCTGTCGCAAGCACCTCGGCAATACGATCCGCCGAGACGGCCGCACGCGGAATCATGACGGCCATGAACGTGGCCATCATGACGGCCATCAGAATCTGCATGAGATAGCTGAGAAATGCGATGAGCGTGCCCACCTGCATTGAGCCGTCCTGGATGCGGAACGCGCCGAACCAGATCACGGCGACGCTCGAGACGTTGAGCACGAGCATGACGATGGGGAACATGAGCGCCATCAAGCGACCAGAGCTCAAGGCAACCTCGGTGACATCCTTGTTGGCCTGTGCGAACCGGGTGACCTCCACGTCTTCGCGCACGAATGCGCGTACGACGCGGATACCCGTGAGCTGTTCCCGAAGCACGCGGTTGACGGTGTCAATGCGAGTCTGCATCTTACGAAACAGCGGCACCATCTTCACGACGATGAAGCCGACCGCGATGAGCAGGATCGGCACGCTTACCGCGATGAGCCAGGACAGCTGCACATCCTGACGAATCGCCATGATCACGCCGCCAATGCTGAGAATTGGCGCGGCGACCATCAGCGTCGAGGTGGTGAGTACGAGCATCTGCACCTGCTGCACGTCGTTCGTGGAACGGGTGATGAGTGAGGGTGCCCCGAAGCGGGTGACTTCTTGTTCGGAGAATTCGCCGACCCGGCTGAAGACGGCTCCGCGCAGGTCGCGACCGACTTTCATGGCGACCTTGGCGCCGAAGTACACGGCAACGATCGCGCAGATGATCTGGGCGAACGTAATGAGCAACATGATTCCGCCGACGCGCAAAATGTAGCCGGTGTCACCGGTCGCAACCCCGTTGTCGATGATGTCGGCGTTGAGGGTGGGCAAGAACAGGGAGGCAATCGATTGGGCGAGTTGAAAGACGATCACCCCCAGAATCAGCTGCCAGTAGGGACGCAGGTAGCGAACGAGCAAGGACCACAGCACGAAATTTCTCCTAGTAGGAAACGGCAGTCCGCCCGACCGGATGGGTCGGCGCAGCTAGCACCTATGCAATAGTGCACTCTTCAGGGGACGTCGTCGACCGAAACGTTGGGGTAGGCATGAAAAACTGCCGATTCGGCCAATTTCACATCGGGCGTTCAGGCAAAGAGGTCGGAAATGAACGCGACCTCGTCGGCGGAAGGCTGCCACGACGTCGCCGCTGTCGCGTTCTGAATGATCTGCTCGGGTTTGGTGGCACCGGCGATGACGCTCGTCAGCCCCGGCTGCGCCAGCAACCAGGCCAACGTCGCCGCGAGCATGCTCACTCCGCGTGCGTCGCACCATTCCTGGTACTGCTCGATGACGTCCCAGGGGGCGTCGTCGGCGAGGTGGCGCCGGATCATCATGATGCGGCTGTCGGGGGGACCTCCCGTACGGGAGAATTTACCGGTGAACAACCCGTTGTACAGCGGAAAGAACGGCAGAAAGCCGAGACCGTAGGCGTTGACGGCCGGCAACACTTCGTCTTCTGCGTCGCGTGCCAGCAGGTTGTATTCGTTCTGGCTGGAGATGAACGCGGGGTGCCCGTTCATGCGAGCGGTGAACTCTGCTTCGGCGATCTGCCACCCGGCCAGGTTGGAATGGCCGATGTAACGAATTTTTCCTTCGGTGATGAGGTCGTGCAGGGTGGCGAGGGTCTCCTCGATCGGCGTCGACGGGTCGGGAGCGTGCAGCTGGTATAGGTCGATCCAGTCGGTCTGCAGTCGTCGCAGCGATGCCTCGACGGCGAGGCGGACGTACCGGCGCGAGCCGCGCGCGCCCCAGTCCGCACCGTTCAACCCACCCATGTCCATTCCGAATTTGGAGGCCAGCACGATCTGGTCACGCTTGCCGCGGAGCGAATGCCCCATGAGCGTTTCGCTCAGTCCGCGCTCGGCGCCGTAAATATCGGCGGTGTCGAACAGCGTCACGCCCGCTTCGAGGGCAGCTTCAATCACCGCAGTCGTGCCGTCCTGACTCTCCGACGCGGTTCCGGTTCGACCGAAATTGTTGCACCCGAGCCCGATGGTCGACACGGTTAATCCGGATGCGCCAAGTCTGCGATAGTCAATCTGAGCCATCCATACAGACTAGAGCCGCCGCGTCGATTGTGGTCGATTAATTCGCCGCCTCCTGCACCGTTGCGGCGCACGGATTCTCTGCACCGATGTCCGAAACCCGCGAGGCAGTCGCAGCGGCGGCGGTTACAGTCGAATCATGGACAGCATCCCGACGCCACCAGTGAACGACGCACTGATTCGCATTCCCAGCCCCATCGGCCGATTGGAGCTCATGGCCGACGATGAGGGCATCCTGTCTCTCTCCATCGAAACCAACGGCCATTTGCCGCTCGAGGCCCGGCCCGAGACGCCCTCTCCCGTGCTGCAGCGGGCCGCCGAACAGCTCGACGAGTACTTCGCCGGCACGCGGATGTCTTTCGACCTTCCCGTGCATCTGACCCGCGGCACCGAGTTTCAACGCAGCGTCTGGGCGCGGCTGGCGACCCTCAAATTCGGCGACGTCGTCTCGTACGGTGCGCTGGGCAGCGACATCGGCCGGGCCGGTTCGGGCCGCGCCATCGGCGGGGCTGTCGGAGCGAACCCGGTGCCGATCATCGTCGGGTGTCACCGTGTGCTCGCGTCGAGCGGTCAGATCACCGGCTACAGCGCCGGCCAGGGAATCCCGACCAAGGCCTGGCTGCTCGACCATGAAGGCATAGCGCACCGGTAGTTTCGACTGGTATTAGCCAGACCAGGCGATCAGCGGCGGCCGAGCGGCAGCAGGCCGAGCGCTCGCACCGCCTCCCGCTCCTCCGATAGCTCGGCAACGGATGCCCGGATGCGGTTGCGTGAGAATTCGTTCAGTTGCAGCCCGGTCACGATGCGCCACTGACCGTCGACGGATCGCACCGGGAACGAACAGACCAATCCGGCGGGAACGTCGTAGGAGCCGTCGGAGACCAGTCCAGCGCTGGTCCAGTCGACGCCGCGACCGGTGACCCAGTCGCCGACGTGGTCTATGGCCGCGTTGGCGGCGGAGGCGACCGATGAGCCTCCACGCACGGCGATGATCTCCGAACCGCGCTGGGCGACTCGCGGGATAAAGGTTTCCGCCAACCACTGCTCGTCGACGAGGTCCCGAATCGCCCGACCCTCTGCGGTGGCGTGAAAAATATCCGGATACTGACTGGCCGAGTGGTTTCCCCAGATGGTTAGCCCGTGAATGGCACCGACGGCGACGTTGAGGTGGTTGGACAGCTGCCCGACGGCCCGATTGTGATCGAGCCTGGTCATGGCGGTGAAGCGCTCCTGAGGCACGTCGGGCGCGTGCGCTGAGGCGATCAGGGCGTTCGTGTTGGCGGGGTTCCCCACCACGAGCACACGAACGTCGTCGGCGGCGCCCGCGTTGATGGCGGCTCCCTGCGGCCCGAAGATTCGCCCATTTGCTTCGAGCAGATCAGCACGTTCCATGCCCGGACCTCTAGGTCGCGAGCCGACCAACAGGGCGATGTTCACACCGTCGAAGGCGACGGTGGGATCGTCGGTGACCGTCACACCGCGCAGCAGGTCGAAGGCGCAGTCTTCGAGTTCGAGTGCGGTGCCCTCGGCGGCTTTCAACCCCTGCGGTATCTCCAACAGGGTGAGCCGGATGGGTGTCGTGGGCCCGAGTAATGCGCCGGACGCGATGCGAAAGAGGAGGGCATACCCGATCTGCCCGCCAGCACCGGTCACGGTCACCCTGACCGGTTGCCGATGAACGGGAACGTTGACGGTTGCCGCTGCGGGGAGGTTGCTGGCGTCTGTAGTCACGCGCCTAGCTTAACCCCGGTATAGATCGTCGACGATGCCGCACGGCCCGCTGCGGCGCGGTGTTGCTCGACTACGAGCTCGAGTTCGCCTGGGGCGCCGTAGTCCAGGCGGATTCCGACAGATCCGGCCCAGTCGATGAGTTCGGCCGCCGTCGTGAAATGCTGTTCGTGCTGGAGCAGGGCCCGCACGAATTCGCCCTTGGACTTCTTATTGAAGTGGTTCAGTGCACGCCGCTGAACGTCGCCGGCGTCGGCGACCACCCGCAGGTAGAACGAATCCGGGCGCACGGGCCGGGTGCCGAGGGCCACATACGCTTCGGAGCGCAGATCGAGCAGCAGCCCGTCGGTGTGGTCGAGGAGCCGCTGAACGTCGGAGCTCCAATGCTTCTTGACGCTGTGGTTGGCCTCGGTCAGGTTCGGCACGCGCGAATCGTGCGATAAGCGGTACGCCGGTATCGGGTCGAGTGCGGCGATCGGTCCGAAGAGTGCGGAGTGCACCACCAGGTGGGCGTGCGCGAACTGTCGTTGCGCGATCGAGAGGGTGGCGGCATCGAGCCCGTCGAACAGGACCCCGGTATACCGGTCAATGACGGGCAGAGTCGGCGAGGAGTGCAGTTCGCGGTTCCGGTCGATTTCGAACAACTGCGTGGCGCCCAATTTGAGGGCGGCACGGGCTGCGTCCGGATGCCGTGAGAGGGCGACGAGCGCCTGCGCGAGATCACGGCGTTTCACGCTCAGGCTCTGGTGGGCCAGGAGCGTCCAGTCGATGGGTACAGCTTCGCCGCCGGAGCGTTTCGTCTCCGACGGCGGAAGCAGTACCAACATTCGTGCCTGGGGTTATGAACTGACGAGTTCAGCCTTGCGGGCCACGATCGTGACCATGTTGTTGTCGACCGACAGAAAACCGTCTTCTGCCTGGGCGACAACCTTGGAGCCATCGGCCAGGGTCAGACGAACGTCGCCCAATGCCAGAATCGCCAGCATCGGCTCGTGACCGACCAGGATGCCGATCTCGCCCTCCACGGTCTTGGCTACAACCATCGTCGCTTCGCCGGTCCAGACCTGGTGGTCGGCCGACACAACGCTGACGGACAGCGACTTTGCCATGCTTAGCCGTTCTCCTTCTGGATCTGAGCCCACTTCTCTTCGACGTCGTTGATGCCACCGACGTTGAAAAAGGCCTGCTCGGCGACGTGGTCGAACTCACCGTTGGAGATCGCGGTGAACGCCTCGATTGTGTCCTTGAGTGGAACCGTGGAACCCGTGACACCGGTGAACTTCTTCGCCATGTAGGTGTTCTGCGAGAGGAACTGCTGGATCCGACGGGCACGGGAAACCGTGACCTTGTCTTCTTCGGAGAGTTCGTCAACACCGAGGATCGCGATGATCTCCTGGAGTTCCTTGTTCTTCTGCAGAATCGCCTTGACGCGAACGGCCGTGTTGTAGTGATCGGCACCCAAGTAGCGGGGGTCGAGAATACGGCTGGTCGAGGTCAACGGGTCAACGGCCGGGTACAGGCCCTTCGACGCGATTTCACGAGACAGCTCGGTCGTCGCGTCGAGGTGGGCGAACGTGGTCGCCGGAGCCGGGTCGGTGTAGTCGTCGGCGGGGACGTAGATCGCCTGGAGGGACGTGATCGAGTGCCCACGAGTCGACGTGATGCGCTCCTGCAGGATGCCCATCTCGTCGGCGAGGTTCGGCTGGTATCCCACGGCGGACGGCATCCGGCCGAGCAGCGTTGAAACCTCTGAACCGGCCTGTGTGAAGCGGAAAATGTTGTCGATGAAGAGCAACACGTCCTGCTTGGCGACGTCGCGGAAGTACTCAGCCATGGTGAGGGCGGAGAGTGCCACACGCAGACGCGTTCCCGGCGGCTCATCCATCTGGCCGAAGACTAGGGCCGTCTTGTCGAAGACACCGGCCTCTTCCATTTCGACGATGAGGTCGTTGCCCTCACGGGTACGCTCACCGACTCCGGCGAACACCGATACTCCACCATGGTCCTGCGCAACACGCTGGATCATTTCCTGGATGAGGACCGTCTTGCCCACTCCGGCGCCGCCGAAGAGTCCGATCTTTCCGCCGAGAACATACGGGGTGAGCAGGTCGATGACCTTGATGCCGGTCTCGAACAGCTGAGTCTTGGACTCAAGCTGATCGAAGGGCGGCGGCTTGCGGTGGATAGGCCAGCGCTCAGTGATCTCGATCTTTTCACCGGGAGTGGCGTTGAGCACATCTCCGATGACGTTGAAGACCTTGCCCTTGGTGACGTTTCCGACCGGAACCGTGATGGGGCTGCCCGTGTCGCGCACTTCCTGGCCGCGGACGATTCCGTCGGTCGGGTTCAGCGCGATGGCGCGAACGAGGTCGTCACCGAGGTGCAGTGCCACCTCAAGCGTGACCTCGCTGGACACGTCACCGATGGTGACCGTGGTCTTCAGGGCGTTGTAGATGCCGGGGATCGAGTCATGCGGAAACTCGATATCGACGACGGGGCCCGTGACGCGCGCGATGCGGCCAACAGAACCGCCCGTGTCCTCCGCCCGGACTGGCGCGGTTGCGGTGTCAGTCATAGCTCTCTCTTCTCTGGTCTTACTTCTTAGCGGATGAGAGCGCGTCGGCTCCACCCACGATCTCGGAAATCTGCTGGGTAATCTCGGACTGGCGCGCGTTGTTGGACAGGCGCGTGTAGTCCGTGATCAGCTTGTCGGCGTTGTCGCTCGCCGACTTCATGGCCTTCTGACGGCTCGCGTGCTCAGACGCAGCCGACTGCAGCATCGCGTTGAACAGACGACTCTCGATGTACACCGGGAGGAGACTGTCCAGAACCGTTTCAACATCCGGTTCGAACTCGTAGAGCGGAAGAACGGTGTTGTCACCCGGCTCTTCGACACCCTCAACGACCTCGAGCGGCAACAGTCGAACGACCTCGGGAACCTGGCTGACCATGCTGACAAAACGGTTGTAGACGATATGAATCTCGTCGACGCCGCCGTCGGAATAGTCCGTGAGGAACGATTCCAGCAGTGCCTCGCCGATTTCCTGAGCCGTCTCGAACTGCGGCTGATCGGTTCCGCCGGTCCAGACTCGTTCCGATGCGCGGTTACGAAAGGCGAAGTACGCGATCGACTTGCGGCCGACCAGGAAATAAACAATGTCCTTGCCCTGGCCGCGCAGCAATTCACTGAGCGACTCCGCTTCACGGAGCACCTGCGAGCTGAACGCGCCGGCGAGGCCGCGGTCTGAAGCGAAGATGACGACCGCTGCGCGCTCGATCTTCTCCGGCTCCGTGGTGAGCACGTGCTCGACGTTCGAGTACGTGGCCACCGCCGATACGGCGCGTGTGACCGCGCGTGAATACGGGGTTGACGCAGCGACTCGCGCCTGCGCTTTCTGGATGCGCGAGGCGGAGATCAGCTCCATGGCCCGAGTGATCTTCTTGGTCGTCTGGGCAGACTTGATCTTCTGCCGGTAGACCCGAAGTTGCGCTCCCATGTATCTGCTTCCTTGTCTTTCAGTTCGTTGTCGTCGGTCTTACTGCATCGTCAGAATCGACGACTAGCGGCGGTGCTTGACGATCTTTTCCTGGTTGACGTCTTCGGCGGCGATAGCCTCAAACTTCTCCTTGCCCACCGATGCGAGCGGCTTGCCCTCACCGGTCTGGAATTCGAGCTTGAACTTGTCGATGCCCGCGGTCAGACCGGCCACAGTCTCGTCGGAGAGAAGGTTGGTCTCCCGCAGGTTTGTGAGGATCTCGGTGTTCCGAGCCAGGAAATCAAGCAGTTCGCGCTCGAATCGCAGTACGTCCGGAATCGGAACCTCATCGAGCTTGCCGTTGATGCCGGCCCAGATCGAAACAACCTGGTCTTCAACGGGGTACGGCGAGTACTGCGGCTGACGCAGCAGCTCGGTCAGGCGGGCGCCACGAGCAAGCTGACGACGGCTGGCCGGGTCGAGGTCGGAAGCGAACATGGCGAAGGCTTCGAGCGAACGGTACTGGGCCAGCTCAAGCTTGAGCGTGCCGGACACCTTCTTGATCGACTTGACCTGCGCGTCTCCACCGACGCGCGAGACCGAGATGCCCACGTCAACAGCGGGACGCTGGTTGGCGTTGAACAGGTCGGACTGCAGGAAGATCTGGCCATCGGTGATCGAAATCACGTTGGTCGGGATGTAGGCGGCAACGTCGTTGGCCTTGGTCTCGACGATCGGCAGACCGGTCATCGATCCGGCACCGAGTGCGTCGGACAGCTTGGCGCAACGCTCGAGCAGACGAGAGTGCAGGTAGAACACGTCTCCCGGGTACGCTTCACGTCCCGGCGGGCGGCGAAGAAGCAGCGATACGGCGCGGTACGCCTCGGCCTGCTTGGACAGGTCATCGAAGATGACGAGAACGTGCTTGCCGGCGTACATCCAGTGCTGGCCGATGGCCGAACCTGTGTACGGGGCTAGGTACTTGAAGCCGGCCGGGTCAGAGGCTGGGGCGGCGACGATGGTCGTGTACTCCATCGCTCCGGCATCCTCCAGCGCGCCCTTGACCCCGGCGATGGTGGAGCCCTTCTGGCCGATAGCGACATAGATGCAACGCACCTGCTTGTTGCTGTCGCCGGACGCCCAGTTGGCCTTCTGGTTGATGATGGTGTCGATCGCGATAGCCGTCTTGCCGGTCTGGCGGTCACCAATGATGAGCTGGCGCTGACCGCGGCCGATCGGGATCATGGCGTCGATGGCCTTGATTCCGGTCTGCATCGGCTCGTGGACGCTCTTGCGATCCATGACGCCGGGAGCCTGCAACTCGAGGGCACGACGGCCTTCGGTCGCGATCTCTCCGAGACCGTCAATGGGAGCGCCGAGCGGGTCAACGACACGCCCAAGGTACCCGTCGCCGACTGGAACAGAGAGAACCTCGCCAGTGCGGTGCACCTCCATGCCCTCAACGATGCCGGCGAACTCGCCGAGTACGACGACGCCGATCTCGTCTTCATCGAGGTTCTGGGCCAGGCCCAGGGTGCCGTCGGCAAATTTGATGAGCTCGTTCGCCATCACGCCGGGCAAGCCCTCAACGTGGGCGATACCGTCGCCGGCCGTCGTGACATAGCCGACCTCGGTCGTTGACGTCTTGCTCGGCTCGTAGGACTTCACGAAGTCCTGGAGAGCGCCACGGATCTCATCGGGGCTGATCGTTAGTTCTGCCATCATCTTCCCTTTTCTGTACGGGTGTACAGGTTCTGTCTGTTCGAGGACGCTGCCGCCCTGAGGTTTATGGTGCTGCTAGTAACTACTGCTAGTAATTCAGAGAGCAGCAATTAGCCAGCGAGTTGGAGTCTCAAATCTGCCAGGCGGGTTGCGATACTGCCGTCGATCACCAGATCGCCGATTTGCACGCGCACGCCGCCGACCAGCGCCGGGTCAACGACCTGGTTGATGGTGAGTGCACGTCCGTGGCGTTCCTGGAGGTTCTTCTGCAAGCGCGCGAGCTGGCCGGGCGTGAGAACGCCGGCCGAAGTGATGGTGGCAATTGACGTGCCGGACTGATCTGCGACGACCGATTCTGCATGCCGCAACAGTTCGCCGATGCGGCGGCCGCGAGGCTGCTGCACCAGGTGCCGAACAATGGCGAGCGTCTGACCGGATACCTTGCCGTCCAGAAGCTTCTGTACGAGTGCTGCTTTGGCGTCGATCTTGCCAAGCTTGCTGGCCAGGGCAAGCTCCAGCTCATCGTCCGAAGAGACGATCTCACCAACAGCGAATAGTTCAGCCTCGATGGACGTTTCGGCCGGAGCCGAAAGAGCACATGCCCTCAGGCCCAGTTCTTCGATCCCGGCGAGCAGGTCGTCGTGGCTGGACCAGCGTTCGGACACGGCGGCTGTGAGCAGTTCGAGCGCCCGAGGCGTCACGTCGCGTGCGAAAACCGCACGGACGAGGCTGACCTTGGCGGACGGCTCCGCTGCTGCATCGCCGAGTGCGGACAGAAGCTGGGACGACGACCCGATCACTCGACCGGCGCCGAAAAGGCTTTCGCCCGTCGCCAGATCAGTCGTGCCGCCCGGAGCGGACAGTGCCGCTCTCGATGTGGCGAGTGCTTCTCTGGTGGCGCTTCCCATTGCTAGATCTTTCCTGCTTGTGCTTCGCTGGCTTCGAGGTCCGCCAGGAAACGATCGACAATGGCGCTGGCCTTGGCGTCGTCGGACAGGCTTTCACCGATGACACCCGAGGCGAGGTCAATGGCAAGAGTGCCGACCTCGCTGCGGAGCGATACGACGGCCGCCTGACGTTCGGCTTCGATCTGCGTCTTGGCGCTGGCCGCAATGCGACCGGCCTCGGCCGTGGCCGCCTCCTTGTGCTCAGCGACAATGCGCTGGCCGTCGGTGCGGGCCTGGTCACGGATCTGACCGGCTTCGGTGCGAGCGTCAGCGAGCTGGGCCGTGTACTGCACGAGTGCAGCTTCGGCTTTGCGCTGGGCTTCGTCGGCTTTGGCGATATTGCCCTCGATCGCTTCTGCACGATCGTCGAGAAGCTTCTGCATTCTGGGAAGCACAAGCTTCCAGAAGAAGAACAAGATCACGACAAAGCAGACCGCCGACCAAATGATGTCGTAGAGCTCCGGTATGAGCGGGTTTGGCGCCGCTTCTTCCGTTGCGGCTGCAATTACTGCGTGAAGCATCATGCCTCCTAACTAAGTAGTGAAGAGGACTAGGCCGTGAAAATGAAGTAGGTGGCGATGCCGATGAAGGCGAGCGCCTCGGTGAAGGCGATACCGATGTACATCAGCACCTGCAGGCGACCGGCCAGCTCAGGCTGACGAGCGACACCTTCGATGGTCTTGCCAACGACGATACCGACACCGATTGCCGGGCCGATGGCCGCGAGGCCATAACCGACGGTCGCGATGTTTCCGTTGATTTCCGCGAGAACGGTTGTTGCGTCCACGTATGTTTCCTTCCGTGATGGTGAATTCGGCGAGTGCCGGATTCCTGAAGTGTCTAGTGTTCCTCAGCCAGCGCGAGCTGGATGTAGACGGCGGTGAGTAGGGCAAAAATGTAAGCCTGGAGAACGGCGATCAGCACTTCGAAGAGTGTGAAGGCGAAGCCGAAGACGAGGGTGCCAGCGCCGAAGAGCTTGTACCCGCCATCCGCAGTGAAGAAGAAGAACTGGGTGGCGCTGAAGAACAGCACGAGCAACAAGTGCCCGACAACCATGTTCATCATCAGTCGGAGCGTGAGGGTGACCGGTCGCACCAGGAACGTCGAGATGAATTCGATCGGCGTCACGATGATGTAGAGGAACGGTGGAACCCCAGGCGGAAAGAGTGAGTTGCGGAAGAATTTCGCCGGGCTCTTCTTGACGCCGGCGTAGATAAACGTTCCGTAGGAGATGACGCCGAGTAGCAGCGGAACCCCGATGACCGAGGTGCCGGCAATGTTGAAGCCCGGTATAATTCCGGTGATGTTCATGAACAACACCATGAAGAAGATGGTCGTCAGAAGCGGCAGAAAACGCTTGCCGTCTTTCTTTCCGAGCAGGTCTTCGGCAATGTTGAGCCGAACGAAGTCGAGTCCCATTTCGGCCAGGCTCTGGCCGCGTGTCGGGATGATCTTCATGCGACGGGTTCCGAGCCAGAAGACCAGCATCAGAGCGGCGACCGCAATAAATCGAATCAGAATGATTCGGTTGATTTCGAAGTTGGTACCCTCGAAGAAGATTGCATCGGGGAAGAATTCATTGATGGAGGGACCGTGAAATTCACCGTCGCCGGTGGCAGACGGGAGCATCAGGTTTACGGCGATTTCTAGCAGCGCTTTCTCCTGTTTCGGGGCGGTGAGCTCTGCTCGCGCAACGACGAATATGGGCGGGTCTACGACGCTGTACAGCATGAGCAAACCGTTGTGGGATCGGTTCACTCTAGCAAAGATCAGGCGCTGCGCCGAATCGAGAGCGGGATCTGTGGGTGGATCGGTTGGGGGTCTACTGGTCGGTCGGAGCCGGCGGCAGCGTGACGTCGCTGACGTAGGGCATCCGGCTCTTCATCACGACGACGGCGTCGACAACGAGGGATCCTACAACGCCCGCGACAATGCAAAAGAACAGCACCATGGGCGCAATCCATTCGCGGTCCTGCAGCACCATGAGCAGCACCAGGAACACGACGAATTTGAGCAGCCAGCCGCCCATGATGATGCCGAAGAAACCGGCGATGGCGGATTCGTTTCCGGCGACCCGATTCGCCAGCAGGATGCTTCCGGCTGTGATGCCCATGAAGGCGACCGACATAATCGTTCCGATCAGGGCGCTGAGCACGCCGGTGCCGCCGTCAAAGAGGTACCCGACAACGGAACCGACGACCGCGATAGCGAGGGCGACATAGCCCCCGTAGATCAGGATGCGACGCAGCACGGGGATCGACGTCGGCTTGGTGGCTGCTGGTGGGGTGGCGCTGGTCATACGTTCTCCTCGGCAGGCGTCACGGCGGGTGCGTGAGTTCGTGTCGTTGTGGTGGCTGGTGGGGCTGGATCTGGCATGGCAGCTTCGTCGAGCGGGTCGTACTGGTCAAGAACATCGATCTGCACCGGTGCCGACTGGCTGACCCATTCACCGGTCTTACGGCGGCCGAGCGGCGCCAGCGTGACGATGGTGCAAATGAGCAGCGATGTGATCAGGAAGACTGTCGCGTACCAGGTGGGCAGGGCGAAGTAGACCGGCAGGATGTAGTAGAGCAGGCAGCCCACGGATGCCGCGGCCGTCCACCCGTAGAAGATCAGTACGGCGTGCAGGTGGGAGTGGCCCATATCCAGCAGCCGGTGGTGCAGGTGTTTTCGGTCGGCGCTGAAGGGCGATTTTCCCGCGCGCACCCGTCGGAACACCGCGAGTCCGAAGTCGAGCAGTGGAATGATCATGATCGCCACCGGGAGCAGGATGGGGATGAACGCCGGGAACAGCTGCGAACGGTTGATGGCGGTCGGATCGATCTGGCCGGTGATGGCGATCGCACTCGTGGCCATGAGCAGTCCGACGAGAAGGGCACCGGCATCGCCCATGAACATCTTGGCCGGGTGCCAGTTCAATGGCAGGAACCCCACACAGGCGCCGACCAGAATGGCGGCGATGAGGGAGGCGAGATTGAAGTAGTTCGTGGGCGACGTGTCGCGCACGAGCAGATAGCTGTACAGGAAGAACACGCCGTTGGCGATCAGTGCGACGCCGGTGACCAGACCGTCGAGGCCGTCGATGAAGTTGATCATGTTCATGACCACAACGATGGCGACAACCGTGAACACGATCGACATCCACCCGCTGCCGACTGTCAGACCTCCGATGGGCAGGGAGTAGATCTGCACGCCCTGCCAGGCGACGAGGCCGGCAGCGATGAACTGTCCGGCCAGCTTGGTCATCCAGTCAAGATCCCAGATGTCATCGGCAACGCCCACGAGGACGATGAGCAGCGCTGCGCCGAGAATAGCGAGAATCTGCTCCGGATCGGAGAAGACCAGACGCAGCGGCGCGAACGCCCCGGAGGCGAGATAGGCGACACCGAAGGCGACCAGGATTCCCAGGAACATGGCGATGCCGCCCAGGCGCGGAGTGGGCCGGGTGTGTACGTCGCGTTCGCGAATTTTCGGGTACAGACGATATCTGTGGCTGAGTTTGTACACCACGATCGACAATATGAACGTGACGATCGCCGAAACGAGTGCGAGCAGGACGAAAAGGGTCATGGGCTACCGGCTGGCATCCGTTTCGTCCTGCGACGGGGCGACGATCGTCGGTGTCGCATCCGCTTCCAGCCGCTCAACCGATTGTTCCGGAGCTTCGGGGACCACCGGTGCGGCCGCGAGAACGTCGCCCAGGACGGCCGCGATCGCGTCGCGCGAGATGACACCGTCGCGCACGATGTGCAGAAGACCGCCGTTGGTGGCGAAACCGGTGGCGTCGATGATCGTCGACGAGCCGTCACCGGACTCGGCGCTCTCATAGGTGCTTCCGGCGGTGCCGCCATCGAGGTAGACCTCAATGCTGTCGCCGAGCGCCGCTTCGGCGGCCAGGGCGGTACGAGTCGAGGGCATTCCGCTCAGGTTGGCGCTCGATACGGCGAGCGGACCGGTTTCGGCGAGCAGATCGAGCGCGATCTGATTGCTCGGCATGCGCAGCGCGACGGTGCCGCGGGTTTCACCGAGATCCCAGACCAGCGACGGCTGGGCGTTGACGATGACCGTCAGTCCACCCGGCCAAAACGCCGCGACGAGGTCACGCACCGGCTGCGGAACATCGGCGGCCAGGGCGTCGAGGGTGGGAATGCCCGGAATGAGAACCGGCGGCGGCGACTGGCGGCCGCGCCCCTTCGCGTCGAGGAGCAGCTGTACCGCTTCGGCGTTGAACGCGTCAGCGGCAACACCGTAAACCGTGTCGGTGGGGATGACGACGAGCGCCCCCCGACCGATGGTCGTGTGGGCCAGTGTGATGTGCGCCGCGTAGTCCGAGTCGCTCGTGCAATCGTAGATACGTGTCATTTCCGGCAATTCTAGCGCAGTGCGATTGTGAAAACCGGTCGTACGCGGTCTAGGGGCGCAGCCCTGGTCACGGGCGCAGCCCTGGTCACGGGCGCAGGGCTGTGGTGCCCCGGTCGCGGCTGGTGTAATCGCGGTGAGTCGCCGCCGCACGCCAGCCGTCGGCCGCGAGCAGCGCGCGAATGTCCGTTCCTTGGAATTCGCCGTGCTCGATCACGAGCACGCCGCCGGGCCGCAGCAGGCGCAGGCCGGTCGCCGACACGCTTCGTACCACGTCGAGGCCGTCGACACCACCGAACAGGGCCTGAGCCGGATCGAACAGGCGCACCTCCGGGTCGCGTGGAATCGCATCCGCTGGGATGTAGGGCGGGTTCGAGATCACGACGGCAACGGTGCCGTCGAGTTCGACGAAGGCACCGGCCAGGTCACCGAAGGCGAGGGTGGTGTTGCCGGCCGCGGCCTCCTCAAAGTTGCGGGTGGTCCAGGGGAAGGCTTCTGGTGAGTTTTCAATGGCGAAAATGCGCGCGTGCGGCACCTCCGTAGCCATGGCCAGGGCGATCGCCCCGCTCCCGGTGCCGAGGTCGACTCCGATCGGATCCGGATCGGGCATGGAACGCAACGCGTCAATGGCGAACTGCGCCACCTGCTCGGTTTCGGGGCGGGGCACGAAGACTCCCGGTCCCACTCGCAGCGAGAGCGACCGGAACGGGGCGCGGCCGGTGATGTGCTGCAGGGGTTCGCGCGTGCTGCGGCGGGCGAGCAGGATGTCAATGGCGGCGGCATCCGCTTCGCTGACCGGCCGGTTCAGGATGCTGCCAGCCTGGATTTCGCCGCGACTCTGGCCGAGGACGTGGCCGATCAGCAGATCGGCGTCAACTTCTGGATCGCTGATGCCGGCCGCACTGAGCAGGGTGACGGCCCGGTTTCGCAGCGAGGTCACGGTAGGGGGCAGGGCAGAATCTGAAGAAGAAGGCACGTAGTGAAATGTAACGCACCAACGGTTGGCGGTCGGGGGACATAGGCTAGACACGGCCTTTTCCTCCGAATGAAAGTTGCCCACGTGCCTCAGATCTATTCCGATATCACCGAAGCCGTCGGTGGAACTCCCCTCGTCAAACTGAACCGCCTCACCGCTGGTCTCGGAGCAACCGTGCTCGCGAAGCTCGAGTTCTACAATCCCTCCAGCAGCGTGAAGGACCGCATCGGTGTTGCAATCATCAATGCGGCAGAGCAGGACGGGTCGCTGAAGCCCGGCGGAACCATCGTCGAAGCAACCAGTGGCAACACTGGCATCGCCCTGGCTATGGTCGGCGCGGCCCGTGGCTACACGGTCATTTTGGCCATGCCGGAGACTATGAGCAAGGAACGTCGCGTCATGATGCGCGCGTACGGCGCGCAGATCGTGCTGACTGCCGGAGCCGACGGAATGCGCGGGGCGGTCGAGAAGGCCGCCGAGATCGTCGCGAACACGCCGGGCGCCGTACTGGCCAGCCAGTTCACGAACCCGGCCAACCCGGCAGTGCACCGTGCAACGACCGGCGTGGAGATCTGGAACGACACCCACGGCACCGTCGACATCCTCGTCGCTGGCATCGGCACCGGGGGCACCATCTCCGGCGCCGGCGGGTATCTCAAGGAGCAGAAGCCGGGCATCAAAGTTGTCGGCGTTGAGCCGATCGACTCCCCCATCCTCACCGGCGGCCAGCCCGGCCCGCACAAAATTCAGGGCCTGGGCGCGAACTTCGTTCCGGAGACCCTGGACCGCCAGGTTTACGACTCGATCACCGATGTCACCCTGGCCGACTCGCTCGCCACGGCACGTGCCCTCGGCACCAATGAGGGTATCCTCGGCGGGATCTCCGGCGGAGCCGCCGTGTGGGCTGCCCTCGAGCAGGCGAAACTACCCGAGAACGTCGGCAAGACCATTGTGGTCATCGTGCCCGGCTTCGGTGAGCGGTACATCTCGACCGTGCTCTACGAAGACCTGCTGGACTAGCACCTGCTGGACCCAGACCGACCGAACTAAAAGACCGGCTGAACTAAACGACCGGCTGAACTAAAAGACCTGCTGAACTAAGAGAACGCTGTCTGCCCCTACATGAATCCCTTCTCGCGCATCCGCGAAGACTTAGCCGCAGCGCGCACCCACGACCCTGCAGCGCGCAGCAACACCGAGGTTTTTCTGGCCTACAGTGGGCTGCACGCTGTCTGGTCATACCGGATTGCGAACCGTCTGTGGCGTCGCGGGCTGCGCCTGCCGGCCCGCCTGTTGTCCCAGGTGACCCGGTTCCTGACCGGGATTGAGATTCATCCGGGCGCAACGATCGGGCGCCGACTGTTCATCGATCACG
>Ga0307486_1000975_pt1 | contig 23656 bp, 31 predicted proteins | sample CBIW02metaG_FD_203663 | JGI IMG/M metagenome (GOLD analysis project Ga0307486, IMG submission 203663) | Sea-ice brine microbial communities from Beaufort Sea near Barrow, Alaska, United States - CBIW 0.2 | ecosystem: Environmental > Aquatic > Marine > Coastal | place: USA: Alaska | collected...
CCCTGTAACATTATCTCGCGCTGCTTCGCATTGCGTCGCTGCGGGCCTTTAGCTCAGCTGGTAGAGCGCCACGTTTACACCGTGGATGTCATCGGTTCGATCCCGGTAGGGCCCACCACAACAGAATACCCCCGCAATTGCGGGGGTTTTCTTCTTTTTTGGGCACTTTTTCGGCGATCGGGGAGCAGCAAATTTGCCCCAAAAAACCGCCCCGCGCCGGTGAGACGCCGGTGCCCCAACCCGGAACCGGTTCGAGAACCCCGAGGACATATCTGGTACGCCGGCCGTGGAAGTTCGCCCGCAACGGGGGTGACGGTGTTTGCCGGGTCGGTACACGATCTAAGCGGTGCGGCCGGTTGGATGAACACCCAACAAAAAAATCGAAGCGCTTGGAGAAGATGCCCAAAACGCTTCGCTTTTTGTATGTCATGCAGTGATGTTTAGAACGCAACCTCGTCCGAAGCAGAAGCAGTCATTGTTGTTTCGTCAGCCATTGCAGATTCCAACCGTTTCACCGCAGCAAGGTCGGAGTCTGCACCAAGCCAACCCGCGTACACCTTGTGGGTTACAGCGGAAGACGAGTGCCCCAGCCAGACGGACACCATCTTGACATCCATGCCATACCGAATCCAGTTCGTTGCGGCGGTATGCCGTAAGTCGTGCAGCCGGTGCCTTGAGGCAATTTTGGGCCAATCGATAGCCCGTTTCAGGTTGCCGGCGTTCAGACGCCCTCCACTTGGTGCACAGAAGAGTAAGGTTCCGGGCTGTTTTGCCTGACGCTGCTCTTTGGCAATTTCGGCGGCTCTTTCGAGCAGCGGAACCCGACGGCTTTTGCGTGATTTCGGCGCAGTTATGTCATAGCCGTCAGATTTTGACCGGGTGATGTTGATGGAGGGGATTGGGACGTCCATCAAATCTCCAACCCGCAACTCGGCCAGCTCACCCCAGCGGATGCCGGTAAGAAGCAAAAATTCAAGCGCGTTGGCATACTCGGGGTGACTTTCCCTTGTTGTGTCGATTAGGCGCGATACTTTTGTTGCAGATAGTGGCCGCACTTTATCGGTAACTCTGCCGGACCCGCGAGGTACTTTCGCCTCCTGTGCGACGTTTGTCGTCACATATTTTCGCTTCTTCGCATATTCGAAGAGCGAAACAGCGCTGTCGCGCACACGTTTGACCGTAGGCCGCGCTTTTGTCTGAAGCAGTTGAGCATAGATATCTTCCATCTGGCTGGCTTCAATTGTGCCTATCGGGCGTTTTTCTAAAGCCGGGAGGATATGGAGCCGAAGATTCGCCTCGTCGGTGTCGAAGGTGTGAGCGCCTACGGAGCCTTTCCGGCTTGTGTTGAACTCAGCAATCACGTCCGAAAAGCGGACGTCGCCTCGTCGCGGGTCGTGCCATACCCCGAGAACAAGTGAGCGCTTCTGCTCCGCTTCCCATGCCTCCGCATCACGCTTCTTATCGAACGTCGCGGTGGCCACCTCGACCGTCTTTTGGTAAATGCGCACGCGCCATCGACCGTTTGGAGTTTTGGCAATCATGCTGCGCTCCTGTCCACACTAATTAGTTCCTCAATCCAGTTGTGGACGTCTATAGGACGGAAACGAAGCGAACGTCCCACCCGAAATCCAACGGGACCTTGTCGAGCACTTCGGAGGGAGTACAACGTCGAGACCGGGGTGGCTGTGAAATCCGCCACCTGCTGTATCGACCAGAGGGGCGCGGTGGAGATTGATGTGTCGCTCATAGGTACGGAATGCGCGGCATTGCACACGGGGTGAGCTAGATCTGCGTGAGGTGTAGTCATGTGGACCCTATGCGGGTGGTTTCAGATCGGGTGTAGTTTTTCTTCATCGGGGGTAAAGCCCGCAGAAACTCGGGCCTTTCAGCACAAATTCACAGTGGCGGGGTCGTGGCTGGCAATACGGCGACCGGGTATAGAGAACTCTTCAGGGGAGTATGCCCCCAGAGGCCCGCTGTAGGCCACTGTCCCGTAAAGCAGCCCCTTTTAGCTGCATCTCCCGTTGACGGCCGCATACGCCGCCCCAGGCCGCACAATGCCCTGTAAAGCTCGCTCGTCCCTCGCCGCCAACGATGCGCCCCCAAAGTGTTTACCTACTTGTCTGCGTGGGCGATGCCGTCCAAGAGTCAACCAAACCTTCAGCAGTCCCCAACGACCCTGAGACCATGAAATACGTCGCCAAAAAGACCAAGGAAGGCAAAACCCGCAACGAGATCCTCCGCTGCCTCAAGCGCTACATCTCGCGTTCACTCTTCAGAAAACTCGACGCCCACACCACTTGACAAAAACCATAGAAGCGTCAATCCGGGGCAATTCTGGTGAAGGCCCACACCCGGAACGGCACTCCCGTGGCAGAGCGTTGGCGTAAGCCCCCGAAAGAATGAATGTGATGTCCACCGATTTGAGTGTCGTTGCCCCAGCCGCTGCACCATCTGATTGCCGAATCGCACTGGTTGGGTCGGTTGACCTCGGGTCGCGCCGTCCAGGCGGTGAGGCGCAGGACGAGCTCGCGGATCGGTCGCCGTCCTCGTCAAATGTTTCGCAGCTTTCGCTGCACAGATCTCTGCTGGCGCTTCCGCACTCAACGCAACGCTCGTCAAGCTCATCTACGTCTTCGGCGGGCGATTGTTTTGGTGGGGGTCGGCTACCACAGTCAGCTCTCAAACTGCTTGACACTTGACTTCCAACGATCTTGAGACCGTTTGTGCCTCACTGAGTACGAGAATCCGTCAGAACTGCGTGGTTTCAGCGTCTGTCTCATTTACGCAAAAAGTCTCAACTCGGTTGAGAACTGACAGGTCCCCCTGTAACGCGGCCGAGGTTCGTGCCGTGCTGATGCGCACGGTTCACGGTCGAGGCGAGGGGGTCCAAAATCGCGGCATTATTGGTCCGGTTTTGGGTCGGCATCAACATATTTGTTGGCTCGATGTCGCGGGGTGTGTGCCGATACCGTTTCTAAGGTTTCCCGCGTCATGGGTGGAGGGGTCTTTTGGGGGAGGGATGCTTGGGCCAGTGCCCGGCGTGCTTTCCGGATGAAGCGGACCATGCGCCAGATCCCGTAGCCGAGGGCCGTGAGGGCGATCAGGATTCCGACGGTCAGGCCCCACGGGATGTAGAGCAGGTTGGTGCGAGCCTGCTGGGTGCCGGCTTCGGAGGTGACTGTGGCGGAAGCCGCACCGAACGCCACGAGAGGGGCATGCTGCATTTGGGTTGTGAAAATGTAGGTTGCGCCGGGCAACACGGCTTCCGGTGTGGGGAATTTGATGCGGGTGTCGAGGCCGAACCACCCCTGCACGCTCAACGATGCGGTGGGGTGCAGGATGATGTTGCCCGAGTTGTGTACGGGCAGGGTGAATGTTACCGAGTCGCCGCTTTGTGTCCAGGACAGCGCTCCGGTGTTCTGGCGTTTGATTGCGGTGCCGGCGACGGTGAGGTAGATGCGCACACCCTGGCGTTGGACGACGTCCAGGCGCACTGCGGTGTCTCCATCGAGTGTGGTGGTTTTCCCTATCACGGGCGGGCTTTGGATGATGATCGCGCCGGGGTAGTCGCCCGGCGGGGTTCCCGCCGGGACCGTGAGCCGGAACGGCACGTTCAGCTGACCGCCGGCCGGCACGGTGATCTGGTCGTTGGTGTTCAGCTGCACCCAGGCGCCTACGCCGGAGGGCTGGTCTGTTTGTGCGGCCATGGCGAAGCTGCCCTGAGCGCTGCTGTGCGCGTCGACGGGGTAATTCAGCAGGGTAACGGGGGTATTGGTGTCGTTGCTGACGATGGCCGTGGCGTCGATGGCGGCGCCCGGGTAGACGGAGAGATGAAAGAAATCCGACTCGGTCGCAGGCCGGATTCCGAGGCTCCCGTTTTCGACTGCGGTGGCTGGGCCGACCGCGCTGAAGACGGCCAGCGCAACCCCCAGAAGAAGAAACGGGGCTAAACGGTGTGTGTTGATGCTCACAAGAAAGATCCTCTACTGCGGTTAAACCCGAACCGGGCCGAGAGAGCACAGCCGCCCGCACGATTCCCAACCGCGAGAGTTTCGTGGCGGGAATCATGCGGGCGATGGTGCCGGTCGAAGTGTTAGCCGATGGTGTAGGTGATGGTGGAGGTATACGGGTTCATCTCTCCGGATGTGCCGATGATGTAGTTCGACCGGTAGGTGTTCGCGGGGATCGCCAGGCTGAACGTCGGAGTCAGGGTGTAGGTTCCCATGTTCGCTCCCGGTGCCGAAATCAGGGCCTGGGACGTCGTCAACATCGTCTTTGCCGGGGCGACGATGCTGTCGGCAGGGTCAGCGCCGGCGGCCGGCGTGATGGTACCCGGGGTGATGGTCAGATTGCTGACGGGGATGGTGCGGGCAGTAGTCTCACTTGCTGGCCCTCCTGATGCTTGTGCCGCACTGGTGGGAACGGTGGCCATGACCGAAACGGCCCACGCCGCACCCGTGCCGCGAGGATCCGTGACAGACCACGGCGAGGTGGCCGTGCCCGTGGCTGCCTGGGTGTCGCTGCCGTCCAGGGTCACACCGGTCAGGGTCGCACCAAAGATTGTGGCGTCCAAGGTCCCACCCGAGACCGTGGAGTCGGTGGTTTCCGCGATGGCCGGCGTAACCCCCATCGCGAGTACCAAACCGGTCGCCACGAAGCTACCGATAAGAAGTTTTTTACGCAAAATAATATCCTTTTGTCATTTTGCAAATGTCGATCGTTTTGAGTGGCAGCCATCTAAATTGCGGAACCCTTGCTCGTCACCAAGACGATTACCCTTTGACGGCCTCGTGCGAAGCTCAACGAACCTTGGATCGGCGCGGGCGCTATCCACTGGATTCCACTTTGGTACGTCATTTGGCTACCCATTCCATGACGTGCTGTGATCACTAAAGCACGAAAAATGACCTATTTGTGCATACTTCACACTAAATTAAGGTATAACGGTAAATCTAGTGACCCCAGTTAGGGTTACCGTTACCTACACCCCTATCAATTAAATGCAAATACGGGACTGCACGGTGAGTTGCGAGTTCATTCTGGGGGTTGAACGGCTAGCCTCGTCGCTCTGGGGGCAGAGACCGATGGGCATCACTAGTGTCGCGTGTTGTTGAAGGGTTTCAGTCTGATCGGTGGCGCGAATGAGTCATGGTTTATGTGGCTCAAGCTTTGGTTTTGCGTGATGATGACGACCGGCCTGGGCTGGAGCGTCTGACGCGGGGTCACGCGACCTCGAAGCCACGACCCGCGCCTACATCGACAGCTATAACATGTGCGCGACACCGTTCAGGTGGACCAAAACCGCTGAATACTTGATCGGCAAGATCAACTGCAAACGGATCATTAACACGCGACACTAGTGAGTGGGGCGACGCGCTTCATGCCAGGGATCAGGCTTCCAACGGCTCCTGGGAAATCCTCGACGATCCATATCGCGAGGATTGTTCGATGAAGTCTTTGACCTCATCGCGAAGGATCAGCCAGCGAGTGCCGACCCTGTATGCGGGCAGTTCCCCCGCCTGCAAGTAGTCGTACGCAGTCTTCTGGGTCACCCCAAGCACCGATGCAAGATTGGAAACACTGAGATGCACGGGATAAGGGGCAAAGAGGTCGTCTAGATGATTCGTCATGCTACTCCGCATACTGGTCTACGGGATGCGGCGCCGGCGGGTGCGGGTGCGTCGCGGAAGCGATCCCACATTGCTAGGGTAGGGGATACGGATCTAAACGGTATTGTAGCGTAAAGTTCCCCAATTCAGCAATTTTTGCCTGAATTCTCGAAATATTACCGTCTTGTATGGTGGTTATTGTCTGCCGTACAACCGTCGGCGATGGAGCCTATATGTACTTAGAATCCTTCTTGGCATCATTCCCCGAGGTGCTAAAGTCGCGAGATCTCGCCCGAATTTTCGGCTGCAGCTCGCGGGCCGCGTCTCGACTGTGCCACGACCGGCACCTTGTGGCGACGAAGGTGCGAGGCGAATGGTGCATCACGCGTGAGGACTTACTCTCCCAGGTGAGCGCCCTGAGGACCCCCCCCCGATCCCGCCTGTCCTTCGTCTTGTAGAGGAATAGGGCCTCAAGCGGAGGGTGAAGGAGAACCCACCGTGCACGCATGGAGGCCCGGAATGTACCAAGAATGGTCACACGAACTCGTAGTCCCCCTCGCATGGCCACTACACCGAGCCCGGACGAACCACGGGACAGCTGACAATTGGGACCGCTGACGATCTGGAGTGCGCGCGAACCGGATGAGCGATTGAGGGCCGCCGCACGGTGATCCAGGGCACGTTCCTCTTACGGACAGAGGTACCGCCATTCTGCGGCGAAAGAACGCCGCCACTATTCGGCAAGATCCACACCATAGACCCCGACCATGCCCAGCAATAGCTTGCCCACAGTCAGGTTACTCAGGCGAAGCTATGTACAAGAGCTCACAGCGGTTTGAGGGCGCCGGCCCACGATTCGAGCTGTTCAACATGGTGTCGGCGGAGGCGTCGTGCCCGGGTTCGGGCGCGAAGCCCTCGAAGTCGGTGAATAGGGAGAGGTCGAGCTGCTGGCGGACGTGGGCGATCTGCAGTTCGCTGCTGATGCCACGGAGGTGCTCGATGGCGCGCGTGCCGCCGAGGGTGGCGTAGCTAACGAATGCGGCGGGCTTGTTGTTCCACTCGGCGTAAAGATAGTCGATCGCGATCTTCAGGACGCCAGGGATGGAGTGGTCATTGGTGTACTGGCCGGAGGATGGCAGCATTGCCTCGTCGAGGTGCTCCACAGGGGGAAAGCGGCGAGGTCGACGAGTTCGTAGCTCGCGGATCGGCCGACCGACTCACCGAGTACCCAGTCGGCGACGGCTTTGCCGTTGCGGCCAGGGCGGGTGCTACCGAGGATGACTGCAATGCGAAGGTCTGACATTAGATCGGTGTTCCCTTCGAACGGTGATGGATATGGATCTTTTGGGAGTCGGGCTCGGCTACCACTCTTCGCGACGGGGGCCCGTCCCGCGAGGCCCCGGCCTGGCTCCACGAATACAATCACCACAGGCCCCACACCGCGATCGGAGCCAAACCCCCCATCAGCCGGTTAACCAACGTCCCTGGGCAGTACAGCTAGGAGAACGTTCATCAAAGTGGCTCCGACGGCGTGGTTGGGTGGACGCTCACGCGACACTGGCGTAACCCGGCTGCTCTGGCGCAAAAGCCGGGGACAGAAGCCGCGCCAACGCCGGTTCAATTGTTGGAACTAGGGAGGTCGCGATTGAATTTGCCCATTTTCTGTAGGTGGATGAGTCAAGTGACTGGGCGGGATCGAGGCGGGTGAGAGCGTGCCCCGTTCTCGCACACAGTTGGGCGAGCGTCCGATTCAAGACCTGAGCATGCCTGCCGCAGATCAAGCGGGTCAGGGGTGCGAGGCGCCCAATGGCACCGACGTCAGCGACGGTGGTGATGAACCCCGAACTTGGAGCGATGGACTGCAGCAAGGCGAGCGACCGTGACATGTTCCGTCTCCATGTGTCGTTAGCGGTGAGTGACATGGCATCGTTGGTGGCGAGCATAAGGATGATTGCGTCGTAACTGTGCGCAGCGGCAGCTTCGATTAATTTAGGCGCACAACGCGCGGTCATTGAGATATCGGCTTCAATCTGGATGTCGACGCCGCGGCCGGTGTGTGAGGCGAGCCGTCTTGCGAGATAGCCGGCAACGCCTAGCTGATGAGTGCGAATTCCAAAGCCGGCCGCAGCACTGTCTCCAATGATGAGAATTCGCAGTTGGTCGACTCCCGGGACGACGACGCGAGGAGCATCGATGGGATACATCCATTCCCTATGATCGCGTCGAGCGAGCACCAGATGACACCGAAGGATCGGGGCAACAAGGATTGCTGCGGCTGCAATGCCGTGGTTGCTGCTGCCGCTGGTCATTTCAATTGCCCTTCGAATGCGTGATTGAAGGTTCTTGTGACCTGTACGAGAATTTTGGATGGCATAAGTGTATAAAACCACACAAACCTTATAATTCTTCTCAATAGGTGCCAGTTTGTGCAGTTACGTTCACCCCAAATCTGGGGTCACTCATTCATTGGAGTGTTGCGAAGGGCGTTGAGTTGATGGGCGAGGTCGACGGCGCTGATTGACCATTGACCGTTCTCCTTGGAAGCGGTAATTACCTCAGATCGGAGGAGCCGTCTCGCCGTGCCTGCGCTGCATCCCAGCGCCTGAGCGAGGTCGGATGAGACCAGCACGGTCGGGTACGTCGAGAGAAAGTTCTCGATTGAATACATGATTACCTGCCGATTCAAAGCTCTGTTGAGGCCGTGATCCAGCCTCAAAGTTTGTTTTTCGCCATATATCGGCACAGAAAGCCAAAAGCGATTCGCGCAAAAACCCGTGAAGCTTAAGGTTGTCTGCACGTCATTAAAGGTTCGAGTGACCTGTCCGAAAATTTTGGATCGAAGAAGTGCGTACAACCACACAAACGTTATTATTTCACTCAATTGGTGCAACTTTGTGCAATTTCGTTCACCCCAAATGGGGGTCAGACCATGCGATGGCTGTGCGATGACCCTCCAGGCCCCACAAAAAACCCGCAACTCTCCGAGATCGAGCAGCGCCGAGATGGGCTAACGAGTGCCCTAATCCCGCCAAAACACGGGGTTCTCGGGCTGCGGCCGTCGGATCATTGGGGTCGAATTAGAGTTCCGATGCTTCACGGCAAGCCGGCAACGTTCTTGGAGCTGGCGGGTCCGCGATCGAACTATTTGTGTGGGCTGCGGCGCAGGAGCGACTGATGGCCGGGTCGTTCCCAGAGCGAGAGATCGAGCGCCTGCTGACCACGCCATCTACTCGCAAGTGCGCGATCAAATTCGCCCGCGGGTACCAATCAGGCCAAGATGACGAGAACAAGCACAGTGACCGCATATTCGGCTGGTCATCAGACAGCGGCGTTGAGTAGATTTGAGGACCTCTCTCGACTGAAATTGGGGTCTGCTGCACGGTTAGGTGACAGTCACCGAACCGTGCAGCAGACCCGTCCCCGGGCGGACACTTGAAGGATCGTGAGCATCAACTAGGTTGAGACAAATCTCAACAAGCATGAGAACTGACAAAGCTGTTCGGGTCCTGGGGCTGACCCATAACTTTGAAAGGGTTGTCCGCGCATGAAGGTGTCATGGACTTCGAAGACGACCCCCGACACTCGTACGAGCGGTATTTAGCGCCCCTATATTGGATCACCGGCCGGTTGACCTCTGGCGACATTTTGACATCCACAGACCCAGACTTTTTATTGCGAGCCGTCATCGGTGAATACGACGTTCCGGATGGTGGAGTTCCCGTTAGCGCTGCACGGCAACGAAAACAGCGGACCGATTTTCTTTACACGGTCGCCAAGGAAGCTCAACTGGTGGTCAACAAGAAAACGAAGACCGCAGGTGCTTTCCGGAAACTGCCGGAAGCAGTTCAGAACGAGCTGCTTGAAGACAAGACAAAGCTGGCTGGTGAAATCGTCTCGGTATGGAGGACATCGTGGCCGCTTCTAGTTCTAAACGCAGTGACCGTAAAACCGTCGCTACGCCAACGCACACACCCGACTGTAAACATTTTGGATCCAAGAACAGATCATTCATTTCTGATGAGCTTGAAATCAATTGGGATGCTGGACGAATGGGGGGGGCTATTTGAGTTATGAACAGCGAGTCATCTGTGCACTGCACCATACCGATTTCGGTCTGCCGCTGGGGTGGCTGGATTTAGCGCCGTACCGCTGGCTTGGAGGCATTTTGTCTGCTGGTTACGGCAGACTGAAGGGAACATGAGGACAACTCGATTCTGTAGACGCTGCGAACGAAACGGCACCACTGGTTAGGCACCGCGATGCCATCACTTCGCAGACGAAGACCCGGGAACGGATCCGAGAGCTGGCGGAGGTCTTCACAAACGCCCGCGAAGTCAACGCGATGCTCGATCTTTTGCCCGATATGTTCCCATCGGCCAATCGACCTCGCAACATTGGTTGTACTTTTCTTGAACCGGCCTGCGGCACAGGCAACTTCCTAATCGCGATCCTGGATCGTAAGTTGGCGTACGTTCAGCACGGAAAGCTGTACCGCAGCGTTGTCGCCTTCGAATCAGCAGTTTTGGAAGCGCTGTCCTCGATCTATGGCATCGACATAGATGCTGAGAACGTCGAACAATCTCGAAACTTCCTCAAAGCGGACATTGCTCACCACATGAATCTTCATCTAAACACCGTCCCAGTCAGCGACGGCTTCTCTCGGGCTGTAGACACAATATTGAAAACCAACATCATCTTGGCGGACACGCTGAAGGATGCCCAACGAATTCAGATCGTCGAGTACCGCTGGGAACGCCAGACAGGCTTCGTCACCCGAAAGTGGTCATTTCTTGAAGAGGCTGACGATCAGCTCGACATATTCGCCGCATTCTCTGACGGGCCGAGCCGCGATTCTGCACCCATTCATTACAGCCGGCTTGCCGATACTCCGGCGCCGGTCTCGGACAAGACGATGCATTTGGGAGAATCCCGATGACCACAGCACCGGCAACAAACGCCGAGCTTTCGAGACAAATTAGAACCGGGCAACACATACCCGACATTCTCGACTGCCTCGCCCAATTATCGAATGACGAGGTACCCACGCCTCCGAAGCTTGCGCGAGCGATGCTTGACATCCTTCCCGGCGACGTGTGGTCAAAACCCGATTATCTTTGGCTCGACCCGTTCTGCAAGTCGGGCATCTTCCTCCGTGAAGCGGCTTCGCGGCTTCTGGAAGGCTTGAGTGACCAGATTCCCGACTTCAAAAAACGTCGCGACCACATCTACAGAAACATGCTCTGGGGCACCTCAATTACTGAGATGACCGGCATGATTTCACGGAGGTCGCTCTACTACAGCCGCGATGCTTCTGGCCCCGCCTCTGTAATCCCATTTGAGATCGACGAGGGAAATCTCCCGTTCCGGCGTAGCCAACATCTCTTTAGCAAGAAGCGGGACGGCACCATTGTTGGTGGCTGCACGGCTTGCGGCGCGCCGCCCGAGCTTGTGTTAACGCCGACCCAAAACAGGGCCACTAATGCCGCGATTTTGGACCCCCTCGCCTCGACCGTGACTCAGCACTCCGCTCACCAATCCAAGAAGTGAAGGATTCCGTGCTCGACTCCAATGATCCAGTGCCTGGCCCAGACGTCAGGGACGCGAGAACACGGCACTGGGTGATTCGAACAGCCTTCGTAGCCTTGGTCGTCGCACTCGGCGTCGTGGGCGTCATCGTTGTCGAGCACAACATCGCACCATCTGCCCGGGCCATACCGGCAGGCGCCTTGTCCCTCGCGTTGAAATCGGGTCTGTCTCAGTAACGGTGTTTCCGACGGTTTTCATTTAGTAGGTTTCCGCGGCCGGCCAGCGGTCGGCGAAGGTGATGGCGAAGGCGTTGAGAGCGGGCTTCCAGCGCATCGTCCATCGGGTGCGGCCTCGACCGGTGGGGTCGAGGCTACGAGTGACAAGATACAGGCACTTCAGGCCCGGCCTGCTCAGTCGGGAAGTGCCCCGAGCCCGCACGGCCCGCCGATATCTCGCATTCAACGACTCGATCGCGTTCGTCGAGCAGATGACAGTGCGGACCTGAAAGGTCGTAGTCCAGGAACGGGATGAACTCCTCCCACGAGGACTCTCAAACGCGGCTCTGCGAAATTCGACCGTCCGTGCACTGACCAATTTGCGAACCGAGTTTCCCAAATCGCAGATCATCGGTCTGAGTACCGTCTGGGGGCACTGCTATCCCAGCCCAACTCGCGCAGATCAATTCACAGGTGGCACAAGCCGTCGGGCAGGTTGGTGGAACTTACCTCGACATCGGACAACCCCTCAGCGGCCACCCGGAGCTGATGCAGGAGGACGATGTGCACCCCACTGCTGCAGGGCAGATTGCACTGGCGGCGGCGATTCAAAGCGCGCTCACCAGTGCACAACGAGCCGCTGGGGAAGTGGGCAGTTCAAGCCGCGCTCACCTCCGCACACGGCCGCCAGTAGCCAGCAACGGCCGCAGCAAAACTGGAGGTTGCCTGACGCGTCTAACAGGCTGTGGCCACAACGTCGATAAATGCTCCACCCGAGCGAGCAGCGCCGACTCAAGACTGGCATAGGTGCGCCCTGGCTCGAGAACGCGCCGCTAGAGATCCTTGGGGGTCAGAATTCCGGCGTTTGTCTTGAGTTTTCCGGCGGCCTTTCTCAGGTGTGCCCAGTCGATGTATTTCTCGACGTGGGTGTCGATGGTGCGGAGGGCGTCGCGCAGTTCGATGGGGGCGGGTAGTTGATCGGCCGCGCGCCACTCTCGGACGGTGATGTGTCCTCCCGTCCCGGAAGACTGGGCCGTGTTCACCGGAGGACGGAACCGTGCATTAGGAATAAGACGAGGGCTGCTCCGGTGAGGATCGACGGACCGAAGGGAATCATGGATTTCGGCCCGGCACGGCGGGCGCTTAGCAGCGCTACACCGATGAGCGCTCCAATAAGAAACCCGGTAGCTGCGCCTAAGAGCAGCGACGTCCAACCTTGGAAGGCGAGATAAAGGCCGACGATGCCTGCGAGCTTGACGTCGCCCATGCCGAGACTTTTGGGAGACACGAGGGCGAGCACCAGATACAAGAGGAATAGCAGAACCGCCCCGGTTAGCGCTCTTACCAGGTCAGCCCATCTGTCCTCGAATGCGGCGGAAGCGACGAGCAGAACAAGGCCAATCAGTCCTGACGGGAGCACGAGGATGTTCGGCAAGATGCGAAGTCGCCAGTCGATGACAGAAAGCTGCACCGCCACGATCGCGAAGAAACTATAGGCCAGCCCCGACCAACCTGCTCTTTCTGTAGCCACAGCGGCGGTCACGAGAACCGCTGTGGCTATACCCGCGCCAAGGTCGACAACTATGGCGGGCATCGGTGCACCGGCCAGCTTAGGCGTGTGTCGCCAGAGCCATCGATGCAGAAAAGAGCCCAACATCGCGGCTGTAAGAGCGACGATGCCGAGCGCGAGCACAGAGGGCTCAATCAAATTATTGCTTTCATGGTCACAAACGTTGCAGCGGTCGAGAGCCTGTAGATAGGTGGGTATGTAGCAAGGAACGTCTTCGACTGACGTTGCCCCCGTTGGGTGGACACAGGGTTAAGCGGCGAGTTGGACTTCTGCCTGCTGTCATGAGTATTGCAGGTCGAACTCACCTGGGCTGATCTGCCCGATCGAGGAATGGTCTCTGCGCCGGTTGTAACGCTCCTCGATCCATGCCCCAACCTCGCGGGTGGCTCGGGCTTTGGTCGGCCAGACGCGGAGGTAGTAGAACTCGGTCTTCAACGCGGCAATTGTTCTTTGCCCTGCCGCAGAAGAACGTGCTCAACAAGAAGCGGTGGCAATCAAGGCAGGAACTACTGATATGGGTGAGGTAAATGTAACCCTAACTGGGGTCGCTATCTTTACCGTTTTAAGTCTGTTTAGGGTGAAATAACCACACATAGGTCATTTTGTGTGCTCTACTAATTACCAGCACGTCATGGATGGGTATCCAAATGACGTACCAAAGTGCAATCGAGTCGAGTACGCCCGCGCCGGTCCAAGGCCTGTTGCGCTTCGCACGAGGCCGTCCAAGTAGTAAAGATGCCCAATTGGTCTCAAACCTTTGATTGGGCAGTTGCAAACGCCGTTTCTTAGTCTCATTCACCTCTAGTTAGGACTTATTATCATGCTGTCTCTTTTTGTCTCCCTCCAGTCGTTTTTGGGTTCCGCGAAGGAGCGCCTCTCTCGCGAGGAAACCGGCGCGACCGCTGTCGAGTACGGGCTGCTTGTCGGTCTCATCGCCGTGGTGATCGTGGCCGCTTTGCTGCTCTTGGGCCCGAAGCTCGCCGGTCTGTTCACCACCGTCACGGACACAATTCCTGCTCCTGCGACTACTACTACTGTGTAATCCGCAACGCCGAAGGTGTGCGGCGGGTTTCCGAGTGGAACTCCGCCGCACCCCTTTGTTTTTCCTGAGGGGCTGCATGACTGACATTCGTTCTGAACGTGGTGCCGTGGCCGTGGAGTTTGCTCTTCTGCTCCCTATTCTCATGATGCTTTTGCTCGGGATTGTGGAGTTTGGTCTGGCCTATAACGCGCAGATCACTATCACCAACGCGGCGCGCGAGGGGGTGCGCACCATGGCGATACAGAACAGCACCGCAGCTGCCGACAGTGCAGTGAAAGCGGCAGCTCCCGTCGTCAATCCTGCAATCACGAACTCCGAGATCGCTATTAGCCCCTCTGTTTGCGCGGCGGGACAAACAGTCACAGTCACGATCCAATATCCCTACAAATTCCTAACCGGCTTCTTCGGAGCCGGCTACACGATGATTGGTACGGCGGCGATGAAATGCGGAGGGTGATCGCAGACCGGCTTCGGCAGGAGGATGGCGCTGTCGCTATCATCGTCGCCGTAGCGATGGTGGTACTGCTGGGCGCGGCCGCGTTTACCGTCGACGTAGGTGCCATGTACGCCGAACGGGCGCAGCTTCAAAATGGGGCCGACGCCGCCGCCCTGGCGGTAGCGCAAAACTGTGCGGCAGGAGCGTGCGGCGACGTAAACACAACAGCGCAAAACCTCGCGAACCTTAACGCCAACGACGGTGCATCCAACGTGAGCGTCGACCCTCCGTCGTCGAACAGCGTCCACGTCACAATTACTTCCCGTGATGCGCGCACGGGTGCGGGAGCTTTGGCACTCTCATTCGCTCCCGTTCTCGGGATCAACAGCAAAACGGTGTCGGCTGACGCCACCGCGGGGTGGGGGAATCCCGCCAGCGGCCCTGACGCCTTGGCGTTGGTATTCGCCCCGTGCGTGTTCCAGCTGGACGGTGCTATCCAGGTAGTCGGTTTTGCTGGCAGCGGTGTTAACAGCTGCGCCAGCACCAGCCCCTCCGGAATGGCTCTTCCCGGCGGGTTTAACTGGCTGGCCGATCCCACAAACACGTGCACAGCCCAAGTGAGCACATCCACAGGGGCGACCGGTGGAAGTACAGGCGCGAGCATTACCAGCGCATGCTTGAGCGAGCTGTCAACGCTAGCCGACCAGGTGGTGCTGTTGCCGGTCTACAGCGACGTGTCGGGCACCGGGAGTAGCGCCGTATACACAATTACGGGATGGGCAGCATTCAAACTATTGGGTTGGAATTTCGTCGGATCGGGAGGGACTGCCTATAACAACAACACCTACCCTGGCGCGACGTGCGCGAATTCCTGTAAGGGCCTCATCGGCCAGTTCATCAGCTTCGTGTCCCTCGATAACAGGTTCACGATAGGTGGCCCTAATCTTGGTACCACACTCGTCACTTTAACGAAATAAGACAAGACCGTGAAAATTCGCCTCCTGAGCGCGCTAGCCGCACTTATCCTCGCTCTCATCGGCGCGGTACTGATCGCCTCCTACGTTCAGGGCGCCGACCAACGAGCTCTCGCCGGAACCAAGACCCGCCAGGTGCTTGTCATCGACAAGCCAGTGGCCGCCGGCACCCCGGTGTCGGAGCTTGCCGCGTCCCTGCAGGTCAAAGCCATCCCGATCGCAGCTATCGCCGACGGTGCGATGACCAGTCTCGCTAACGCCTCCAACACCGTGACCGCCGTCAACTTGGTCCCGGGCGAGCAGCTACTGCGTTCACGCTTAGTCAACCCGAACAGCCTCCAGAGTCCCGGAACGGTTCCGGTGCCCAAAGGACTCCAGGAGGTCACTGTCCAACTAGGACCCGACCGGACGGTAGGCGCGCGCATCAAAGCCGGGGACACCGTCGGCATCTTCATTTCGTTCGCAAGTTCCGGAACCAAGCCAGCGATGACGCATTTGGTGTTTCAGAAGGTGCTCGTAACCAACGTTCAGGGTGCGCCGGTTCAACCCACCTCCGGCAGCAACAGCACCGCTGCCGCCCCCACCGGGTCGATGCTGATCACCTTTGCGGTGTCGGCTGCTGATGCTGAAAAGATCATATTTTCCGCACAAAACGGGTCGATCTGGTTGTCCAGCGAACCCGCCAATGCAGCCGATTCCAGCACCAGCGGCGCCACCCGAGACAATATATATCAATGAGCCGGTTCATCCTCGTAACAAACGATTCAGGTTTTGAGCAACGAGTTCGGGAGGCGATCTCCGGAGGGTTGGCAGGTACTCTCCACACTTCCCCCAACGTCGCACTCCCAGAAACCCCTCAACACTTGCTGCTGGAAGGAGCAACCAGCGAACAGACACAGGTGGTTCTTCTGGGCCCGGGCGTCGCAATAGAGGATGCATTCCGTCTTGCTTCCGTGTTCGACGTTCAGATGCCTGAAATCAGTCTCGTCCTCGTAGCCGACCCCGACCCGGATCTGGCACTGCCGGCAATGCGGGCTGGAATTCGGGATATCCTCCCCCCCGATGCCGACTCGGAAACCATTCGCGTGCTTTTGGAGAGGGCCTGTCGTTCCGCCGAAAGCCGACTCAAAAGCGCGCACCCGGCTCAAACCTTGGTTACCGATGCGGGGCGCGTGATCGTGGTCGCCTCACCCAAAGGCGGAGTTGGCAAGACGTCGGTGGCAACGAACGTGGCGGTCGCATTGGGACGCATCGCACCGATGTCGACCGTGTTGGTTGACCTCGACTCTCAGTTCGGTGATGTGGCCAGCGCGCTGCAACTGGAACCGGAACATACGCTTATCGATGCCGTGATGGGTGCGGCGAAGCAGGATTCTATGGTGCTGAAGGCGTTCCTCAGCGTGCACCACAGCTCGATCTATGCCTTGTGCGCACCGAATTCCCCGGCGGAAGCGGACCGTGTTGGCGGAGAAGATGTGACACGTCTGATCGAGCAGCTCGCGAGCGAATTCCGTTACGTCGTGATCGACACAGCACCGGGCCTGGGAGAACACGCTCTTGCCGCCCTTGAAAAGGCCACTGACGCGATTCTGGTCTGCACCATGGATGTACCCAGTGTGCGCGGCTTACGCAAGGAAATCGATGTGCTGAACCAACTCGAACTCGCGGTCAACCGCCGCCGGATTGTAGTCAACCTCGCCGACGGGGCCAGCGGACTATCCATCCGAGATATCGAGGCGACCCTCAGAACTCCGGTCGACATCGTGATCCCGCGATCCAAAGATGTCGCCTTTTCAACCAACAAAGGCATACCACTCCTCGAGCGCAACGCCCGCGGGCCGGCAGCGAAAGCGCTGAACCGTCTAGCGAACCACTTCGATCCTGCCCGCCCCATCAAGGCTCGCAGAGGCGCGCACAAACGAGCGGAGCTGAAGTGAAACTTTCCGAGAAGCTGGCGCACCAGACAGCCGACGAGGTACGACCAGAGCGGGAACGGCCAATTACGCCACCCGTCCCCGTTGTTCCCCATCGTGAAGAGCCAGTCCTGGATGCATTACTGACGCTGAAAGCACGGGTCGGGGCGGCGCTGTTCGAACGGTTAGGGAACCGGATGAACGACCCGAGCCTGGCCGAAGAGGATCTAGTGGCTTTCGCCCGGGATGTGCTCACTGAAATTGTGGAAGCCGAACAAGTTCCGCTGAGCAGCGAAGAACGCCAGCGCCTTGTACGGCAGATCAGCGATGACGTCCTCGGATATGGGCCTTTGCAACCGCTGCTTGACGACCCCTCCTTGACAGAGATCATGGTGAACGGACCCGATCAGATCTTCGTCGAGCGCAATGGTCGCTTGACGCTCACCACTGCACGGTTTAGATCAGAAGAACAACTCCGGCGTGTGATCGAGAAAATCGTATCGCGCGTCGGTCGGCGCATCGACGAATCATCCCCCCTCGTGGATGCTCGTCTTGAAGACGGCTCTCGCGTTAACGCCGTGATCCCGCCGCTCGCGGTGAGCGGTTCGTCGCTCACAATCCGAAAGTTCGCGGCCGATCCTCTCAAAGTAGACGACCTTATCGACTTCGGGTCCTTGTCCCCCGAAATGGCCGAGTTACTCGATGCCTGTGTTAAAGCGCACCTCAACATCATCGTCTCCGGTGGAACCGGAACGGGCAAAACAACCCTGCTGAACGTGCTTTCGTCCTTCATCCCCCCGGACGAACGCATCATCACCATCGAGGACGCTGTCGAGCTTCAACTCCAGCAGGAGCACGTCGTGCGCCTCGAAAGCCGACCAGCGAACATTGAGGGAAAGGGCGAAATCACGATCCGTGACCTGCTCCGCAACTCTCTGCGAATGAGACCGGATCGCATCGTGGTGGGCGAGTGCCGCGGCGGGGAGGCCCTGGACATGTTGCAGGCGATGAACACCGGCCACGACGGCTCCCTTTCCACCGTCCACTCGAACTCACCCCGTGATGCCATCGCTCGGATGGAAACGTTGGTTCTCATGGCAGGCATGGATTTGCCGATACGCGCTATTCGCGAACAGATCGCCTCTGCAGTGAATCTGATCGTGCAATTGACCAGGATGCGTGACGGCAGCAGGCGTGTCACGCACATAACCGAGGTGCAAGGCATGGAAGGCGAGATCGTGACGTTGCAAGACGCATTCGTCTTCGACTATTCGGCCGGTGTGGACAGTTCCGGCAAGTTTCTGGGTAAGCCGGTCTCCACCGGCGTCCGGCCACGGTTTGTCGATCGGTTCGCGGACCTCGGCATCACTCTCTCTCCGAGCGTATTCGACTCCAGAGAAGGGCGCTCACGCTAATGCTGGCCGCCGCACTCGTCCTCCTCTATCTGGCAGCGGTGATCGTCGTCTTCGGCGTTTTTCGATCGAGCACGGGACGGTTGCCTTCGGATAGGCGCCGCCCCGTAGAAGGTAACCCTGCCACGGGCCTCAGCCGGGTCACCGGCGCGATCGCTGATGCTCTCTCCTCGATCCTGGCACGGCACGGTTGGTCCCAGCCGCTCGCCGCGGCACTTGAGCGTGCTGGCGTGAAAGTTGCTCCGGCAGAATTCCTCATCCTTGTCTCCTCCGGCACGCTCATCGCCCTCCTATTCGGTTTCCTCCTAGGCGGTATAGGCGTGGGGTTAGTGTTCGCCATTGCCGGGCCGGTCGGAGCGAAAATGCTGTTAGGAATGAGAGAGTCTCGCAGGAGACGCGCGTTCGCCAACCAACTCGACGACACACTTCAATTGTTGGCAGGGGGTCTGCGCGCCGGCCACAGTCTCCTGCGCGCCATCGATGCCGTCTCGCGGGAGGCGGAGTCGCCAACGGACGAGGAGTTTGCAAGGATTGTGAACGAAACGCGGCTCGGGCGTGACCTAAATGATTCCCTTGAGCAGTCTGCGGAGCGCATGCGCAGTGAAGACTTCAGCTGGGTCGCCCAAGCAATTGGAATCCACCGCGAGGTGGGAGGCGATTTGGCTGGTGTCCTCGATGAGGTCGGGCACACCATCCGCGAGCGGAATCAGATACGCCGGCAGGTTGCCGCTCTGAGCGCTGAAGGAAAAATGTCCGCCTATATTTTGCTCGCTCTCCCGTTCGTGGTAATCGCCATCCTGATGATTACCAGTCCCGCCTACATTTTGAAGTTCGTGCAGTCACCCCTCGGCTTCGTCATGATGGGTGCTGCCGCCGTAATGCTAATCGTCGGCGGACTCTGGATGAAGAAGATAGTGAGTTTCAAATTCTGATTCTGCTGCCGCCCAACAAAAACCCAGCTGTGCTATCTGCCTGCCGCCACGCTGCTCTTCGGAGAGGACCTCGGTGCCCATCACGATCGTGATCGCCATTTGCATGGTGGCCGGATGTTTGCCGTTCCTGGCGTGGAGTCTGACGCCCGGGGACGCCCAATTCCGCAGAGACATCCGCCGGAACCTTTCACAGGGAATAGACGGCTACAGTGTTGTCGAGACCGCGCCCGCGCCCTCCCTTTCGCATGTCGGCCAACGGTTCGTCCTACCAGCCAACCGGACAAAATTGGACAAACTGCTCGCTCTCGCCGGAAGACCCGCCGCATGGCCGCTTCCTCGTCTCCTCCTCGCCAAACCCGTCCTCGCTTTGCTTGCTGCTGCGCTCGGCTTACTTTTCCTCAACGCCGCCCCAGGTAGCGGCGTTCTTGTGCTGGTTGTCCTCGTCGTCGTCGTCGCCTACTTTATTCCTGACCTGTTGTTGTACAGCCGAGGAATCGAACGGCAAACGGCGATCGGCCTTGAACTTCCCGACACCCTGGACCAGATGTTGATTGCCGTGGAGGCCGGGCTGGGGTTCGAGGCTGCGATGTCGCGGGCCGGCCAGAATGGGAAAGGTCCCCTGGCCGAGGAGCTTGTCAGAACGCTGCAAGACATGCGTGTCGGGATGTCGCGCCGGGAGGCCTACCAGTCGTTAGCAGAACGCACAGCAGTGCCCGACCTGCGCGCATTCATCCGCGCCGTTGTTCAGGCCGACACCTACGGCATTTCAATTAGCGCCGTTCTCCGCACCCAAGCCAAGGAAATGCGCACCAAGCGGCGTCAAAGAGCGGAGGAGAAAGCCATGCAGATTCCCGTGAAGGTTCTCTTCCCTCTCATGCTCCTCATCCTGCCCGTGCTGTTCATCGCGGTACTCGGACCCACTATCATCACCATCATCCCCATGCTCTCCGGGCAGCCCTAAGCCCACCGATGGATTCAGGCTAAGCCCCTCCGAGCGGCACACTGCCGGACTTGCTATATGCCGCGTGCGGGCATATACGTGGACACATGACATCTTCGATGGCGCAGCCGGTGTTCTGGATTCTGACCGCTCTCGCGGGCGGCCGCCGACATGGGTACGAGATCATGCGCGAGACCGCGGATGCCTCGGGGGAGCGGGTCTCCCTGAAGGCCACGACGGTATATGCGGCCTTGGATCGTCTCGAGCGTGAGCAGCTGATCCGTGCGGACGGCGAGGAGATCGTCAACGGGCGAGCTCGTCGGTACTACCGGATCACCGAGGAGGGCTCGGATCGGTTGGCGGCCGAGGTCGAGCTGCTGGAGCAGTTCGCCCGTGCCGCCCGTGCGAGCATGTCGACGAGTCGAGCGGCGGCGGTGTCACCGCGCGTGGCGGTGGTGTGATCGTGGTGCAGGCCGAGCGGTTCCGGCGCTTGTTGCGGTGGTATCCGCGGGCTTGGCGCGTCCGCAACGGTGCGGCGCTGTTGGGGACGGTGGCGGTGACCGAGACGGCAGGGGCGTGCCGCTCGGTCGCTGGCCGAGCGGTTGTCTGCCGTCGGCTACGGGCTCGGCACCAGACTGTCGACGTCTGGCGCTCGGCGCCGCTCTCGCGGCGCTGGCCGTCGCGGTGGCCAGCGGTGCGGTTGTGGTCTGGGCGATCTATGCCCTGGCGGCTGTCGGTGAAACAAGGCGTATTGCGTGAACGACAGAGTGCCCGCCGTCACCGAAGCGGCGGACACTCACCGGGCCGTAAAGGTAACCCGGTCAGCCGCGGTCGGTCGCAACGTAACCGACCGAAAGGAACCTTGGAGTTGCACGTCCGCTGTAGTACTGGATGAGCGCCCAGCCGAGCGTCACCTTAGCGGGGCATCAATCAGCGATGGTGGCGTGTGGTTCTCGCCTGTCGGCGACGTGCCACGCCGAGCATCACGCCGCCAAGGACGAGCGCCAGGCTGCCGACGATCACGGGAGCGAAGGGCTCAACGCCGGTGGCCGCGAGTTGTGCGGCTGCCGCTGCGGCAGCTGCAAAGGTGCCGGTTGCAGGGGTCCTCGCCGGGGTGCAGCCAGTGCTCGTGATTGTGTTATTCAGTAGCGTGACCCCGCCGATACTTGCCAACAGCCTGCCCTGCACGGTGGCACCCGTTCCGACCGAGATTGATTGGTCCGCCATGACCGTGCCCGCGAAGGTCGAGCCCCCGCCAAGAGTGGCTGAACTGGCGACCTGCCAGAAGATATTGCACGGACTGACGCTACCGAGCGCAATACTGCTGCCGACATCAGTGATCAGCGTGCCGGCCCCACCCATCTTGAAGATGTAGATATCACTGGACGTGCCGGTGAGCGTGAGCGTGCCGGTGAGCGTGAAATTGTCCCCGGTCGTCGGCACATAGACGCCAGCAGGGAGAGACGAGCCGCCAAGGTCGTTTGGCGCGATAATGTCAGGCGCCTGAGCGGGATCGGTCGTCGCCTGGGTGATTGCGGCAGTCAGATCGGTCTGCGCACTCTGGGCGACTGCGTCTCCTGCGTAGATGTCCCCACCGCCCGCGAGGTTGCTTGCGACGAAGCCGGTCACGGCGCTGCCTGCCCATACGCCCACGTCGCCACTGATCACGGATGGGCCGCTGTTAGTGACCGTACTGCCTGCCAAGACGGCGAAGCTCGCTGCATTGCCGAGGGGAACCAGGATGGCGGCATGCGCCCGGTCAGCGCCTGAGACGCTGAGAATCAGCCCGGCGGTTACCGCGACTCCGATGGCCGCTGTGAGGTGAATGCTGCGGGGAAAAGGGGCAACGTCTCGTGCCATGGCGAATTCCCTTTCATGCCTCTTGATGAGGCTGTACGGACTGAGCACATATAATACTCAGGGCCTTTTCAAAGTCCGGTGAGTTGGTGGGCGATTGTGGGGTTGCGCATTGTGTGGCGCAGGGCGGCGGCGATGTTGGTGGCGCCGGTCAGGCGGTGGATGCTGATGGCGAGGTTGCGGATGCTGGCCATGGCGTGGGCGGCGTTGCCGGTGCGCACTTGTGAGTGGTCTTCGCGATAGGTGACGTCGCGGACCCAGTGGAGCCGGTTCTCGATGCCCCAGTGGCCTCGAATGTAGTCGGCCAGTTGTGCTGGGGTGGCTTCCTCTTCCGGCAGGGAGGTGATGACGAAGACGTGTTCCCGGCTTGTTTCACCGGTTTTGTGGTCGCGCCGGTCGCGGGTGAGCCGCATCGTCTGCTCCGCGTGCGGGAAATCGATCCATTCCTGGGCAGGCTGGACCGTGGCCTGCCAGGTGGTGGTGCGGCCGTGTTGTTTCTGCTGGCAGACGTGCTGGACCGGGCGGGACGCCCACGTTTGGGAGGCGATCCGCTCCCGTAGGGCGCGCTGGTTCGTCTTCACCGTCAGCACGTAATGCGCTCCTTTCGAGTGCAGGTAGTCGGCGGTGATCACGACCCCGTGAAGATCACCGAGTCTGCCCATCAACGCTTGGAAGTGGGGGATCTCGTTGGTTTTCTCCCCGACGGATTCCTGTCCGATCACCGTCCCTGTGGCATGATCCAGGGCGGCCATCAGGAACACGCGGCCGCCACCACCGTTCTTGGCCCCGCGGACTTCTTTCCCATCGACGGCGACCACAAGCCGGTCAGTGCCAATGTGTTCCCGGGCCCGTTCGCGCACCCAACCGTTGACCGCGTCATCCAAAGCCACCGCGTCGATCCGGGTGAGCTGCTGCGGATATCTCGGACAGTGGGCCCTCTTAAAATGGGGCGTTACTGAAAGTAGAGATCAACATGACCGCATCGCGGAGAAAATTTACCCAGGAGTTCAAGGACGAGCTGTGCCGCGAGGTGATCAGCACGTCCAAACCGATCAAGGACGTCGCGACCGCGTACGGTGTCGGCCGCGAGACGCTTCGCAATTGGCTGAACAAGCACCGCGAGGCCAACGGCGGCACGGAGGCGGATTTGACGCTGTCGGAACGAGCCCGTTTGAAGGAGCTCGAGCGTGAAAATCAGGAACTGAAAGCTGAGGCTCAATTCTTGAA
>Ga0307486_1000976_pt1 | contig 23648 bp, 20 predicted proteins | sample CBIW02metaG_FD_203663 | JGI IMG/M metagenome (GOLD analysis project Ga0307486, IMG submission 203663) | Sea-ice brine microbial communities from Beaufort Sea near Barrow, Alaska, United States - CBIW 0.2 | ecosystem: Environmental > Aquatic > Marine > Coastal | place: USA: Alaska | collected...
TAATGGCCGCTTTGCTTTGGCCATTTTCGGTTTCACCGGAGTAGAACTCGCTGTCCATCGGAAAAATATAGGTCGCGGTGTTCAGCAGCAGCGGGTAAGGCTCGGCGGTAACCAGCTCAAAGGTGTAATCATCAATTACATTGATGCCGGTGAAAGACGCAAAGATCGCTTTAAAATCAGAGCTTTGCTTCAAACGGTCGTAGGTAAACTTCACGTCTTTGGTGGTCAGCTCGTTACCGGAATGGAACTTCACACCTTCGCGCAGTTTGAAACGCATGGTTTTGTCATCCACACGCTCCCAACTCTCTGCCAGACGAGCGTCAAAACCCAGGTCTTTGTTCCAGCGTATCAGCGGATCAAAGGTCATGTGGGACAGCTGCAACATACCGCCAGACAACTGCTCGTGGATGTCCAGGGTGACGGGATCGGCGTCGTACGCCATTTTCAGTTCTTTGGTCGCTTCAGCAGACAGCGCCAAGGGCGCCGCGGCCAAAGCCATTGAGCCCACAAATGCGGTTAGTAGCTTTCTCATCGCGTTTTCCGTTGCTATTTTTAGGATTGTACGGACGAATCGGCGCCCACGGGCACCAGATACCTGATAGTAACCTAGTCAACACACGGCAAAACGGCAATTGAAATTGCGACATACCCCTATGCGCAAGACGCATACAGGCGTTTGAATAGACACCCGCGCCAAAGTGAAGAGCCTGTCACAGGTTAAAAAGAACCGGCAGCAGCAGCGCGGTAAATAACCCGGTCAGGCTCATGCCCAATGAAGAAAAAGCACCTGCAGTACTGCTGATTTCAAACGCCCGCACGGTGCCAATGGCATGGCCATTCAAGCCGAGCGCAAAACCGATCACCCGCTCATCCGTAATTTTCAGCAGGCGGGTGGCTACCTCGACACACAAGGTGGTAAATACGCCCGTAATCAACAGAGCCGCCATCAACATCGGAACCGAGCTGCCAATGATGTCACCAATACCCAGAGCGATGGCTGCCGTAACCGATTTTGGTGCCAGCGACGCCATAACCGTTGGCGACGCACCCAGCGCCCAGGCAATGACCAGCGTATACCCGACCGCCAACGAGGCGGCTATGGGCAAGGTAAGAACGATAGGCCAGAGCATGGCACGAATATGGTGAATGTTTTGATACAGCGGCACGCCCAGCGCCACTGTAGCCGGGCCCAACAGTAGCATTAGCCAGCTGGCACCTTCCAGATAACTGTCGACCTCTAACCCTAGCAACGCAATTATACCAGCCAAAATTATGGCAGCAGGTACCACCGGTGGCAGCCAAACAGGACGACCAATAACAACATACAAGCGATTCGCAGCAAAAAACGCTAATATCGTCATCCCAATGGGGAGCATAGGCGTGCTTGAAAGCACTTGTGGTAGTGTCAACAACCTCTCCAAAATTGGCAACGAACTATTCATGGCTGTTCGCCCTACCGGAAAGCTTGCGATCCAACGCATTTAACAAAACCAGAGTGGTAATCACACTCAAAAACGTTCCTACAAATAAAGACACAATCACCGCCAGCCACTGTCCAGAGAACCTATCGGAAATAAAAAAAATCTCGGTCAAACCCGGCATTATCAGTAAAATAAGTACTGAAATCAGGGCCTGGCTCGCACTGGCGACAGAGTTTCCGACTCCTCCAGTCAGCATTGAATAAAGAGTAAGTAGCATCAGCCCTGAAATTCCGCCGCTAACCGGCACCAGAAACACTAGCCGCAGCGATTCCCCCAGCAGGAAAAAAAGTACCAGAATCAGAAAACCCCGTAATATCGACATAGGCGGCGCCCGGCTGTCCCTTAAATGAATTACACTCGTCTCGCGCATTGTCCTCCACGCACCGAAAGGGCGCAAACTGCCTCGCGATTACTACAGGAACCCTATGGCGCTCAAAGCTACCATTTTTAAAGCCACGCTGAATATTGCCGATATGGATCGTCATTATTATGCCGACCACCAGTTGACCCTGGCCCGCCACCCCTCTGAGAACGACGAACGCATGATGGTGAGGCTGCTGGTGTTTGCACTGAATGCCAATGACCAGCTGGAGTTCACAAAAGGCCTGAGCACAGACGATGAGCCGGAACTGTGGCAAAAAAGCCTGAGCAACGAAATTGAACTTTGGATTGAACTGGGCCTGCCAGACGAAAGCCGTCTACGCAAAGCCTGCAATCGCTCAAAACAGGTCATCCTTTACACCTACGGCGGCCGCGGCGTGCCCATATGGTGGGACAAGAATAAGCCAAAACTGGCACGCTTCAACAACTTGACCTGCGTGAATCTGGACCCGGAAGCCACTGAACAGCTGGCTGGCTTGGCCCAGCGCGCCATGAACCTGCAGGTGACCATTCAGGATGGCGAAGTGACAGTCAGTAATGAGCATGGGCTTGTAACCTTAACGCCCACGCCAATTGCCTAGCGAAGCTTAACTCGCTTTTTATATCAGGCCAAACCCGTAAAATAAGCGCCTTTGCCCTGCAAAGGCTGGACAGTCTTCCGCGGCAAACGTAAGATTACCCACTCGAAATTAGCGCATAGCCGTTAAGCTCGCACGCGCCCATAGCTCAGCTGGATAGAGTACTGCCCTCCGAAGGCAGGGGTCGCAGGTTCGAATCCTGCTGGGCGCGCCATATTTTATAAGGCCTTACGTGAAAGCGTAGGGCTTTTTTTGCGTCCATCGCATTTTCACAGTTTTATATTGTTTTTCTCGCAGCGACAACGCTGATCTGTGCACATTACGAGTTAAGAACAGATATGAGGCTGCGAGAACCCGTTCCCCCAGCGCTACATCCAACCTATCTCGGAAGTGGCAGGAGCTTTTGCAATCTGCTGCGGGACAAACTCGTTAACGGACATGGCAGGCACCTCCGGTTTTTCTCCAAAAAACGAAAACTTTTTGGACATCATTCAAGATGCGATCAACCTCCGCCATATCCCCAGACTATCGTGGCTACTAAGATGGAGTCAGTGCGGCGCGGTCAGCTTGGGTAGAACAGATAATGAAGTGTGAGCTCTTACAGAAGTTAAGTATGTGCAACTATCTTGGCAGACTAACGGCCTTAATGTTTGAAGAAAACCATAGATAAAAAAACAGCCGCACCGGAGTGCGACTGTTTTTCAAAATCGATACCAAACCTGAAATTAGTCGAGCATATCAGGGCTAGTTTCCAGTAACTGTTCCCAGATTGGCTGAAAGTGCAACCAGCCAATATATTCGCTACCCACATGCTCGCGACTGTAACGTGCTCGTTCAGGCGTCACGAGCGTCGGCTTGATACCGGTTGCCTCGATCAACAGCTGCTGCTGACAGCAGCGCTCAAGAGCAATAAACCAAAACGCGGCGGCTTCGATGCTATGGCGACTGGCGGTGAGCAACCCATGGTTCTGATGAATCGCGGCTTTTACACCTTTAAATGACTCAGCAACGCTGCAACCGGCTTTATTTTCGACGGCAACGGCGCCCGCCTCACTACCAATAACCACATGATCTTCGAAAAAAGCACATGCATCCTGAGTGATGGGCTCAAGCTGCCGTCCAAGTGAGGCAAACGCGGTGCCGTAAACACTGTGGGCATGGCACATCGCGATGATGTCAGGGTTGGCTTCATGCACATTCGCATGCAGTATAAAGCCGGCGCGATTCACCGCATAATCACCCTCAACAACTTGACCTTCATGGTCAACCAAAATGAGGTTGGACACTTTCACTTGGGAAAAATGTACAGCCATTGGATTTGTCCAGTATAGCTCTGGTCTCTCTGGATCGCGCACTGTGAGGTGCCCTGCAAACCCGTAGTCTAGGTTGTGTAACGCAAAGGCGCGGCACGCCGCCACCAGGCGCTCCTTAAGATGACGACGCTCATCTGCTACGTTTGAAAAAACTGGAAGATTGGGAAATTTAAGACCTTCCTGTTCTGGCTGATAAACTGAGACTCTCTGACCTAAATCCATCATTTTTCTCCGACTCTAAGTGTCTAATATAACGCTGGTGTGTTTTGCACTTTAATTTTGTTGATACAAACATAATCCATTCGCTCTACCAGATTCAATGTGTGTTCCGAAATAAGATATATCACACCAAGTTATGAGCAATTTAACCTAAGGCCGCATTAATCGACTAGGCACTAATACTCCACTCACTAATTGTGAAAAGGATATTAGTGCATGAAGTGAAAAATGGAACTCTGATAAATATTAAACTAAGCAAAAACCCGACGAAAAATAAATTCCATATGGATCACTCTCACCATAAATTTTAAGCTCATTTAAATCTAAAATCCGGGATAAATAATTCAACCCCTAGCATATCTATCCAAATACCGACAGCAAGCCTGGAACAAATATAAAAAAGACAAGCAAGAATAAATATAGTACTAAATAAGGAACTGTACTCTTACATACATCTTCAAATCGTCTATCGGTGAGATTCGTCGCAATAAATAAATTTAGTCCAACTGGTGGTGTTATTTGCCCTACAGCAACTGCAATCACCATGAACACACCAAAAAATATAGGATCAATACCCAGGGCGCTGACGACAGGCATCAAAGTGGGTGTAACCAAAATTACGGCTGCAACGTTATCTAGGAATGTACCCAAGACAAGTAGCATCCCCAATATAATCAAGAGGACCACAATCTTACTTTCAGAAAATCCTATAAGGCTTGAGGCCAATTCCTGAGGAACATTCTCGGAGGTCAGGATGTACGTAAAAATATTTGAGGTCGCGATTAGAAAAAGAATCGTAGCCGATACCTCAACTGTCTTCTTGCTGACATTGAATATGCTTTTGAGCGTCAGGTTTCGATACCATAAGCAGCCAACAAGTAGCCCATACAGACTCGCAACCGCCGCTGACTCAGTGGGCGTAAATGCACCCGAGTATATGCCCCCAAGAATAATCAGGGGCATTGCCAATGCAACGGCGCTCTCTCGGAACGTTTTCAAAGCGCTTCGCATCGGAACGGGCTGGCCGCCTTCATAGCCCCGCCTGTGGGCTATGAAGTAGTTGACTGCCATCAGACCCGCAGAGATGATAATCGCCGGTATGATACCGCTGAGGAAAAGATCGCCAATGGACACTCCGGCAACAACCCCGTATAGAACCATCGTGATGCTCGGCGGCACGACAAGGCCCAAAATACCGGAGGCGGCCACCGCAGCAGCGGAATCTGCTTGGTCGTAGCCTTTTTTCGCCATCGACGGAATCATAACCGAACCAATCGCAGCCGTTGTCGCATTTGCTGAGCCAGAAATGGCACCGAAAATAGCTGAGGAGCCTGTGGCCACTAAGAAAAGCCCGCCCTTGAACCGGCCAAGAAATACATATGCCAGATTAATAAGCTTGTCCGAAATTTTAACCTCTGACATCAGGTAACCAGCAAACAAAAAAAGTGGTATTGCCATCAGTGCAAAAACATCTAATCCCGAATACATCCGCTGCACAACAAGCAGCATGGACATATCTGTAAAAATATAAAGAGACAGGATGGAAGCGCCGGCAAGTGAGAAAGCGATCGGCACACCAAGAAAAATCAGCATGAAAAAAATAATAAATAAAGTAGGAACCATGGACCGTCTCTCAGGGTGACTTTGTGTTTTCTGATGAATGCAAGTTATTTGATGTGCCAAGCACACCTCTGAGCAAACCGATCGAATAGAAGCACATCAACGCGCCGCCGATTGGGAAGGCATATACAATAAGCCCCTTTGGTATTCTTAATGCTGGCGTCGTCTGCATCATCGTGCGCTGCGCGAGGTCCCAACCTTTAATCACGAACAACAGGGCAATGCTTAGGATCGAGATGAAATAAATTAGTGCAGCGACTTTCTTAAGAATTGAAGGGAACTTCTCATAAAAATAACTAATCGTTAGATGTGATCGGTTAGCCACCCCAGCAGCAGCACCCAGAATGACGACATAGATAAGTATGGCGCGCGCAGCTTCTTCAGAACCGGTAAGCGGAGCGTTCAGAACATACCTGAAGAACACCTGAAGACAGACAAGTGTCGTCATCATCAGAAACAAAAACGCTGTAAACGCGGTCAACGTCTTGGTTAGCAAAGCAACCATTTTTTCGTACATAGCAGAAAGAACCTCGACAAGGGCTTGGAAGCCGCGATGACCCGCAGCTTCTCCTCTCATTGGGCCGTTACTTGGCGCTTATGATCTGGTCGATAAGTTCTGGGCCAAAGACACCACGATATTTTTCGATAACGGATTTCGTTGCTTCGACAAAGGGCGCCTTCTCAACCTCGTTCACCTTCATGCCCAACTCTTGGATTTTCTTCCATTGAGTATCCTCTTCTGAAACCACCATACGGGTATGCTCAGCCGCCAACTCCCTGCCGGTATTAATCATTACCTGCTGATACTTTTCAGGCATCCGGTTGAGCAGTGCTTTGTTAATCAACACTGGGGATGAGAGGTAGATATGCCCGGTTTTCGAAGCGTAATCCTGCACTTCGTAGAATTTTTGGGTAAGAATGTGAGCTGGTGGGTTCTCTTGACCATCCACTACTCCGAGCTGCAAAGCGGAATAGAGTTCGGTAAATGCGATGGGTGTTGCATTAGCACCGAGGGTCTCGAAGGTATCAACGAAAATAGGTCCTTCTGGGACTCGTAGTTTCATCCCGACGAGATCTTCAGGCTTCGTAATTGGCTTCTTAGAGTTAGTAATGTGCCGAAAACCATTCTCCCACCAGCCTAGAACCACGGCACCCTGCTGCTCGACTTTCTTGGAAAGCGCTTTACCAACTTCCCCGTCCAGCACCTGCCGTACATGTCCTGGATCACGAAAAATAAATGGTAGGTTGATTATGCCAACTTCGGGTACGAAATTTGAGAGCACCGCGTCGGAAGTCAAAACCATGTCATTAGTGCCGATAAACGTTCCCTCAACCAGCACCAATTGTTTGCCAAGCGAGTCGGAGGGATAAACGGTTATCTTGACGTTACCGTCGGTACGTTCATCTACAAGCTCCGCGTAGCGCTCGGAGATAACCTGAAAGTGGTGGTCGGGAGAACCGGTATGACCGAGTCGGACTTCGAAGATATTATCGTCTGCGGCTGACGCGAGTGAGTGAGTGAAAGGAAGTACAGTTGCGATACTCATCAGACCAGAAAATAGCAGAGTTAGTTTTTTATTCATGATTTATTACTCTCAAAATTTGGCAGTTTCCTTGCAGCAAGGTCATTACCATTATTGTTTTGATTCGTTTGATTCGCTTATTTCGGTGACTCTATCTTCAACCTCCGCTTGGTGTTTTTGGTGTGAGCGCAAGCCTCAGGTTCGCTTTTTTATGAAAATACTGAGCTGTCACTGGATCGTATGAATTTTGTCGTCAAAATTTGCGCCTGCTTCTCACCTTGTATTAGCAGAAGTTAAATTGATCGCGTAGCTATGGTCAACCGCGTCACTCGAATAAGACTTATTGTCGAGCTTAATAGGCGGAATTTTATACTATTCGGCCCAAGGCGGCTGACGAAAAGCCTCAACTAGGTAATCGACAAAACTTCGGATCCGGGGCAGAAGTTCACGCTCTGATAGGAAGACCGCACTAATCGACGTGTCATCGCGGACTTGGTAGTCCGCCAGGAGCGGCAACAGTTTACCGTCTCGAATGGCTGGGAGTGCCAGATGCTCAGCCAGCCGCATGACGCCGACTCCTGCTGTGCATAGCTCAAATAAGGTTAGGCCATTACTGCTGCGAAAGTTACCGTTTGCAAACAATGTTTGTATCCTTCCTTCAGTCTGAAACGACCAACGGTTGAGATGGTCAAGCGGCCCCTCCCACATAAGGCAGTTGTGCCGGCTAAGCTCTGCTGGTGTCTGCGGCGCCCCCTTTGCGGCCACGTAGCTCGGCGCAGCAACTACCAAACGTTGCAGATTGCAAAGCTTCCTGCTGACGAGGGAAGAATCAGTCAGCCTGCCCATACGAATAGCCACATCGACGTTGTCTTCGATGAGATTTGCAATCGAGTCAGATAAGGCAAGATGGAATACAACGTTAGGGTGATCTGCCATAGTCTTGGGAAGTAACGGCACTATCTGATCCAGACCGAAGGCGAGGGGTGCACTGATCCGGAGTTCTCCACTAATCTTTGAATGCGCTGATGAAATCTGTGCCTCTGCTAACTCTATCTCATAGAGTATCCTGCCGCAGGCAATCAGAAATTGCTCGCCTTCACTAGTCAGCCTATGGCCTCGTGTTGAACGGTGAATCAACTGGACACCCAACCTGAGCTCTAGGCGGGTCATCGTCTGGCTCACGAAAGGCTGACTCACCCCAAGCAGATGAGCGGCGGCTGTGAACCCTCCCGCGTCTACGACAGTCTTGAATATCCGCATTTCAAGTAACCTATTTTCTTTCATCTTTGATGACCTCATATAGTGCTTCAATGATTCCGGACGTCAACGTAGGCGGTAATATTGTCGCCATAAGCGAGGTGCCTGATGACGAGGCAAAACGACCTATAAAGCCGGAGCTCAAGCAAGAAACCGCCTGTCTGGTGCTTGTGCATATTCTGGCCCATCATGAACACCTATTCCGGGCGAACGTGAACACCGATTCTGGTTCAACGTGAACAGTCATTCCGGCTGAAGATGAACGTTATTTGATGATTTTCCGGAATCGGTGTTCACCGTGCCGGAAGCTGCGTTCACGTTAAACCAGAACCTTTCTTAACGCATTGTTTATTCAACCGTTTGCTACTCTGATTCCTTTTTTCGAGGATCGGAGTCATGCCAGCAAAGAGAATTTCAATGCGAAAAATTAGAGAAGTACTTCGTTTGCGGCTGGAAGCCAGGCTCTCGATCCGGCAGATCAGCGCCAGCACCAAGATCAGTGTCGGCGCCATCCAGAAACTGCTGTCCCGAGTGGATGCCTTAGAGATTGCCTGGCCATTGCCAGAAGATCTGGACGATGGCCGCCTGGCGGTCATGTTTTATCCCGGCTCCGATCCTGTCTCGTCTTCACGCTATGAGGTGCCAGACTGGACAACGGTCTACCAGGAACTCAAGCGCAAAGACGTCACCAAACTGTTGCTGTGGGAAGAGTACACCGCCCGATATCCCAACCGGTGCTACAGCTACTCCCAATACTGTGACCGTTACCGGCACTGGCTGAAGCAGCAAAAACGCTCCATGCGCCAGACTCACAAGGCCGGTGAGAAATGCTTCGTGGATTACTGCGGCCCCACCGTACCCATTGTCCTGCCACACACGGGCGAGATCCGCACGGCTCAGGTGTTTGTCGCGGTGCTGGGTGCGTCCAATTACACCTATGCAGAGGCGACCTGGAGCCAGAGCTTGCAGGACTGGTTGCTGAGCCACACGCGCACCTTCGAGTTCTTTGGGGGCGTTCCAGAGATGGTGGTCCCGGACAACCTGCGCAGCGGTGTCAGCAAAGCCTGTCGGTACGACCCGGATCTAAACCCCAGTTACCAGCAACTGGCAGCGCACTATCAGGTGGCGGTTCTGCCGGCACGGCCCTACAAGCCCAAAGATAAATCCAATGCGGAAGTCGGCGTGCAGATCGTTGAACGCTGGATCCTGGCCCGGTTACGTCACCACACCTTCTTCACATTGGCCGATTTGAATCAGTGCATTCGGGTCCTGCTGGACGACTTGAACAGCCGGCCGTTCAAACGACTTCCGGGGAACCGGCAGGAGGCCTTCAAGATCCTCGATCAGCCCGCACTGAGGGCCCTGCCCAAACACCCCTACGAGTACGTCGAGATTCGCCGTTGCCGGGTCAATATCGATTACCACATTGAGTTCCAGCGGCATCACTACTCGGTGCCGCACCAGTATGTGGGAGAGCGGGTGGACATCCACGCCAGTGAGCGCCTGGTGCAAATCTACTTCCGGCAGCGCCAGATCGCCAGCCACCCACGCAGTCATCAGTTCGGTACTTCCACCGAGTCAGGGCACATGCCCACCCGTCATCAAAAACAACAGCAGTGGACACCCGGTCGCCTCAAGGGCTGGGCCCGGGACATCGGGCCAGACACGCTGATCTGGGTCAGTGGTCGGCTGGACGAGCGAGAGCACCCGGAGCAGGCCTATCGTGTCTGTCTCGGGTTGCTCAACTTGAGCAAGGGATACCCCAGCCCGCGCTTGAACGCCAGTTGTCGTCTTGCCAACCGGGAAGGTCTGAACCGACTGAAACACATCAAAGCCATTCTCCAAAGCAACCGGGATACCTTGCCGGAACAACTGCCCCTGCACGCCGAGTTGCCCCAATACCACGAGAACATCCGTGGCCCAAAGAGCTTCCACTAGGACACCGTCATGAGCCACTTAAAAACCCTGACAAAACTGCGAGACCTGAAGCTGGGCGGCATAGCCGCCGCTCTGGAGCATCAACAAAACCAGCCAGGCACCTACGACGAGCTATCGTTCACCGAACGCCTGGAACTGTTACTCGACCGGGAGTTCCAGACACGGGAGCACCGAAAGCAGGATCGCCTGGTTCGCCAGGCCCACTTCAAGCTCCAGGCCTCGGTTCAGGACATCGATTACCAGCACAGGCGCAATCTCAAGAAAGCACAGGTGGCGCAACTGGCTCAAATCGACTGGCTGGAGCGGGGACAAAACCTGCTGATCACCGGTCCCTGTGGCAGCGGCAAAACCTACTTGGGCTGTGCCATCGGCCATCAGGCCTGTCTGAACGGCCTCAGTACCCGGTACTACCGGATCTCTCGACTACTTCTGACACTGACCCAGGCCAAGGCCGACGGCACTTACCAGAAAGTCCTGAGTCAGTTGAGCAAAGTGGAATTGCTGATCCTGGACGATTGGGGGCTGGAAGTGCTGACACCCGCACACCGGAATGACCTAATGGAAATCATGGATGATCGGCACGGAACACACTCAACCATGATCATCAGCCAACTGCCCACCGACCAGTGGTACGCGGCCATCGGAGACAACACCCTGGCCGACGCCATTCTGGACCGGCTGATGCATAACGCTCATCGCTGGGCACTGAATGGAGAATCGATGAGAAAACGACTTCAGGAAATTGACTGAACATGAACACCCGAGGTACAAACCTCGGTGGGTGATGCGTTAAGAAAAAAGATGTTCACGTTCAGCCCGAATGAGCGTTCACGTTCGCCGGAATACGCAGCTTGCCCAAGATTACTCTATTAATGAAGTCAGCCGTTCTGTGGATGTCGGCAAACACCCCTTGAGCGGATGGTTAAAGCAGGTCACTGAGCAGCACTCGGTTGAGATGGCTTGTAAAATGTTTGATGTGCACGGTCTAGCTATTACGCATATCGGCGCAGGCGGTCCGTAATAGATGCCGAACGAGTGCTTGTGCGAGCTGACGTGAACCAGATTATCATCACCATAATCAATGATGAAGGCGTTTTGACTTAACGCTTCAAGGCTCGTCAATTGATGAGTGAACATGGGCTGATCTGTAAACAGCCAGGGCCGCGCGCATACAAACGGGCAACAGTGGAGAGGCCCAACATTCCCAATCAGCTGAATCGTGAGTTCTGCGCCAGTCGCCCAGGCCTGATGCGGCGATATCACATACATTTAGGTGGCCAGAAATAGAGCTATCTGGCAGTCGTTTGGGACCTTTACGCCCGCCGAATCGCTGGCTGGGTACTTAATAGAGCAGCCTGATCCTGATAGAGCAGCCTGATCCTGAGTTGCTTGAACACCGCTCCCAAACTTTTAACGGCGGCGCGACACTCGTAATCGGGGAAGAAAACCTAAAAAACTGTCCGGGATTAGTTAACTGTTACATTACTTCATCGCAAATATTCATCTAGCCTTAAGGTCAGGCATTCTCTTGCTTTATTGGTATGCAAATCCGACAGTTCGCCAGCTTTGACCGGGTCACCTTCAGAAATCGCTTTAGCTATCGCTTCATGCTCGTCCCAGATAGATTGACGCTGAGCCGAATGCTGTAACACCGCACCCATCGCCCGACGCAGGTGCACCCAGTATACGTGAGCACTCTCAGCTATAAGTGGATTTCCAGACGCTTTGTAGATTTCGTGATGGAACGCTAGGTCTGCATCGGTCATGGCTTTGACATCATCGCCCTGAGATATTCGACGCCCTTGCTCGATAAGCTCAGGGTCCATTTGATAGCACCTTTCTGCAGCCATTTTTGCAGCTAGCTTGTCCAACGCACCGCGAATCAAATACAAATTACTGATGAAATCAACAGTAAGTGGCGCCACAAGCACCCCTCTGCCAGGGGCATCTTGCACAAGTCCATCTTTCTTTAGCAATCGCAATGCTTGCAGAACTGGGGAGCGCGAAACCTGCATCTGCTCTGCTATCTCCTCCTGAGTGATCCGAACCCCAGGGGCCAATGTGCCGTCACTGATGGCATTTAAAAGGATGTTATAAACCTCATCCACATAATCAGGTCGCGCTAGAATTTTGTGCAACTTTGGCGTCGCAACTTTCGACGATACCTTAGGTGACATGTTTGAAATATTCATTTTCTGGCTTTCCTCGCTTACTCAAAACAGTGTCTTGGCAACCCCCCCATTTTTAGAGGATTTCAAAAGTAGAGCTCAGGCCACAGCGGCCAATTTCTGCTGTGGCGTAATACCCCCAAGAGCCATATTGGGTCGGTCGTTATTGTAGGTCCATAGTCACTGCTCTGCATATTTCAAAAACACCCGCAATGGGGTGGATGAGATATTGTGCCCGCCAGTAATAATGAACCGCGCGATTGCAGCGTGCGATATAAAAATTCTGCTGCAGACTGCTGGGCTGGATAGGCCTTTGCTACCACTCGATGATTTAGTATCAAACGCTCAGACGGCAATGGGAGAAACACCTCATTGCACAGACTTACCCAATTGTGATCATCGATCGCATTAAACAAATGTTCGCTGCGGCAACCTTCTAACTGATTATCCATAAAGTCCATAGCCCGTCTGATGTTGACGGCCTCGGGCACCGTCGGTGACTGAGGTTTCTCTCGTACCAAATGCTTGCGGGACTTTATGCGCAGAGTTAGACCCAGTTTCCGATCGATTCAGCACACTCGTTTATGGTTTCAAGGATACCCCTTCACGTTACACGGATACAGAAAACACAAGCCGATACCCTAGTTGAGCGGCTTAAGGAGCAAGCGCAAAAGAAGCTTTGCGATCTCGGCATTCTCACTGCCGAGCCTTGACTGATATCGATAGCAGGGGTCACTGAAACTTTAGGCCACCCAGGCCTTACGAACACTACAACGATATAGCGCGACAATTAACTTGGCCGGTCCGTACAAGATAGTTGACGCTGCATAACAACGAGCAGCAACAGCGGCTTTTTGCGTCATCTCGCGGCGAAGAGGTGGCTCTAACACTTTCCCTCAAACACATCCTTGCGTAATTCAGCGATACGTCGCTCTTGATTTGCTTTGAGATTGCCATTATCTGGCTGTCGGAAAAACGTGATGTCTTCCTGCAAAATCTGCCTGCGCGGAACTTACAGAAATTCTATTTTTGAGGTCCCCAGTTTTTAGAGGGGTATTACTCCTTGACTTGCATCAAAACAACGCTAAGAATACTGTATACAGAATATCGAAATCAATAGAGGTTACATAATGAAGGTTTTCTACGACAAAGATGTCGATCGTTCGCTGCTCAATAGCCGTCGCGTGGCAGTAATCGGCTACGGCTCTCAAGGCCATGCCCAAGCGTTGAACCTCCGAGATAGTGGAATTGATGTGGTGCTTGGATTGCGAAGCGGCAGTCCATCAAGGATCAAAGCCAAGGCCGCGAACATCCCTGTAATGGAAATTAAGGAGGCTGTACAAGGAGCCGATCTCGTTGTCATGCTTATTCCAGATGAGACGATCGCGGAGACATACGTGAATGACGTGGAGCCTGCCATCCGAAAAGGAGCTGGCCTTGTGTTCGCTCATGGCTTCAACATCCATTACGGCCAAGTGACTCCACGTCATGACCTGGACGTTTTCATGGTTGCCCCAAAAGCACCGGGCCATACGGTGCGCTCAACCTACGTTGGAGGGGGCGGGGTTCCGGCTCTGATCGCAGTTGAACAAGATACTTCCGGCACTGCCAAAGCACTTGCGCTGGCTTACGCGTCTGCTATCGGGTCCGGTAAGGCCGGCATAATCGAGACAGGTTTCCGCGAAGAAACCGAGACTGATCTATTTGGTGAGCAAGTTGTCCTTTGTGGCGGCGCCGTGGAGCTTGTAAAAAACGGATTTGAAGTATTAGTGGAAGCGGGATATTCCCCCGAACTTGCTTACTTCGAATGCCTTCATGAGTTGAAATTAATTGTAGATCTGATCTATGAGGGTGGAATCTCCACCATGAACTACAGCATCTCTAATAACGCGGAATTTGGTGAGTATATCACTGGGCCGAAGATCGTAACGTCAGAGACAAAACAGGCAATGCGCGAGGCGCTAACATTTATTCAGGATGGATCTTATGCAAAAGAGTTCATTCTCGAGAGCAAGTCAGGCAACCCGCTGCTCACATCGAGACGCAATAACTTGAAGCGCCACCAAATTGAAATAGTCGGCGAACAGCTTCGAGCCATGATGCCTTGGATCAAGGCATCCGCCTTAGTGGATAAAGATCAGAACTAATTAGATATGACCATTGAAATGTCAATGTAAAGACATCTCAATTTACCGAATACAAAGCGCTGTAATCTAACTGATTATTAAAATAAGAACGGAGACAATACCATGAGTCAAGATCCCAGATTCCATGAAATCAAACAGCCCAGCAGCGGTGGTGCGTCTACCCCAAAGAAGCTTGCTGCCTATGGTGGATACCATACAAACACCATTCCAACTCACGATTCTGAGCTGACTGAAACGGGTCCTGGCACACCTTTGGGCGAATATATGCGCCGTTTCTGGCACCCGGTGTGTATGTCACTCGAGCTTACCGATACTCCTCGGTTCCTTAAAATATTTGGTGAAGAGTTAGTCGCGTTTCGAGATGGAAGTGGTCAGATCGGCGTTTTACACGCTCATTGCGTACATCGGGGTGCATCTCTTGAATACGGTGCGATTCAGGAAAAAGGCATTAGATGCTGCTATCACGGTATGGTTTTCGATGTTGATGGTGCTTGCTTGCATGTGCCTTACCCGGAGGGCGAGGAGAAAGAAGCTGAAAAGTACGCATGCTCCATTCGCCAAGGTGCCTATAAAGCTTTCGAGCGCCACGGTCTAGTATTCGCCTATATGGGGCCGCCTGAAGAGGAACCACCTTTCCCTGAGTGGGAGAAAAACTTTACCGTTCTTGAAGGTGATAAGCTGGTTCCATTCAGTAACTTTCAGCACTGCAACTGGCTGCAAGTACAGGACAACTCCGCTGACAATTTTCACCCGACAGCTCTCCATTCTGCTAAAAACGTTGTGGATAAGAACTTTCAGGGAACAACCTTTGATGAGGTTGGCGCGGCATCAATGGAAGTAGCTCCAGATATGCAGTTTATACCTGTTCATCAAGGGCGCAGTCTCGCGTGTGCAGGCTCCCGCAGGGTCGATAAGGACAAAATGTTTTTGCGTGTACAGCATCAAGTATTGCCCAACTTGAGCTTGCACGCTTACACCTCCGAAGACGGCTCAAAGAAAAAACTCTTCAGTCGGTTTCACATCGTTCGCTGGACAGTGCCCGTTGATGACGAAAACAGCAAGATGCTTGGCTGGCGCGTCATGGGGCCTGGCATCGATACGCGTGGAGTCGGTAATAAAGAAATGGTTGGATACGAAACGATCGACTTTCTCGAGGGGCAGGTTGCCATGCGAAGGCCTGAGCGCTTCGGAAAGTATAAGCTGGAGGACCTCCCTCCTATCCCAACCAATCACCGTGAACGCGAGATCTATAAAGATGCTCAATATGCACCGGGTGACTATGAAGCCATTATTTCACAGCGACCGATAGCCGTTCATAAACTAGAGAATCCAACCAAGTTTGATGCGGGTGTTTACGCATTCAGAAAGATGCTTCGGGATGGCGTTCGTGGCACTAACCCAGCGGCCAGCGCGCAAGGGTTTGCTGAATGGTTACGCTCCATAGCAGGCGAGCCCAACAGCTATTGCGCCGGTAATGTTTTCGAGTTGCCGCTTGCAGAGACCGTCGAGGAAGAGGTGGCTAATCGACGGCGCCTTGCAAAGGATACCGTCACAATTCTCACTGAAGCGGACCAGCTAAAGGGCCGAGATCGAGAGGTGTTTGTGAAAAGCCGGCTCGAGGCGCTCGAGCAGAGCTTCAAAAAATAAACTGAAGTTCCAGCACAACTTCCGGGGTGCACCCCCGGAAGCAGGCAGAGCGACCCCAAGGTGCAATATGAACGCTGTTTTTGACGATAGCTCCGGAACATTACTCGAGTTACGGGTTAAGCAAATCAAGATGGAGGCCCAGGGCATTAATTCTTTTGAATTAGTTTCGCTAAATGGAGCCCCTCTCCCCCCCTTCACGGCGGGTTCACACATTGATATCTACGCCGGCTCTGGTGTCATACGGCAGTACTCACTTTGTAACGCTCCATCGGAAAGACATCGTTATGTAATTGCTGTATTGAAGGATCCCAAGGGCCGAGGCGGATCAGTCGTAGTACATGACAATTTGAAGGCCGGTGAAACCGTCCAGGTTAGTTTACCTAGAAATAATTTTGAGCTTAAACGGCTAAACAGAAAAATTACCCTTTTAGCTGGAGGCATTGGTGTTACGCCGATGAAGGCGATGGCCCACCAGCTGGAAGCTGAAGGCATAGCCTATGAAATGTACTACTGCTCGAAGGGGCCAGAGTACGCAGCATTCCAAACTGAGCTAGAGGCACTCGCAAAATTTGGGATTGTTAAATTTCACTTCGACAAAGGTGACCCTAAAAACAGTCTCGATATTGCATCAATCCTGAAGGATCCTAAGGGTGAATGTGATCTGTATTATTGCGGCCCGGGAGGGTTCATGGATGCGTGCAAGGCGGCATCCATGCATTGGCCTAGTGACTCGGTCCATTTCGAACATTTCAAACCGCCCGTTAAATCCATAGACACAGATGCAACAGTGGCCGGTGAATTTATCGCTGAAATAGCAAGTACTGGTGAAAAGCTAAAAGTGGCACCGGGGCAAAGCTTGGCGGAGGTTTTAATTAACGCTGGTTACCCTGTCGAAACATCTTGCCAGTCCGGTTTGTGTGGTACATGCAAAACTCGCTATCTGTCGGGTGAAGTTGATCATCAGGACTTCATATTGGATGACAATGAGAAGCACGAATACCTAACCACTTGTGTATCTCGCGCGTTAAATAAAACATTGCTATTAGACCTCTAAAACTTACGGAACAAGATGAGATGAGTTCCGGCCGAAATTTTAAGTGACGCTTAATTAACTAAACTATGTCCCCTAATTAGGACTTAGGCCGTGAAAATGCTGTTTATTGATAATGGATATGCGTTTTTGTCATCAAAAAAAGCAATTATATAAATACAATGTTAGTTACGCTCAATGCCTTGCTAATTGCCTTGCTAATTGCGTAAAATATATAAAAACCATTATTTAAATAATAACATAAAATTTGCCTGCCGCATTCTTGCAGGATTATTCCAATAACAAGAAGGAAGTATTTATGCCGATCAAATCAAAATTTGCACGCTTGGCTTTAGGTGTATCAGCCGCAACCATTCTGTCTACAACCCTATTAAGCAGCACAGTCTCTGCTACTGAAAAGGTTCGCTGGCAAGTTCCCCTTGCATTTCCATCACACTTGATTGGTCTAGTTACACCGGTTAAACATCTCTCAGAAGAATTAAAAATTGTTTCAGGCGGCAATGTGCAACTGCGTTACTACGAGCCGGGCGAACTTGTGCCATCTTTCGAAATAATGGACGCTGTTAGTACTGGCAAATATCCAGCGGGTTATACGTGGCTCGGTTACGACCAAGGCACGATTCCTTCCCTACCTCTATTCTCTGGCGCACCTTTCAACATGGAGCCACCCGCTTACTTGGCGTGGCACTATCAAGGAGATGGCCGCGATCTCTTAGAAGAAATTTACGCCGAGCGCAATATTCACCCCATGCTTTGCGGCATCATCGGACCAGAGGGTGCAGGCTGGTTCGCAAAACCCATTACAAAGCTTGAGGATTTTAGAGGCCTACGAATTCGTTTTGCAGGTATTGGGGGCAAAGTACTGGAAGAACTAGGTGCATCCGTCACTATGATTCCAGGCGGCGAGATTTATCAGGCGCTGGAGCGTCAAACCATTGACGCGACTGAGTTTTCTCAGCCAGCTATCGATAAGATGTTGGGCCTTGACCAGATCATTAAAAATTACATCATGCCGGGCTGGCATCAAACTCTTACTACGTCTCACCTACTGGTGAATCTAGATACGTGGAAGAAGCTTGAGCCTGAGACTCGTGCATTAATAGAAATGGGTTGCCGTTCAGCTACTCTGCAAGGCTATTCTGAGAGTGAGTGGGCACAACCAACAGCTTTGCGAGACTACGAAAAAGAAGGTGTAAACGCACAGGTTCTTCCAGAGCCGGTATTACGTGAACTGGAAAAAATAACCAACAAGATACTAGATGATATTGCATCTACTGACGAGTCATTCCATCGCGTATTGACCAGTCAGCGTGCATTTATGAAGCATCACTCCATTTGGAAGAGTAAAGGTTACCTGCCCCGGGATTTTTACAACTACGACCAGTAGTTTGTTAATCGATTGACGATTTATCGTCACGAACAGATATCGAATTGTCGATATCTGTTCGTTCTTTTTACATGTTACGACCGAGGTTACTGTGATCGATAAGCAACTATCCCCTACTGTTACAGCGGGCCCGACAACGCCCGAATCGTTACCGCACAATGGTGTGTCTATTTGGCTGGATCGCATTGTGGAGACCATTGGCCGCCTGAGCTCTTGGCTGTGGCTCGTCGTTCTGGCTGTGGTGCTTGTTAACGTTTTTAGCAGGTTCGTGCTGTCTGCGGGTTCAATTGCTTTAGAAGAGTTGTCGTGGCACTTATTTGGTGCGGCGATGATGCTGACATTGGGCTTTGCAGTGGTTCACGATGACCATGTCCGTGTGGATGTTTTGCGCGAAAAATTCCCGCTCAGGATACAAGCCATCATAGATCTTGTTGGCATTACACTATTAGCCTTGCCTATCATCTATTTAATGATTTCGGTGCTAGTGCCTTACGCATATTTATCTTGGTTTTATAACGAGCACTCACAGGCACCCAGCGGGCTGCCGCATCGGTATATATTCAAAAGTATTCTGCCTTTAGGCTTGCTGCTGGTGGCTACCGCTCTGTTTTCCCGGGCACTGCGTTGCTGCACATTGTTACTCCAATTCCCGCGAGCCATTAAGCCATCTGCTAACGGCCGTATTCACAGCCATTCTAATCCTTAAGCAAGAGGCAAATTATTATGGGTCTCGAAGAGATTCTTGTTATTTCCATGTTTGCCAGTTTTATGGTGCTTCTGTTAACTGGTTTCCCCGTAGCCTGGTCTCTTGCCGGCATCGGCCTAATATTTGGGGGCGTCGGTTACGTACTGGTTGAGTACTTTAATACAGATCTCTGGTTCACTTGGCAGGGAACAATTGGCGTACTTGATGCGAGAATTTACGGCATCGTCGCTAATGAACTTATGGTAGCACTTCCACTATTCATTTTTATGGGCATTATGCTTGACCGGTCCGGTATTGCAGAGAAACTTATGCATAGCCTGGTTCGGGTGCTTGGGCCTTTACGTGGCGGCTATGCAGTGACGGTAGTTATCGTGGGGGTACTGTTGGCAGCATCAACTGGCATTGTTGGTGCCTCAGTGGTATTGCTAGGAATGCTGTCATTAGGACCGATGATGCAAGCCAACTACAATAAATCGCTGGCCGTCGGAACAGCCTGCTCTGTAGGAACCTTAGGCATTCTTGTACCGCCTAGTATTATGCTAGTGCTGATGGCTGATCGTATGGGCACTTCCGAGGCGTCCGTGGGCAAACTGTTCATGGGTGCTCTGATTCCTGGCGTCATGTTGGCAGTAATGTACATCCTCTACATTCTGATCGTCTCGTGGATTAAAAAAGATTGGGCACCGGCACCAAAAAACCGAGAGCCCCTGACGATTCGTGCTTTAATCGATGTGTTCTGGGCAGTGGTGCCACCGATGGTGCTGATCATCTCGGTGCTGGGGTCTATCTTTTTTGGTATTGCGACAACTACTGAAGCCTCTGCCGTTGGTGCGGCGGGTGCATTGCTAATGGCGCTGATGAGTAGGCGCTTAGATGTGTCGGTACTCAAAGAATCGCTCTATCAAACAAGTCGTACGACAGCCTTTATTTTTGGTATTTTCATCGGCGCCACTGTGTTTGCAGCAGTACTGCGGGGTCTTGGTGGAGACGATGTAGTGCGGGCAGCAATAACAGGTTTGCCTTTTGGTAAAACCGGAATAGTGCTGACAATTCTTTTTATAACATTTTTACTAGGATTCTTCCTAGACTGGGTGGAAATCACGTTGATTATCCTCCCACTGGTTGCTCCAGTAGTGTTTTCTTTAGGTGTTAATCCAGTATGGTTCGCTATAATGTTTGCCATATGCCTGCAAACATCATTCCTGACACCCCCTGTGGGTTTTGCATTATTTTACATAAAAGGCGTGTGCCCGCCCGAAATAACCACCCGCGACATCTATCTTGGAGTAATGCCCTTTATTGCTCTTCAATTGTTAGGATTAGCTCTGGTATTCTGGTTTGAGCCGTTAGCGACTTGGTTACCCAATGAGGTTTACGGCGGGAATTAATTCGCTGTAAACCGATTTGGAACAGCTCGAACATCGGATTATTTTAGTGTCGAAAACTACCTGCGAAGCCTCCGTTGTAACGTGAACGCCAGCATTGGGACAGCTGGCACAACGAGTTGACTATGGCCTTAATTGTGACTGAAATTCAGACATCAGTTCGCTTCATACGTAATGATTATATTAATTAAATGAAAATTAATAACTTAACTTTAAATCCGTGAAATCTTCGACAATTACAGGACCTCAATCAATTTATTGATAAACGATTAATGTAAGGCCATTAATAATGAAAGAAAATAAAACGTTTGAAATGAGAGTTTTTATTTCTGTGGTCGACACGGGGGGATTTACCGCTGCTTCTCACCAACTTGTAATAAGTCAGTCTTTTGTAAGTCAAACAATAGCCAATCTAGAGCGCAGACTTAACGTTCAGTTGCTTCACCGATCAACCCGGGGCCACAGATTGACCTGGGAGGGTGAGCAATTTCTGGTTGACTGCAGGAGAATACTCAGCCAGATTGAACTCGCAGAAGCGCAGATTACTTCTGCGCATTCAAAGATCAACGGAGAACTCCGAATAAGCGCTCCTTTGGCCTTTGGTTTGGACCAAATAACACAGTTACTACCTAAGGTGATGGTTGATCATCCCAATGTTGTCTTTCACCTTGCTCTCTCTGACTCTACTGCAAATCTGATCGAAGACAAGGTTGATATCGCTATTCGTATGGGAATATTAAGTGAGTCATCCCTTCGGAGCAGGAGACTGTGTGATCTCCAGCGTATAATTGTCGCTGCACCCAGTTATCTGGCAATAAGGGGAACGCCACAAAAGCCATCAGATTTATGCCGACATAATTGCCTTATGTGGGAAGGCCCTATTGATCACCTCAATCGATGGCCGTTTAAAGTTGAAGGCATAACAGAGACGCCGACTGTGAACGGCAACTTTCGCAGTGATAATGGCCTGACACTATTTGAGCTTTGTGTAGCAGGTGTTGGAGTCATGCGATTAGCCGAACATTTAGCGCTTCCCGCTATTCGAAGTGGTAGATTAGTCCCCCTCTTACAAGATTACCAAGTTAACGATGACTCGGCGATTAGTGCAGTTTTTATGCCGGGACGTGAGCTCTTGCCCCGCGTGCGAAATTTTGTCGATTATCTCGTTGATTTTTTTCGCCAGCCGCCGTGGGTTGAATAGTATTGGTATAAGTCTGTTGCTTAGTAAAAATACATTACTATAGCGCGACAATTAACTTGGCCGAACCGGACAAGATAGTTGACGCTGCATAATTACACTTGACTGGTGCAGCTAAGGCGCAATCGAGCATGCCCGGGCTGACTTCCAATAGCTGACCGGTCATTCCCCCATTTTTAGAGGGAGTACATTCGACCGGTCACGACAACACCTCCGTTTTTAGGGGGGATTACCGCTGAACATGGCCCGGCTGAGCGTGGACCCGGACGCTGTAGTGAGCTATCACGGAGCTTTGGGGAGCCCCATCAAGGCCGAAGCCGGAAAAGTCCAGCCACGAATTCACGTTTACACCGGTGGCGCAGACAAAATAGTGCCGTCCCTATGTATCAGCGTAGTTGGTCAGGTTTGGTTTGCTCCCGAACTGATACAGTGAGAAGCGCGGTTCGTAGAATAGCGGTGAGCTATCAAACAAAAATCATTTTTAACGTAAAGGGACATGTATGAACAATTCTGAAGACGTGCTTCAATCCCCACTGTTTCAAACCGTCGCTGGCTTAGCTTTTGAATCGATCATGGTGACAAAAGCTTCTTCCGATCATACTAACTCTGTGATCATCTATGTAAACCAGGCCTTCAGCAATCTGACCGGCTATTCTGCGGCTGAAGTAATCGGAAAAACACCAGGATTGCTTCAGGGACCGAAAACCGAGAGAGGAGTAAAAGAGCGCTTGTCTGATGATCTGAAGAATAATCGGACCTTTCACGGCGACACCATTAATTACCGCAAGGACGGCTCCTCTTTTATCATTGAATGGAAAATCTCACCGGTGATGGATGGCGACAAAGTCACGCATTATGTGGCAGTCCAGAGAGCTATCGGTTAGGGCTTATAAATGCGCCCGAGCAGAGGGCGACATTGCATCATTAACGTTTCGACCACCGAGCTCAATGAGCACCTGCGATCGGATGTATTCGTCTGTATCTTCCACAACCGATGGATTGCGTAAACCGCTGAAGGTTGCCACCCATTCCACCTGAAGCCTGCCACCCGGACCGGCGCAAGGCTGCCACCCACCGGAGCGCAGCGACGCGGGGATTTCATTGTTACTCCGAAGCCGTGGTGCCCGTCAACTTTGCTTGTCGTTTTCGCATGGATTCACCCCTGAGATTGATCTTGTAGGCGTTGTGAACCAGCCGATCCAGAATGGCATCTGCCAGAGTGGCGTCACCGATGACGTCATGCCATTCCTCGATAGGGAGTTGGCTGGTGGCGATGGTGGAACGACGGCCGTAACGGTCTTCCAGCACTTCCAACAAGTCTCTTCGGTTCTCTGCGCTCAGTTTCATGAGCCCCCAATCGTCCAGGATCAGTACATCGACTTTGGCGAGATTTGCTAGCAGTTTGGGGTACTGACCGTCTCCTTTGGCGATGGTCAGTTCTCGTAGCAGCCGAGTCAGACGAACGTACTGCGCGGTGTAGCCTTCCCGACAGGCTTTGTGCGCCAGGGCACAGGCTAACCAGGTTTTGCCAACACCGGTGGGGCCGGTAATGAGCACATTCAGGTGTTCCTTCACCCATTGGCAGCTTGCCAGGGATTGGATTAATCCCTTATCCAGGCCGCGTGAGTTCCGGTAATCCAGGTCTTCGA
>Ga0307486_1000977_pt1 | contig 23644 bp, 18 predicted proteins | sample CBIW02metaG_FD_203663 | JGI IMG/M metagenome (GOLD analysis project Ga0307486, IMG submission 203663) | Sea-ice brine microbial communities from Beaufort Sea near Barrow, Alaska, United States - CBIW 0.2 | ecosystem: Environmental > Aquatic > Marine > Coastal | place: USA: Alaska | collected...
GCAGCCGGTCTGCTGGCCCGCAACGCGAGCCTCAAGGGACTCAAGAGCAAGCCGTGGGTGAAGACCACGCTCGCTCCCGGTTCCAAGGTCGTTACCGAGTACTACGCGAAGGCCGGCCTGAACGGCTACCTCGAGGACCTCGGCTTCTACCTCGTCGGCTACGGCTGCACCACCTGCATCGGCAACTCGGGCCCGCTCGAGGAAGAAATCTCCGCCGCAGTGCAGGAGAACGACCTCGCCGTCACCGCAGTGCTGTCAGGTAACCGCAACTTCGAGGGGCGCATCAACCCCGACGTGAAGATGAACTATCTGGCCAGCCCGCCGCTCGTCATCGCCTACGCCCTTGCCGGAACGATGAACTTCGACTTCGACACCGACTCGCTCGGCACTGACACCGAGGGCAACGACGTGTTCCTCAAGGACATCTGGCCCGGAGCCGACGAGGTGCAGAAGACCATTGACGAGTCGATCGACTCGAACATGTTCGAGACGCAGTACGCCGGCGTCTTCGAGGGCGACGATCGGTGGAAGTCCCTCAAGACTCCCGTCGGCGACATCTTCGCCTGGGATGCCGAGTCCACCTATGTGCGCAAGCCCCCGTACTTCGACGGCATGATGCTCGAAACCAGCCCGGTCGTCGACATCTCCGATGCTCGTGTACTGGCCAAGTTGGGCGACTCCGTCACCACCGACCACATCAGCCCTGCCGGTTCGATCAAGGCCGATGGCCCCGCCGGTCGGTACCTGGCCGAGCATGGTATCGAACGTGGGGACTACAACTCCTACGGTTCGCGTCGTGGCAACCACGAGGTCATGATTCGCGGAACTTTCGCGAACATTCGTCTGCGCAACCAGCTCCTCGACAACGTCGAGGGCGGATTCACCCGTGACTTTACCGTCGCGGACGGCCCGAAGGCGGACATCTACGATGCCAGCCAGAACTACCAGGCCGCAGGCACCCCCCTCGTCATCTTCGGTGGCAAGGAATACGGTTCGGGTTCCAGCCGCGACTGGGCAGCCAAGGGCACAAGCCTTCTCGGTGTCAAGGCCGTCATCGTGGAGAGCTTCGAGCGCATTCACCGCTCGAACCTCATCGGCATGGGCGTCATTCCGCTGCAGTTCCCGGTGGGCGAGAACGCCGAGTCGCTCGGCCTGGACGGTACCGAGATCGTGTCGATCTCCGGTATCACCGAGCTGAACAACGGCACGACCCCGAAGACCGTGCACGTGACCTGTGTCCCGAGCGAATTCTCGGCCACAGGCAAGGCATCGGTCGAATTCGACGCCGTCGTGCGCATTGACACCCCCGGCGAGGCCGAGTATTACCGCAACGGCGGTATTCTGCAGTACGTGCTGCGCTCGCTCGTCTGAGTCGGCGCCTCGCTCCACCAGCATGACACCGGCGCGTAGACTCGATTCATTCGGGTCTGCGCGCCTGTTTGCTTGCCGGAACAGTCTCATTAACCAGCGACGTGAAAGGTATGACGGATGATCCTTCTGGAGACGATTCACGGTCCCCGGGACCTCGATGGTCTCTCGAAAGAGCAGCTGCCTCAATTGGCCTCTGAGATTCGCTCCTTCCTGGTGCGGGAGATTTCCAAGACGGGCGGACACCTCGGGCCGAACCTCGGTGTCGTAGAAATGACCATCGCCATCCATCGGGTCTTTCATTCGCCGAACGACGCGATCGTCTTCGATACCGGGCACCAGTCCTATGTGCACAAGATCCTCACCGGTCGCCAGGACTTCAGCAAGCTCCGCCAATTCGACGGGCTCGCCGGTTACCCGCAGCGCGCCGAGTCCGAGCACGACATCGTGGAGAGTTCGCACGCGTCCAGCTCACTGTCGTGGGCGGACGGCATCTCCCGGGCTTTCGAGATGACGGGCCAGATGGACCGGCACGTCGTCGCCGTCGTTGGCGACGGAGCACTGACCGGAGGGATGACCTGGGAAGCGCTCAACAACATCAGCGACGACAATACGCGCAAGCTCATCATCGTGGTCAACGACAACGGTCGTTCATACGCTCCGACGATCGGCGGCATGGCCCGTTTTCTGAACACGGTTCGCACCCGAGCCAGCTACCGGGACGCCTACCTCACTAGCAAGGACGTCTTCGATCGTCTCGGCGCGCCGGGGCGGGCCGTCTGGCGTGGTGCTCGTGGCGGCCTGCACGGCTTCCTGGCCCGGGTCACGAACAATGAAGCGCTGTACTCGAACCTCGATATCAAATACATCGGACCCATCGACGGGCACGACGTACACGCCATGGAGGAAGCCCTCGCCCAGGCCAAGGGCTACGGCGCTCCGGTCATCGTGCACGCCATCACCCAGAAGGGCAAGGGCTACGACCCGGCGGTGCAGGACGTCGCTGATCAATTCCACGCGGTCGGGCAGATCGACCCCGAAACCGGCGAATCCGTCGAAGGGCCGGGTGCGGCCTCCTGGACCAGCGTCTTCGCCGACGAACTGCTGCAACTGGCGACCGAGAACGAGCGCATCGTGGCCATCACAGCTGCCATGCTCCGGCCGACCGGACTGCACAAAATGGCCGAACGGTTTCCCTCTCGCGTGCACGACGTGGGAATCGCCGAGCAGCACGCGGTGACCAGCGCAGCTGGCCTCGCCTTCGGCGGCCTGCACCCCGTCGTCGCCCTCTACGCGACGTTCATGAACCGAGCGTTCGACCAGGTGCTCATGGACGTCGCCCTGCACCAGGCGGGCGTCACCTTCGTGCTTGACCGCGCCGGTGTCACGGGGCCGGACGGCCCGAGTCACCACGGCATGTGGGACCTGGCCATTTTGCAGGTCGTGCCGAATATTCGACTGGCCGCCCCGCGCGATTCCGTGCGCCTGCGCGAGGAACTCGCCGAGGCCGTGCTCGTCGACGACGGCCCGACCGTGTTGCGATTCCCGAAAGGCAGCGTCGGCCTGGAAATTGACGCGATCCGCCGTTTTGACGACGGCGTCGACGTGCTCCAGGAGGCGACCCAGCAGGACGTGCTCATCGTCACGGTCGGTCCGATGGCGGCGATGGGACTCGATGTGGCTGACCGGCTCGCGGCGCAGGGCATCGGGGCGACTGTCGTCGACCCACGCTGGGTCGTGCCGGTGCCGCGCAGCATAATCACCCTCGCGGCCGCGCACCGCATCGTCGTGTCGATCGAAGACGGCATCCGGGTGGGCGGAATCGGCACGCGCATCCGTCAGGAACTGCGCGAGGCCGGCGTCGACACCGCGGTGACCGAACTCGGCCTGCCAGACCAGTTCCTCGATCACGGTACCAGGGCTCAGATTCTGGAGCGGGTCGGGCTCACCCCGCAGACGATCGCCCGCGACGTGGTCGCCATGGTGCTCGGCAGCAAAATACCCAACGCCCGGCCGCTGCCAGAAGGCCACGCCGATACCGGCGCCATCCGGGTAACCCGCCGAGACTAGTTAGTTCTTAAATCGGAACGCGGGCCAGGAAAAATCCTGGCCCGCGTTCGCAACTGTGCGCGGCGCTAACCCTGCGTGACCGCCGGCGCCTCGGCACCGATGCCGCGGATCGGTGGCGTGTGGAACGTGCCGCCGAACACCCGCTCGCTCGCGCCGACCCGGTCCAGGTATGGTGTGATCCCGCCCATCTGGAACGGCCAGCCCGCGCCGAGGATCATGCAGAGATCGATGTCCTCGGCGGCGTGCACGACTTGTGTATCGAGCATGCGCTTGATCTCGTCAACCAGGCCGTCTTCGACCCGCTGCAGGATCTGGTCTGCCGTCAGGGGGGTGGTGCCGCCGGCGACGATCTTCAGAGCGCCCCTGTCGAAGCCGGTGCGGCGGCCCTTTGAGTCACGTTCGAGAATCTTGCCGTGCTGGGCGAGCTTGTGCAGGTTCTCGCTCTCGAAGAAGCGGTCGGGGAACGCTGCGTGATGCGTGTCGAGCACGTGCGCACCCACAGTGAGACCGACAAGCTCGAGTAGGTCGAATGGGGTCATCGGCAGCCCGAACGGCGCCACAGCGGCCTCCACGACGTCGAACGGTGTTCCGGTGTCGACGGCGTGCATCGCTTCACCGAGCAGCTTGGCGAGTACCCGGTTCACCACGAAGCCCGGGGTGTCCCTGGTGATGACCGCGTTCTTGCGCAGTTTGGCGGCAATGACCATGGCCGTGGCCAGTGTGACCTCGTCGGTCTGCGGCGTGTTGACGACCTCGATCAGCGGCATGACCGCGACCGGGTTGAAGAAGTGGAATCCCACCAGGCGTTCCGGGTGCTCCAGATTCGCCCCGATTTGTTCGACCGAAAGCGAGGAGGTGTTGGTCGCCAGGATGGCTTCGGGCGAAATGAACTTCTCGATGTCGGCGAACACTGACTGTTTCACGCCCAGTTCCTCGAAGACCGCCTCGATCACCCAGTCTGCGTCGGAGAACAACGACTTGTCGGTCGTGCCGGTGACGAGCGCGCGCAGGCGGTTGGCCTCATCGGGGGAGATGCGCTTCTTGGTCTGCAGGGCCGCGATTTCGTCGTGAATGTAGGCCACGCCCTTGTCGACGCGGGCCTGGTCGAGGTCGGTGATGACTACCGGAACTCGAAGTCGACGCACAAAGAGCAGGGCGAATTGGCTGGCCATGAGGCCGGCACCGATCACCCCGACCTTAGTGATCGGGCGGGCCAGCTTCTTGTCCGGCGCACCGGCGGGACGCTTGGCACGTTTTTGCACCAGGTTGAAGGCGTAGATGCTTGCCTGCAACTGGTCGCCGGCGATGAGGCCGGCCAGGGCTTCGTCCTCGCGCTGAAAGCCCTCGGCGCGGGTGCCGCTCTTGGCCGCCTGCAACAGTTCCAGGGCGACGTACGGTGACTTGGGAACCTGACCGATCCGGTTCGCGAGCATCTTGCGAGCGATGCCGACGGCAGCATCCCACTTCACGAGGCGCTCGACCTTGCCGGGTGTATTCGGGCGGGAGACCTTGGTGCTGCCGGCGATCACCCCGTCGGCCCAGGCAATGGAGTCTTCGAGGAACCGTGCCGACGAGAACATGACGTCCGCGATTCCCAGCTCGAGGGCATCCGCGCCGGTGAGCGTGCGGTTGTTCTTGAGGGGATTCTCGATGATGACCTTCAGGGCGTTTTCGATGCCGATGAGGTTGGGCAGCAGATAGGAGCCGCCCCAGCCGGGAATGAGACCGAGGAAGACCTCGGGCAGCGCGATCGCGGGCACTGACGCGTCGACCGTGCGGTAACCGGCGTTCAAGCCGATTTCGAGTCCACCGCCGAGCGCAAGCCCGTTGATGAAGACGAACGACGGCACGCCGAGCGTGTTGAGCTTGCCGAGCGCGTGGTGGCCGAGCTGGCTGAGTAGCTTGCCCGCCTCCAGTGACGGAATCTCGGCGACCTTGCTCAGATCGGCACCGGCGGCGAGAATGAACGGCTTGCCGGTGACGGCCACGCCATGAATCTCACCGCGCCCGGCCCGAAGAGTCAGCTCATCCATGGTGGCGGCGAACTCGAGCAGGGTGACCGGCCCGAGTGTGTTCGGTCGGGTGTGGTCACGCCCGTTGTCGAGGGTGACCAGGGCCAGGGTTCGGCCGCCCTGAAGAGGAACATCGCGAACAAAGGAATGTGTGACAACTTCGTCGTCGGAGATCGCGACGAGCGAGCTGAAGTCGAGGGAGGTGTAGTCAGTGGTCGTCATCGCTTGGCTGCCTTCTTGTTGAAGTGCGGGTTTTCCCAAATTACGGAGCCGCCCTGGCCGAGGCCGATGCACATGGCGGTGAGGCCGTAGCGCACCTCGGGGTGCGACTCGAACTGGTGGGCGAGCTGGTTCATCAGGCGCACGCCCGACGAGGCGAGCGGATGCCCCAGCGCGATCGCTCCGCCGTATTCGTTGACGCGGGGGTCTTCATCATCGATGCCGAAGTGGTCGAGGAAGGATATGACCTGCACGGCGAAGGCTTCGTTGAGCTCGAACAGTCCGATGTCGGTGATCGACAGGCCCGCCTTGCGCAGCGCCTTTTCGGTCGAGGGTACAGGGCCCAGGCCCATGACCTCCGGTTCAACGCCGGCGAAGGCGAAGCTCACCATGGTCATTTTCACGCCGAGACCGAGCTCTTTGGCCGTCGCGCCGCTGGCCAGCAGGCAGGCGGATGCGCCGTCATTGAGACCGGATGCGTTGCCGGCCGTGACGCGACCGTGCGAACGGAACGGGGTGCGCAGGGTTGCGAGCCCCTCCAGCGTGGTCTCGGGACGAGGCGCTTCGTCGCGGGTCGCGAGGCCCCAACCAGATTCGCTGCGCGTGGCGACGGGAATCAGATCGGCCTGGATGTTCCCGGCGTCATACGCTGCGGCAACCTTCTGCTGGCTGCGGAGCGCGAACCGGTCTGAGCGTTCCTTCGTGTACGACGGGAACCGGTCGTGAATGCGTTCGGCGGTCGCCCCCATGTTGAGGGCATCTTCGCTCACGAGCCGCTCGGACAGGAATCGCGGGTTCGGGTCGACGCCCGAGCCCATCGGATGGCGGCCCATGTGCTCAACCCCGCCGGCAATGGCGAGATCGTAGGCTCCGAAACCGATTGAAGACCCCATCGTGGTTACGGCGGTCATCGCTCCGGCACACATGCGGTCAATCGCGAAACCGGGAACCGATTTCGGCAGTCCGGCCAGCAGGGCCGCCGTGCGCCCCAGCGTCAAGCCCTGGTCACCGGTTTGGGTGGTGGCTGCGATTGCGACGTCGTCAATGCGTTCCGGCGGTACTGTCGGGTTGCGTTCCATCAACCCGATCATCGCCTTGACCACGAGGTCATCGGCCCTGGTGTTCCAGTACATCCCCTTCTCGCCGGCGCGTCCGAACGGGGTCCGAACCCCGTCCACAAATACGACTTCTGCTCTCTCGGCCACAATGCCTCCCGTAGATAATTCCAAAGTGCTCGATCAGAATCGATCAGATTCGAATCGGACTTTTAGGTCTGGTTCGATCCTAGGGTCGCGAAAATAGCTGCCCGAATCGTTTGCCGGTTTCTACGACTCCAGATCGGACGCCGTGTTATTGGTTTGTGGGACCTCTACAAAAGCATCCGCGATTAATTGTGCGGTCACGTCAATTTGCCAGCGTCGTGCACCCAAATTACCCAGAGCTTCCGCCACGGATGCCGCATCGGCCGGTTCCGGCGGTGACCAGGATACCCGACGCAGGTACTCCGGAGTCAGGAGGTTTTCCATCGGAATCTCGCGTTCGTCGGTGACGGTTTGCAGCGCAGCCCGTGCCGCCTTGTAGCGCACGTCGGCTTCCGGATTGCGGTCGGCCCACGCCCGCGGCGGCGGCAGGGTGTCGTTGCTCGCCTTGAGCGCCGGCAGGTCCGCGGTGGCCCGACCGCGCTGGATGGCAGCCCACCAACGGTCGAGTTCATTGCGGCTCGCCCGCCCGTTGAACTCGCGCAGGTCAACGAGCGCCTGCCGGGTCGCGGGAAGAACCCGGGCGGCAGCGAGCAGGGAGGCGTCGGGAACAAGTCGGCCGGGGGAGATGTCGACCTCGCGGGCGAGTTCGTCACGGGCCAACCACAGTTCGCGGGCAACGGCCATATTGCGTTGGCCGCGCAGCGAGTGGATTCCGGACAGGCGCCGCCATGGGTCTACTCGGGCAGGTTTGGCTTCTTTGGCCAGGGTCGCCGCGAATTCCTGATCGGCAATGTCGGTCTTCTCGGACTCGACCAGCAGATCGAACATGCGGTCGCGCAGATCGGGCAGCAGCTCGACGTCGAGGGCGGCATAAATCAACCAGGACTCGGGCAACGGCCGGGTCGACCAGTTCGCGGCGGAGTGCTCCTTCGCAAGATGGATTCCGAGCAGGTCTTCCACCACGGTACCGAGGCCGACCCTCGGAATGCCGAGGAGGCGGGCGGCGAGCTCGGTGTCAAAGATGCGAGCCGGGTCGAGTCCGACCTCCCGCAGGCAGGCGAGGTCCTGACTTGCGGCGTGCAGAATCCACTCCGCGTCAGCGAGGGCATCGTTCAGCTCGCTGAAGTCGCCGATCGGCGGTGGGTCGAACAGAAAGGTGCCGGCACCGCGGCGATACACCTGAATCAAGTAGGCCCGTTGCGAGTAGGTGAAACCGGAGGCTCGCTCGGCGTCGACCCCGACCGGCCCGGTGCCGGCAGCAAGCGCCGCCGTCGCGGCAAGATACGTCTCGCGGGTATCAACGACCTGGTGTTGAACGAGGCTGGGCTGAACGGCGGTTTGATTCGACCGCGATTCAGCCACGGGCTGCTCGGCGTGCTGACAACATGCTGACTCCTTCTCCAGCGGGAGGGAGTCCGGCGAGCATGCAGAGCAGCTCGCCCCACCCCTCGACGTGGGCGGTGAGATTGTGATTCAGGGGTGTCCATGACGCACGCAGCTCAATCTGCGCGCCGTCTCCCTGCTTGGCGAGTTCGCCAAAGCCTGAGGATATTATTTTAGTCGCTGTGCCGGACGCTGCGGTGTACTTCGCTTTTCGGGAGTCCAGAGCATCGACAAGCCAGGTCCACGTGACCTCGGCCAGAAATGGGTCGAGGCCGATCTCGACCTCGAGCGGTGCCTGCGCGAAACAGACCACGCGAAAGGCCCCATTCCAACCTTCGGGCTCCTCGGGGTCGTAGAGCAGAATGAACCGGCCGGTGCCCAGATCGGAGTCACTGCCGTGCCGCACCGGTGTGATGTTGGCGGCGAGGGCGATTGAATACGGCGCGAGTTGGGCGGGTGCTGGGATCTCGGAGACGACGAGCTCGGACCGGTGCGTGGCCCCACGAATCGCCGTTATTGCCGCGGCAAACTCCGCGGGGAGCGATTGAACAGTTTCGGGCACGTCTGCAGACTAGAGTTTTTTGTGGGTGCCGTCCGAGAGGCACGCCGACTAGTCGGAGGTGCACGTGAACGACCCCCAGCCCACAAACGAGCGTCATACAGCATGCCAGCGCTCACTATGGGTGTCGGCACTGGGCGTCGCGGGCCTCGTTATTGCAGGCTCCGCCCTGCTTCTCGTCGGTGCGGCCGGGGTGTTGGCTGCCGTTATGGCCCGGACGATCGTCACACCGCCGGGGGCCCGCGGCGATGACACCCGGGTCGTCGCGGTCGACCTGCCAGCAGGCACAATCACGCTGCAACGCCACCGCGATTCCGTGCTGGCCGGCGACTACAGCTTCTTCTTCAGTGCGGGCACCGGTCATGCGCGGGTCGGTGAGATCAGCACGCGCACCGCGACCACCGTCACCCGGCGCATTCTGGGCATCGACTACGGCGACCTTCTCACCGCGCGCAGCGGCCGATTCAGCGGCTGGCTCTACAGGAGCCCTGCGGATCTCGGTCTTGAGTGGACCGAGGTGAGCATCCCCACCCCCATCGGTGCAGCCCCCGCCTGGCTCGTTCCAGCAGAGCCGGCATCCGTGGGCACCTCGATCGGTACCGGCCAGTGGGTCATTCAGGTTCACGGCCGGGGAGTGCGCCGTGAGGAGGCGTTGCGGGCGGTACCGGTTTTTCACACGGCCGGCTACACGTCGTTGCTGGTCTCCTACCGCAACGACGGCGATGCCCCGGCCAGCGCCGACGGACGGTACGGCCTCGGCGATACCGAATGGCCCGACGTCGAGGCCGCGATCGACTACGCAGTCGGCCACGGAGCGACGAGAATCGTGCTGATGGGCTGGTCGATGGGAGGTGCCGTGGTTTTGCAGGCGCTGACCCGCAGCACCAACCCAGGCCTGATCGAAGGCGTGGTGCTGGAATCTCCCGTTATCGACTGGGCGGACGTGGTCAGAGCGCAGGCTCTTGATCGCAAACTGCCCCGACAGATCGCCAGGGCAGCCCTGACGATCATGGGGTCGCGGTGGGGCGCCCGGTTCACCGGACAGGCCGCTCCGATCGATTTCGGACGGCTCGACTTCGTCGCGCGCGCCCGTGACCTGTACCGGCCCATGCTTCTGCTACACAGCGACGATGACGGATTCGTGCCGGCCACCGGGTCACGCCGGCTGGCCGATCTTCGGCCAGACGTGGTGACCTTGGTGGCCTTTGCCGAAGCGCGGCACACCAAGCTGTGGAATTACGACCCCGACCGGTGGAACGCTGAAATCGCGTCGTGGCTCGCCCTGTTGCCGAGGTGCTAGCCGATCCGCTCGCGCAGCTGGCGTTTGGCGCGGCCGAGCATAGCGCTCATGCCCCGGAGCCGCAGCGGCGAGACTGCTTCGCTCAGTCCGATCGATTGCGGATAGTCATCCGGAACGGCCAACACCTGCTCGGCGCTCAGACCGTCTAAGCCTTGGGCCAGAATGGACGCGAACCCACGGGTGGTCGGCGACTCGCGCGGGGCTGTTGCGTGCAGGTGGAACGCGCCGTCGGCATCCAGCTCGACGAAAATAAACACCGGGGATTGGCATTCGACGACGCGCTCGAGCAGATCGGGGTGGTCTTGAAACTCCTGCGGAAGTTCGGGCAGGTCGTTGGCGAACTCGAGCAGCAGAAGCAAACGATCTTTCTGCTCGAGGGCAAGAAAATCCTCCTGGATCTCAGTCAGCTGGGCCGGAAGCTCGCTCATCGGCGGGACACCGGTGTGGTGCCGGGCTCGGTACCGACCGCGATCGGCACCGCGACGGCGTTGCCCCACTCGGTCCACGATCCGTCATAGTTGCGCACGTTCTGAAAGCCGAGCAGATGGGTCAGGACGAACCAGGTGTGGCTCGACCGCTCACCGATGCGGCAATAGGCGATCACATCGTCGCCATCCGACAGGCCGGCCTCGGTGCGGTAGATGTCGTCCAGTTCGGCCCGCGTGCGGAACGTGGAGTCGGTGGCTGCGGCACGTGCCCACGGCACGGACGCGGCGGTCGGGATATGGCCCCCGCGGAGGGCGCCCTCCTCTGGGTAAGCCGGCATCGTCGTGCGCGCACCACTGTATTCCTCGTCGGAGCGCACATCGATGAGCGGTTTGCCGAAATGGGCGAGCACGTCGTCTTTGAAAGCGCGAATTGGGGAGTCGTTGCGGTCGACCACCGGGTAATCCGTGGGGGAGACGGGAGAGGCATCCGTTGTCATCTCGCGTTCCTCGGCAAGCCACTTCGTGCGTCCACCGTCCAGCAGTCGAACATCCTCGTGGCCGAACAGGGTGAATACCCAGAGGGCGTAGGCCGCCCACCAGTTGCTCTTGTCGCCGTAGATGACGACTGTGCTGTCACGGGCGATGCCCTTGCTGCTCATGAGCTCGGCGAAGGCGGCGCCCTCGATGTAGTCGCGGTTGACCTTGTCGTTGAGGTCGGTGTGCCAGTCAATCTTCACGGAACCCCTGATATGGCCCACCTCGTAGAGCAAGACGTCTTCGTCAGATTCGACCACGACCAGTCCGGGATCCGTTCTGTGTTTGGCCAACCATTCGGTGGACACGAGCTTGGCGGGGTGGGCATAGGCGGTGAACTTCTCGGTCGTGTCGAACGGGACGGTCATGGTACCTCCAGGTGGGGCAGCGGATGCATACGGATTCGGGTTGACCGCGGATTAGGCTTGTCTGTGCCCACCCCTTAAATCTACGCGGTGCCGGCACCCAGCGCATTCGCAGCACGACTCACGAGAACGGGCGTTTCAGAATGGCACCAGAGGCCCACGAGAAGGCACAGCACACGGTTCCGCAACTGGCCGAGCGCACCCCGAGCATCACCGGCCGTGAAATCGTGGCGGAACTGGTGCCACCTCCCCAGTTTGAACACGCCTCGTTTGAGAACTATCGGCCTGATCATGACTACCCTTCCCAGATGGCGGCCGTTGAGAAACTGCAGGAGTTCGTCAACCCCAGGCCGGCCGGATTCTTCTCCCGCCGACGCCAGGCCAAGGACGATCTACCCGGCATCTACCTCGACGGGGGGTTTGGTGTCGGCAAGACTCATCTGCTCGCCGCCCTCTGGCATGCCGCAACCGGACCGAAGTATTTCGGCACCTTCATCGAGTACACGGCCCTCGTGGGAGCCCTCGGCTATCAGGAGACCATCAAGGAGTTGCGCAGCGCGAAACTCATCTGCATCGACGAGTTCGAGCTCGACGATCCGGGCGACACCATGGTGATGACTCGCTTGCTCGGCGAACTTGTTGCGACCGGTACGCGCGTCGCCGCCACCTCGAACACCCCGCCCAACTCTCTGGGAGAGGGCCGGTTCGCGGCGCAGGACTTTCTCCGGGAGATTTCGGCCATGAGCGCCAACTTCGAGACCTTGCGCATCGACGGCCTCGACTACCGTCGCCGTAATGTCACCGGTCAGGCTGTGGCCGTGGAGCCCGACGCACGTGAGCATCTGGTCAACACCCTGCTTCAGCGGGGGTCGCACGTGACCGAGGATGACTTCGGTTCCCTGATTCGTCACCTCGGCACCGTGCATCCATCGAAATACGTCAAGGTCATTCGCGATGTAGAAGTCATTGCCCTGCGCGGTGTTTTTTTGCTCACCGATCAATCCGACGCCCTGCGTCTCGTGGCATTCATTGACCGCGTCTACGACGCTGAAATTCCCATTGTCGCCAGTGGTCGCCCGCTCAACGAGGTATTCGACGACGAAATGATGTCGGGGGGATACCGCAAGAAGTACCAGCGGTCCCAGTCGCGCATGGTCGCCCTGACCACCGGAGAGTTGCCGCCGCACACCGAGTGAAGGCATCGGTATCACGACACCCGTTTGATACTGGCCTGCGGCATCCGCCGTTACCTGGGGGAAATATTTGTCGGCCGCAGCTGAAACGCGTAGTCGGAATTCTTTTGCCCCCAGTGGGGGGGACGTGATCGTGCCCACCACAACAGATTCAGATCCGTAACCTGCGCGAAACACTCCGGTGCACTTCCTGAAACGTCGAGCGGTAATACTAATGCCAGCCAAGGATGGGGCCGGTAACGGTCCGTTTGCGCCACGATCCTGGTTGAACCCGTTCCCTCCCACCAGCATTTGCATACCCTGCACATTCGAGACGCGTAAGGACAATCTATGGATACCGGAAGCATCGCATGGGGGCTCACAGCCACCGCACTAGTGTTGTTTATGACACCAGGTGTCGCCTTCTTCTACGGCGGACTGGTCAAGGCCAAGAGCGTCATCAGCATGATGATGATGAGCTTCGGCGCACTAGGGCTCATCAGCGTCCTCTGGATTCTGTACGGCTTCAATATGAGCGCCGTCGGCAGCCCCACTGAATTCGCCGGCAACCCCTTCTCAGACTTCGGTCTCGGCCAGCTCGCCATGGGCGAGACCGGCAGCACCGATCTGCTCGGTGCCACGTTCGGTGCCACCTTCGCCATCATTACCGTCGCGCTGATCAGCGGTGCTGTGGCCGACCGGGCAAAGTTCGGTTCCTGGATGATCTTCGCCGGAATCTGGGCGACCCTGGTCTACTTCCCGGTCGCGGCCTGGGTCTGGGGCGGTGGCTGGATTATGGAACTCGGCACCACTCTTGGCCTTCCGGGCGTCATCGACTACGCCGGTGGAACTGCCGTGCACATCAACGCCGGCGCTGCAGCACTCGCCCTTGCCCTGGTTCTCGGCAAGCGCATCGGCTTTCAGAAGGGCATCACCAAGCCGCACAACGTTCCGCTCGTGCTCCTCGGTGCCTCCATACTCTGGTTCGGCTGGTTCGGTTTCAACGCGGGCGCTGAAATGCTCAATGGCCTCGCCAACGTTGGGATCATCGTCATCAACACCCTCGGCGCCACGGCTGCGGCCATCCTCGCCTGGATGCTCGTCGAGAAGTTCAAGGACGGCAAGGCCACGTCGATCGGCGCCGCCTCCGGTGCGGTTGCCGGTCTGGTCGCCATCACTCCGGCCTGTGCCAACCTCGAACCAGGTTGGGCACTTCTGCTCGGTGCCGTCGCCGGTGCCGTCTGCGCTCTCGCTGTTGAGCTCAAGTTCAAGCTCGGCTTTGATGACTCTCTCGACGTTGTCGGAATTCACCTCGTCGGTGGCGTCATCGGAACCCTGTACCTCGGCTTCTTCGCCATCGACACCGGCCTGTTCACCGGCGGTGACCTCGGTCAGCTCGCCGTTCAGGCCATCGCAGCCTTCTCGGTTCTGCTCTACTCCTTCGTCGTGGCTTATGTGCTCGGCCTCGCCATTGAGAAGACCATCGGCTTCCGCATCAAGAACGAAGACGAGCTGGCCGGCATTGACACGAGCGTGCACGGCGAAGAGGGCTATGCCCTTGACCGTGTCTAAGCTTTCAGTTTTCAGGCTCTGACTCTGGCCCGTTTGCCGGGCAGGGGCGGTACGGAAGTCGGGTTCACCCCGCCATCCGTACCGCCCCTTTTTGTGTGCCGCAGGCTCAGCCGCGTACGCAGGTTCCGGACGAGACCGGTGCTGAGAGGCCGGGAGCCTGACTGATGACCGGTTGCACCTCGCCCATTGCGAGCGCGTAGCCGACGTTGTCGGTGTTGGACGCCTTGGCGAAAATGACGCCGACGACGAGACCGGATTCGCTCAGGAGCGGTCCGCCTGATTCGCCCTGCTCTACATCGGACGCGACTGTGTAGACCTCACGTGGTGTCGGGTCCTGGCCGTAGATGTCGGCGACGCTGATGGTGCCGATCGAGATGACCTGGGCCGGGTCGGAGACGTACGGTCCGCCGAAAGGATACCCGTCGGCGATCGCGCCATTGCCCGCAGCAAGATTCTCCCCGACGGTGAGCGGCGCTGCGCTGAGGCCGGGTACCGAGATAATGGCGAGATCGTCGACTGAGTCGAAGTACACGATCTCCCCGGCCAGGGCTTCGCCCGCCGGTGTTTCCACGACGGGCTGGCTCACACCCGCGACGACGTGCGCGTTGGTGATGACGCGGCCGTCCGAAACGACAAAACCACTGCCCGATTGGCTCTGCCCACAGGCATAGGCGGTCCCCGTGATGCGAACGACGGACTGTGCTGCCACGGCCAGTGCCGGGCTGCTCGTGTCGGCCTCGGCGGCATCCGGTGTCTGGCCGGTGAAGGCGTCGACGATGCGCGGCAGTCCCTGCTGCACGGCCTTGGACCGCAGCTCGGCCATGAGCGCCTTGACCGGGTCAGGAGTGAGCGAGTCGATGCCCGAAACGACGGTCGAGGACGCGATGGCGGGCGAGAGGAAGGGGATGCCGAGAGCGCCAATGCTGAAGGCCACCATGGAAGCGACGAGGGCCGCGGCGACGGCCGCGAAGGCAGCACCCAACACGCGGTTGAGGGCGCCGAGCGGGGACGGCCGCTTGTGGCGGCCGAACATTCCTCCGACCGAAGAACCGAGCGAATGACCGATGAGCACGAGCACAATCGCCACGGCGATCGTGCCAGGGGTACGCCATTCAGGAGCGGGTATCCAGCCGCCGACCAGCGGGACCACAAAGAAGGCGGCGAGTCCGCCGGCGGCCGCGCCGATGATGCCGGTGAGGCTCTGCACCAGCCCGCTCCGGTATCCATTGACGAGGGCAATAAACAACACCAGAAGCAGAAAGAGATCCAGAACGGTCGAGCCCGACATCCGTCTCCCTCATGTGCTCCTGCACGTGTTGTGTCACGACGATTTCGTCGTATTCATGCTTACACAGGCCGCCTCCGCGATTGCTGAGGAGGCCTCCGCTTCACCTGCATTCCCGGGCGATCAACAGGCGTGAGTAGTCAGTGACTTGCCGTGATGGCTTCGGCGATCGGCGTCGCGCCGTCGGTGAATTCGATGAACTTGCCCACGGTGTTGTCGTTCGCCAATACGGCAGCTGCGACCAGGGCGACGTTTCCACGTGAGGTATCGCCGTGCGTCAGGTTCGAACCGACATTAATGGAGCCTGTCGCGTCAGCCAGAGTCAATGCGCTCGGTCCGAGAATGGTCCAGTTCAGCGCTGTGCCGCGCAGGTGGTCATCGGCGGCAGCCTTGGCCTCGTAGTAGGCGAACATGCCGTCGTCGGGGGAGGCGCCGTGATCGGCGCGCGACCCCAGGTACGACACCATCACGTAGCGGTTGACTCCGGCCTGCTCGGCGGCGCTCATTGAGCGGATGGCCGCGTCTCGGTCCACCGCGTAGGTGCGCTCTGCGCTTCCGCCGCCGCCGGCGCCGGCCGACCAGACGAGAGCGTCGTGCCCGGCCAGTGCCGTCGCGATTTGCTCTGTTGTGAGATTCTCCACGTCCGCAAGTACCGGCGTTGCACCGGTCGCCGCGACATCCCTGGACTGTGCCGGGTTTCTAATCAGCGAGCTGACCTCGTGGCCGTCAGCGGTGAGCAGGCGGGCGAGGTGGAGGGCAACTTTTCCGTGCCCGCCGATGATTGCAATTTTTGTCATGCGAGCGATCCTGCCACGACCGGCTGCGTGCGGTACTCAGACTCGACGATCAGAAGAAGCCGAGGAGTCGTGCGCTCAGCGCCACACAGAACAGTTGCACGCCGAGGAAGACAGCCACCCAGAAAATGCCCGGAATGTGGGTGAGCCGGGCCAACTGGTCGGCATCCGACGAGGAGCCGCCCCGGCGTGATCGTGATTGCTGCAGCTCGAAGGACGTACGCAGCGCCCCCAACAGCAGGAAGACCGTCACCAGCAGCGCGAAGACGCCCTGCACTTGCATCGACCCGAACCAGGAGACACCGAACAGCACCGCGCCGGTCACGGCCACCGACCACAACCCGAACCAGTTGCGGATCTGTACCAGCAGTAGGGCCAGCGCAGCGAGCAGCGCCCACAGCAGGCCAACGTCGTGGCCGCGGCTGAGCAGCCAGGCCGCACCGAGGCCGAGGAGCGCCGGCGCCGGATACCCGGCCAGCAGGGTGAAGATCATGCCGGGTCCGTTCGGACGCCCGCGGCTCACGGTGAGTCCTGACGTGTCCGAATGCAAGCGGATGCCACCCAACCTTCTGCGGGACAACACGGCAACGACCCCATGGCCTCCCTCGTGCACGATCGTGATGGCATGCCGGGCCAGGCGCCAGACCGGGGGAAACAGTACGATCGCGGCAGCTCCTGCCACGGTCAGCCACGCCGTCAGGGGCGCGAGGGCGGCGTGCGGTGTCGTCATGCGTTGCCAGATGTCGAATAGCACGTCCATGCGTCTCAGACTAGGTCGCTCGGCGCGGAGTGGTCTACGTGCGATTAACGATGTAACGCGATTCGGCGTGCGCCCGTTGTCTGGTCAGGCCGCCTGAGGCGCGCCAGGCACCGGCGGATCCCACCCCTGGGGAACTCCACGCCGGCGGAAGGCCGTGAAGCCGATAGCGATGAGCGTTGCAGCGACCGCAATCATCTCCGTGAGCGGGCCGAATTGGCGTGCTCGTAGCGGATTGCTTTGGGTTTGCGCACGGGCAGCCCGGTGTTGAGGTCCACGTGCCCGAGCAGTGGCATCCGATACCGGTTGAGGACCTTAGAGACCGTCGACTGGGGCAGGCGCAGGTGGTAGCCGATCCGGTGCGGTCCCCACCTTTTCGTGAAGCGCAGCGCGACGATGCGCCGCTCCGTGCGCTGTGCCGTTTGCGCCGGGGAACGATGCGGTTTAGACGAGCGATCCGTCAGGCTCGCTAACCCATCGGCTCGGTAGCGTCGAACCCATTTGGAGACGGTGGCGCGGGAGACCTGCAGTCGTTCAGCGACGCGGGCCTGAACCCAGCCGTCCTCAAGGACCAGTTCGACGAGTTTGAGGCGCCAGATGTAGACCGACCTGGCATGTAGCGTGACCTGCGCCAGCAGGGCCGCGAGCCCCGCGAAGACGAAGGCCAGCAGGCCCAGGGAGAGCGCGTAGAGGACCGACCCTCCGATCGGGACGCCGGAGACTGCCAATGCGGCGGCGAACTAGAACGCCGGTGGCGGCGATCGTCGCGGTGGCCACGAGGAGCGCGGCTAACGTGGGTTCGTGGCGGGCGATGCGGCCGCCGAGCAGCAGCTCGAGCCGGCCCGACTCCTCCTCGCGGCGCGTGGCCCGCGCCACGAGGCTGATTCCCAGCAGCGGCGGCAGGAAGGCGGCCTTGAATCCGAATTCGTCCTGGATCACCCCGCCGAGAGAACCGATGCCCTCCACCTTGCCGTTGATTGCGACCAGAGCGCTGCCTGAGGTGACGGCCTCGGAATAGGTGCGGATCTTGGCGGGGGTGTCGTAGAGCGCGGCGACTCCGGCTGCGGTGCCGGCCCTGGTCCCACCCAGCAGGAGCACCCACATGAGGGCACTGCGCCGCTCGACACGCCCGATGACGGCGTCGAGATGGTCAGGATCGATGGTGAACCTGGAGTCCACTCGTGCGTCGCGCTGCTCGCTGTGATGGTCGGCGACAGCGTCGGCGTCGACGAGTCCGTCGGGCTCGCCCACGGTGATGGCGTGGACGGCGCTCCGGGTGCGGCCGCGCAGGTTGGCCAGGGTGCCGCTCGTGACGGTTCGGCCCCGAAGGATGATGTCACCCGGTCGGCGAGCGCCTCTACCTCGCCCATGATGTGACTGGACAGCAGCACGGTCACGCCGTGCTCGCGCCGGTCGCGGACGCACTGCTGGAACGCCTGCTCCATGAGGGGGTCGAGGCCCGAGGTCGGCTCGTCGAGCACTAACAGGTCCGCGTCAGCGGCCAGGGCGGCGATCAGGGCGACCTTTTGCCTGTTGCCCTTGGAATAGTCGCGAACGCGTTTGTTCGGGTCGAGGTCGAAACGGTCGACGAGGTACGCCCGTCGCCGCTCGACGACTCGGCCCTGGGTGGAGCCAAGGATGTCGAGACATTGGCCTCCCGTCAGCGCCGGCCAGAGGGCGACGTCGCCGGCGGACGGAACCGATTGGGGAAAGAAAAAACCCCCGCATCAGCGGGGGTTTTTCTTGGTGGGCGATGCGGGACTTGAACCCACGACCTCTTCCGTGTGAAGGAAGCGCGCTACCAGCTGCGCCAATCGCCCAAACTACGGTGCGAACAATAACCGAAGTTGCTGTCGCGACTTTCGATACTAGCCCAGACTGACGCGTGGCCGCACATCGACGTCGCACGCGGGTGTGGCGCGCCGCGCTCGTCGTGTGGGAATCGACTTTCGGTGATAGTCCAACGGGCTCGGTGAATGATCGATCGGCCCTGCCCTGGCGTTCATTGGAAGAAATTTCTCGGCCATTTGGGCGCGTGTTTCCGGGGTGAAAGTGGCCGTCGAGCGCACCGACACCCCACGATGCGCCACGCCGTAGATGGCTCAGTTTGTTATCCGTCTGGCTATTCGGCTAGAGTCTTCCAAGTACGCAGCAATGCGAACAGTTGCGGATGTGGCGCAGTGGTAGCGCATCACCTTGCCAAGGTGAGGGTCGCGAGTTCGAATCTCGTCATCCGCTCGAATGGAATGGAATCGGCCGTCAGGCCGGTTCCAATTCGTTTGGTATGAACGCAACTGGTGGGTTGGCCGAGAGGCGAGGCAGCGGCCTGCAAAGCCGTTAACACGGGTTCGAATCCCGTACCCACCTCCATTCTTTGTGCTGGCTCTTAGAATATGCAGTTCCCAGAAACTTGGGCGATTGGCGCAGCGGTAGCGCGCTTCCCTGACACGGAAGAGGTCACTGGTTCGATCCCAGTATCGCCCACACAGTATTTCTCGATCGAACAGGAACCCCGGTCCGCCGGGGTTTTTTTGTGCCCGAAACCTGGGCGTACCGGTGCTCTTCTACCGCATCCGGTGCCCGCGTAGTTTTGCGCGCAGGAGGTGCATGCAATGCACGCCACAGTAGGAGATCGGATTGTCATTCGCGGCAAGATCGTGGAGCGGCCGGATCGTCGGGGCGAGATCCTCGAGGTACGGGGAATCGACGGCGGACCGCCGTACCTGATCTTGTTCTCGACCACCGAATGACTCGCATCCTCCACTAGCCGACGACGCCACCAGCAGACGACGCCACTGGCCGAACTAGCTGACGACGCGCACGATTCGCGGCAGGGTCAGCCCCGGCGCGAATTCTGTTGTGCCCAGGTAGCGAGCCACGAGCGCGTGCGGTCCCGCCTTCAGCGCAGTGTAGGTGAGCGTTGCGACGCCATCGGAGAGGGCGACTGACCTCCCGACTTTCTTGGTGAGGTCATAAAACTGTACGGAGCCGGTCACGGTTCCGGCCGGTGACGAGAATCTTGCCGTGGCGGCAACGGGTGTGCCCAAGTGCACGGTGCCCCGCGGTGACACCGTCAGCGTTCCCCGGACCGTGGCCGGGTTCGCGGTGACAGTCACCACGACCGGGGGCGAAGTGGACGAGTCGTAGAACACGGCGAAACTTTCGGCGGTGATGCGGTGCACCCCCGCTGACAGGCTCGAGGTGGTGAGGGTGGAGTGCCAGGCGCCGGATATCTGGTCCCCGGCGAGCGGCTGGCCGTTGTCGAAAAACGACACCTCTTCGCCGAAGCGCTGGCCATTCAAGGCTCGACCCTGACTATCCGTAACATTCGCGGTGAACGTGATCGACTGACCGACAGCGATGGTGCCGGCTGGCTTGACGGCCAGCGATGTCTTCGTGTCCGGTCCGGTCGGCACAAAATAGTCGAAGGTTTTCGACGCCGGGGCGAAGTTCTTGTCCCCGAGGTAGTCCACCCGAAATTGGCGCGTTCCCGGCAGGCTCGGCTGCGCATCTGAATAGAACATCGCGGTCGTATCGCCCGGCAACAGCGGGGGAGTGTCGGTCGGGGTGCCGGGTTCCAGGGACACGACCCGTACGGTACCCGTCGGCACGCCGGCGGCCGGGGCGACCGCGGCAATCTCACCGTAAACGGATGCCCATTGGCCGGCGAAATAGTAGTCGTAGGTGCCGGCCACAATGCTGACCGTGCCGCGTCCCGTGGATAGGGCCGGGGCATCCGTTGCCGCGGATGCTGGCGGAACGATCACAAGGGCGCTGAGAACGGCGACGGTCGGCACGATTATGTAACGGAGACGGGTTCGCCTGGCACCCGTGCGGTTGGCGTGGGACACGTGCAATGGAGCTGACATCCTTTGCTTCTCTCTGGTCGGTGGTACTCAACTCCTCGAGATGGACCACCCCGATTGTCAGAGACAAAATACTCTCGTCTCGGCTTGCTTGAAGTGTCGTCGGCCGTGATTCTGGCCACGCTGGTCGCTCAACCGACCAGCGGCCCCACGCACGCCGCTAAAGTTAACGGGTAAGCAAACAACAGGGAGTAATACACGTGGCTGACGGCTTTGCGCTTTTCACTGATCGAACCGTTGTCGCGATGCGCGTCAACGGTGAGCTGAAAGATCTGGCGGCGACGGTGTTGCCAACGGATACTGTCGAGCCGGTCAGCATTAATTCTGCCGACGGCCTCAGTATTCTGCGCCACTCCGCCGCTCACGTGCTCGCCCAGGCGGTGCAGACTGTGAACCCCACCGCGAAGCTCGGCATCGGCCCGCCCATCACGGACGGGTTCTACTACGACTTCGACGTGGACGTTCCGTTCACCCCGGAAGACGTGAAGTCGCTCGAAAAGGCCATGGACCGCATCATCCGTCAGGGCCAGCGCTTCGTGCGTCGCGTCGTGACCGACGACGAAGCCCGTGCCGAACTGGCCGCAGAGCCGTACAAGCTTGAGCTCATCGGGCTCAAGGGCGGGGTATCGACAGGATCGGGCGGCGACAACGAGTCGGGCGACGACAACGAGTCGGTCGAGGTCGGCGGTGCCGAGCTCACCATCTACGACAACGTCGACCCGAAAACTGGGGAGACGGTCTGGAAGGACCTCTGCCGCGGTCCGCACCTGCCCAACACCCGCATGATCGGCAACGGCTACTCGCTCACCCGACTGGCCGCGGCCTACTGGCGCGGCTCCGAGAAGAACCCTCAGCTGCAACGCGTCTACGGCACAGCCTGGCCCACCAAAGATGAACTGCGCGCCTACAAGACCCGTCAGGAAGAGGCGGCCAAACGCGATCATCGCAAGCTCGGCGCTGAACTCGACCTGTTCAGCTTTCCCGAGGAGATCGGTTCCGGTCTGGCCGTATTCCACCCCAAGGGCGGCATTATTCGGCAAGAGATGGAGGACTACTCCCGTAAGCGCCACTCCGAGGCCGGCTACGACTTCGTGTACTCACCGCACATCACGAAGTCGACCCTGTTCGAAACCTCTGGCCACCTCGACTGGTACCGCGAGGGTATGTTCCCCCCGATGCACCTCGACGAGGAACGCGACGAGACGGGCCATGTCACCCGCCAGGGCGTGGACTACTATCTCAAGCCGATGAACTGCCCGTTCCACAACCTCATCTACAAATCCAGCGGCCGCAGCTACCGTGACCTGCCGATGCGACTGTTCGAATTTGGTTCGGTTTACCGGTATGAGAAGTCGGGCGTGCTGAACGGGCTCACCCGCGTGCGCGGCATGACCCAGGACGATGCCCACATCTACACCACCAAGGAAGGCATGAAAGAGGAGCTCACCAGCACCCTCAATTTCGTGCTGCAGCTGCTCGCCGACTATGGCCTCGAGGACTACTATCTCGAGTTGTCCACCAGGGATCCGAAGAAGTTCGTCGGAAGTGACGAGGCCTGGAATGAAGCGACCGACACGCTCCGTGAAGTCGCCGAGGCATCCGGTCTTGAACTGGTCGCCGACCCGGGCGGGGCCGCGTTCTATGGCCCCAAGATCTCGGTGCAGGCTCGGGACGCCATCGGCCGCACCTGGCAGATGTCGACCATTCAGCTCGACTTCAACCTGCCGGAGCGGTTCGACCTCGAATACACCGCCAACGACGGCACTCGCCAGCGTCCGGTCATGATTCATCGCGCTCTGTTCGGTTCGATCGAGCGGTTCTTCGCCGTGCTCACCGAGCATTACGCCGGGGCCTTCCCGGTGTGGCTGGCCCCGGTGCAGGTCGTCGGAATTCCAGTATCCGAGCAGTACGCCCCGTTCCTCGACGACGTGATCGCCACCCTCAAGAAGGCCGGTGTTCGTGCCGAGGTCGACCACTCCGACGACCGCATGCAGAAGAAGATCCGCACCCATACCAAGGCGAAGGTTCCGTATCAGCTCATCGTGGGTGAAGACGATCAGGCCAACGGTGCGGTCAGCTTTCGCTACCGTGACGGTACGCAACAAAATGGGGTGCCGGTCGCTGAGGCCGTACGCCTCATCGTGGAATCGATCGAGGCCCGGGTCCAGATGACGACCACGCCCGTTGTCTCCGCTATCGCGGCCGAAGTGCAGGCATAGCGTGCCGGAGATTCCGGCTGATCGGTTGCGCGGCTCCGATGCCACCGACGCCGGTGCCGGCGAGACATCCGCCGAGTTCGCGAGCGTTCCGGATTCCTTCCAACGGCTGTGGACGCCGCATCGGATGGTCTACATTCAGGACGGGCAGCAGCCCCATCCCGATGACTGCCCGTTCTGCATCGCCCCCGGGCTGGACGATGAGAAGGCGCTGATCGTGGCGCGTGGCACTCACGCCTACGTGCTGCTCAACCTGTTTCCGTACAACAGCGGCCACTTGCTGGTCTGCCCGTATCGGCACGTGGCCACCTACGACCAGGCCACTCCGGAAGAGGTCGCTGAAATCGGCGAGCTCACCCAGATCGCCATGCGCGTACTCACCGAGGTGTCGAACTGTGACGGTTTCAACATCGGTATGAACCAGGGACGCATTGCCGGAGCGGGCATCGCCGAGCACTTGCACCAGCACATCGTGCCCCGGTGGGCCCTCGACTCCAACTTCTTTCCCATTATCGCCGGCACGAAGTCCATTCCGCGCCTGC
>Ga0307486_1000978_pt1 | contig 23641 bp, 23 predicted proteins | sample CBIW02metaG_FD_203663 | JGI IMG/M metagenome (GOLD analysis project Ga0307486, IMG submission 203663) | Sea-ice brine microbial communities from Beaufort Sea near Barrow, Alaska, United States - CBIW 0.2 | ecosystem: Environmental > Aquatic > Marine > Coastal | place: USA: Alaska | collected...
CCGAGTTCCTGCTGCAGGTGGTCGTCGTAGCTGAGACTGCTGCTCGCGGTGAACACCGCTTTGCGGCGGGTAACGGCGACCCAGACCAGGTGCACCGGCGCGCCGGTCTCCGGGGCATACGCGAGGTTGTCCGTGAGCCCGAATCCGAGGCGGCCGTTGTTGGCGACGAAGCACGGATGTCCCTCGGTCATCGACCTTTCCAGGCGCTGGCCGAAGGTTGCAGCGTCAACGGTCGCCTCGACCAGCTCGGCCGATGTTTGCCCCGGCTGGGCGAGTTTATAGGCACCGCCAGCCAGCGTGCTGCTGATTTCCTCGAGGTACACGGGCAGCACTGTGTCTCCAATGCCGAGGGTGCCACGGAACTCGAGAATGAATTCGAGGGCGTCGAGCGGTTCGTCGACGTCCTGTCGCTGACGCCGGATGCTCATCGGCGGGATGCTCCAGTGGCCCAGCGCCCGCTGGGTTGCCCCAAACCGGTACTCGGTGAGGCCGTCGTCGCTGGTCAGAGAAAATTCGTCACCGACGGGGATCGGAGTGAGAAGCCGCTCGTGTGAAAACTCGGCGATGGCCTTGGCCACGAGATGTCGGGTAGCTGCTGCCCACCGGACGGGCGTCAGGTGCGCGGGCGTCATTGGCGCGGGTGTCCGGGGCACGGGCGTCCAGTCGGCTCTGGCGGCCGCGAATCCGGCCCGAGTGCAGAAGCTGAGCCAGGCATCCTTATCAGGGAGATGAATGACGGCGGACTTCACAAAGCCGGTGGCTGTGTTCAGAATCTGGATCTTCTCGTTGCGCACATCGGGTTCGACGACGATGCGTTCGGCCAACGGGTCGGCGAAGAGGTAGTCGAGCACTGCGGTCATCACCGAACGGGTGAAGCCGGGCACTGGCGTCGTTGTCGGAGCGACCAGCAGGTGCATTCCGACGTCACCAGCCGATGGCTCGTAGTGGTCGCCGATGGGGTCGAAGTGCGGGTCGTAGCGCTCCATCAGGAATGCCGGGGTGTCGCCGTGATACCCGAGGTGGGCGGTGTGGCCGGCGCCGAGGGAACTGTAGGCGTGGGCAACGTCGTCAGCGCTGCTGGCCTGCATCCCCCAGTAGCGGGCACGATCCTCAGTCATCCAGCCATGCAGTAGATTGGCGTCGGCCTGCGGGTTGACGGGTCGGAAGGTGAAGGTCATCGAAGGGCTCCTGAGTGCTGGGGCACTGGGGCCCCGAAGTGTTGGAAGGCGATTCGGGACTCGACGGGGTAGTACTCCCAGCCGAGCATGTCGCGGATGATGCAGGAGTTGCGGAATGCGCCCATGCCGAGGTCGGGGGCGACCAGGCCGTGGGTGTGCAATTCAGCGTTCTGCACGTAGATGGCACCGGGCATAGCGGGTGCAGCCGACTGGGAACCGCTAGCCGTGCGCACATCGATGCGGTAATCGGTGTCGGCCTGAAACCGGCCACGGTCGTCGCGGCTGAGCTGCAGCCCGTCGAGAAATGCCGGCTCGATGGCACTGTAGCCGGTCGCGAGCACGAGGCCGTCGCACTGCACTGCGAAGTCGTACTCCTGCTCCCGCTGGGTAAATTGGAGCGTGTACTCCGTGCCGTTCCAGTCGGCGCTGGTCAGTGCCGAGTTGCTGAGGAGCGTGGTGGCCACCGGCCCGTCCAGGCTCTGCCGGTACAGCAGGTCGTAAATCTCGTTGATGAGTTCTTCGTTGATGCCCTTGAACAGGTTCTTCTGATCGTGGATCAGATTATCCCGGGTCGTTGCGGGCAGAGCCTGGAAGTAGGCGGTGTACTCCGGCGACGTCATCTCGAGGGTGAGCTTGGCGTATTCGAGGGGGAAGAACCGCCCGGAGCGCGTCACCCAGGTGAGATGGTAATTGTGCGCGCCGGCATCCTGCAGGAGGTCGTAATAGATCTCAGCAGCGCTCTGGCCGCCGCCGACGATCGTGATGCTGCGCTTGCGCTGCAGGTCATCCTTGCGCTCGAGGTAGTGCGCGTTGTGAAACACCGGGCCGGGCAGTCCGGTGCAGCTCGGCGGCACGGACGGCACCGTGCCGGTTCCCAATACGAGGCGGCGGGTGTGGATCACTTCTCCCCCGGCCAGTCGCACCCGGTAGTGCCCGGTCAGGTCGTCGAGGGTGACCTGGTCAACGAAACTGTCAAACCGCACATTCGGCAGCTGGGCGACCACCCACTGGCAGTACTGGTTGTACTCGGCGCGCAGGGGGTTGAAATTCTCCCGAATGTAGAACGGGTAAATGCGCCCCGCCTCTTTGAGGTAGTTCAGAAAGGAATAGGGCGACGTGGGGTCGGCAAGAGTGACGAGGTCGGCGAGGAAAGGAACCTGTAAAGTGCTCGTCTCGAGCATCATTCCGGGGTGCCAGTCAAAACGTGCGGACGACTCAAGGAACAATCCGTTCAGCTCGCTGATCGGGGCGGAGAGGGCGGCCAGCCCCAGGTTGAACGGGCCCAGACCGATGCCGATGAAATCGTAGACCGTGTCCGAGTCGTCGGTCGTTCTGGCAGGCCGGGAGCGTTCAGACATCCGCGGTGTCCAGTTCAGCCGTCAAAAAGCCTTTTCCGTAGCCGCGGATGAGCCCGATCACGTGTTCAAGGTCAGCGAGCGTGGTCTCGGCGTTGAGCAAGGTGAGCTTCAGGTAGTGCTGTCCGGCCACGGTCGTACCAGCGATAACGGCCTGCCCCGAGGCGAACACAGCGCTGCGGATGTGTCGGTTCATCCGGTCGGTGAGATCCTCGCGGCCGTCCGCGGCCACCGTCGCCGGCCGGTAGCGGAAAACGAGGGTACTGAGCGTTGGCGCAACGACCACCTCGAAGTCGGGGTCGAGGTTGAGCACGTGATAGATGCGCTGCGCCAGGTCGATCACCTCGTCGAGCAGGGCCCCGATTCCGTCTGATCCCATGGTGCGTAGCGTGAGCCAGAGTTTGAGGGCGTCGAAGCGTCGTGTGGTCTGGATACTTTTGTCGACCTGATTGGGTACCATCGCCGACGCGCTGAGCGGGTTGAGGTAGTCGGCGTGATGAGTGACATGATCGAGCATGGCGCTGTCGCGAACGATCAGTGCGCTGGAGCTCACCGGCTGGAAGAAGGTCTTGTGATAGTCGACAGTGACCGAGTCGGCGTTTTCGATGCCGTCCAGCAGCGAACCGTTCCGGGTGGATGTGAGCAGTCCGCCGCCGTAGGCAGCGTCGACGTGCATCCAGGCTCCGCTGGCACGGCAGATCTGGCTGATGCCCGCTAGCGGGTCGATGCTGCCGAAGTCGGTCGTGCCGGCGGTCGCAACAACGGCCATCGGAACCAAACCTGCCTCGAGGCATTCGGCGACAGCGGCAGCGAGCGCATCTGCGTCCATGCGCTTCGCGGCATCCGTCGGCACAGAGATGACGGCGTCAAAGCCGAGGCCGAGGGTGGAGGCTGAGGTGCGAATACTGAAGTGGCTCACGTCCGAGGTGAAAATGCGCAGGCGAGACAGCACGTCGGGCAGGCGAAGCTCGCTGGGCAGTGCCTCCGCCTGCAACTGGGCGAAAGCCCGATTGCGGGCCACGAGGAGCGCTTGCAAGTTGGACTGGCTACCGCCGCTGGTGAACACCCCGTCGGCCGACGGCCCAAGACCGATGCGGCCGGCGGTCCAGTCGATCAGGTGCCGTTCCATCAGCGTCGCGCCGATGCTCTGGTCCCACGTGTCCATGGAGGAATTCACGGCGGACAGCACGGCCTCCCCGACCAGGGCGGGGATGACGACGGGGCAGTTCAGGTGGGCCGCGTACTTGACGTCGTGAAAGTAGACGGCGTCGCGCAGGTACAGGCGCTCAACCTCGGCGAGGGCGGCGGCGGCATCGAACAACGGCTCGTCGAGGTCGACCGCGGCAACCTGGACGCGCAGCTCGGCTGGTGTGATCCCGGTGAACGGCTGGTCGACGCGGGCGACCTGCTGCACGACGGCGGTGACCCCGTCCGAAACTGCCGATTCGTAACGGGCCAGGTTGCGATCGTTGAACAAATGGTTCCTGGCCGTGAGGGCGGCCGCTGCACGGGCGGCAGCCACTATCGGCTCATCGAGCAGCTTGGGCACAGTAATCTCCTTTTGGTGAACGCAGCGACAACCACTGCAGGGATAAGTTAGGACAGGCTTACCTTACTTTCCCCGTTCGGGGGACGTCAAATCGCAATGGTCCTCCCGGTCCCGCGCGCACTCAGACGTGCGTCCGGACCCGCGGGTGACGGGCCGGCGGCGGTAGACATCGGTCGTCACCAGACCGCGCAGGTCGGACCGCGCCTGAAGCACAACCGCGCAGCCTATGCGCGTGGCCCGGCCGCGCGTCGGATGACGGGTTAGCTGGTAGGTCAGCAGGCGTGTCAGCCGGCGGCGAGCTCCCCGGGGTGCCCCATGCGCCAGGCGGGACCCGGATCGGCCAGCGTGTGCTGAAGTTCGAGAGGCACGGTCACGGTCGTCGTTGTACCGGCACCGATTGTGAAGGACAGTTCGCCGACCGCATCGCCGGCCCGTCCGAGTTGCACGTCGTCGGCCGTCACGATGCTCGAAATCGGTGAGTCGGACCAGACCAGAACGGATGCCGCCCGATCGGCGACGATGTCACTCACGTCACCCCACTCGGTCGTGTAGCTGCCGAACACGGCACCCTCTTCTGCCAGAACGACGTCGTGAAAGCCGGGCTGCACACTCTCGATGAGTGCGGAGATTGCAGAGTTGAGTTCGGAGTGAGTATCGCCGCCGAGCACCACGCCGACGAGGGTGACCGTGTTCGTTCCGACCGTGAAATCACTGGAGAACAACAGGCAGGCACCGGCGACATCCGTGGTGCCCGTCTTGATGCCGTCGACGCCGTCGTGACCGAGGAGCTTGTTGGTGTTGGTGACGGTGCCGATGACGGGAAGGATCGCTGACGGCAGCGCCACAATCTCGGCGAGAGCCGGGTGCCCCACGACAAGTTTGCCAATCTCCACGAGATCGGCCGGGGTGCTCACGCTCGACGATGACAAGCCGCTCGTGTCGGCGATGCTGGTCTGGGTCAGGGCGTTGTCGGCCAGCCATGCCTGTGCCGCGGCCAGATAATTGTCCTTGGATCCGTATGCCCACACCGCGAGGGACTCGGCGTAGTTGTTGGCCGACGGCAGCAGCATCGCCTCAAAAGCTTCTCGCTGGGTGAGCACCATTCCGGACACAACGGGAGCCGCCGAACCATTCTCAGCGATCACACCGTAGTAGATATCCACGTCGGCGTCGGTGAAGGTGATGTCGGGGCCGGTCTCGCCGGCACCGAGGGGCTTCGCATCGAGGATAACGAGGGCCGTGATCATTTTGGTGATGCTCGCGATCGGCACGGTAGCCTGCTGGCCGTTCGAGGCCAGTACACCGGGAAATCCGACCGCACCGATGGCACTCTCGCCGAAGCCCGGCCAGATGGGCGTGGCAACCGGCTGGGTCAGCGCGGCCGGCTCGACGAGGTTTGCGGCGCTCGCCGGCAGCGGGGCCAGGTTGGTCGCCCCGACATAGCCCAATCCGCCCAGCACGACGAGAAGAATGCTGAAGACAGCAAGTCGCCGTCGTCGGAGGAGGACACGCCGGGAGGGAGACATTGGTTCAGCCTAGCCACTGGCCCGGGCGAAACCCGCCTGAAGTGGCCGGGTGTTCACGAACGGGTGCGCAGGGCATACAACGCGACCGCGCTCGCGGAGGCGACGTTGAGCGAATCGACGCCGTGCAACATCGGAATCGTCACCACGGTGTCAGCAGCGCTTAGCGCGTGCTGGCTGAGCCCGTCGCCCTCGGCGCCGAGAATGAGGGCGAGCCGTTCGGGCGGCGACTCGGCGAATACGTCCAGGGAAACCGCATGGTCGGTCAGTGCCAGTGCCGCCAGTTGAAATCCGGCGGCGTGCAACAGCGGGGTGGCCACACTCCATTCCGGCAGCCGAGTCCAGGGCACCTGCAGTACGGTGCCCATGCTCACACGCACACTTCGCCGGTAGAGCGGGTCGGCACAGCGTGGGGTGATCAGTACGGCGTCGGCGCCGAGTCCGGCGACGGAGCGGAAGATGGCACCGACATTGGTGTGATCAACGATGTCTTCGAGGATCACGATGCGACGGGCATTCTCCAGCAACGCCGCGACCGATTCCAGTTCCGGCCGGTGCATGGCGGCGAGGGCGCCGCGATGCATGTTGTAGCCGGTGAGCTGCTCCAGCACGGCAGCCTCCCCGACGTAGACCGGAACGTCGGGCCAATCAGCCAGCAGACGCTCGGCGTCGGCCGTCCACTGCTCCTGAATGAGCAGCGATCGCGGGCGATGCCCGGCGTTCAGCGCCCGGGCGATCACCTTGGGCGACTCGGCGATGTACAAACCGCCGGCCGGTTCCAGGACTCGCCGGAGGGCGACATCGGTCAAACGGGAATAGTCGGCCAGACCCGGGCTGGACAGGTCGGTAATGCGAGTGATCTGCACGAAAAGTGCCCTTCGAGATGAATGGTTGAGCCCAAGCCTGACAGGTGGGTAGTCAAACAGGAAAACAGACGAGTTTAGAATCGAGGGACGAGCATCTTTTTTTTCTCACTCGTACCGAAAGGAGCGCCGATGACCGCCGACTCACATCCGCCCGGCGACACCGTGCCTGTCGACGCTGCGCCTGTCGACGCGCTCGAGCCCGTCGACGCTCCCGACGCCGCCGCCGCACTGGCGTCGGCGCTCGCCCTCGATTCCGAGCGGGCAGTGGATGCCGTCGCCACGTTGCTGGACGGCAAACGTGCCGCCGTGCTCACCGGTGCCGGTCTCAGTACCGACTCCGGCATTCCTGACTATCGCGGCGAAGGCGCACCGACGCGCACCCCGATGACCTTTCAGACCTTTGTCGCCGACGAACGTTCACGCAAACGATATTGGGCGGGCAGCCATCTGGGATGGCGAGTCTTTCAGCAGGCCGAACCCAACCTCGGACACCGGTCCCTTGTACAATTGGAAAGCGTCGGTGCAATTGCCGGAGTCATCACCCAGAACGTTGACGGTCTGCACACTCGGGCCGGCTCACGCCATGTCGTCGAATTGCACGGTTCACTTGACCGGGTCGTCTGCCTCGCCTGTGGTCAGGCCTTCGGACGTGACAGCATTGCGGCCCGGCTCGAAACCGCCAATCCGGTATTGCGCGATCCGGAGAGTGTTCGAATCGCCCCCGACGGCGATGCCGACGTCGGCAATATTGATGACTTCGTCGTGCCGGTCTGCACGGTCTGCGGCGGCATGCTCAAACCGAACGTCGTGTTCTTCGGTGAGTTGGTCCCCACGGAGACTTTTCTGGAAGCATCCGCTTTGATTCAGGGCGCCGATGCCCTCATCGTGGCGGGGTCGTCCCTGGCCGTGAACTCCGGCATCCGTCTGGTCGAACAGGCTCGCCGCCGCAAACTGCCGATTGTTGTCATCAACCGCGGGGTGACAAAGGGTGATGGGCGAGCCTTGCACAAACTCGAAGCCGGCACGTCCGAGACACTCGCCGCATTGGCCTTACGGCTGCTGGGGTGACCGCGCGTGACGGTCCAGGAATCTCCAACACCGCCGGTGAACCACTTTTGACAACGTTCTCCATCGTGCGTCATGGCCAGACCGACTGGAACCTCCACCACCGGATTCAGGGCAGCACCGATATACCCCTCAATGCGACGGGGCGAGCCGAGGCGGTTGCAGCCGCGCAGCGTCTGCAGATCCGGTCGTGGGATGCCATCGTCACCAGTCCGCTGCTTCGGGCAGCGGAGTCGGCCCGCATCATCGCGACGGAGCTCGGTCTGAACGAGCCGCAGATTGTTCCCGATCTCACCGAACGCCACCACGGTGCCATCGAAGGACTAACTTTCACCGAGCGCCAGGAAATCTTCCCCGACGGTGTCGTTGTTCCCGGGTTGGAAACCCGGCGCGATGTGGTCGATCGGGTGCTGGCCGCCCTGGCCACCCTGGCCGCAGGGCGCGCCGGTCAGCGCGTGCTCGTGCTCAGTCACGGCGGAATCATCGGAACTCTGCTGCGCCATGTCACCGAGGGCGAGCGGCCCCGCCACGGCGAGTTCATCGCCAATGGTTCGGTGCACGATTTTCTGTGGGAAAACGATCAATTGCTTCTGACTCACTTCGATGCGACGACGCGCATGCCCGACCCTCAAGGCGGCCCCGCCCAGTCTCCCGTGCTCTGAGCCCGTTGGTCTGATCTCACTCGGTAGGGGGTGGCCCCTGCACTACCTCCAGCAGCCTGCGCGCCGACGCCGCCCAGGTGAATCGGGCGGCTTGATCGATGGACAGAGCGGACCGGGCTGCCCACTCCCCCGGGAGCGCCAGGCCCCGAACAGCTGCAGCGAGGGCATCAGCATCCCGCGGCTCGAAATACACAGCGGCGTCTCCGCCGATTTCACGAAAGATCGGAATATCACTGACCACGACGGGGATACCGAGGTTCATGGCTTCGACCAGGGGAATTCCGAAACCCTCATCAAGCGAAGCGGTCACGAGCGCGGTAGCCGAGCGCAGCAGGCGATGGTATTCCTCGTCGGTGACCCCGTCGTGAAAGACGAGCCGAGCTTGCGGCGCCAAACTGGACAGCCGCGCCTGTTCGGGCGCCGGTACCCGGCTGAGCAGGTGCAGTTCGTACTCCGGCAGGTCGGCCAGGGCGAGAACAAGTGTGTCGAGGTTCTTGTATGGCATGAACGAGCCCATGTAGATCAGCCGGGTGGTCTCGGGAATGCTCCGGTGACTGGGCGTGACCGATTGAGCGTCGGCGGCGTTCGGTACCACGGTGACCGGGCGCCGTGTGAGGTGGTGCTTCGCGATGAGCGCACGCGTGGTCTCTGACACCGTCACTATACCGTCTGCTCCGTTGAGCAGCATCCGCTGCGGCCACCAGGACAGGTGGTAGGCACGCCAGAGCAGCCGAATGAACGGGGAAAGATCACGGGGCGGTGTGCGGTTGCGATAGTAAATGAGGTCGTGCACGGTCAAAAACAACCGGTACCTGCGGCCCCACGAACCCATCGTTTGCATCGGGCTGAACACGACATCGGGTTTCAGCCGATTGACCGACAGGGCGACCAGCGGTTCGAGCAGGCTGGTTGGGGCGCGCACCAGCTGCCAGGGCAGGGACGGCAACATCGCCAGCTGACGATGGTCGCTGATCAGCATGATGAGCGGATGCAGTCGGCCCAGTTCGGTGACCAGCCCCGCCGTGTAGCGGCTGATTCCGTCGTGCTGATCGAGGCGCACATAGCGGCAATCAAAGACGATTCTCATAGCACTCGCTCCTCGGCGAGAAATTCCCGAATGAACATGGCGGCCGGTTGCGGCTTTTCGTAGTGGATGAGGTGGCCGACGTTCTTGATGACCCGCAATGTCGCGTTCGGAAACAGCGTCTGTAACCGATGTTGAGCGGACAGTGGTGTGATGTCGTCCTTATCGGCGGCGATCAGCAGCGTGGGCTGCCGGATGCGCACAGCGAACTCACTCACGTCGTGGCTGACCGAGGCGGTGAACGCGGCCATGACAACCTGTCGGTTGGCGAAGACACTGAAATAGCGATCGTGCTGATTGTGGATCCAGCGCCGCACGGCGCTGTCGTGTGTCTTGGCCATGCTCACGCTCATAATTCGTACGATGGCACGGTTCTGCAACAGTGCGTACCCGAGGCGTTCCGGCAAGGTCGCCGCGGCCCAGTAGTAGAACACGGCCAATCGGGTCAGCACACCGCGTGGCCCCGAGAGTGCCGGAGCGGCGATGGGATTGACGAGAATGACATCGTCGACGGCGAGCCCGTCGGCCACGGCCGCAGCGACCACTATCGAACCGAAGGAATGCCCCAGCACGGCCAGACGCCCGGTCGGGGCGAGCACTCGAAGAAACTCCTGAAGCCAACGGGTGTATCCGGCCAGGGAGTGCACGCCGTCGGCCAGCGGAGCTGACTCTCCGAATCCGGGCAGGTCGGGTGCCACGATGCGAACATCGGGTGGGTCCCCCTCGCCCGCCAGCAATTCGGCCACGACCAGCTGCAATCCGTGGTGATCGCCGCGAAAGCCGTGCACGAGCACGAGGGTCGTCGCTGCCGTCGGGTTGCCGTACACCCAATACCGGGTGGGAGCGCGCCGTCGGTCAGCGCCGGGAACGGAGGCGGTGAGCTCGCGCACCGGCAGTCGTTCCAACAGCTTGTCGTAGGGAGAAGAAACGATCATCGGCCCTAGTTTAGGCGCGACACGTGCGCAAGGCTGGACGTACACAGGGAGGGTGGTTCTAGACTCTAGCCACCACACGCATCGATCGAGCCCTTCGCGGGGACGGAAGGAAAGCCGTGAGCTTTACCGCACCCATCCAGTTGCCCGGTTTGGCCCTCGATCCGCTGTGGTATCGCCGCGCCGTCTTCTACGAGGTGATGGTTCGATCCTTTGTCGACAGCAATGCCGACGGCAACGGCGACCTCTCGGGTCTGGTTTCCAAGCTCGACTACCTGCAGTGGCTCGGCATCGACGCTCTCTGGCTTCCGCCGTTCTTCAACTCACCGTTGAAAGACGGGGGGTATGACGTCAGCGATTACCGCACGATCCTGCCGGAATTCGGAACCTTGGAAGAGTTCAAGGACCTAGTGACCAAAGCGCACGAACGCAATATGCGCATCGTGATCGACTTTCCGCTCAATCACACCTCGGATCAGCACGAGTGGTTCCAGCAATCCCGCGAGGACCCTGACGGACCCTACGGAGACTTCTACGTCTGGAGTGATACCGACGAGCGTTACCCCAATATTCGCATCATCTTCACCGACACCGAAGAGTCGAACTGGGCCTTCGACCCGGTGCGTCGACAGTTCTTCTTCCACCGATTCTTCTCGCACCAGCCCGACCTCAACTTCGAGAATCCGGCCGTTCAGGAGGGGATCTTCGATGTCGTGCGCTTCTGGCTCGACCTCGGTGTCGATGGTTTTCGGCTGGACGCGATCCCCTACCTGTTCGAGTCAGAGGAGGGCAACGGCGAGGGCGAGCCGCCGACACATGAATTCGTCAAGCGGCTACGGGCCATGGTCGACCGGGACTACCCCGGACGGGTGATGATCGCCGAAGCAAACCAGTGGCCACGCGAAGTCGCGGCATTCTTCGGAACCGAGGACGAGCCGGAATGCCACATGGCATTTGATTTTCCGGTGATGCCGCGCATCTTCTATTCCCTGCGCTCCCAGCAGGCCAACGAACTCGTACGGGTACTCACTGAAACGACCGACATCCCCGCAGGCGCCGGTTGGGGCGTGTTTTTGCGCAACCACGACGAGCTCACCCTGGAAATGGTCAGCGAGGAATATCGCCAGGCCATGTACGGCTGGTACGCCTACGACCCACGGATGCGCGCCAACATCGGAATCCGGAGAAGGCTGGCACCGTTGCTGGACAATTCCCGGGCCGAGCTGGAACTCGCCCACGCCCTGCTCTTCGCCCTTCCCGGCAGCCCGTTTCTCTACTACGGCGATGAGATCGGCATGGGCGACAATATCTGGCTGCCCGATCGGGACAGTTCCCGCACGCCGATGCAGTGGACCCCTGACCGCAACGCGGGCTTCTCCGACGCCGACCCCGGAAAATTGTTTCTGCCCATCGTGCAGTCGCTCGTCTACAATTTCACGCAGACCAACGTGGAATCACAACTGGCCCAATCCGGTTCGCTCCTGCACTGGATTCGCAACGTGATCCACGTTCGCAAGGCACATCCGACCTTTGGACTCGGCACAATTCGTGTGCTCAAAACGAACCACGAATCGGTGCTCGTGTTCACCCGCAGCTATGCCGGCTCCGGGTCGATGTTCGGCGACCAGCCGGAAACCGTGATGTGCGTGTTCAGCTTTTCGCACAACCCGATCGCATTCACCATCGAGGATGTCGACATGGCCGGAACCCGCTTGTATGACCTGTTCGGCGGGGCCGTCTTTCCCAGTTTCAACGAGGAAGGATCGCTCACCCTCACACTCGGCGCACAGAGCTTCTACTGGTTGCACTGCGGGTAGCCGCCGGAAACGGGAAGACTTGACAGAACAACCGCGAATTTCTTTGTCACGACCGCCCTCACCGCGTATTCTGGGGCTAGCGCAGCAATCGCCCCAGGTCTGGAGGCCGGTCGATCGTGGCTGAATGGTCCAACAGAAACGTCGAAGTCGAAGACACGGTCTTGTGCGCCCGATTTCTCGACGCGCTACCCGTCAGCGGCGCAGCGGTGTCAGTTTTCGGCGGGGCGGTATCCGAAACAGCGGTCTGTGCCACAGACGGCCTCGCGGCTCGACTCGACGAACTGCAGTTTGATCTCGGCGAGGGCCCGCGTTGGGAAGCCACCCGCACTCGTCTTCCCGTGCTGGATCCTCAGGTACGTGAGGTGGAGCATCCCCTTTGGCCGGTTTTTCACACCGCGTTGATGGACACCACGGTTGCCGCCCTGTACGTTTTCCCCCTGACCCTCGGCGCCCTCGATGTCGGAATTGTCGAGCTGTACAGCACGACCCCGGCTGCTCTCGATCGCACAGACCGGGCGAAAGCCCTCGTACTGGCCAACGAAACCGCCTGGAACCTGCTCGACCGGCTGCTCCGAGTGCAGGAACCGGTCGCCAGCGCGACGGCAACCACGACGACATCGCCGCTGTCGCGGCGGGAGATCCATCAGGCAACCGGCATGGTTCTCGTGCAGATGAATGTCACGCCGAGGGATGCCCTGCTGCTGCTTCGCGCACACGCGTTCTCGCATGGAGAAACGGTGCGCACCACAGCGCGTGATGTAGTCGCACGACGCCTGCAATTCTCCCCCGAAACTGACTGAATCTCAGGAAATGTCATAGAGTCTTTCTATGGCTACTCCGATCCCGGCCGCCCAGTCTCCGGCCACTCAGACTCCAGTCACTCACACTCGCGCCTCGCTGGTGAGCGCCGCCTTCGTGAAGTTGACGGACACCCTGGTGGGCGAGTATGACGTACTCGACGTGCTGCACACCCTGGTGGAGCAATGTGTGGAGTTGCTTGATGCCACCGCGGCCGGCCTGCTCCTGGCCGACCCGAGCGGGGCACTCCAGGTCGTCGCTTCGACGAGCGAAGAGAGCTACCTCGTCGAGGTTTTGCAACAGCAAGCCGGTGCGGGTCCGTGCGTGGACTGCTATCTCACCGGCACGGTCGTCACCCTGAGCGACATCGCCGGGTTCGGCGACACCTACCCCGATTTTGCCGCTGCCGCGCTGTCTCAGGGTTTTCATTCGGTGCACGCGATTCCGATGCGGGTCCGAAATCGGGCAATCGGAGCACTCAATCTGTTTCGTACCGAGACCGGCGACGTCACCCCCGAAGATGCTGCGATCGGGCAGGCCCTGGCCGACGTCGCGACCATCAGCATCCTGCAGGAAAGCACCGTGCGCGAAGACGCCATCGTCAACGAACAGCTGCAGCGGGCGCTGAATAGTCGCATTCTGATTGAACAGGCGAAGGGGGTCGTCGCCCAACTCAGCACAGTCGACATGGACGAAGCATTCAAACGACTGCGTGCGGATGCCCGGGCGAATCACCAGACCATGCGGGAGAGCGCTGAGAACGTCGTCAACCGTCGTATCACGCTCTGAATTTTGCGCCCCGCACCGGCCGGGCGGATGCTGCGGATGACTGTCGGTGGTCGGCCCTAGGGTGGAAGTATGAGCACCTGGAGCGATCACCTCGCCGTATTCGACCTTGAAACCACGGGCATCGACGTGGAAACGTGCCGCATCGTGTCCGCCACCGTTGCGGTCCTCGACGCGAGCGGCGCGGCCGTGGAGCGCATCGATTGGCTGGTCGACCCTGGCATCGACATTCCGGCCGGGGCGACGAACGTGCACGGCATCACGACGCAGCACGCCGTGGAGCACGGTCGGGCTGCCGCTGAGGCCATCGCCGAGATCGTCACGGCGCTACGTCGGCATCTCAGCGACGGTCTGCCCATCGTGGCCTATAACGCCCCCTACGACCTCACCCTGCTCGAACGTGAAGCTGCACGCTACGGTGTCATCCCGCTGGTCTCCCCCAGCCCCATTGTCGATCCCCTTGTCATTGACAAGGCCGTCGACAAGTATCGCAAGGGCAAGCGCACGCTCGAGGTCACGAGTGCCTTCTATGGCGTCACACTCGATGACGCCCATGATGCCGGAGCAGACGCGATCGCTGCCGGGCGCGTCGCACAGGCGATTCACCGCGCGCACGAAGGTGCCCTGCCCACCAGTCTCGATGAGATGCACGCGCTGCAGGTCACGTGGTACCGCCAGCAGGCCGAAAGCTTTCAGGAATACATGCGGCGCGGCCGAGATCCCGAATTCCTGGCCGACACGGCCTGGCCCCAGCGGTAATGAGCAGGTCAGTGCTGACGACCAGTTCTCGGCGCGGTCAGGTCTCAGCCGCCACGACAGAACACGATACGACCAAAAAGGCGACCAGCCGAAGCTGGTCGCCTTTTTACTACGAAACTGGTGCTATTTGCCGAAGCCCTTGTAACGGGAGTTGAACTTCTCGACGCGTCCGGCGGCGTCCATGATGCGTTGCTTTCCCGTGTAGAACGGGTGCGACTCGGAGGAGATTTCCACGTCAATGACGGGGTACGTGGTTCCGTCTTCCCACTCGATGGTCTTCTTGCTGGAGACTGTCGAACGAGTCAGGAAGGTCGCGCCGGAGGCGAGGTCGCGAAACACGACGGCTGCGTACTCGGGGTGGATGTCAGACTTCATGAAAATTTCCTTTTGCACTTCTGGTGAACAGACTTGTAACTGGTCACAGTGCTGTTCGATTGTTGGGCCCCGCCGCCTGGGACGACGACAAGCTGTGCGGCCAAACGGCCAGCGACTAACTTTAGCAGAAAGCTACGCTGTTCGAATGCTCCTATTTCGTGCGGAGCTTAGAGTGCGCGTGCCCAATAGCGGCCGTCGGTTTCGGTGAGTTCGACGCTCAGACCGAAAGTTTCGCTGAGCGCCTCGGCGGTAAGCGCCTCACCGATCGGGCCGGCGGAAACAACCTTGCCGCCGGACAGGAGCAACACGTGGGTGAATCCGAGCGGAATCTCCTCAACGTGGTGGGTGACCATGATGATGGCCGGCGAGTTGCCTTCTTTCGCGAAACCACTCAGCAGCTGCAGCAGGGACTCTCTGGCGCCGAGGTCGAGGCTCGCCGCCGGTTCGTCGAGCAGCAGAATTTCCGGGTCGGTCATGACTGAACGGGCGATTTGAACGCGCTTCTGTTCGCCGTCGCTCAGGGTCCCGAATTTGCGGTCGGCGAGGTGGTCAAGATTCCACTCCTGCAAAACGCGCTGGGCGCGGCGCTCGTCAATGGTTTCGTATTCTTCGTTCCATCGACCGGTGACCGAATACGCTGCCGTCATGACGACGTCAAGCACTTTTTCCTGACTGGGCACCTTGCGCGCCAAGGCGGTCGAGGCGAATCCGATGCGGGGCCGAAGCTCGAAGACATCAGTTCCGCCCAACGTCTCATCGAGCACGTCGGCCTGACCGGACGACGGGTGCATGAACGCGGCGGCAATCTGCAGCAGGGTGGTTTTTCCGGCACCGTTCGGACCGAGGATGACCCACCGTTGATCGTCATCGACGGTCCAATTCACTGAGTCGAGGATGGTGGTACCACCCCGAACGACGGAGACGTCGGTGAAATGCAGAACGTTGACCATACAGCCATGTTATCGGGCGGCGACGGTGACGAAATACGCCGGGCCGGTCGCTGCGTCCGGCCCGGCGCACTCAGAGGTTATTCAGAGCAAGGACGCATAGATTTCTTGAGTGCGGGTGGCGATCTGGCTCCATCCGAACTCTCGCTCAGCGCGCAGGCGGCCGGCACGCCCCATTTCGGCTGCGCGGGTCGGGTCGCTGACGACGTCGGTCAGGATGCGGGCCAGGTCGGCGACGAACTCTTCAGGATGCAACGGGGTGCCAGTGCCGTCGGTGAGTTGTTCGATCGGCACCAGACGCCCGGTCTCGCCGTCGGCGACGACCTCTGGTATGCCCCCGGTGGCGGTGCCGACAACGGCCAGACCGCACGCCATGGCCTCCAGATTGACGATTCCGAGGGGTTCGTAAATGGACGGGCAGACGAAGACAGTGCCGTGAGTGAGCACCGCTGCGAGCTCGGGCTGAGGCAGAAGCCGGTTGATCCAGACGACTCCGGATCGTTCCCGTTGCAGCGCCTCGACTCCGATGGTCACTTCAGCCAGGATTCCCGGGGTATCGGGGGCTCCAGCGCACAGCACCAGCTGCACCTCGGGAGGCAGTAGAGCTGCGGCGCGCAGGAGGTAGGGCAGTCCCTTCTGGCGCGTGATCCGGCCGACGAAAACCACGGACGGCCGGTCAGGGTCGATTCCCAGACCGCGCACGAAGTCGGCGTCGAGGCGAGGCTTCCAACGATCGAGGTCTATGCCGTTGTACACGGTGTGCACGCGGCTCTCGTCGAGTGCGGGGTAACTGCGCAGGATGTCGCGACGCATACCGTCGCTGACGGCGATCACAGCATCCGCTGCTTCAAACGCTGTCTGCTCGATCCAGCTCGACACGCGATAGCCGCCGCCGAGCTGCTCGGCCTTCCACGGCCGCAGGGGTTCGAGACTGTGCGCGGTGACGACGTGCGGGATGCCGTGCAACAACTGGGCGAGGTGACCGGCCGCGTTGGCATACCAGGTGTGCGAGTGCACCAAATCGGCTCCGGCGGAGTCCTGGGCCATCTGAAGGTCAACCCCGAGGGTGCCCAGGCTCGCGTTGGCGTCGACGAGTTGCGCGGGCACCTCATAGGCAAAGGTTTCGGTATCCGAGCGGGGAGCGCCGAAGCACCGCACCGATACGTCGATGTGCTCGCGGAGCGCTCGCACGAGTTCCGTCACATGCACGCCTGCGCCCCCGTAGATCTCGGGCGGGTATTCCTTGGTCATCAAATCCACTCGCATGGAGCAAAGGTAGCGCAGCCCGACTCAACGCACACCCCGTGGTGCTAGTCGGCTTGCCCGGTTGGCCGTACTCTAGACACATGAAGGCCAAGAAGATCTTTGGAATCGTCCTCGCTGGTGGTGAGGGAAAACGGCTGATGCCGCTGACCGAGGACCGGGCCAAGCCTGCCGTCCCATTCGGTGGGCATTATCGCCTGGTGGATTTCGCACTGTCCAACCTCATCAACTCTGGCGTCAACCAGATCGTGGTGCTGACACAGTACAAGTCCCACAGCCTCGACCGTCACGTCTCCCAGACCTGGCATGTCTCCGGTGGCTTATCAAACTCCTACATCGCCTCGGTGCCCGCCCAGCAGCGCCTCGGCAAACGGTGGTTCAGTGGTTCGGCTGACGCGATCCTGCAGAGCCTGAACCTTATTCACGACGAAAAACCCGACATCGTCGTCGTCGTCGGTGCTGATCACGTTTACCGTATGGACTTCAGCCAGATGATCAACGCCCACATCGCATCGGGCCTGACGGCCACGGTCGCGGCAATTCGCCAGCCCATCGGGCTCGCCGACCAATTCGGTGTCATCGAAGTAGATGCCGCCACGCCGGACCGAATTTCCGACTTTCGGGAGAAACCGAAGGACGCCACCGGCCTTGCCGACGCGCCACACGAAGTGTTCGCCTCGATGGGCAACTATGTTTTCAACACCGATGCCTTGATCGAGGCGGTGCTGCGGGATGGCGAGCGAACCGATTCAAGTCACGATATGGGCGGCGATATCATTCCCGACTTCGTCTCCCGCGGCGAAGCCGGCGTGTATGACCTGAAGCTCAACGAAGTGCCGGGCTCGACGGATCGCGATCGGTACTACTGGCGCGATGTGGGAACGATTGACTCGTTCTTTGAAGCCCACCAGGACCTCATCTCCGCCCTTCCGGTGTTCAACCTGTACAACCAGGAATGGCCGATCTTCAGCATGCAGCTGAACTCGCCGCCGGCGAAATTCGTACGCGACGGTCATGGCGCGCTCGGTACCATGATCGACTCAATCGTCTCGCTGGGCTGCGTCATCTCCGGCGCTCACATCGAGCGCAGCGTACTCGGACCGTGGACCTCAATCGGTTCGGCCTGCGAGGTCGTCGACACCATCGTGTTCGACCGGGTGCAGATCCGGCCGGGAGCCGTCGTTCATCGTGCCATTCTCGACAAGGAAGTCATCGTCGAAGCCGGAGCCACGGTCGGTGTCGATCGTGACCGCGATTTGGCACGCGGCTTCAGCGTGACCGAATCCGGCATTACGGTCGTCGGCAAGGGCGTACACGTCACGCCGTGATAGTCTCTACCGCACCATGCTTCCTGGTCGTCCTCGACGCCGACTCCACCCTGATTCAAGACGAAGTGATCGAGCTGTTGGCGGATGCCGCCGGCTCGCGTGAACTCGTCACCGACGTGACCGAACGCGCAATGCGCGGGGAACTCGATTTTGCTCAAAGCCTGCGCGAGCGCGTGCTGACCCTGGCGGGGCTGCCGGAGAGCGTCTTCGCCAAGGTTGGGCGGCGCATCCGCCCGACCGACGGGGTGCATGAGCTGATCGCGGGCATTCATGCCGGTGGTGGCATCGTCGGAGTGGTGTCCGGCGGCTTTCACGAGCTGCTCGACTCGCTCGCTGCCGATCTGGGTGTGGACCGTTGGCGGGCCAACCGGCTCGAAGTCGAATCCGGTCACCTCACCGGACGAGTGCTGGGACCGATCATCGATGCCGAAGCCAAAGCAATCGCCCTCCGTGAATGGGCGGCACAAGACGGCATCGCCCTGTCGCAGACAGTCGCTGTCGGGGACGGCGCCAACGACCTGCGCATGATGAACGCCGCCGGACTCGCCGTCGCGTTCAACGCCAAACCGCGGGTGAAGCGGGAAGCCGACCTCGTCATCGACCACTGCAATCTCAGTCAGGTGCTGCCGCTACTCGGCCTGCGCGGCTGAACCGGCAGCCCCCGGCGGGCTGTTCCCGCCACTTAGTGCCCCATTCCGAGGCCGCCGTCGACCGGGATGACCGCGCCGGAAATGTAGGCGGCGTCATCGCCGGCGAGCCAGGTGACGACGCGAGCGACTTCCAGCGGAGTCGCGAACCGTCCGGCCGGGATATTGCGCTTGTAGTCGGCTTGCTGTGCTTCAGGCAGGGCTGCGGTCATGTCGGTTTCGATGAAACCCGGAGCGACGACGTTCGCGGTGATACCACGGGCGCCGAGTTCACGGGTGACCGAGCGGGCCAGCCCGATCAGCCCGCTCTTCGACGCCGAATAGTTCACCTGCCCCGCGGAGCCATACAGGCCCACAACGCTGGAAATGAGCACGATCCGCCCGAAACGAGCCTTGAGCATGCCCTTGCTGGCACGCTTGACGACGCGGAAGGCTCCGCTGAGGTTGGTGTCGATCACCGAGGTGAAGTCATCCTCGGACATACGCATGAGTAGGGTGTCGCGGGTGATTCCGGCGTTGGCCACGACGACTTCGACGGGACCGTAGGTCGACTCGATCTCGGTGAACGCAGCATCGATGGATGCAGCGTCGGTGACGTCGGCACGCACCGTGAGGCTTCCGGACGGTCCGTGCCCGGACCGTGAGGTCACGGCGACGCGGTGCCCCTGGGCCAGGAATTCCTCCGCGATGGAAAAGCCGATGCCGCGATTGCCGCCGGTGACGAGCACTGTTCGAGCCGTTGTCATGAAGTTCCTGTTCTGTCCTGATTGTTTTCTCTGCGGGTTGTGAAAGTGCGGGGGCTGGTTGAACGAAAAACCCGGCAGATTCGAGTTTAATGCGTTCAACAATCACGCCGCGCAGTCGTAGGCTTGATGAGACGGAATTTTCCCCGAAGCCGATGACGATGACGAACTCGATGGACCTATGAAGCAGCAGGCGATCACCTCGCTCCCCGCCTCCCCGGAGGTCGAACGACGCAACCGTATGATCAAATATTCGATTGCGATGGGCGTCCGTGTTGTCTGCATTGTGCTCATGTTGTTTGTGCACGGCTGGTGGCTGGTGCTCTGCGCCATCGGCGCGATCGCACTGCCCTACTTCGCCGTCGTGGTCGCGAACGTGAAGATTGCGCCGCGCGGCGCCGAAATAGTGCGGCCGGGGAGCGTCGAAGTTTACCGACACAATGACGACGAGGCCCAGTGAATGCGCACGTGCCTGTCGCGAGGAGTCCGATGATCGGGCTCGGTGCGCCGCTGGAATCGTCAACCTGTTCGCGGGCCGACTGCCGGAAAGCGGGAACTTGGCGGCTGGATTGGCGTAACCCGCGCATCCACTCAACCGACCGGGTCAAGACCTGGCTGGCCTGCGACGAACACGTCGATTTTCTGAGCGAGTTTCTCGCTGCGCGCGATTTTCCCCTCACGGTCAGCCCGCTTGACGAAAGCGCTCCGAAGTCCGCCGGAGACACGCAATGACGGGCTGGAAATTCGCCCTCAGCCGCCGCTGGGCGGGATACCTGGCGCTCACGATGCTCTTCGCCGCCGTCTGCTCCGGGCTCGGCGTCTGGCAGCTCGCCCGACGAGACGAAGCCCTCACCGAGCTGTTCAAGATCGATTCCAATTTCGATTCGAAACCGCTCCCGGTCGCAACGGTACTTCCCGATCTGACCGCTTTCGACGAATCCCAGAAATGGACGCCGGTGGAGCTGACCGGAACCTACCTCGTCGACGACGAGATGCTGGCGCGCAACCGCCCCCTCAATGTTACTCCGGGCTTCGAGGTACTGACCCCGCTCCAGCTGGCCGACGGCACGGTCTTCATCGTCGACCGGGGCTGGCTGCCCACCGGGGAGGAGCAGGATGCTCCGGACACAGTGCCGGCACCACCACGCGGAACTGTCACCGTCGTCGCCCGACTCAAAGCGAGCGAACCGGATCTGCCAGGCCGGACGGCCAGTGGCGACCAGGTCGCGACGATCAACCTCACGAGGATCGCCGACCGGCTCAATCAGCCCACGTACACCGGGGCCTACGGACTCATGGATACCGAGAGCCCCGCAGCGACCGAAACGCGCCCGACCGCCGTGTTGAAACCGGTCCGCGACGAGGGCCCCCACCTCTCATACGCCTTCCAATGGTTCGTCTTCGGCCTGCTCGCCTTCATCGGTCTCGGCTGGGCGTTGCGCGAAGAATATCGCAGCATCAATGCCGAAGACCCCGAGGAACGCGAGCGAGCCGACGAGCGTGCCCGCAAACGCGCGGCGAAACCGCGCAACGATGCCGAAATTGAGGACGAGCTGCTCGACCGCCAGTTGCGCTAGGACGTACAAGGGGCGTGCTGGTAACGAACTCAGCACAATGGGAATGACCCTCGGCTTCAACGCCCGGCCAGGTCGCGAGCTGCATCGTGCAGGCACTCGATGAACACCGCCGCGACCTTGCGCTCCGGACCGGCGGCGCGCACCGCGATGAGCCGAGTGGTGGGAAAGCCGGAGAGAGGGATCGCAACGATCGACGGCGGAAGGAGGTGCCTCACCGACTCGGGCAAAATGCTGGTGCCAACGCCAGCGGCGACGAAGCCCAGCGCGGTCTCCTGATGCACGACCTCCTCGACGACCCGAACGGCGCCGGGTGCTGCGTCGAGCACGGCGGCCACCCGGTCGACGTAGCCGGGCATGAGGGAACGCGGATAGGTGATCATGGGCACGTCGATGATCTCTCCTGCCGCCACTTCGCTACGCTGAGCCAGCGGATGATCGACGGGGAGGCACGCCACGAGGATCTCTTCGAACACGACCTCCGACGTCAGCTCAAGAGACGAACCCGAGTTCAGGGGAATCTCATCGCGCACGATGCCCACGTCGAGGGTTCCCGCCCGGAGCGCCTCCATCTGTTGGCCGGAGGTCAGGGGATGCAGATCCAGGGTGACATTGGACCGGCGCGCCCGGAATAGCTGCACGACGCCGGGCAGCACCGTGTAGTTCGCCGAGCTGACAAACCCGGCAGAGAGCCGGCCGGACAGGCCGTCCGCGTAGTCGCGCATCTCGTCGCGAACCGTTTCCACTTCTTCCAGGATCGAGTGCGCCCTGGTCTGCAGGTGCCGGCCGGCCGGGGTGAGGCTCACCCGCCGGGTGGTCCGGTCGAACAGCGCCGTCCCGAGCTCGTGCTCGAGTCGGCTCACCTGCACGCTCAGCGGAGGCTGCGACATGCGCAGGCGTTCCGCCGCGCGTCCGAAGTGAAGTTCATCGGCTACGGCGAGGAAATATCGGAGCTGTCGGAGTTCCATTTTCGAAATGATACGACTTCTGTATTACCGGGAGATTTCGGCAATATTACGAGCATTTCGCTATCAATCGGGGCTGTTTGGAGTATTGGACGTCCGCCCAATATGTATGGATACTTTCCCTTACACACCCCGATCTGGAGGACTATCCGTGACTGATTCATCTGCGACCAGCGAGACCACACCCAGCACCCGCATCGACATGCTGTACCTGAGCGAGCCGGAGGTCATCGCCGCTGGGGTGAAGGACATGGAGCGCTGCATCGACGTAATGGAGGAAGTGCTCATCCTCGTTGCGAAAGGCGACTACCGGATGGCCGGCAACTCCGCGAACTCACACGGTGCGCAGATCGGCTTTCCGGCAGCTTCACCTTTCCCCACCATGCCGACGGATGCCGCCGACCGCCGCTTCATGGCAATGCCGGCCTACCTCGGCGGCCGCTTCGACACCGCCGGAGTCAAGTGGTACGGCTCGAACATCGACAACCGCGAGCAGGGTCTGCCCCGGTCCATCCACCTCATCGTCCTCAATGACAAGGTCACCGGCGCGCCGTTCGCGATCATGTCCGGCAACCTCGAGAGCGCGTATCGCACAGCGGCAGTGCCCGGTGCCGCCGCGAAAAAGCTCGCCCCGATCAATGCGAAGTCGCTCGGAATCATCGGTCCCGGCGCGATGAACAAGAGCGCACTGCACGCGATGACGACGGCGCGGCCGACGCTCGACACGATTCGTATCAACGGCCGCCGCCGCTCCACCTCGGAGACCTTCGCCGCCTATGTGTCGAAGAACTACCCGCAGTTCACGACCATCGAGATCGCCGACACGATCGAGGCCGCCGTGCGCGATTCCGACATCGTTTCGGAGGCGGTCACGGGACTCGTCGGCTCGGAGAACTACCCCTACATCGACGGCGACTGGATCAAGCCCGGCGCCTTCCTCAGCCTGCCCGCGAACCTGAAGATGGACAAGGACTACACCCTGTCGGGCAAAGCTCGCCTTATCGCGGATGCGAAGCCGATCTACCAGGCCTGGGCCGAAGAATACCCGGCACCGTCGCACGAGACCGCCTTCGGCATGATCGGACTCTACTGGCAGGACCTCATCGAGGCGGGCGAACTCGACGAGTCGCGGGTGGTCAACATCGGCGAAGTCTTCGAGGGCACCGCCGCCGGGCGTGAGTTCGACGAGCAGCCCGTGCTCTTCAGCGTCGGCGGCATGGGCGTCGAGGACGTCGCGTGGGCGAAGACCGTCTACGAAAACGCGGTCGAGCTGGGAATCGGCACGAAGCTCAATCTGTGGGACGCACCGAACATGTCCTAAGACAACGGATGCGGGGAGCGGCACCCGGCGTTCGCCGCACCTCCTGCACCTCCTGCACCTCCTGCACCTCCTGCACCTCCTGCACCTCCTGCACCTCCTGCACC
>Ga0307486_1000984_pt1 | contig 23548 bp, 18 predicted proteins | sample CBIW02metaG_FD_203663 | JGI IMG/M metagenome (GOLD analysis project Ga0307486, IMG submission 203663) | Sea-ice brine microbial communities from Beaufort Sea near Barrow, Alaska, United States - CBIW 0.2 | ecosystem: Environmental > Aquatic > Marine > Coastal | place: USA: Alaska | collected...
CGCACTGCTGGCGCTGCCGCAACCCCCTGATCTACCGCGCCATCGGCTCGTGGTTTGTCAGCGTGACGCAGTTCCGCGACCGCATGGTGGAACTGAACCAAGAGATCACCTGGGTTCCCGAGCACATCAAGGACGGCCAGTTTGGTCACTGGCTGGCCGGCGCTCGCGACTGGTCGATCAGCCGTAACCGCTACTTTGGTACGCCCATCCCCGTGTGGGAGAGCGACAACCCCGAGTACCCGCGCACCGACGTGTACGGGTCTCTGGAAGAGATCAAGCGCGACTTTGGCCGCCTGCCGGTCAACGAGGACGGCGAGCCCGACCTGCACCGCCCGTATATCGACGACCTCACGCGCCCCAATCCGGATGACCCCACGGGCACGTCGACGATGCGCCGCATCACCGACGTGTTCGACGTGTGGTTCGACTCTGCGTCGATGCCGTTCGCGCAGGTGCACTACCCGTTCGACAACGAGGAGTGGTTCAACAGCCACAACCCCGCGGACTTCATCGTGGAGTACATCGGTCAGACCCGCGGCTGGTTCTACGTCATGCACGCGCTCGCGACCGCGCTGTTCGCCCGCCCGGCGTTCACCACGTGCATCAGTCACGGCATCGTGCTGGGCTCCGACGGCCGCAAGATGTCTAAGTCGCTGCGCAACTACCCGGACGTGCAGGACGTCTTTGACCGCGATGGCTCCGACGCGATGCGCTGGTTCCTGATGTCTAGCCCCATCCTGCGCGGCGGCAACCTGACCGTCACCGAGGAGGGCATCCGCGAGGGCGTCCGCCAGGTGATGCTGCCCATGTGGAGCACGTACTACTTCTTCACGATGTACGCGGGAGCCGCGAACGGTGGCGAGGGTTACGTCGCCAAAGCAGTAGCGGACGGAGCCGTGGCTGCTTTGCCCGTCATGGACCGCTACGTGCTGGCCAAGACGGCGGAGCTGGTGGAGGCCGCGTCCGCTCAGATGGACGAGTTCGACATTCCGGGAGCCTCCGAGTCGATCCGCGTCTTCTTTGACCTGCTCACCAACTGGTACGTGCGCACGCAGCGCGACCGCTTCTGGGACGAGGACAAGAACGCGTTCGACACCCTCTACACGGTGCTGGAGACGGTCACTCGCCTCAGCGCACCGCTGCTTCCGTTGCTCACCGAGGAGATCTGGCGTGGGCTGACCGGAGGGCGCTCCGTGCACCTCACGGACTACCCCACGGCGCACGCTGCCTGGGCAGACGCATCGGGCGCCGGCGAGATGTCCCTCAAGGACACGATGGACCAGGTGCGCGAGGTCGTTTCGGCCGCGCACGCCCTGCGCAAGAAGGAGCAGATCCGCGTGCGCCAGCCGCTCGCGCTGCTCAAGGTCGCGGTGGCGGACTCCGCAGCCATGGTGCCATACTCCGAGCTGGTCGCGTCCGAGCTCAACGTCAAGACTGTTCAGTGGGTGACGGTGGAGGAATTCACCGCCGACCACCCCGTGGAGCAGCAGCTGACCGTCAACGCCCGGGCCGCGGGCCCGCGCATCGGCAAGTCCGTGCAGGCCGCGATCAAGGGCTCCAAGACCGGCGACTGGTCGAACGACGCTGGCGCGGACGGCTCAACCGTCACCTCTGGTGGCATCGCGCTGCAGGCCGGCGAGTTCGACCTCACGACGGTGATCGGCGGGTCTGGAGACGATGCGTCGGCGGCGGCAGTGCTGCCGTCCGGTGGCTTCGCGTTGCTGGACACGGAAATCTCGCCCGAACTCGAGGCGGAGGGCTACGCGCGTGACGTGGTGCGGGTCGTGCAGGACGAGCGTAAGAACGCCGGCCTGAACGTTTCGGACCGCATTGTGCTGACGTTGACGGTGCCGCAAGAGCGGGTCGCGGCGGTCCAGACGCATCGTGGCCTGATCGCGGGCGAGACCCTAGCTCAGGACCCGGCCACCGGCGCGGACACGCTGGATGTCACTGTGGGTGCGGAACTTGGCGTCGCGGTGACCAAGCACGGTCAGCCGTGACCGGCGTGTCGGGCGGCGCGCCCGATCCCAGCCGGTACCCGACCGTCGAGTCAGTGGTGGGCAATACGCCACTGGTGCGCCTGCAACGGCTCACGCAAGGCGCCGGCGGATCGCTGGTGCTCGCCAAGCTGGAGGGCAACAACCCCGCGGGCTCGGTCAAGGATCGCCCGGCCTTCGCCATGATCGCTGCCGCGGAATCGAGTGGCCTGCTCACGCCGGGGGCCACGCTCGTGGAGGCCACCAGCGGCAACACGGGCATCGCGCTCGCAGCCGCCGCGGCCGTCAAGGGATATCGGATGATCCTGGTCATGCCGGCCGGCTCGTCCCGCGAGCGATTCTCCACCATGCGCGCCTTTGGCGCCGAGATCGTGGAGACGGACCAGGAGCGGGGAATCGAGCACGCCAGGGACGTCGCGGAAGAGATTGCGGCGGAACGCTCGGCGCTGCGACTCGACCAGTTCGCGAATCCCGCGAACCCGGCCTCGCACGAGGCGACGACCGGCCCGGAACTGTGGCAGCAAACCGGAGGAACGCTCACCCACGTCGTGTCCTCGATGGGCACCACGGGCACCATCACGGGCCTATCCAGGTCCCTCAAGCGCCTGTCGCCAGCGGTGAGCGTCATTGGGGTTCAGCCCTCACCCGGCTCGCAGATCGCGGGGATACGTGCGTGGTCGCCCGGCTACCTGCCCGCCATCTACGACCCGACGCACATTGACGAGATCCGCACCGTGTCTCGCGAGCGGGCCATCTCCACCACCCGTGACCTTGCGCGCCAAGAGGGGCTGCTCCTGGGAGTGAGCTCGGGCGGCGCGGCGGCGATCGCGCTCGATATCGCCCGCGAGAACGCAGGGGCGACGGTGGCGTTCATCGCGTGCGACCGCGGGGACCGCTATCTGTCAACCGGGCTGTTCGACGACGCTCCCTGACGACGCTCCCTGACGACGCTCCCTGACGACGCTTTGCGACGCCGGTCGCGAGGTCGGAGTGGAGGTCGGGGTGGCGGCTATGACACCGATTCCACGAAGTCTCGAATGATCTCGGTGAGCTCGGGGGAGTCCACGAGCAACCCGTCGTGGCCGATACCCGATGACATCAGAGTGACGCCCTGGGCTCCCGGAAGCGAGTCCGCGAGCAGCTGCGCGTCGCTCAAGGGGTACAGCCGGTCGGTGTCGACGGCCATCACCATGGCCGGCACGGTCACGTTTGCGAGCGCCTCGCGCACCCCGCCGCGTCCGCGGCCCACGTCGTGGGAACACATCGCCTCGACCAATCGAATGTAGGTGTTGGCGTCGAAGCGGCGGGCCAACTTGTCTGCGTGGTGACGCAGGTACGACTCCACCGCGAACTGACCACGACCCCCGAGCGGGTTGACGTCGCCCTGCACGGTGCGTCCAAACCGGCCGCTCAGTTCTGACCCGGACCGATACGTGGTGTGCGCGATCATGCGTGCGATCCCCATCCCGACGTGAGGGCCCTGCCCCTCCGCGGCATCGTAAAAGTCGCCGCCACGGAAGGCGGGGTCGGCGCGGATGGCTGCGAGCTGGGACACGTTCCAGGCCAGCTGATCCGCTGTGGTCACGGCGCAGGTACCCAGCAAGCCAAGCGACTTCACCAGCTCGGGGGCCATGACCGCCATCTCGAGGGCGCGCATGCCGCCCATCGAGGGGCCGATGATCATGCGCCACGACGCCACGCCAAGGTAGTGCGTGAGGGCGATCTCTGCGCGCACCATGTCACGGATGCTCACGTAGGGAAAACGCGAGCCCCAGGGGGCGCCATCAGCCGGATGTGGGGATGCCGGACCGGTAGATCCCTGACACCCACCCACCACGTTCGCCGACACCACAAAGTACTTGTCGGTGTCCACGGGCTTGCCGGGACCCACCAGCGCGGGCCACCAGCCGCCGGTCCGGTGACCCGGCTCGGCGGGCCCGGTGGCGTGCGAGTCGCCGGTGAGGGCGTGGGCGATATACACGGCGTTGTCGCGTGCCGCGTTGAGCTCTCCCCACGTCTCGTAGGCGATCCGCACGCCCGGTAGGACTCCCAGGGGGTCGATGTCGAGTTCGAGGTCTCCGAGTTCAAAGAACTGGCGGCGCCCAGGATGGTCGCCGTCGCGCCAGGCGCCCGAGGCGGGAATGGGGGAGGAGTCCCTCATTCCTACAGCGGACTGGTGGTCGTCAATCTCGATTTCGTCATCGTCCATGGTGAAGCCCGCTTTACAGCGCTGCGAAGCCCTTCTCTAGGTCTTCAAGGATGTCGTCGATGTGCTCGATGCCCACGGACAGGCGCACCTGGCCGGGCGTGACGCCGGCCTGAGCCTGCTCCTCGACCGTCAACTGGCTGTGCGTGGTGGACGCGGGGTGCGTGACGAGCGAACGCACGTCGCCAAGGTTCGCCACGAGCGAGTGCAACTCGAGCGCGTCGATGAAGGTGCGTGCGACATCGGCGCCCCCGTCCACCTCGAACGAGATCACGGCGCCGGCGCCCTTGGGGGCGTACTTGTCGGCCTTGGCCTTCCACGGCGAGCTGTCGAGCGACGCCCACACCACTCGCTTGACCTCGGGGCGAGCCTCGAGCCAGTGCGCGACCTTGTGGGTGTTCTCGATGTGACGCTCGAGTCGCAACGACAGCGTCTCGAGCCCCTGTGAGATGAGGAACGCGTTGAACGGCGAGATCGCCGCGCCCACGTCACGAAGCAGCTGCACGCGAGCCTTAAGGATGAAGCTGAGGTTCACCCCGAACATGCCGTCCTTGCCCAGGTCCTTGGCGTACGTGAGGCCGTGATAACTGGCATCGGGGGTGTTGAAGCCAGGGAAGCGGTCTTTGTCCGTGCCAAAGTCGAACGTACCGGCGTCCACGATGACGCCGCCGATCGCGGTGCCATGCCCGCCCAAGTACTTGGTCGCGGAGTGCACCACGATGTCAGCGCCCCACTTGATGGGCTGTATTAAGAACGGCGTCGCGACGGTGTTGTCAACGATCAGAGGCACGCCCGCGTCGTGAGCAGTCTTCGCGACGCCCTCGATGTCGAGCACGTCGCCCTTGGGGTTGGGGATCGTCTCCGCGAAGAATGCCTTGGTGTTGGGCCGTACCGCGGCCTGCCACGAGTCGAGGCTATCCGGGTCCTCGACGAACGTGACCTCGACGCCAAACTTGGGCAGCGTGTAGTGGAACAGGTTGTAGGTACCGCCGTACAGCGACGGCGAGGCGACGATGTGGTCGCCGGCTTCCGCGATGTTCAAAATGGCGAACGTCTCCGCGGCCTGGCCCGAGGCGACCAGCAGGGCGCCTACGCCGCCTTCGAGAGCGGCGATGCGGGTCTCCACCGCCTCCTGGGTGGGGTTGCCGATGCGGGTGTAGATGGGGCCCATCTCGGCGAGAGCAAAGCGCTTCGCGGCCTGCTCGGTGTTCTCGAAGGCGTACGCCGTGGTCTGGTAGATGGGAAGCGCACGGGCTCCGGTGGCGGAATCGGGCGACTGGCCCGCGTGGACCTGGAGCGTTTCAAAACGGTGGGTTTCTGACACGGTTGTATCTTTCTGTGGAGGGCGGAATCGGGTGGAACTCCTGCCACAGATACGTGTGTCAGCGCGCTGACTAACGCGACCCACGGCAGGGTCTGCGTGTGCACGCGTTGAGTGAGCCCGGAGGCGAGAGCCTTCACATGGAGGCTAGGCGCCGCTACGGGCGCACGCCAAACGTGCGCTAGTTAGCGACACATTCGGCAGGACAACATGTCCCAAACACTAGGGCATCGCGGCCGATATGCCAATCCCGGTGCGCGCGGGGGCTGCCCTGAGCCCATGTCTCGCGGTGCGGTTGCGACGCGAGAGCGGACCTGCGCGGCCTCTATCAGGTGGCGACGGCCCGCACCGGTGACGTGGCGAGCCCAACAAAGTTCAGCGGTGTAGCGGTGAACGCAAACCCGTCCCGCGGCAGCACGTCGAGCCCGCGCAGGTGCTCCACCACGGGGATGCCAGCGGCCAGTAGCGCGGTGTGAACGGGGCGTAGGCCTCCCGCCGTGGAGTCAATGTTGACCGAGTCAATTCCTACGATCGCGGCACCGCCGGCCACGAGCGCAGCGGCCGCCTGAGCGGTGAGGTGGGGGTGCCCGCCCACGTATGCAGGCGTACCGAACTTTGCATCCCAACCCGTGCGCACCAGCACTGCCCTGCCGCGCACGTCCAGGCCGGCCACCGCATCGGCATCCACCACGTCGCCAAGCGCGAAGGGGGCGTCCACCACGATGCCGGGCACGCTGACGAGTCGCTCCAGCGGCAGCGAGGCGACGTCGGCACCATGCTCGAACCGGTGCAACGGCGCGTCGAGGTACGTGCCGGTCGCGCCGATCATGTCGAGGTGAGAGAAAGCGAACGAGGTGTCCTCGCCGTAGAGCTCACGGGTCTCTGCGTGGGTCTTCCAGAAGCCGATGCGCGGGCCGGGCTGCCCGGGCGTGGTGACGGTCGCATCGGCGATGGGGTGGCTGAGGTCTGCGATGGGCATAGCCCGATGCTAGTGGTCGCCGCGCGGCGCGATGAGCGTTGTCCGTGGTGCTCGTGGGAGACTTGTCGCCATGACCGAACCCAACGGCGATCTCACGCTAGGCGGCCTCACTCTTGACGAGGCCGAGCACGAGATTTATACCCACATTCTGTCCCGCAATCCTGAGCACGACTTTGAGCCCAGCTTGGACCGAGTCCGCGCCGCCATGGAGTTGTTAGGCGACCCGCAACACGCCTACAAGGTGGTGCACCTCACCGGCACCAATGGCAAGACCTCAACCGCGCGCATGGTTGAGTCGCTGGTCCGTGAGCACGGGCTGCGCACCGGGCTTTTCACGTCGCCTCACCTCACCAGTGTGCGCGAGCGCATCCAGATTGACGGCGCGCCCATTGAGCAGGCGGAGTTTGTGCGCCTATGGCAAGAAGTGGCGCCCATCATCCACATGGTCGACGCACGCTCCGCGGAGCAGAACGGCCCCCGGCTGAGCTTCTTCGAGGTACTCACCGTGCTGGCCTACGCGGCCTTCGCGGACGCCCCGATTGACGTAGCCGTGGTCGAGGTGGGCATGGGCGGAGTATGGGACGCGACCAACGTCGCCGACGGTGCCGTGTCTGTGATCACGCCCATCTCCATGGACCACCAGCAGTGGCTGGGCGACGACCTGGCGTCGATTGCGCGCGAGAAGGTGGGCATCATCAAGGATGGCGCCACCGTGGTTATCTCTGAACAGTCCGAATCCGTGATGCCCATCATCATCGAAGCTGCGGCGCAGCGCGAGGCGCGGGCGCTGTGGGAGGGCGACGACATGGAGGTTGTCGACCGTCAGCCAGGAGTGGGCGGCCAGCTCGTCACGCTGCGCACCCCGGCCGCACGGTACGAGGAACTTTTTGTCCCGCTTTACGGCGACTACCAGGCGCATAACGCCCTGCTGGCCGTGACCGCGGTCGAGGCGCTGCTGGCTGAGGGTGGCCCGTTGGCATCGCTGGACGGAGAGATGCTGGAGGCCGGCTTTGCCGCCGTCACGTCTCCCGGCCGGCTCGAGGCCGTCCGCACCTCGCCCATGATCCTGGTCGACGCCGCTCACAACCCTGCCGGCATCGAAGCGCTGGTGGGCGCCGTCGAGGAGTCCTTCGCCTTCGAGGCGCTGGTGGGAGTCGTGGGGATCCTTGGCGACAAGGATGCCGAGGGAATCCTCGCCGGGCTCGAACCGCTGCTCGACTCCGTGGTGCTGACTGCGTCGAACTCGCCGCGGGCCATCCCGGTGGAAGAGCTGCAAGGCATTGCCGTGACGATCTTCGGTGAAGAGCGCGTTCACACGTCACAGTCCCTGCCAGATGCTCTAGACCAGGCCGTGCAGCTAGCGGAAGCGGTTCACGACATGGGCGCCGGAGTGTTGGTGGTGGGTTCCATTACCGTCATCGCCGAGGCTCGAGTGTTGCTGGGCGCAGACAAGCGCAAGGGCACGGGTCGCGCCCGGTGACCGCATCGGCTGACGAAGCGGCGCCAAAACCGCAGCGTCCCGCGACCCTCACCTTTACGCAAACCGTTCTGGGTCTACAGGCGCTCGCCGTGCTGTTTGCGACGCTCCTGACCTGGGGCCTGTCGCGCACTGACCTGGTCACCCTGTCTGCCGGGTGGATTTGGGGCGGCGGAACGGTGCTCATGGTGGCGCTCTTCTACATCACGGGGAAGCAGAAGACCCGCTGGGGACGTATTGCGGGCTGGGTGCTTCAAGCGCCGATGATTGTGGCCGGGCTGATAGACCCCGCGATCGCCGTGATCGGGGTGATGTTCCTTGCGCTGTGGATCATGGGGCTACGCATCGGCGGCCGCATCGACCGAGAGCGGGCCGAACGTCTGGAGGAGCAGGCATGACCAAATTCATGTGGACGATGGGCGGCGCGCTAGTCGTGGCGTTCATCGGTCTTGGACTGCTGTTCTGGTCCCTTGAGCGCACCGCGCTGGTGGCGCTCGATGACGGCGGCAATGCCGAGACCGCCAGGGCGCCTTTCGACGTGTATGTGTCGATGTTTATTGGCCTCGTCCTGCTGGGCTTCGCGGTGTTCTTCGCCGTCCTCAGGTGGTCGCAGTACCTCGGCGAGAACCCCGAGTCGACGCAGATTCCGGCGTGGTTGGGAATCTCGATCATCGTGGTGGCCCTCGCCGCTCTGGTCGCCGGGATCGCCATTCACTCGGCGTGGCTCAACGAGCAGGACCCGGTTCCCACGTTGGTGAATGACGGATTCGTGTTGTTCGAAGTGATGATGGGCGCATTCGTTCTGGTGCCGCTGGTACTCGTGGGAGTGCGGTGGGCGCCTGGGTTTAGGCGTGAGCCCGATCACGCGATAGATCCGACGGACTAACTGGCGCGTGCTGAGGTCGTTGTTCCGGCCTCACTCGGCACTGCGCGCAGATGGAACTGCGCGCAAATGGAACTGCGCGCAAATGGAACTGCGCGCAAATGAATCAGACGGAGATGACCGACGTGACGGAGAAGTCCGAGAGCACGTCACGTCCCGGCAGGGCGCCAATCTCGATCAGGAAGCTGAAGCGCACGCTGGCGGCCCCCGCGGTGGTCAACATCTGCGCGACGGCACGCGCGGTGCCACCCGTCGCGAGCACATCGTCGATCACCAAGACGTGCTTGCCGGCGATGCCGTTGGGGTTGATCACCAGCTCGCTCGAGCCGTACTCGATGGTCGCGTCTGCCTCGAGGAGTTCGCCGGGCATCTTGCCCTTTTTGCGGACCATGGTCATGCCGACGCCCAGGTCCTGAGCCACGATGGGCGCGAAGATGAACCCGCGCGCGTCGACCCCGGCCACCACGTCCACGTCTACTCCGTGGGGGGTGAGCGCGTCGCATGCCTCGCGAAACTTTGCGGGGCTGGCCAGGATGGGCGAGATGTCGTAGAACAGAATGCCCTCGACCGGAAAGTCGGGGTAGGTGTCAAAGTCTGAAAGTGTGATCACGTCACTCATCCTGACAGACGCATAGGCGCGTGTGAGCCCGCGGGCCGATGCCGCGGTGGCTATGGCCGCCCGTGGGCGCCTTGTTCGCGGGGGTGCTTGCTCGCCTCGCGGCGTTCGCTCGACCCGCTGGCGGTGGCGCTTGCCTGAGTTGCGGTCTTGCTGGCCTTGGCGACGGACTTGCCTGCCCGCGCGCCGGACTTTGCGACTGTCTTGGTTACCTTGGTCGCACCCTGGCCCGCCACGACGGCACTCTGCGCGGCGCTCTTGCCCACGGTGGCGCTGGCCTTAGCGACCGTCTTGCCTGCTGTGGCGCTGGCCTTGGCGACGGTCTTGCCTGCGGTCGCGCTGGTCTTGGCCACAGTTTTGCCTGCGGTCGCGCTGGCCTTAGCGACGGACTTGCTCGCCACGACTGCTCCCTGTCCCACGGTCTGGATGGTGACGGTGCCTGCGGTGCGTATCGCGACGACGGGCATGAGGACGGCCACGCGGGTGCGCCGGCGCCATTCGCGTCGCCGCGCCTGAAGAGCCTCGCGCCGTGCGAGCGCTCGGCGCACCTTGGACGGCACGCGCAGCGTCTTGAGCATCTTCTGGTCGATGCTGGCGGTGAGGACTCCGGCGAGGGCGGTGAGCGCGAGGGACATCCACGGCAGGGCAGCCGTTCCCCACGTCGCCACGACGGCGCCACCCAGCACGGGCCCCACGCCGGCTCCGGCGTTCATGGTGACCGTGTAGGTTCCCGCGCCCACTTCGGTGCGCCACGGGGTGTGGCGCATGGCCCAGTTGAGCAGGGAAGCGAGAACGACCGACCAGCCTGCGGCCTGGAACACTTGCGCGCCCACGGCGGCCCACGGCTGTGCGACCAGGAGGATCCCCCAGGCCAGTGCCAACATAAGAACGCCCGCGCCCACCGTGTACACCGCGTACCGGGCCAGGAACGGTGTCACTGCCAGGGTCGAGGCCACCGCGATGACCCCTCCTAGGGCGAAGAGCAGCGGCAGTTGTGACGAGCTGATGCCCGCCACCTCCGTATAAAACGGCACGATGTACGTCCAGGTGGACGTCATGGCGACGGCGGCGATGAAAGTGACAGACAGCACGCGAATAAAGGCGGGGAGCGAGGGCACGTCTCCGCGGATGACCTCGTGTTCAGGCTGTTCGGCCTGGGACTTCTTGTGCGATGTGGTGGCGGGAAGCACCACCCACAGGGCCATGGCCAGCAACACGCCGACGCCAGCGAGCGCCCAGTACGGTGCCTGCCAGCCGATGCTTTCGCCAGCGATCGTGACCAGGGGAGTGCCGATCACGCCGGCCGCGGCCGCCCCGACGAGGATGCGGGTGATGGCCTTGGCGCGCAGGTGCGGCGCGAATAGGCTCGCGGCGGTGGGGGCCACGATGGCCCAGAACAGCGCGTGCGCGGCGCCGGACACGATGCGCCCGGACGTCATTTGCGCCATGCCGGTCGCGGTCGCCGTCAGCACCAGCCCCACTGTCCACACGGCGAAGGTCGCAGTGAGCGTCGACTTCTTACTGAAGCGAGTGCTGAGCAGCGTGAGCGGCATGGTGGCGAACACAATGGTGAAGGCGAACGCCGTGGCGAGAAGCCCAATCGCTGCGACCGGTACGCCAAGACCGGTGGCGATGTTGGGGCTGAGCGCCACGATGGATGCCTCGTTGGCTCCAGTGGCGAACGCGCCGACGGCCAGCACGGTGAGCGCGATCTTGGCGCGGCGAATCGAGATTCCCAGGGACTCGGGGCTCCGGGTGCCGGGCTCGTCTTCTTCGACCACGACGTTCTGCCCGCCGCCCACGCCCGGGATGGACATGGTGGTGGGCTCAGCCTCGTCGTGGTCTTGCTGCTCGTACAGCAGGCGCTCAAGACGCTCGCGCTCGCTCTCTTGAGCGGTCAAGCGTGACAAATCGAGTTCTAGGGTGGGGGTGGTCTCAACCAAAAGGACATCCAATGCTGGGTTGCGGTCACTGTCAGGAGCCGCCCCAGATGAGGCCTGTGGCGGCGTGATAGGGCTACGCCGCCCGGTGGGAAAACATACCTCCCGCTGGTGTGGGCAACAGAGGTTCATGCGCGGATGTTCCCCGAATTCACGTTTTCTTTTTGGCGTGCGGGAACAAGCGCAGTGACGCCGGCCGTGAGCGGCTAGTCTCTTCACCATGACTGAACGCACTCTTATTCTTGTGAAGCCCGATGGGGTCCGCCGCGGACTATCCGGGGAAATCCTGCGCCGCGTTGAGGCCAAGGGCTACGCGCTCGTCGCGGTCGAACTGCGCCAGGCCACCCCGGAGCTCCTGGCACAGCACTATGCCGAGCACCTGGGCAAGCCGTTCTATGAGCCGCTAGTCGAGTTCATGATGGAGGGCCCCACGCTCGCCATCGTCGCGGAGGGCAATGCCGTCATCGAGGGGTTCCGATCCCTCGCAGGCACCACCAACCCCACCTCCGCAGCCCCCGGCACCATTCGTGGTGACTTGGGTCGCGACTGGGGTCTCAAGGTCATGCAGAACCTGGTTCATGGCTCGGACTCCGAGGAGAGCTCGGCGCGCGAAATCGGAATCTGGTTCCCCCAGCTGTAGCTCGCTAGCCGCACGGCCCACCCGGCTCCCCACCTCACGCGGCTCCCCACCTCACCCGGCTCCCAACCTCACCCGGCTCCCAACCTCACCCCACCTTTCTATGGGTCGGATTTGGCGCGTTTTCCGCGCATCGGGCGCCCGGTGGGTCATTTTCAGCTCGCTCGGTGCGGCTCACGGTGCCAGAGGGTCTGTTTTGCTGCACCTTTCCAATAGGCTGACACCGTGTATCTCAAGACGCTGACGCTCAGGGGCTTCAAGTCCTTCGCGTCCGCGACCACCCTGGAGTTCGAACCAGGGGTCACGTGCGTGGTGGGCCCCAACGGTTCCGGCAAGTCAAACGTGGTCGACGCGCTCGCGTGGGTCATGGGCGAGCAGGGTGCGAAGACGCTGCGCGGCGGCAAGATGGAAGACGTCATCTTCGCGGGCACCTCCGGCCGCGCGCCACTGGGCCGGGCCGAGGTTTCGCTCACCATCGACAACTCTGACGGCGCGCTGCCCATCGAGTACACCGAGGTCACCATCAGCCGCACCCTGTTCCGCTCGGGCGGCTCGGAGTACGCGATCAACGGCAGCTCGTGCCGACTGCTGGACATTCAGGACCTGCTGAGCGATTCGGGCCTGGGCCGCGAGATGCACGTGATCGTGGGCCAAGGCCAGCTCGACGCGGTGCTGCGCGCGACTCCCGAGGAACGCCGCCACTTCATCGAAGAGGCCGCGGGCATCCTCAAGCACCGCAAGCGCAAGGACAAGGCGCTGCGCAAACTCGATGCGATGCAGGGGAATCTGACCCGCGTCCAAGACCTGACCGGCGAGATCCGTCGCCAGTTGGGCCCGCTGGGCAAGCAAGCCGAGGTGGCGCGACAGGCGCAGACTATTCAGTCCGATGCGCGCGACGCGAAGTCCAGGCTGCTCGCCGACGATCTTTCTCAGCTGTCCAATTCCCTTGAGCAGGAGCAGGCTGACGACACCGCGCTGCTTGAGCGCCGCGCCGCCGTGGAGAAGGCACTCGCTGAGGCCAGGTCGCGGCTCGCGGACCTGGAACGCGCATCGGCCGAGGCTACCCCCGCGCTCACCAAGGCCAACGACACCTTTTACCGCCTGAGCTCGATCAGGGAGCGGCTGCGCAACCTCGCGGCGCTTGCCGATGAGCGCGTGCGCATGCTCGGGTCCACGCTCGACCACTCGCCGCCCACCGACCTGGTGGACTTGGACGAACAATTGGAGCGCGCACGCGCAGCGGGAGCGGAACTCGCCGCGGAGGTCGAGGCCGCCGCGGTAGCGCTCGAGCAGGCGGAACTTGGCCGCTCGGAGGCAGAATCCGTTGCCGAGGGCGCCGAGAAGCACCTGGCCAACCTGATGCGTTCAGTCGCAGACCGGCGCGAGGGCGTCGCGCGCATCGCGGGTGACGTAGCCGCGAGGCGTTCGCGCGTCGAGTCCGCTGAGGCAGAGATAGGCCGGCTCAACGAGGGCCTTGCCGCCGCGCGCAAGCGAGCGAATGATGCGACCACCGAGTTTCAGCACCTCGAGACCTCCGTGGCCACCGTGGAGGACGGCGAAGAGGACCTCGACGTGGCGCACGAATCCGCCACGGAGGAATGGGAGAGCGCCAAGACCGCGCTGAGCGACCTCAAAGACAAGCTCAACACCGCGATGCGCGAGCGCGATACCTGGGCCGCGAAGGCCGAGGCGCTCGACCTGTCACTCGCCCGCAAGGATGGCGCGGGGGCACTGCTGGGTGCCAACGTGCGCTCCGTGCGCGGCACGGTTGCCGCCCAGATTGAGGTCCACGCTGACGCAGAAGATGCCATCGCCGCAGCCATGGGCCCGCTCGCCGATGCGCTTGCCGTCGACAGCGTCGAGGACGCGGTCGACGCGATCCGCTGGCTGCGCGATGAAGACGCCGGTCGCGCCAGGTTCGTAGTGGCAGACGCCGATGCGGCGGTCACCAATCCCGACATCGTCCTGCCGGAGGGCGCCGCCTGGGCCTCCGACCTCGTCAGCGGCGCCGCGGGCATCGTCGACACTGTCCGTGCTTTTGTGTCCTCAGTGGTCGTGGTGGATGACCTCGTGGCCGCCCGAGCCATCGTTAATCAGTTCCCGGAGGTCACCGCCGCGACGCGTCGCGGGGACATTCTGGGTTCGCGCAACGCCTCTGGCGGCGCGGGCGACGCACCCTCGGTGCTGCACATGCAGGCCGCGCTGGACGAGGCGAGGATCAATCGCGACGCCGCGACAGTGGTGGTGGAGTCCACGCAGTTTGAGATGCGCAGTGCTGAGGAGCGCGAGTCAGTAGCGCGCGCGCACCACAACATGACGCTGGAACGGCTCAATGAGTCCGATGCGCGCATGGCGGCCGTTGCGGAGCAGCTTGGGCAGTTTGGCGCGCAGGCCCGTGCGGCAAAGAATGAGGCCGAGCGACTCACGGTGCAACTCGAAGAGGCCGCGGTGCGCATCGCTGCGGATCAGGAGGCGCTCACTTCCCTGACCGAGCGGCTGAGCGCGGCTCAGGCCGAACCCGAGCAGACCGAGTCCCTCACGGTGACCGCGCAGCAGAGCCGCGACCAACATGCCCAGGAGGCGGTGGCCGCTCGCGCACGCGAGACCGAGGCGAGGCTCGCGCTTCGCACCTCCGAGGAGCGCGCCCGCGCGCTGACCGCCCGGGCCGTGTCACTGGAACGCGCAGCCACGGCTGAGCGCGACGCCCGTGCGCGTGCCGAAGAGGCGGCCAAGCGCCGCGAGCGTCAGGCCAAGGCCGCTCGCGATGTCATCGCGGGGGCGAACGAGGCCCTCGCGCAGATAGACGTATCAGTACAACGTGCGGACGATGCGCGGGCAGCGGCAGAGCAGGCCCGCACCGAGCGTTCGGGGCAGTTGTCTGACGTGCGCCGCGGCGTTGAGGAGTACGCCGAGGAGTACCGCCGGCTCACCGATGACGCCCACCGCGACGAGGTGGCACGTGCCCAGCAGAAGGTGCGTCTGGAGCAGCTCCACCAGCGCGCAGTTGACGAGTTGGGGATAGACCCCACGCAACTCGTCGAAGAGTTTGGCCCCCACCTGCTGGTACCAGTGCGCGGCGTCGTTTCGGACGATGACGAGCAGCCGGACGAGGGCGTGCCCTTTGTGCGTGAGCAGCAAGAGAAGCGGCTGCGTCAGGCCGAACGCGCCATGAATCAGTTGGGCCGCGTCAACCCGCTCGCGCTCGAGGAGTTTGCCGCGCTCGAGGAGCGGCACAAGTTCCTCACCGACCAGCTGGGGGACATTAAGAGGTCGCGCGAAGACCTCTGGGAGATTGTGCGCGAGATTGACGAGCGCGTGGAAACGATCTTTGTCGAGGCGTTCCACGACACTGCGACGCAGTTCGAGCTCATCTTCCCGCGCCTGTTCCCGGGGGGAGAGGGCAAGCTAGTGTTGACTGACCCGGCGCACATGCTGACTACCGGCATCGAGGTCGAGGCGCGTCCCGCCGGTAAGAAGGTCAAACGCCTGTCACTGCTGTCGGGCGGCGAACGGTCGCTCACCGCAGTCGCGATGCTCGTGGCCATCTTCAAGGCCCGCCCCAGTCCGTTCTACGTGATGGACGAGGTCGAGGCCGCGCTGGACGACGTCAACCTGGGCCGGCTGCTGGAGATCTTCACCGAGCTCCAGGAAGACAGCCAGCTCATCGTCATCACGCACCAGAAGCGAACCATGGAGATTGCCGACGCGCTCTATGGCGTGACGATGCGCGGCGACGGCGTGACCACAGTGATCTCGCAGCGGCTTCGCGAGGCTGAATAACTCAGCGTCGCAGCGCGTGCCGGTGCACCGGTAGCGGTCGCTACGGCCGCGGCGTGCTGGGAACAAAGCGCACATCGTAGTTGGCCGCCGGGTCGCCGTAATAGGTGCTCACCTGCACCGTGTAGATGCCCGCAGGGAACGTGAGATCCAGCAACGGGTCTGTCTCGCCGAGTACGTCCGAGTAGGGGTTCTCGTCCGTCCACGCAAAGCGATACGCGGTGCCCTCGGCCTCGAACGCAAGCACTTCCAGCGACAAGTCCTGAGCGGCAAGGGTCGCGGTCTCCAGCGTCAGCCGTTGGGCGGTGGGGACCTCCAGGCAAAGGGTTCCCAGGTCGATCAGCACGGTGAGTGTCGTGTCAGGCTCGAACACCGGGACGATGTCGTTTCCCTGCATGGTCTGCTCGCCGTCGTCTTGAGCCGCGTGCCACTGCTGCACGGCGTCTTCGCACCGAGCGGCCGTCACGTTCGCCGACTGCGGGCTGGGGGCGCCGTGGCGAAAGTAGGTCTGTTGGGTGTCGACGTACAGGACGGGCTCGCCGATGGTGGCCTCGTTCCATGCCCCCGCCTCGAGCAGGTAGTCGCCGGGAGCTAGGTCGATTGACATCTCCGGGTCGAAACCGAACGAGTCGTCAACGCTGCGCAAGAGCGACGCCTCACCTTCGGGGCCGTACCTAAACACGGAAAGCCGCAGATCGGGGCCGCCGGTGCCCTCGACAGTTGAGTCGAGCCCCAACTTTACCCAAGAGTCCTCGGTGATGGTCAGGCACGCGCGCGGGGCCGCATCCGTACGAGTCATGCGCACCGGCGCGGTGAGCCACGGGGTATCGAAGGTGCCGCACTCCGCACGATTGGGAAGCCCGATGCTCGCCACGTCGGCGGAGTCGTCGCCAGGGCTTGGCTGCACGGCGGGCGCGGAGTAGACCGCCGTGAATACCAGGATCTCCGGTGCAGGCTCGGTGGACGATGTGACGAGGCCTAGGTAGGCCCCTGGCTCGAGTACCTGGGTGATCTGCGGATCCTTGCTGGGCGCGGATTGCGCGCTCGCGAGCAAGTGGTCGCTAGAGTCGAAAAGTTCCAACGCGATGCTGGCCGACGACTCGACGCTCGCGGCCCCTACCGTGACCTCCGATGGCTCCGAAATAACGATGCAAAATCTGTTCGGTGCGTCCACTACTTGTCGGTTAAGTTCGATAGACTGAGCACCAATGGCGTCGCAGCCGTTTTCGTTCGTTGTCGCGGAGGGCGCGCTTTGAGCGTCGGCGTCAGACCCGCGATAGAGCGTCCACCATGCCGCACACGCGACGATGACCGCAATCCCCACGGCTCCAGCCACCCAGGCTCGTGCGTGTGACGGTTTAGTACGAGCTGCGGCCATGTCTGGAGCGTAGCGGGGACACCGGTCCCGCGCGAGTATCAAATTGCCCCCTTTTGGGGGGCTTGTGCACTTCTCGGCGAAGAGGCACCATTTGTATTGCTTAGTTTTCTCACAAGGAGTTGTATATGTTTTCGCACATGGAAGGGACGCTCATCGTGGCGTTCATCCTCTCTTGCCTCGTTTTTCTCGCAGCCGTAGCTGCCGAAGGTCGCGGTCAGCACCTATTGCGAGTCATGTTGGGGCTCGAAGGTGAGCGGAACAAGGAACAGATGTTCGCCAAGATCGAGCGTGAAGAGAACGACCTCCGCTTGGTTCGCGACATGGCGCGCCTTGAAGAGCGCTCGCACAACACCACCGAGATTGAAGTGACCGCTGGCATCCAGGCCGAGCTTCGGCGTAGCACAGGTTCTGCCGCAGCGTAGTGGCGGCGTGACGAAACTCGTCAGTACCTGAGACACTGGCGCGGTGGATATTTCTTGGATTCCTGGTGACCAGGACGTCATAGTTGCCGCGATCGCCGGCATTGCCGTCATCGGCGGTGTGGCCGCTGCGCTCTTCGCTAAGGTGCGGGACCGCAGGGACCTGGATGAGCGCGCCGTGCCACCGCGGCCTCGAACGCCGGGCGAGACCGCCGATGAGTCGACGGAGCCCCCGGCGTCCGATGCTGACGCAGCTCCGGTCCCCGAGGCACCTGCAGCCCGTAGCGGCGAGCACCCGGAGGATCCCGATGCTCGATTCTCACGGCTGCGTAGTCGCCTATCCGGCGGTTTGGGTGCCGGCCTGCTGTCCATCTTTGGCCGGGGCCCGCTAGACGCCAACGCGTGGGACGAGTTGGAGGAGACTCTGCTCTTGGCCGACGTCGGCCCCGCAGCCACCGACGAGATTCTTGATGCGCTCAAGGCGCGACTCGCTCGCCAGTCTGACGTTGACCCCAAGGTAGCGCTGCACGACGCGCTGCTCGACATCATTGACCCCACCCTCGACCGCTCGTTGACGCTCGGCACTCCGGGCGGCGCAGAGGGCAGGACGGCCATCGTCGTGGGTGTGAACGGGGTAGGCAAGACCACCACGGTGGGCAAGATCGCACGAGTCCTGGTCGCCGAGCAGTATTCAGTGGTGCTTGGCGCCGCAGATACGTTCCGTGCTGCGGCAGCGGACCAGCTGGAAACCTGGGGTTCTCGCGTGGGAGTACCGGTGGTGCGCTCACAAAGGGAAGGTGCGGACCCCGCCTCGGTTGCCTTCGAAGCCGCCGACAGGACGCGAGCTGACGGCGCCGACGTGTTGCTCGTGGACACAGCAGGTCGCTTGCAGAACAAGGCCGGCCTGATGGACGAGCTGGGCAAGATCATTCGCGTGGTCTCTAAGGTTCAGGCGCCCAGCGAGGTGTTGCTGGTGCTCGACGCCACCACCGGGCAGAACGGACTGAGCCAGGCTCGCATCTTTGGCGAGGTGGCACCGCTTACGGGCATCATCCTGACCAAGATGGACGGCACCGCCAAGGGTGGCATCGTGATTGCCGTTCAACGTGAACTGGGTGTTCCAGTGAAGTTCCTTGGCCTCGGTGAGGGCGTGGACGATCTGGCTCCGTTTGACCCACAGCAGTTTGTGGATGGACTGTTAGGCGACTGAACCGGCGCTGCGGTCAGCCATCGCAGCACTGAGTCACCAAAAAATAGTCGCTTCTCACCACAACGCAGACCCGCTCAAGAACCGAATCGCCCACATACAGAGAGAATCTGACCGATGACGCAGCCCCCAGCCGATTGGTACGACGACGGTTCCGGCCGCCTACGGTATTGGGACGGCTCCATGTGGACGGAGCATTTCGCGGACACCTACCGGCCAGCAGCGACACCTAGTGGCGGCTATGGGCAGGCCGCGCCCAGATACGACCAGGCGCAGCCCGGCTACGGTCAGCCGTCATCGTTTGGTCCTGCACATGCCTCCGAGCAGAGCGAGCCGTCCGCCCAGGCGTCCTATACGGCCCCGCCCTCAAGCGGCGCGCAACCTAGCCCCGAGGGGTACACCTTTGCCCCGAGCACCGCGGGCGCCGAGTATTACGATCCCTTTTCGGCGCCGCCCTCGCGCGCCGCACTCGACTCCGCTGGGGCGCAGCCGCGCAAGAGGATGGCCGGCTGGGTGATCGCCGTCATCGTCGGCGGCGTAGTGCTGGTGGTCGTCGGCATCGGCGTGATCGCTGCGGTCCTGATCCCCATGGTGAACTCCTCAGACAACGCCGCGGGCGACGACTTCGCGCAGGGCTTCGCTGACGCCTTCGACGAGGACCCCGCTGTTCCCGTCGCGTTGGGAAGCGCCTACTGGAATCTAGACGACGCGTACTGGTATGACTCGTGCGAGGAATTCCTGTCCGTCACGACCGTGAGCTATCAAATAGGGGCCGGCGTGGTGGGCCAGGACTGCGTTGGCGCATTCTTGTTGGACGAAGCCGAGGTCGGTTTTTACGGCGTTCCTCAGCAGGGTCAAATCACGGGGGACACCGCGACGTTGCTGGTGCTCGAGAACTCCATCGAGGACGGCATTGAATACGGCACCTATGCCGACTACTCGCTCGTGCTCGTCGATGGCGGGTGGCTGTTCGACTACGTCACGTATGCAGACACTCCAGAAGAGTTGGGCTACAGCACCTACTGACCCCTCGAAAGCCGGGTTTGGGTGCAATGTCCGTATTTCTGGCGTCTCGCAACACACCTTTAACCGTTCTCGGCATCTTGTAACGCTGCCGAAACACTGGTGCGGCGGGTTCGTAACAGTTCTACGCAATTCTTTCTCTTGACTAGCCAAGTGGCTGGGAAAAGGAGAAACAGAACATGGACAGCGGCAACATTGCCTGGATCCTGACTTCCGCATCACTCGTGCTGCTGATGACGCCCGGTCTGGCGTTCTTCTACGGTGGTATGTCACGGAGCAAGTCGGTCCTCAACATGATGATGATGTCCTTCAGCGCTATCGGCGTTGTAGGCGTTCTATGGGTCCTCGTTGGATTCTCAATCTCATCGGGCTCCGACTCCGTGGGCGGCTGGTTCGGTAACCCGGCCACTGACTTCGGAATGACGGAAATCTTCCAGGACCCCGACGGAATCAACCTCATCTTGGCCGCATTCGGTGCGACCTTCGCGATCATCACTGTGGCGCTTATCTCAGGCGCAGTGGCCGACCGCATGAAGTTCTCAGCGTGGATCATCTTCGCTGGCCTGTGGGCAGTACTCGTCTACTCACCCGTTTCGCACTGGGTATGGGGCGGCGGACTGCTTTCGGGCGAAGCCGGCATGATCTTTGAGAACATGACCGCACCGCAAGACATCGCAGGTGGAACAGTCGTCCACATCAACGCCGGTGTTGCTGGCCTGGTGCTGTGCCTCCTGCTTGGCGTTCGCAAGGGCTTTGGCAAGGAGCCCTTCCGTCCTCACAACATGCCGTTCGTCATGCTCGGTGCTGCACTCCTCTGGTTTGGCTGGTTCGGATTCAACGCAGGTTCCGAGTGGGCAGCCGACGCTGGTGCCGCTCAGATCTGGTTGAACACGCTCGCCGCTCCCGCAGCTGCAATGCTCGCGTGGCTAGTCACTGAGAAGATTCGCGATGGCAAGGCCACCTCACTTGGTGCCGCTTCCGGTGTTGTTGCCGGTCTGGTCGCGATCACCCCCGCTGCACTTTCGGTTGACCCGCTGGGCGCACTCGCCATTGGTGTCATCGCCGGTGTGCTCTGTGCACTCGCAGTTGGCCTCAAGTACAAGTTCGGTTACGACGACTCGCTCGACGTCGTCGGTATTCACCTCGTCGGTGGCATCGTCGGTACCCTCTTGATCGGTATCTTCGCAACCGACACGAACTCGTTCGGCGCCGCCGGACTGTTCTACGGTGGCGATGGCTCGCTGCTGCTGGCTCAGGCCATCGCAGCCGGCGTCGTGATCGTCTACTCGGCAGTTGTTACGCTGATTATCGGACTCGCGATTAAGCACACCATCGGTCTGCGCGTCACCGAGGAAATCGAGATCGCCGGTATTGACCTCGCCGAACACGGCGAGACCGCATACGAGGAGGCTAAGTAACTATGAAGCTCGTAACTGCAATCATCCAGCCACACCGCGTTGACGAGGTCCGCGCAGCCGTAGAGGCCGCCGGAGTCAAGGGTGTCACGGTCTCTGAGGCGGCCGGCTACGGCCGCCAGAAGGGCCACACCGAGGTTTACCGCGGTGCTGAGTACACCGTCGACCTGGTTCCCAAGACTCGTCTTGAGATCCTCGTAGACGACGCCGATGCTGCCGCTGTGACGGAGGCCATTGTTGGCGCCGCGCAGACTGGCAAGATCGGTGACGGCAAGGTCTGGACGGTGTCCGTCGATGACGTGGCACGCGTCCGCACCGGTGAGCACGGCGTAGAAGCGCTCTAGTAGCGCTCTACCTAGCAATTCAAAAAGACATGGAGCCCCACGCAGGCAACACCGGCGATGACTCCCTCGCTGAGGTCCCGTACTCCACTGGAGTGCGGGACCTCAAGCGCGAGCGCCGTGCGCTCGTCGCTCAGCTCAACCGCGAGCAGGTGCCCGGTGGTACCCGCCGCAAGCAGCTGTCCACCCTGGTGAACAAACGCCTGGTGGAGCACTGGAACTCCGTCACTGGAGGCGTCACCACGGGCGTGACGCTAGCCGCCGTGGGGAGCATCGGCCGCGGTGACGCCGGGCCCGAATCAGACCTCGACCTTGTGCTTTTGCACGACGCCTCCACGTTGTCCAAGGAGGCGCTCGCCGACCTGGCGCAGCGCCTGTGGTACCCCATCTGGGACGCAGGGCTAGAACTTGACTACTCGTCGCGGTCGATCACCGAATGCAGGCAGGTGGCGTCGAGCGATCTGCCCGCCGCGGCGGGGCTGCTCGACTTGCACCCCATCGCCGGCGACGCGTCGCTGGCCCAGCAGGCGCGGGCCGCGATCTATCAGGATTGGCGTTCGGCCGCCCGCAAGCGACTCCCTGACCTGCTCAGCGCCGCGCGAGTGCGCGCGGATCGCCACGGGGAGCTTGCGTATTTGATCGAACCCAACCTCAAGGAGTCCCGCGGCGGAATCCGCGACTGGGTCAGCTTGACCGCGCTCTCGGCCACGTGGCTGACGGACCGGCCGCATGGTGCAGTGGACACCGCTGGTCTGCAGTTGCTGGACGTGCGCGACGCGATTCAGACGGTGAGTGGCCGGTCCCAGAACGTTCTGGGACGCCACATCGCCGGGGACGTCGCGGACCTGCTGGGCGTCAAGGACCCGGACGACGTCCTGGCCGCGCTCGCGGAGTCCGGTCGCACCATCGCTTACGCACTGGACACGACGGCGCGCGGCGCACGTCGCTCGCTGGAACGCTCCGGCATCGGCTCGCGCGGCTGGAAGGCCAGGCGCAATGGTGGCGCCCCCCGACACGTGCCGGTGGCCACGGGGCTGATCGACGTCGACGGTGAGCTCGCGCTGGCACCGGGCTATGACGCCACCGCCGATGCGCTGCTTCCGTTGCGCGCTGCGGCGACCGCAGCGACCACCGGGCTGACCTTCACGCCCAACTTGCTGGCGACCTTTGAGCGCTGCCCGGATGTACCTGAGCCGTGGCCACTCGAGGCGCGGGAGTACTTGCGCGACCTGCTGCGCGCGAGCAGCAACCTGGTGTCCGTCTGGGAGGCCATCGACCTCGCGGGCCTCGCGGTGCGGTGGATCCCGGAGTGGGCCGGGGTGCGTAACCGACCTCAGCGCAGCCCTATCCATCGATACACCGTGGACCGGCACTCGATCGAGGCGGTGGTGCTCGCGGGCAAGGCGCGCCGGCATGTGGACGACGCCGACCTGTTGCTGTTCACCGCGTTGCTGCACGACATCGGCAAGCGTCCCGGCGCCACCAATCACTCGGTGGACGGCGCAAACTTGATCCCCACCATCGCGGCGCGACTGGGATTATCCAAGGGATTTGCGCACGACATTGAGGTACTGGTGCTTCAGCACCTGACGCTCGCGGACTTCGCCACCACGCGCGACCCTGAGGACCCGCAGACGGTCGCGGACCTGCTCGCGGCGGTAGAGGGGCGCGAAGACCTACTAGACGCGCTGCGCGCGCTTACCGAGGCCGATGCGCGGGCGGCAGGCCCCAAAGCCTGGACCACGTGGCGCGCGGCGCTCATCGTCAGTCTCACCGAGCGCGCCAAGCGCGCCCTCGCGGAGGGCCACCTGGGCGGCAAACCGCTGCCCCCGGCATCGGCCGGATTGGAACCGCCCACGGTGCATCCGGGCATTCTGGACGAAGGTCGGTTGCCTCCCCAGGTAGGCTAGATCGCAAGTCTTTTCCGAAAGG
>Ga0307486_1000985_pt1 | contig 23536 bp, 14 predicted proteins | sample CBIW02metaG_FD_203663 | JGI IMG/M metagenome (GOLD analysis project Ga0307486, IMG submission 203663) | Sea-ice brine microbial communities from Beaufort Sea near Barrow, Alaska, United States - CBIW 0.2 | ecosystem: Environmental > Aquatic > Marine > Coastal | place: USA: Alaska | collected...
TTTAAAAAAAATAAAATTCACGAAATTATGATTGGGAAACAGAATTTTTTTTTAATTTTGCCCTCCACTTGCTCCGGGTGCCTGCCTGCCGGTAGGCAGGGCGGAATTGGTAGACCTGCCTTCGGCAGGCAGGCGCGCAAGTTAAATGTTCTTTCAAATGTTTTATGTATATGCGATATCGAGTTTAAGGCATAACTACATTTATGTAGGTTTAACCAATGATCTCGGTTCAAGAATCGCAAGACATAATGATGGAAGAGAAAAAACTACCCAGTTTTATAGGCCTTTTGAATTAATTTTTTCGGAGATTTGTAAAACCAGACCAGATGCCAGAGTTCGTGAAAAATACTGGAAATCTGGAACGGGTAAAGAACAGTTGAAAAATATTAGAAACATACCAAAATAATGCTCGAGTGGCGGAATTGGTAGACGCGCTGGATTCAAAATCCAGTATTTTCGGATGTGCGGGTTCAAGTCCCGCCTCGAGTACTTTAAACCCTGTTAATCTATTGATTATCAGGGTTTTTTGGTTTATATAGGTAATGATTTCCCCGCATTTTCCCCGCAAAATGACTTTTATACCCATTTGTACTTCAATTCAATTTATTCTGATTCCTCTCATTTAATTCCAACCATCCAACTAAATGAGACATCATAAGTATTATTTAGAGCAAATTCATCTGCTTTATTGCTCAAAAGCTTTAAGAAAATATTTAGATTTACAGGGATAGTCCTTATGGCAAACCCTACTAAGCCGTTGGATTTATAGAAGCGCTGTGGTAATGGCTTAAATATCTATGAATCAGCGTCTATCATCAAGAAAATTTAATGTACAACACAGATATTAACATCCTGGGTGGAATTCCCGATTATGGTTTAATTTATACTGCCCTTCCACTTTTGGTGGAAGGTGAAGATGATTTATATAATTCTCTCGTAAATAACAATGAATTTGACTTCAGGACAGAAGCGTCCCGGAAAAGGTTTTTTGCCCTTTTGAAATCAGCATTCATCAGTAAAAATGCTGATGTGAACCTATTGTCAGTCAATCTCATCCAGCATCTGAAAAATGATGAAAAATCCAAAGCGCAGGTACTTTTTTGGTTATTCAGTTTAAACAACAGGCTTTTCTATGAGTTAAACCGTGATGTTTTTCTGAAGTACTTTTTCCAGGGAAGAGCAGAATTACCAAAAGCAGATGTTGTAGCCTATCTGAAAGATAAAATTGCCACCACCGAAGAGTTGAAAGGCAAATGGTCAGATATCACTGTTGATACTGTCGCCTCTAAATATCTCTCGGTCCTAAAGAAACTTCATCTCCTGGAAGGAGTAAAAAAGAAGACTTTCTGCTTTGTGCGGCTTAGCGATGAAATGTTGGCCGTCTTTCTACATTTCTATACTTATACCCACAAGAATAGTAACAACATTTTGGAAGAGGATTTTTTCAACTTCTCATTTATTTCAAAAGACAATGCAGTAGCCAGGCTAAAAAAAATCGGAAAGAAAGACTGGATTAAAATGAATTATACAGGAACCTCTTTAAGAGTTGAAGGTTCCTTTAAACCTAACGAAATTATAGATGGCATTTTCAGACGAGCATAGGGCTAAATTCCAAAACTTGAAAGTTGCTTTGGATATCCAAAATCGTTCCCGGTTAAAGTTAACAGCAAACGGTGGAAACAGTATCATTTTTCCTTATCCTCCAAATGAAGAAGATTTATACCTCAAAAAGGCTAAGGAAGAATTCAACTCCTCAGCCTACCAATTTATTAATGCAAGTGAATTGTTCGTTGATTATATAAATGAGGATGGTTTGAACGATTTTCTCCAATTATATGAGGATCTCAGTCCCTCATCATATAAATCCTTTTTTGATAAAGAAGATCCTCACGTGGATTTATTTGACAAAGTTATAAATGGAATTGTGGATTCTTCCGAAAGTGACAAAATTCCGATACTTATTCGTACCGGCATTTTTTATGGAACTGGGATTGAAAATATAAATATTACAGACCATAAAAAAATTATGGGGATGAAGCATCCCTTAGTTATTTTCTATCCTGGAGAAATGGACGGTGAAAATCACCATTTTTTGAATGCCAAACAAGCATCTAAGTATAGATGTACCGTAATTGAATAAACAATACTATGACAGCGATAAAAGATATTTTAAAGTTAGATCTTCAGGATGATATAAAGAACGTAATAGATTTAGAAGATCAGGCGGAAAACGAGATACAGTCTGAGATTGAATCTTATATTATCACAGATGGTTTGGGCCATCATCTCACCAAATTTGTTTCCCAGTACACCGGGAATATCAAGGAAACCGGTATCTGGCTTTCGGGCTTCTATGGCTCAGGAAAATCGTATTTCGGGAAAATGCTGGGGTACCTTATTGATAACCCTAAAATTAACGGAACTTCTGCGCAGGACAGGTTTCTTCCAAGGTTGAGCGGTGTAGCCAATCAAAGCTTGGTGGAGAATGCCATTCGCAAGCTGAATGGAATAAAAAGCAAAGTGATTTTCCTTGATGTCGCTAAACAGAATACAGACAATGGACTGGCTTTCACCCTTTTTGCTAAGCTTTTGAAAAGCCTCGGATTCCGTGATGATCTTTACGGCTATATGGAATACGAACTGTTCATTGAAGGGAAATATGATTTTCTGCAGGATAAGGCGAAAGAACTCTTCGGAAAGGAATGGAGTGAAATTAAAAAGAGTAACCGGGAAATTGCAAGGGCGATGAGACGGGTGTATAAGGCTATGGATTATACTGAAGCTGAATATGAAGATACAAAGAACACCTATAGCGCTGCTATTCAGAATTTTTCTGCCAGTAAATTTAAAGAGGTACTTGAAAAATATCTGGAAAAATATCCCGAGGAAACCCTGGTTTTTATTTTCGATGAAGCCAGTGAGGCAATAAGTCAGAAGAAGTTCACACTGCTGGATTTGGAAGGCTTGAGCGAAGCCTTGTCAAGTATTGCTAAAAGGGTTTGGACTATTGCCATTGCCCAGGAAAAACTGGACGATGTGATCAACAACCAGAATGTTAGCAGGAGCCAGCTTACAAAAGTTACCGACCGATTTAAAACAAAGATCCACCTGGAGTCTACAGAAGTAGATGTGATCATAAAAAATCGATTGCTTCTTAAAAAAGATGATGCATATAAAAACCTGATAGCATTCTATAAGAAAAATGATGGGTTAATCAGTGACGCCACAAACCTGAAATCCACCTTCCCTACCAAAACCGAATCAGCTGAAGAATTCGCGACTTATTATCCTTTCCACAGGTATCAGTTTGATTTGCTTCAAAAGTTCCTTTTCAGCTCCAATGCTTTGGTTGCTACACAAATCGCAGCCCGTGGAATGATCATCACCACTTTTGATGTCCTTAGAAAAGAGTTGAAAGACAGGGAAACATTTTGCTTTACTACCGCATACGATCTTTGTACAGAAGCACAGCCTTCCCCGCCTGCCGATCTTGTGAACAAATACAGCAATGCAAAAAAGATTGTTGATCACGAAGGTTTAAAGCTGAATGGGGAGAAATTAATGAAGACCATTCATTTCTTGAGTGAAGCCGAAATGATCTCGGTTACGCTTGAAAACATTACTAAGTCATATATAACTGATAGTACATCTTATTACGAATATAAGCCAGTCATTGAGCAGGCGCTCAAATTATTGGTTGAAACCAAGATTTTACTGGTTTCCAACAATAATTACCAGATCACTTCAGATTTGGAAGGAAAGTTACTGGAGGAGATGACAGAACTTGATATTCCACTTTTTGTCAAAAAAAGGGAATTGGTAAATTACCTAAAAACCTCCGGATTGTTCCGGCAGGTGAACACCATTAATGAAGATTCCATAGCTTATAACTTCAGTATTCGCACAGATCTGGATGATGAAATCATTGCAGCCAACAATAAAAATTTACGCCTTACCGCCTTTAGCCTCTTCAATATCAACGAGGACCGGCAGGATTTCATTGAGGGCTTAAAACTGGATACCCAATACACCAAAGATGTGATCACCTTGGTACCGGATGATACCCGCTTTAGGGAAATTGACAGATTACTGGACGAGGTTCAGAAATATCAGGAGATTGGGAAAGTTTATAGTCATGATGAAAATGATGAGAAGAGGAGGATCGTGGACCGATTTGCAACCATAAAAGCTGAAAAGGAAAAAGATCTTATTAATCTTATCCAGGAGGCTTATCAAAATGGTTCTCTCATCTATTTGTTTGATGAAACTTTCCTGTCGCCGGACAAATTTAAGAATAACATCAATGATGTGCAGAAAAAGCTTATCAAAAATGTTTATACCAAAAGGTTAAGCAGCCAGCTTTCAGAAGCTGTTGGCGCTAAAATTTTGAATGAAAGTCGAAAAGAACAACTGCATAAGTATTTTTCAGGAGATGAATTCAAATTCTTTGATGTCAACGGAAATTTCATTGGGGATAATCTGAAGGTAATAGAAGAAATATCAGCAAAACTCCAGAATCGTTACATCGAAGGAAAAAGCCTGGAGGAAAACCTCACTCAAGCTCCTTGGGGTTATTCCTACGGTACACTTTCCACTTCACTGGCAGCACTCTTTAGAGCGGGAAGATTGGTAGTAAAGCATAATCATACAGATTATTTTTCCTACCAGGTTAAACAGGCACACGAAGTTTTTACTACAGGAGCAAAATTCAAAAATGCGGGCTTTAAAACCATAACCAAAATGCTATCTGCCGGACAGAAAAAACAGGTTGTGGAAGCTTTGATGAATCTTGATTATGAAAAACATACCGATAAAAAGATTGATTGGTCTGCCAGCGATTATGATCTCGCCGATGCTGTAACCAATCTCGCGGAGACTTTTATATCTTCGATCAATACCCTTAGAAAATCACAGGATGATTTTGACAACCTTTTTGCTGAAGTAGCCAAACAAAAAGATGTGCTGCAGCGATTTTCTTCCAAAACCACAGAAGCTAATTATATTGATAAAGCTGAAGATTTCCTTACTTCAAATGATGAGTATAGGACTGCTATAAAAACAGTGGTAAAGGCTGAAAAATTCATTAAGAAAAACCTCGATAAAATTAAAGGCTTTGAGCGCTTTATTCAACTTGTAAAAATAGAATTGCAGAAGGCCGCTATTAGTAGTCCAGAAATTGAAGCTGCAACCATAGAGTTTGAAAAAGCAATGGGAAAGGACATCATTGAACATTTCCCCGAAATTGATACCGCAGCACAAAAAGTTAGAGATGGGTATTACCATTTAATGGTTGATGGTGCACATAAAATGAGTGAACTTCACCAGTATTTAAAAAATGATATTGAAGAAGCTTCCCGGGACCTGAAGCAAAATTATCCTGCAGAATTAAATGAAAAATCAAGGCGGGAATTAGAATCACTGATGAAATATGCCGAGAGCAGAGTTGTGAGAAATATTCAACTGCACTATCATATCCAGGATCAAAATTCACATCTTTCGTTATCAGAGATCCTAAATAATATTCAGCTTGTTCTTAATAAAGAATCAGAGCTGGAAGTAATTAAGGGTAATTTTATAAAAACACTTCCACCACCTCCAGATCCTGATCAGCCATCAATAGCAAAAAAAATAAATTTTTCTATCCCACAAAGAAAAATGACTGCAGCCGCATACAGGAAAATTCTGGCTTCGCAAATCCAGGTCATGGCAGGAATGGACAATGATGCTGAAGTTGAAGTAATTATAAATAATCTTTAAGCCCCAATGAAATTACCGGATCACGTAGACCATATTCGCACCTTAATAAATAATGCGTTTGATAACCAGTTTTCCAGGCTTGGACTTAGACCTGCAAAGATGGTGGATATTGAAAAAATTCCACAGGAATTCCACTTGAAACGTGAGAAGCTGGACGTACTTATAAACAGCCACACCGGGGAGTTAGGGAATTACGAAGTAGCACGTGAAAAAGCATTGGATGAATTGACCTTTACCCTTTTCAACCGTTTGGCAGCGATTAAGGTAATGGAAGCCCATCAGCTTTTTGCACCGATTGTAACCAAGCAAGCCGCTCATGGTGGAAGGTCTTTTGGACATAAAATATGGCTGGAAGAAAATCCTGAAATGCGCAGGGAAGAGCTCGAAGGTTTGCGGCAATATTTTAAGGATGAATTCAATAAACTGGGAGAAACCATTCCGCTTTACCATAAATCCTATCCCTATGCCCTGCTGCCTTACGTGATAGATTTGAACGAAATAATCACAGCTTTTAATGCAGTGGAACTGGATCCTCAAATTGAACCTGAAATCTGGAAAAGTGATGACATATTAGGCTGGTTGTACGAGAGCTATAACAACGCCAAAAAAGCAGAGCATAAAGAGAGTAAAGCAAAAACCGAATACGACAAAGTAAGTCTGCAGTCACAAGTTTATACACCGCGTTGGGTGGTGGAATTCTTGGTAAACAATTCATTGGGTAAATTGTATTTGGAAATGTATCCGGACTCCGAAATAAAGGATTTGTACAAAATTGCTAATGCATCCAAAACAAGAGTACGTGAAGTAAAACCATTGCACGAACTAAAACTAATTGATCCAGCATCGGGGTCCGGAAACTTTCTATTGTATGCCTTTACCTTTTTCTTTGCCTTATACAAAGATCAAATAGACAATTATGGTGCTAATTATGATGAAGACGATTTCCCGAAACTGATAATAGAAAATAACTTGCACGGAATTGATCTCGATGATCGCGCCATACAGTTGGCTCAACTGGGGCTTTGGATTAAAGCCAAACAAAAAAACCGAAACATAGGAGCATTACATTTCAATGTGGTTTCCTCTGATTTCTATTTGCCTGATTTTGATTTTGTATATCCTATTTTTAAAGCAGGAGTCACTGATACCAAACAATTAAGCATTATTGAAGAAATCTGGACCGACCTTCAGCAGGCATATAAATTTGGTAGTTTAGTGAAGATTGAAGAAAAATTATCCATCAAACTTCACGGTTTGTTGGACCAAAAAGGAATCACGCTTTTTGGAGAACAAGACATTATAGAATACGAGCGTTTTAAAGAGAATTTTTTCAATAATCTGGAATTAGCAATAAGCCGTTTTGCTAAAGGTCAAGGTTCTTCTTTCCTGACCGATAAAACCAAAGACGCCATAACATTTCTGAAACTCATTACCCAAAAATACGATATAGCCACAGCTAACCCACCTTATACAGATAGTGGTAATTTTGGTCCCGAATTAAAAAAATTCATAGATGCCAATTATGCAAAACCGTATAAATTTAACACTAACCTTTATGCAACTTTCATAAAGCGTTGTTTTGAATTGACCAATGAAAAAGGGAAAGTAGCGATGATTCACCCTTTTTCATTCATGTTCATTAAAACGTTTGAGGATGTTCGAAAACTAATGATTGAAAAAACTTATATCGAAACATTAGTTGACTGGGGATTGGACAGGGTTAATTTGTTTGATGGTGGATATGCCTCTGCTCCAACCTTTTATATTCTATCTAAAAAAATTATACCTGAAAAGAGCTTGTTCTTCCAATTAGTTACCGGCCTTCAAGAAAAAGAAAAAAAAGCAACTTTTTTTGAAGCCCTCATTGATAATATTAATTTAATTCCTAATCCGCGCGTTTATAAGTTACAACAATCCGAACTTTCCAAAATCAAGTCTTGGCCTTTTATTTACTGGATTTCTTCTGATTTTAGAAAGAAATTTGGGACTAATCTTTTAGAAGAAAAAAATAAAGCTATTACAGGTTTAATGACAGGTAATAACATCAAATTTCTAAGATTCTGGTGGGAGGTTGAAAAAAAAGATATTTCCACACATTACCCGAAGGATAGAAAAAAATGGGTGATGTATCAAAAAGGAGGTCCATATAAAAAATGGTATGGTAACAATTGGCTGGTGATTAATTATGAAAATAATGGTTCCAATTTAGCTACAACAGATAATAAAGAGTTTTATTTCTCAGAAGGAATTTCTTATTCTGCGTTAGGAAAAGGAAGCTTTAGATATATTAGTGATAAGTTCGCATTTGATAAAGGAGGTTCCTGTATTTTTAGCTTAGACAAAGAGATCGATACTGAGTATCTTTTAGGATTACTTAATTCGAAACTTACTAATTATATAATAAACTGCTTTAATCCTACAGTAAACAGTCAAGTTGGTGATTTCAGAAGGTTACCTATCCCTTACCCTCCAAAAGCTATTCAAGAATTGATAATAAAACTAACCAACCAGAATGTTTTTATTCAGCAAATTCTGAATGGGTATTCAATCTTCAACGAAGAATTTAAAAACTCTCCAATTGAAGAACATCAAGACCAAGAATTAAAGAAACGTATAAAGAAGCATTTGGAAATTGAAAATTTTCTCAACACAAAATGCCTTTTAAATGAATCAATAATTAATGAAAAAGTTTTTGAAGTTTATGATCTTACAGATCAAGACCGAACGATGGTTTTAGCTAAAGAAGGGAAAAGCATTGGCTCATTACAAGTATCCAGAGAAGCTAAAACTTCTTTTATGAAAAAGCTCGAAAACCCCTCAGATTTCACACTTTCAGAATACATACGAAAACTTCCTGAAGTCGTTTTTTCAGGAAGTGAACAGGGGGATTTCATCAAAAATTTTCCTGCTTTATATCAGAGTAATAATGATTTAGAAGATTATTGTAAATATCATCAAATTAATCCAATTAATGTCTGGCATTGGTTCAAGGAAAGTAACGTAATTCCTAAACAGCGAATGAATGATCTTGCGATGGAATTCCTTGCTGATATACTACGAGAGATTTTAATGGAAGATGAGGATGGCATTATTCCATTGGTGCCAAATGCGGGAGAAAAAGTTTTGCTGGATCGCGTGGAAGAAAAGTTTATGGAAAAAGGTTTTTCTCGTGCCCAGTATTCCTCCTTTGACACCGTACTTGGAAGAGATTTAAATGAATACATAAGCCACCATTTCTTCAAAGAATTTTCAGATCACCTTAACCTTTTTATGTACCTGCCCAAAACGCCATTTATCTGGCACCTGACTTCTGGTCCGGAACAAGGTTTTGATTGTTACCTCATTATTTACAAATGGTCCAGAGATAAATTGTTAAGTATTCGTTCGGTATATATAGAAAACATAGAACGTGCCTTAGTCAATCGCCAAACAGATATAAGAAACAAAACAACCCTTTCAGCTGCAGAACAAAATGAAGCTGATAAAATATACAAACAGCTCAAGGAAATAGAAAGCTTCAAAGCTAAAATAGATGAATTATTAGAGGAAGGTTATAACCCTATTTTAGATGATGGAGTGGGTAAAAATATTGCTCCATTACAGAAAAAAGGAATGCTTGCCTATGAGGTTTTAAACGCAGGGCAGTTAAAGAAATATTTAAGCGCAGACTGGTAAATTATGGAAATTGAATTAATTGAAAATATCATAGCAAAAGGGGAAGGCGTTCTTATTGAATTCAAAAAAGCTTCCTCTAAAGTTCCTACAGACGCTTTTGAGACTATTGTTAGTTTTTCCAATACGCAGGGGGGAACCCTTCTCTTAGGTGTTGACGATGACGGTTTAATTACAGGGATTGATAAAACAAAGAAACATAAGATTTTAAAGGATCTTGTTTCAGCAATTAATTCAAGGGATTGTATAAATCCACCGCTCTACCTGCAACCTACTGCCATTGAAATGAAGGAAGGTTTGATTATTGTCCTGCAAGTGCCTGTAAGTTCTCAAATTCATTATTATAACAGTAAAATATACATTCGTGAATTTGAAAGTGATATAGATATTACAGAAAATCAGGGAAGAGTAAGTGATCTTTATTTTACAAAAAGCAGCATTTTTACAGAAAACGAGATTTATCCTAACCTACATTTTGAAGACCTCGATAGAGATCTATTTTCAAAAGCACGAAACCTTATTCGTTCAAACCGCAGTGACCATCCTTGGTTGACAATAAAAGATGAAGAAATGTTAAAGGAGGCAAGTCTTTGGCGTAAAAATTTCAGGACGGGGCAGGAAGGATTAACCCTTGCAGCAGCTCTTATTTTTGGAAAGGACACTACCATTCAAAGTTTGTTGCCGGCATACAAGGTGGAAGGAATTGTAAGACAGGAAAATATAGATCGCTGGGATGATAGGATCACTCTTAGAAAAAATCTAATAGACACCTATCAGGAAATCAAGAGCTTTATCAACAAACATCTTCCGGAAAAGTTTTATATGGAGGGCGATCAAAGAATTGATTTACGGGATAAGATCTTTAGAGAAGTGGTAGGAAATATAATCGTACACAGAGAGTATAATTCTGCAATAGCTACTCAGGTACTCATTGAAGAACATCGTGTTGTTGCTACCAATCCAAATAAACCACATTATAATGGCCCCATTGATCTGGATAGTTTTAATCCTTTTGCCAAAAACCCAAACATTAGAAAGTTTTTCACAGCCTTGGGCTGGACAGATGAAATAGGATCAGGTATAAGAAATACGAAGAAGTATGTCCCCTTGTATGTTTCAGGAGCTCAGCCCCAATTTATTGAAGGGAATATTTTTGAAACCATTATTCCCCTGGGCCATTTCACCTTGGCCCCGTTTAGTAACAAATGGAGAGGGTGGTTAGAGCTTTCAGAAAAATCTGCCGCTCATTTAAAAACTTCACTTGGAAAGATTAACCTTTCTCCCACCTTAGCAGAAAGTAGCTGGGAGAATATTTTGCTTAATTTGGTACCAGGCTGGACCCAAAAAGGTACCAGGCTGGAACCGCTGGATTGGCCCAAAAATCAATCTGTTACAGAAGAAGCAATAAAAAAGGTACCAGGCTGGGCCCAAAAAGGCACCAACCTCTTTCATAATAAAGTTAGATACTTAATTGCTATTTTGTCCTTAACAGCCGAACCTCTAGGACTTGAAGATTTAATGGAAGCTATTGGTTATTCCAATAAAAGCACTTTTAGAAAAAACTACCTGCAACCTTTGGAACAAGTACAGTTTATTTCCAAAACAGATTTAGAAAATCTTTCATCACCTGATCAAAAATATAAATTGACCAAAAAAGGAGAATTATTTTTAAGCGGGGAAAAGATGTAAATTAAAAATATCTATATAAATGTCATTTTAAATGAAACAGGTCAAAGATCGAAAATCAGGGACAAGAAACTGGTACCAGGCTTAGCTAAAATTGGTACCAGGCTAAAGCCAGCATAAATGGGCTATTTTAAAAATTTCATATAAAAAGGTACCAGGCTGGGCCCAAAAAGGTACCAGGCTTTGAATATTTGAGTCGGTTCAAAAATTAGAATAAGAAACTATGATAGACAATTGGTTTAAGAAGGACCTGGAGAAAATTTATAAGAAACATCAGCTGGCAGTGTTTATTGATGAGTCTAAAGAGGCCGGTTTCCTGCTGGACGTAGTAAAGGGTGATTATAAAATCTATACAGCCAACACTGAATTGGAAGAGCTTAAAATAAAATATGAAATTGAAAAATCCCGGAAAACCGGAGACAAATTTTTCATTTATACCACCACTGCCAAGGCCGATTTAAAATTTATAAGAGAATACTGTGAGACCAATGGAATTGTAGAAATAAAATACCTTCAGAATTACGTGAGGGACAAGGTCCATAAAAATCTGAATCTGAATCTCAATATGGAGAAGGAAGAATTGATTTCAGCAGCAAAAGTGAGTATCGAGAAAGACCAAACCTACTGGATAGATCTCACTCATAAAGGTTCTTCAGAAATTTTTGATCTGGAAAAAGAATTATTGCCCTTCCTGCATAATCCGGAAAGGCATCTTATGGGTTACGATAAGACAGTTCAGGAAATATTCTTTAAAAGTGTAAATCATTTAATAGGGCAAACCTATGTAAAAAAACCCGCTTCTACACTGGGGACAGAAGTGGTGAAGCATCTTTTTAACGGCCTTGTAAAAAACAACCCCAATAAAACCTTACTGGAAGTTTACAAGACCTGGCTGGACAGCAATTCTTACCGAAGTTCCCTGGATTCTTATTTGAAGAAATATAAACTTCCGGCAGATTTTAATCCTTTTAAAGTGCATCCTTCCCATCCTTTTATACAAATCGATGAACTCTGGTTAAAGGACCTTGGAAAAAATATCTACGACAAAAAGTATGTAGCAGATTTTCTTCCCTTATTAAATCAAAGGATCTCGGGGAAAGCGGCAAATAACCTTGATTTAGAATTCTGGAAGCACATTAAAACCCTTTTGGAATTTGATGAAAAAAACATTAATCAAATAGCGTCTTTTGAAGAAGCTGTATCTTTTTACACCAAATACTTCTATAAAGTAGATGCCGCGATAAGAAAATTATATGCCAGGTTCATTACCAATGAAAAATTGATTGAGCCGCTTCAAAATTATTATAAAAACTTCTCCGACATCTTCCTGGACAAGTGGTTTAAATATGTTGATGCTTATGAGCCAAATCAAACGGGGAAAATTCAGGATATACTTGATAATGTCCCTCAAAAAACTGCTATAGTGGTTGGGGATGGGGTGTCGTTTGAATTCGCGCAGGATATTATAGCACGGGTTCCAAGGGAATATGAGCTGTCAAAAGACATTGAATATATGTTTGCCGGCCTGCCTTCTGTAACCGAACATAATATGAGTCAGCTGTACGTTGATACGGGAGAAGTCCTACCAACAAAACAGGATAGGGAAACCTATCTGCAAAATAAAAATTCTGATAAGGATATAGGATTTATTGACCTGGAGAAAGTAACTGAACATACCGACAAAGCCCATTACCTTATTTGCAGCCATAAAGATCCCGATAAGCTTGGGGAAACCTATCAACACTCTGCCTTAAAATATTTTGATAAGGTGGCCAATCTCTATGCTGAAAAGATAGAACAACTGCTCAAAAATGGATATCAAAGTGTTTACCTGGTAACAGACCACGGCTTTGTGCTTACCGGGGTTCTGGAAAATTCAGATAAAATAGAGGTTGAATTTAAAGGAGCGGCAAAAAAGAATGAACGCTACATCACTACCAAAACGAAACAGGAATTTGATAAAGATCTCCTGCGGGAGGAAGAAGTGTCTTATGGAGAGTTTAATTACATATATTTTGCCAAAAGATTAGGTCCCTTTAAAAGCCCAGGGGTTTATGGTTTTAGCCATGGAGGAATGGCTCCCCAGGAAACCATAATTCCGTTTCTGAAATGGTCTAAAGCAAAAAATACCGAAGCTGCCCTGATGGTTACTATTTTAAATAAAGAAGATCTTAAGGAAGTTACAGGAGATTTGTACAGTGTGAAGCTGAAGGCCGAATCGAGTGCCGATAATCTTTTTACCACCAATAGAAAGTTGATACTTATGTTTTTTAGTAATAATGAAAAAGTTAACGAAAGTGATGTTTTTACTATTGAGAAGGATCAGCAACTTAAACGCGAATTTCAGTTTGGTTCGCATAAAGAAATTGAGCTGAAGGTTTTGGATGCTGTCACCAGGGAACAATTAGACAAAATTACCATCAAGAAGAGTAGCGCCCGTAACCTCGGAGGTTTGCTTTAAAATATAGCTTATGATAATATTAGACCAATTGGATAAAAAACTGCTGGATAATTACCGGGGGTTAGTAGTGAAAAAGGATTTGGTGAGATCTGTAAAAGTGGGTGCGAATGTTCCTGTTTTTGTACTGGAATACCTTATCGCCAACTCCTGTTCTACAGATGATGAGGAGAAGATAAGACAGGGAATGGAGAACGTAAAAAAGATCCTCTCTGAACATTATGTAAATCCTGAAGAAAGCAATCTAATTCAGTCCAGGATCCGGCAGGAAGGTTCCTATAAGATCATTGATAAGATCTCTGTAAAACTGGACACCAAAAAAGATGTTTACTGGGCCCAGTTACAAAACAGCAATATCAAGGATGGTGTCATATTTGACGCGATGGTTGCCGAACATGAAAAGATGTTAATGGGAGGGATATGGGCTATAATTGATGTTGAGTATGATTCTTTAAGTAAAGACGGAAACGTTTTGCATCCATTTGTGATTAAAGACATCAATCCTATCCAATTATCTTCCTTTGACAATTCCCGCCTTATAGAGAAACGTAAAGAATTTTCGAAGCAGGATTGGCTAAATATATTATTGCGTAGTTGTGGATATGAACCGGAATCTGAAGGAATGTCCCACCGCGTAAAAATGCTTTTGCTGTCCCGGCTAATCCCAATGGTGGAATCCAATTTCAACTTTATTGAGCTTGGCCCGCGGTCCACCGGAAAATCCTTCGTTTATAAAGAGCTCACGCCCTATGCTATGTTAATTTCGGGGGGACAGGGAACTGTGGCCAAATTATTTGTTCACGGGTCCACTGGAAGAGTTGGTGCTGTGGGACAATGGGACGCAATTTGTTTTGATGAAGCTACCGATAAGATCTTTAAAGACAGGGATGCAATTCCGTTAATGAAGGATTACCTGGAATCTGGTTCCTTTTCCAGAGCCGGGTCAGGTGGGGAAATTACAGGGGTTGCTTCCATTATTCTAAACGGGAATATAAATCAGCCGGTGGAAACAATCTTACAAACCAGCCACCTCTTTGCTGCACTCTCTGATGAAGTCAATACAGATACAGCATTTCTTGACAGGCTTCATTTTTACCTCCCCGGCTGGGAGATGATCAAGTTTTCTCCAAAGAACTTTACCGATAATTACGGGTTTAGCACAGATTATTTTTCGGAGTGTTTAAAATCTTTTAGGCGTGTAACATATACGGATGCCCTGGAAGAATACTTTTCATTGGGTTCTCATTTAAAACAGCGGGACACCAAACCCGTAAAGAAAACAGTTTCCGGTTTTATTAAACTTTTGCATCCGGATGGCTCTTTCACCAAAGAAGATGTAAGGGAATACCTTGAAATTGCGCTTGAGATGCGAAGAAGGGTAAAAGAACAATTAAAGCGAATAGGCGGAATGGAATTCTGGGACACCAATTTCTCTTACATCGACAAAGAAACTCAGGAAGAGCACTACGTGGGTCTTCCCGAAGAAAAGGGCTCACGCCTCATAGAGAACACCCCGCTGCAACCAGGAGTTTGTTACACCTGCACCAGCGACGGAGACAACCTCGCATTGGTACGTGTAGAAGTTGTCACCACTCAAGGCTCTGGAAAATTAAATATTACCGGCTTGAGCAATACTAAAGTCAAAGAAAACATTAAGAATACCTACCAGTACATTAAGGCAAATGAAAAAACGATTTTAAACTCTCAACACTCATTATCGAATTTTGATGTATCTGTGCAAATATCTACGATCCTGGGATCAAATATTTCAACAGGCATAGGGTCTGCCGTTTATATGGCTATTATCTCCTCTATCTATAAAAAGAACCTTAAACCTGGACTGGCCGTGCTTGGAAACATCTCCGTAGGTGGAGCCATAGAAAAATCCATTAACCTCGCCGATAAGATCACAATGCTCTCCGAAAATGGGGCAAAAACAACCATAGTCCCAATGGACAACCTACCGGAATTGGCCAACGTGCCGGCAAGTGTATTAGGGAATACGGATGTTCCTTTTTATTCGAATAATTTGATGTTGATGCAGAAGGGGATATTGTTGGAGTGAAGGGAAAATAAAAATAAAACAAAATGATAAAAATTGACAAGAATCTTTACGTAGGAAATTTAATCGACTACGATAACGTGCAAAACGATCCTAACTTTTATTTTATTCAAGCCTGTAAAGAACCATGTCATAGAAACGCGGTTGGATATACTGGTAGATCTGTTGAAAAAACTCATCCTGAGTACTTATTTGCAAATAGACCTAACCGATTAATTCTAAATATGGTCGACACTCCAACCGGAAAATATTTTGATAAAATATTGTTTGATAAATCAATTGAATTTATAAATAAACATGTAAAATTAAATCAAGATGTATTAATTCATTGCAATCAAGGTATGTCCAGATCTCCAAGTATTGGACTACTTTATTTAGCAATGACTAAAAAAATTAATAGTACTACCTTTAGCAGTGCAAAGGAAGAATTTATTCGAATTTACCCTGAATATAACCCAAGCGGGGTACAAGAATTTTTAATAGATAATTGGAATTATTTTATGAATAGATAAAATATATAAGAGCTTGTGTGAACAAGTTGATATGATTTACGAAGTGGTTATGAGCATAGAATTTTGGGCAAGCTTCATTTTAAAGCAATTTATTAATGAATTTTTAAAACTTAAAACTATGAATATACTTAAAAGCGTTATTGTCGGAGTGGGTGCTATTGTGTGGAGCCAAACACAATTATGACTTATAGAACTAACTGAATTATATCATCTTATCAAGACCATAGTAAGGGGGTTCGAATCCCCCTCTCCACTCCCTTTAATAACTATTGCCAATATCGGTTAATCATAAAAAGCGGGCACTCGAGTAAAAAGGGGAATTTTGGAGACAAAGTAACAAACAATTAAGCCGACAAAAACGTGTCCCTACTTACGCTGCTTGGGTTAACCAAGCCGTTTGCCTACAATTTAAAAGAATATCGAAAATGACAGAAAAAGAATTGTTAAAATCGGGATATTTCCCAAAAGAACTACCACCACCATTTGAAAGCAAGACTTTTTCAGACAAAATAGCTACCATTAAAACACAATGGGATTCTGTATCAAGTCCATTTCAAAGGCCAGAAAAGTTAAAATATTCAGAATCGAAATGGGTTGTTTTCTCAATTCCTAAAGTGCAGTTATCAAGGAGAATAATAAATATTCCAAATCCACTTCATCAATCCAAATTATCTGCAACAATTGCGGATAAATGGACAGAAATTGATAACATTTTTAAAAAATCCACAATTTCCTCAAGTTCACCCATTAAAGACTCTAAAAAGAACAGGGCATTAATTCCTAAACACAATTTTGGAGAGTTCAAAAGAAGGCGATTAAATGAATCTTTCGACAATCTATACGAAGTAAAAACTGACGTTTCGAGATTTTACGGAACAATTTACACCCATTCCATACCTTGGTTAGTTCACACAAAACCAATAGCAAAAGTAAACCGGGATGATAAGACATTGCTTGGAAACGCATTGGATAAGGATTTAAGAAGTCTTAACTCTGGTCAAACTATGGGAATTCCTGTTGGTCCAGATACATCATTAGTCATCGCTGAAATAATAACGTGCATGATGGATGAACAAATTCAAACTAAATTAAAAAATGTAAAATCCTTCAGGTTCATAGACGATTATTACCTCTATTGCGATAGTTATGCAGATGCTGAAAAAGCATTCAAGTTTATTCAATCTCTCCTAACAGAATATCAACTCGACATTAACGAGGAAAAAACAAAAATATCTAACGCACCTTTTTCTTTTGACAGTAAATGGTCAATTGAATTGGGATCTGTTACATTCAGAAAAAGGGCCAATTCTCAATTAACCGATATTGAAAGATTTGTAAGTCTGTCTCTTATTCATTCTAATGAAAATCCAAAAGATTCGGTGCTGCTTTTCTCGATTCAAGTTCTTAAGTACTTGAAGTTATTTGATGAGAACTGGGACACCTACGAATCACTCATATTAAAAATTGGCATAACAGAACCAAGAACTTTACCAGATGTAACTGAAATTTTAGCTTCTAATATTACTCGAATTTCGAGTACAAAAATCAAAAGTATTGTAGAAAAATTAATTGATATTCATTTACCTAAAGGTCATAATTATGAAGTAGCTTGGGCTCTTTGGATGTGCGTTGAATTTAAAATAAAGATTAAAAATAGAATGGCAGAACGGATTTTTGCTTCCAATGATTACGTGTCAATGTTAATCGCAATGGACTTAAAAAGCAGAAACCTTATTAATGCAACAGTCAGTACAGATGGACTTTTAACCGAACTGACCGAAGATTCTTTAATGAATGAAAACTGGTTGTTTACCTATGAATCAATTAAAAAGGGTTGGTTAATCCCAACAGATAATCCCGTTTATAAAAACAAGTATTTCAAAATTCTATTAGCAAATGGAATATATTTTTACAGAGAAGATGCAAAAGTTAAAACATATACGGTACAGAAACCATCAGAAGAAATAAGCAAAACTACCAAGAAGCCTGAAACCGTAGAGGCCAAAACAATTGTATATGGAGGTGGTGGAGGCAGTTCGTATTAAAAAACTGTGGGCAATAACATATATAAAACATGGTGTTTGGTATTGTAAAAACTAATGGTTCATGCATTTTTGGGAATAAGAAAAATTTAAAAAAGTAGGATTGTGTTTATCCGAAACGAAACTGCTTTTTAACTGCACCGCGTTTCATATACAAGAACGTTGTGTGAAATATTTATAATGAGTTTTGATTTTTCAGAATATAGAGAACGAAAAGGTTTAGTTCCTTTAAAGATAGAGAATAAGGAAAAGTATTATACTGATCTAGTAAATCTTGAAGGCAGTTGGACAGGAAGAATGGATGCCTTAATGAGCAACACCTTTATCTTAGAAGCGGTTCAATTACTAATTAATTCGATAGCCTTATTTGAACAAGGATATTTTGACTCGGCGTTTTATTCCTTAAGACAGTCATTGGAAGTTTCCACAACAATGACATATTTAATCGATAATGACGAGAATGTAAGAGATAAAGAATTAGAAAAATGGAAAGAACAAAGTAGATTTCCTATGTACAATCAGATGATCCAGATGCTTGAAAAAAATGAATCTGTCTATGCTGATATTAAAATTGAAATGAAGGAGTACTTTGAAGATTTAAACTTAATCAAAGGAAAACTTAATAAATACGTTCATAAGCAAGGATTCAATACATTTTACGTATCTAAAAATCATCCATTAAATCAAACAAAGGATAGATCTAAATTCATTAGTGAGTTTGAAAAGTTTTTAAAAAAATGTATTGGTGCTGTTGCTGTTTTTAGATTAACGGTGGATCCATTTCCCGTATTACTTAATAATGAAGAAATTTATGTAAGAACTTCGGACTTAGTAACGTACGGATATACAGATGAATTTATAGATAACTACATAGGAAAAGAAAATATTGAGGCTTATAAAAGAACTGAAGTTTATCAAAATAATTACAATTTTATAATTCAAAATGAACCAAAGAGTATTGCAACTACAAATGTTGTAAAAGAACAATATATAGATAAGGAAAAGATCAAAGAGATTTTAAAACAAAGTCATTTGTTAAGCCAACATGATTTGGTTGCCGTAGTTCTATGCGATTTTTCTGAGAAAGTATCTAAAATATATGCCATAGGCGGTTTACTGATGTATTTTTCATCAACCAAATCAAATAGAAAAGGGATGTCATGGAGTGGCATGGTATTTAAGAAGTTCGAAGAAAGTGAACAGAATTACAATTTCTCTTTTGATGAAGCTTATATAACTTCTATCAAACTCCATAATCATTATTATTTCATAGAACACAACGAATCTTTTAATGAAAAAGAAATTGAACAACTAGAAATGGTAAAAATACTACACACAGAATTGGTTAACAGCAAATAGCTGGAAATCTAGTTGATACCATAAAACAAAAAAAATACAAAGGATGACAAAGCTAAAAGTCAATGATAATGGAATAATTAAAAAAGTAGATTATACTTCTAAATTTTCAGACGGAATTTTTATTGTGGCTGAAAATAAAATAGCAAAAAAGAATTGTGAAATTTTGAATATAAAAATAGAAGGAGAGGAGAATCAATTGGCTCAAGAAGTAACTAAACTAGGTAAAACAGCTATTCTAACAACTAAAGTTTTAAGCCAATATTTTCAATATATTATTAAGGATTATACAAAATGGGATGATTTTCAAGACCTACTAAGTCAGGCCCCAGGCCAAAGTAGAGAAGCTTTAAGTCAAACTTATAATCTGACCAAAATGGATGATATGAAAGACTTTGACTTATTGGGAAATGCATTAGATAATCAAAACTAAACGTTAAACTACTAGGTGGCTTAACTTTTATTACTGCTGTTGTTGTCCAATTTAACAGCCACAGTTAGACGTTAAGGGTAAAAGAGTAACCGCGGCGGTTAGTATACCGGTTGCATAATTAAGCATCTATTGTTGAGATTGTTAGCTTTTTAATTTGTTTGCCAGTATCGCTGTTGCTGGCCAGTATAACCGCCACGGTTAGTGCGTGAAAGACAAAAGAGTAAACAGCGGCAGTTAGAGCGCAAAGTAAAAAGTCTAAATAATTTATGAAGAAATCATTATCCAATTTTCAAGTCTGGCTTTCAATTCTAATTCTAATATCTATATGGATAATATTAAGTGTTGATTTAGATGTCCTACCCCTAATTCCATCAAATTTTTCAAAGGACTTTGTAATCAAACTTAATCAAGTATTTACTGCCTTATCATATAGTATTCTTGCTGCTTTTATTTTTTATTGGTTTACCTACATATTCCCTAGAAAGTTATTGATTTACCGTTCTAAGAAAATTTTAGCTCAGCAAGTTCATTGGTTGTTATATGAACTTTTTGTTCTAATAAATCAAATACTTAATGCTTATGATATAAAAAAAAGAATTGAAGAAATTGAAGAAAAAGATTTATTGCATATAGACGGAAATATATCCAAAACATTTGATGGATATTACAGCACAAGTGAGCATTGGAAAAAAATCAGAAAGAATGGAAAACAATTTACAGGTTTAGGAGATATGAATTTTACTTTCCCTGAGATTGTGATTAATAAATTAAATAAAATTCCTGAACTAATATTGAAAATACGAAATTCAAATCCAAATTTTCATACTGATGAAACCTTTGCAGAAATACTATCTTCCATTGAAACAAATAAAATTATTGAATGGTATGCAAATAAGAAATATGATATTTTTCAGTTAGAAGGTAGTTCAAGGGAATTGCATTCAATGATTGTGGATTATAATCGGTTGTTAGGTTTAAAATACCATAGATTGTTTCGTAATAGCTATCAAACGATACATTTCTATTCTGAGGAAGAAATTAAAGCTATACCTGAAAAGAGAAATCAATTTCACACAAAACTTGCATCAAAGGTTAATTCTTCAAGGTCTTTAAACCCATGTATTGTATATAGTTCAAAGTACAGTGATTCAAGGGCTATTATATCTGAACTAAATAAGGGGGGATTCTTAACAACTCAAGGATTACAAAAGAAGTTTTTATTATCAGAATTTGCTGACAAAATAACACCACCGAATGAAAGTAGATGTTTAGTAATCATCGGACATGATATACCTCAAAAGCAAATAAAGGAATACATAAAGAAAAACAAGAGTAAAAAAATAATAATTTGGCTCAAATCGAATTTCATTTATTCAACACGTAAAATTGAGATAAATGAAAATTTGACTGATTTTGGATTATATAAATTGTTCTACCGTAGACCTTTTTCGATATTGAAATTTTGTTTTGGGAGAAATTATCCTACAAAAGAAATAATCAGTATTCTTCGATTTAATGTAGTTGAGATTATGAGAAACTATAGAAATGAAAAATAAATATAAAAAGCAGCCAGGTGTTTAGTCTGATTTTAAAATGTGCAAAAACGTCGGGGTAAACGTCGGGGTAAACGTCGGGGTAAAATACAGGCAAAATTCTCGCTTTAATTCAGTCAAATAAACAAATTACTTTTGTCATAAAAAGTAACCGCGGCGGTTAGTATGCCGGTTTCAAAATTATGCATCTCTTTTTGTGAATGTTATCTTTTTAATTTGTTTACTATTATAGCCGTTTCTGTTCAGTATAACCGCCACGTTTAGTGCGTGAAAGGCAAAAGAGTAACTGCGGCGGTTAGTTTGACGGTTACAACGCTAAGCAACTCTTTTTGTGACTGTTGTCTTTTTAATTTGTTTACTATTACCGCTATTGCTGATCAGTATAACCGCCACGGTTAGTGCGTGAATGCAAAAGAATAACCGCGGCGGTTAGATCGTGAGGTAAAGGAGTAACCGCGGCGGTTAGTTTGGCGGTTATTGTTTAACATTAAGTATATAAAATATAGATACGATGTGAAATAATTACATATTTCCTTACATTAGGTATATAAAATATAGGAGGAGATTCTTCTGCCATGAAAATGATTTTAACCGCCGCTATTGCTCAGGTTTGTTGAAAGGTAATCATTGTCGGTTATAATATTGTTGCAGCATTTTAACGGCCACTGTTATTACAGCGGAGGTAAATTGGAAACTGGCAATTGCAGTAGCCATTGAAATTGCGGTTGGAGCTGTTGAGAAAGCTGTTTTTTGTGGCATAGCAGCATAAAAACCAACGAAGTTTACCACTACATTTTTGGTATATGCAGCAAGATTTTGGATGTTCTGTTTGAATCGGGTACATTTGAGAGTAAATAAAACGACATGCCGTCCAAAAGTGATATATCAGCAATAAAATATATACGACTGTTTGATATAGACATGTTAGGCGCAATGGTAAAAAAACGAATTTTAGCAAAATTGGAAATATGAATACTAATTTCTATAAAAATCTTTATAAAGAGGATATTATTTATCACTATACTAAAGCATCTACAGCAATAGATTTTATTCTTTATTACAACCAATTGCGATTTAACAAAGCTCAGAATTCAACTGACCCTATAGAAAGTAAAAAATCTCGTCGAGGAACCGTATCTTCTATAAATGCAGAATATGACGGACATGAAGCTAACGAATTACACGTTTTTATTGACGATTTAGAAAAACAGTTTAATCAAATATGTTTCTGCCAAAACACAATAGGAAAATATTTTACAAATTTTGAAGGGCATGAAGAAATATTTGGTTTTACTAAATTTCGGATGTGGGATCAATATGCTGATAAATTTAAAGGCGTTTGTCTAGCATTTTCGAAAGAAAAAATTTTATCATTAAATAAAAAAAAACTAGAAATAATAGATGAAAATATAAAATATGTTACATTTCAAAAATTGTCGGAAAATAAAATAGGATACATTCAAGGAGACCACTTACAAGATATTGGGAAAGAGAGATATAAAGAACAACTTGAAGAAATAGTAAAAAAATCATTTTTCTATAAGCACCTTGATTATTCAGGTGAAAACGAATATAGAATTGGAACTTTATTCAATAAAAAAAAGTGTAGTATCGAAAAAATTCAAGATAATTTTGTTTTTGATCAAAGTATGATGCTTGATATTTCAGATTGTATAGAGGCAATTTTTGTATCTAGTTATGCAAATGATAAGCAAAAAAGTGATTTGCTTGAATATGCCAATAGACTTAATGTTAAAATCATTGAAATGAAATGGGAAAATGATTCATTTGAACCAATAGATTATAAATGGTGGAGTGAATTTTTCTGAAAACTTTAAGTGGATATCAATAAATGGAGGAGATAAAAAAACTAAAGCACCCAATAAATAGGACTATGAGCGGTCTGCAAGACCCAGCGATGAGTCCATGTTGAACTACATCCCGTCCAAAATAGCAGTTTTTATTTCTATGCACTTATCGAGGGTTTTCTGTGTTTTTTCTCGAG
>Ga0307486_1000986_pt1 | contig 23535 bp, 16 predicted proteins | sample CBIW02metaG_FD_203663 | JGI IMG/M metagenome (GOLD analysis project Ga0307486, IMG submission 203663) | Sea-ice brine microbial communities from Beaufort Sea near Barrow, Alaska, United States - CBIW 0.2 | ecosystem: Environmental > Aquatic > Marine > Coastal | place: USA: Alaska | collected...
GGGGATAAATGACAGTGATAATCGATAATAGGTTGTTCGGCCGCATAATTGAAATACAGCTCTTCCGCATATTTATTCTGCAGTAAAAAATTATCGTTTATAAATGTTTTATTTTTCATATTTAAAAACTTATTCGTTCATAGGTTTTCCTATGGTAGCCAGGATTCCTCCATCTACATAAATAATTTGTCCGTTAACAAAACTGCTTGCCCCGGAAGCGAGGAAAACTGCTGTTCCGGCTAAATCCTCAGGGTTTCCCCACCGGCCTTCAGGGGTACGGTTAATAATGAAATCGTTGAATGGATTTCCCTCCACACGAATAGGTGCGGTTTGTGAAGTCGCAAAATATCCGGGTCCAATTCCATTTACCTGTATGTTGTATTTAGCCCATTCCGTAGCAAGATTTTTGGTCAACATTTTAAGACCTCCTTTGGCAGCTGCGTATGCACTTACATTGTTGCGGCCCAATTCACTCATCATGGAACAAATATTGATTATTTTCCCCGACCTGCGTTCTATCATACCTTTAGCGACCAACTGCGACATAATGAAAGGTCCAACCAGGTCAACTTCAATTACCTCCCGAAAATCGGATACAGGCATGCTGATGGCCAGTTCCCTTTTTATAATCCCCGCATTGTTGACTAAAATATCTATTTTACCGTGAGCTTTTTCCATTGCAGCCACTTCTTTCGCGGCTTCTTTTTCATTGGTTACGTCAAAAATATATCCTGTTGCTTTATAGCCTTTTTGCTTATAATGCGCTATTGCACTTTCCATCTTGGAGGGAGTTGTACCTGTGATGATCAACTCGGCTCCGGCGGAACCTAAACCTTCGGCCATGGCCATTCCAAGCCCATGAGTTCCTCCGGTTATAACTGCTGTTTTATCTTTTAGATTAAATAAATTCATTTTGTGAGTTTATTTTAATTTATTAGGCTGAACAATATCCATATCGCCATAATCTAAATTTTCTCCGGCCATTCCCCATATAAAAGTATAGTTGGATGTTCCTGCCCCGGCGTGAATGGACCATTCCGGCGACAATACCGCCTGGTGGTTTTCCATGAAGATATGCCTGGTTTCATCGGGCTGTCCCATAAAATGGCTCACGGTTTGCCCTTCTTCCAAATCGAAATAAAAATAGGCTTCCATACGACGGGCATGTGTATGCGGAGGCATGGTGTTCCAAACATTTCCTTCCAACAATTGGGTCATCCCCATTTGCAATTGGCAGGTTTCTACAATGCTGTTTACTATGAGTTTATTCAGGATTCGCTTATTGGCATTTTTGGAATCCCCAAGTTCAACAACTTCGGCTTCATCCTTGCCTACCTTTTTTGTAGGGTACGCGTGATGTGCCGGCGCTGAATTGATATAAAAATAAGGTTGTTCGCTTCCTATTTTATCAAAAACAACTTCTTTATTGCCCTTCCCTACGTATAAGGCCTCTCCTTTAGAAAGTTCATAAACAGTTCCCTCAACGGTTACTTTTCCTTTCCCTCCTACATTTATAATCCCCAACTCCCGGCGATCCAGGAAGTTTTCTGATTTTAAATCGTCTATGGTTTCAAGTTTTAAAGCTTTTTCTACCGGTAAAACCCCACCTACAATAAAACGGTCGTACATGGAATAGGTTAACTGGATCTGATCCTTCTGAAACAGGTTTGGTATTAAAAAGTGCTCCCTGAGTTGTTGGGTCGTATATTTTTTAACGTCTTCCGGATGGTGGGCAAATCTAAAGTTTGAATGTGTCATTTTAAATGAATTTAAGCATTATGCAATCGATTAAAAGATTAAAGATGATTTTTTTGAAATGCAAATATTTCAGCAAATTATTGCATTGAAAAATATTTTAACATAATTCAAAGAATTGATTTCCTAATGCCCATTTCCAATCCTCTTAATTCCGCCAATCCCCTCAATCTGCCAATCGCGGAATAACCTGGGTTGGTTTTTTTATGTAAATCATCTAGCATTTGATGCCCATGATCCGGGCGCATTGGCATTCTTATATCTTTTCTACCGGCAACTTTTCTTTTTTCCTGTTCGGATATTAATGCTTTCATAACACCAAACATATCCACATCACCTTCAAGATGATTTGCCTCGTAAAAATTACCTAGAGCATCCCTTTGTGTACTTCTTAAATGAATAAAATGAATCCTTTCCCCTAAACGCTCTACCATTCCCGGCAAATCATTATCCGGACCAACTCCGAAGGAACCTGTACAAAATGTCAATCCATTATTAGGACTATCCACAGCCTTGTATAAATCAAAAATGTCTTGTTCTGTACTCACTACTCTTGGCAAACCCAAAATTGGAAAAGGAGGATCATCCGGATGTATACACATCAAAACTCCTGCTTTTTCAGCTGCTGGAATAATTTCTCCTAAAAAATAATAAAGATTTTGTTTCAATTCTTTTTCTCCAATAGAATTATAGGTTGCCAAAATAGCATTGAATTCTTCTAAAGTATATCCCTCTTCAGCCCCGGGTAATCCGGCAATAATATTATTAATAAGATTTTGTTTTTCGGCACTGCTCATATTTTCGACCATTGCCTTAGCCCTATCGATTTGTTGCTCCGTATAATTGTCTGCAGCACCTGGTCTTTTCAGTAAAAACACTTCAAAAACCGTAAACGCCGTCGCATCAAACCGAAGTGCCCTTGACCCATCCTTCATTTCATATCCCAAATTTGTACGGGTCCAATCCAAAACAGGCATAAAATTATAACAAACGGTATCAATACCAAAGGCTCCCAGGTTTAAAAGGCTTTGTTTATAATTGTCAATATAAATTTTAAAATTTCCGGACCGTGTCTTAATATCCTCATGAATAGGAACACTTTCCACTACCGACCATGAAAGTCCGGATTGTTCAATGATTTCTTTACGTTTTTTTATTTCTTCTATTGGCCAAAGCTCTCCATTTGGAATATGATGCAATGCAGTTACAATTCCTGTAGCTCCTGTTTGCTTAATATCTAAAAGGGAAACAGGGTCGCCAGGACCATACCATCTCCATGTTTTTTCAAGAATTAAGTCCATATTATAAGTATGTTTTATTTTTTTAAACTCCGCTAAAAGCATTAAATCCACCATCAATTGGTATAACGACTCCTGTAACAAAAGAAGAACCCTCTCCACATAACCACAAAGTAGTGCCAATTAAATCGTCAGGCTCTCCAAATCTACCCATCGGTGTTTGCTCGATGATAGTATTTCCTCTTGGTGTTAAATCCCCACTTTTAGTGGTTAGCAATGTTCTATTTTGATTAGTAAGAAAAAATCCCGGAGCCAATGCATTTACTCTTATCCCAACTTTTGAAAAATGAACAGCAAGCCATTGAGTGAAATTTGAAACTGCAGCTTTCGCTGCGCTATAAGCCGGAATTTTTGTTAAAGGCGTAAAGGAATTCATCGAAGAAATATTCAAAATACTACAGCCTTTTTTACCAATCATATCCTTTGCAAAAACTTGTGTTGGCAATATGGTGCCAATAAAATTTAGATCGAACACAAATTTAATTCCTTCAGGATCTAAATCGAAAAATGATTTAAAATCACTGGCTTCATTTGTAAGATCTTCCTCTAATAAATAAGGGTTTGTAGTAGTTCCCAATGGGTGATTCCCTCCAGCTCCATTGATTAATATATCACAACTCCCTAATAAATTATTCACTTCTTCTTTTGCCGCATCCAGGGATTCCCTTTTCAAAACATTAGCAGCTACACCAATTGCTTTTCCACCGACTGCCTTAATTTCATCCGCGACCTTATTTGCGGCTTCAATTCTTAAATCCAAAATAGCTATTTTATGACCTTCCTTTGCAAGGGCTTTTGCCAAGCTGCTGCATAAAACCCCGCCTGCTCCTGTTATTACTATTACTTTACTCATCTTTTAAAATATATCAATGTTATTGTATTTGCTGTTATTAATTATTTTTGATCAGTTACTTAATATTTCACTGAAAAATCTTTTAAGATTCATAATAATCTTTTGATTCTTTGTGAATAATTTTTCCATTGTACATAGCATCAAGACCCATTTGTACACAAAATGCTGTATTAGCTCCCGTGATAATATTAGATTCCGGTATAGAATTATTTATAATATTATCCCTAAAATCCAATAATGCCTGTTTACTTGGTTCGGCATGTTCAACTTTTATTGGAATTCCCTTTCCCTGTTCCCACTGTTTTGTTGCCCCGGAAACACCATCTACATTCCCAATTTCCTTTTTGTAATTTGCTTCAGGATAAAACCAGGCTTTTTCATAATCGAGAATAATTGTTCCCTTATCTCCCATTACCTTAATTTGGTAGTCATCCAAAGAATTACTTGTTAAGCAGGTGAAGGTTGCTTTAACTCCTTCAGGATAACTATAGATAAGATGAATATTATCAAAAGTTTCACGACCGTCTTTCCAATAATCGATTCCACCTACGCCCATTACCTTTTCGGGTGTTTCTTCTAATACCCAGTTCACAAAATCTATTTGATGAGAGCAAAGTTCGGCTACAAGGCCACCTGAGTATTCTTTGTACATCCTCCAGTTGATATCCCTTTCCAATTCGGGCCGAGGAACAGACCTTCTCCAGTTACCATTGCGGTTCCACTGACATTCAAAGGCGGTAATTTTCCCAATTTCCCCGTTTTTTATCAAGTCCACCACATGATTATACAAGCGTGAACTGTGATATTGATGCCCGGTTTGAAATATTTGAGAGGATTGAGATACTTTTTGAACCAATGAATCGATTCCAGAATATCCTTTGGCCATCGTTTTTTCAGAATAAACATGTTTACCTGCGTCAATGCTGTCTATTGCAATTTGGGAATGAGTGTTAAACGGAGTCGCAATTAAAACAGCATCAATATCTTTATTATCCAACAGTTTACGATAATCGGTATATGCTTTAGGAGCGTTCCCTGCTTGCGCCAAACCATTTTCCAATCTAAAAGGTAACACATCACAACAAGCTGTTACATTGATTCCATCTATCCTATTTAAAACCGGTATAAGTCCACCTCCTCTATCTCCTGTTCCAATCACTCCAATATTAATAGCATCACTAGATCCGTTAAACGACATAAAGTTTCCCAAAACAGATGTTGAAGTTGCCAATGCCATTGTTCCTAAGCCTCCTTTTATTACAAAATCCCTTCTTTTCATTTTTTTATAATTTAAGTTCCCATCCAGGTTCATAATGACGGCCCCAAAGTTTCATGGCATCACGATCAAACATACTCCCTGTTTTATCATCAATAGCGAATCCTTTTCCAATTCGGGAAGCAATATTTGAATAGTGTACCATAGCCATGCTGATACTTGCATCCTCAATTGGTGCAGTCAGCTGCTCTTTCCCACGAATAGATTCAAAGAAGTTAATCATGTGCGAGGTTGACATATCACCTCCACCACCCAAGGCGGTTCCTCCTTCGTTAGATTCCGAATTACTGGATTTAATTATTTTTCCGCTTCTATCATACAGTATATATTTTCCCCGATCGACAAAAACAGAGCCTTCACTACCATAAATAATAGTGCCGCGACCACTACCTCCATAAGTATCATAACCATTCCGGCTTTTACCATCCCATTTTATGATTTTATCCCCAGCAAAGCGAAAAGTCGCCTCCATAGTGTCGTACATCTCCCATCCATCTTTGACAAAATGGCGTTTGCCAGATTCAACATCAACATGAAGAGGAAAATCGACGTTCAAAGCCCACCGCGCAACATCCAGTTCATGAGTTCCATTGTTCCCGGCCTCCGCAGTTCCGTATTCCCAACCGTACCAGTGCCAGTTATAATTCCAGGTTTCTTCGGTGTAGTCACGTCTTGGGGCAGGACCTTGCCACAAATCCCAATCCAATCCCTGTGGAACAGGAGCTTCTTTTTGAACAGGTACCTCACCCCTGGAGTTAGTGTAAAAAGCTACAGCTTTATAAGGTTTACCAATTATCCCGTTATGAATTTCTTCCACTATTTCCACAGTATGGCCCGAAGATCGTTGCTGGTTGCCCATTTGTACAACTTTATTGTATTTTTTAGCAGCATGTACCAGCAATTCGTTTTCATTCATGTTGTGACTGCAGGGTTTTTCAACATATACATTTTTTCCTGCGTCCAAGGCCATAATGGATCCCGGTGTATGCCAATGGTCTGGCGTAGCATTTATTAAGGCGTCTACTTTTGGATCCTCAATCACCTTTCGAATATCATTTTCTAATTCCGGTTTATAATCGATATGCTCTGAAAAATTCTGCAATGCCCGTGTGCGCTGACTTTCCATTACATCACACAAATACAATAAATTAACATTGGCCTCTTTTTTGGCGATGGGCTCATAATAGGCACCCAATCTGCGTCCAAGGCCTGCAATGGCAACATTTATCCTGTCGTTGGCACCGATTATCCTACGATAACTGCTTGCTGGCATTCCAATTAGGGAACTGCTCATCGCAAGAGCAGCACTTCCTAAAATTGTTTTCGAGATAAAGTTTCTTCTTGTGGTCATTTTAAATGGGGTTTAAAGCGATTTTATTTTTACGTTCCTAAATGATACACGATTCCCATGATCTTGTAAAAGGATGTGCCCTTTTTCTGCTTCTCCAAAGTTAGGCCAGTCGGTATATTTACTTTCGGAAACCAATTTGCTATATTCAGGACTTTTTCGTTCATATTCTAAAACCTTTATACCATTTAGCCAATGTTCTACATGGTTATTTTTTGATATGATATTGGCACTATTCCATTCCCCAATTGGATTCACTAGCTTGTTGCGATCTGCTTTTATTAAATCATATAATGATGCAATTGTCCTGCTTCCTTCATGATTCCCCAGTTTGGCATCAGGATGATTTTCATCGTCTAAAATCTGGTATTCCAGCCCAATGGAAGAACCAGGTCCTTTGTTGAGATCTGTATCTACATAATATTTAATACCACTATTGGCACCTTCAGTAATTTTAAAGTCTACCTTCAGCTCAAAATCACCATATAATTCTTTTGTAACAATATCCCCTCCAGCATTGGATTCAGCCCCACCTGAAGCTAAAACAGTAAGCTCACCATTCTCAATAACCCATCCATTTTTGGGAAATTCATTTAAACGGGCACCCCTCCAGCCACGGATGGTTTCTCCATCCCAAAGCAATTTCCAGCCATTTTTTTCCTCATCGATAGTCAATCTGTTTTTAGTGATAACAGGTTTTATTGGTGAAGTCATTGTATATTTATCCAGATCCTTGGTAAGGATTTTTATGTTTTTCCACATTATCCTGGTTCCTTCCTGACCGTGATTTCCAATGCTGTGAACCTGTAGGCCTAAAAAGCCACTATGTGTCATGTCATCTATCAGGTGAGCAGCGGGTACTCCATTGATCCAGGTTTTAATGGTATCGCCTATGGCCTCGATTCGGTAATTGTTCCATTCGTTTTGCTTAAAAGCTTCCTGAGCCTTCTTGTTATCGGTCAGTGGAAATAACCATCCTCTCCTTTGTTCATCATAAATTCCGGCGCTCCAAGCCCTTTCGGCGGGATCTATTTCAATTTGATAACCATGAACCACTCCATCCCTATAATTCGGAAAACTATTGCTCCTAATCTGGATGCCGGAATTCATTGATGGATCTACTTTATAATCCAACTCCAGAATAAAGTCCCCGTACATTTTATCCGATGTCAAAAAGGAATTTGGAGTATTGCCCACAGTGGTTCCCACTATGGCTCCGTCTTTTACTTCATACAGGGCATTGCCTCCTTTAATGGAAGACCAGCCGTTTAAGGTTTCGCCATCGAATAGGTTTACCCAAGGGGTTTTGTCTTTTTGAGATTCTGTGCAGCCAAGTAAAATGACAATAGTTAGAACAATTAATGATATTTTTAGAATAAAAAGATTTTTTGATCTCATGAGTTTTATTTTATAAGAAAGAGGTTATTTTAATATCCCAGATTCTGTTTCAGAATGGGATTTACATCAATGGAGCTCAGCTCCTTCTAAATCATTATTTGAGAAAATTCGGATATTTTGACTACCAAACAAAAATTTTCAGAGAATCTGCAAAATTAATCTTTATTTCTCAAAAAAAAAGCCCAATTAGTTGGATTATTATCCTTTAGATTTTTTTACAAACTCCCTTTTATGTCAAGAACACCGAGTTTTTCATTCAAATCCTTAACAAAATCAGACTGTTTTTTAATTCCTCTTTTCTCCTTCTCCCAGGCTCCTAAGAAATAATATGTGATTTCATTTGTGTTTGGTTTAAAAATTATAAGATGATCATGAGGACCATCTTTTATTTCCTGAACCTCATTAATTTTATAAAATATGGCCATTCCCAGCTTGTCCTTTTCATTCACAAGTGTTTGTAAACCATAGGTGGCAATATAACCCCATTTCCCATCATCACTTTTCCTATGAATTAATTCGACATCATCAAATTTTACTATTCCAGTACATAAGCCTTCCACTTCTTTTGAAGGGGAAAGCTTTACTTCGGTAAACCTATCTTCAGGAAAAATTGTGAAAGTGGAATAAATATCTATGGTTTCTTCACCTGTAGTCCAACCGGAATATTTAATTCCAACTTTAGAATAAGATTCTGTATTATCAATTCTGATAAAAGTTTTCTCAACCTTTCTAAAATGTGCCACCGAATCATTCATGAAACGGCCAAAACCCCCAATTCCAAGTGATTCTCCAGCTTTTAAAATGTCCATTCCCCAAGGAGCTTCCTCATGATAAGATCCTGAATTTTCATTCCCCACCTGAGCTAGAACCAATGTATCTGTTTTTTTACCGAAAATATCAATTGCATTCCTCCAGTCGAGATATAACCTATAACCAACTCTGGAATTTTCCCAGCCAGGACCTTCATATCTTATAAAATCTGAATGGTCCGTATGATTTTTCGGAACCTCAAGTTCTGCGACATTTTTGAAAAATCCTCCTATATATTTTCTTCCTTCCCAATTTCCTTCCCTTTTAATAGAGATTTCAGCATTTGTCTTTTCCTTAACAATTTCTAAGGCATCCTCATTTACTTCGGTCTTTTGCTGATCTCGGCTATCTTTGCAAGAGACCATAAAAACCGGAATTGTAATTAAACCTATTAATACTCCTTTTTTAAATTTCATTTTACCAATTTTAATTTTATTTATTAAAAAAAAATAAGACTCACCTTAAAAGGAAATTTTATTTCCATTCTTTAACTGATTTTGTCTTGACAAAGCTTCGAGAAAATAATAATCGGCATAATTTAAAGGAACATTAACCTCGCTGTTTGCAGGCTTATTCCCTGTGCTGTTTTGTAAAATGAAACCTCTATTTTGTCCATTCTGGGAAACATATTTTTCTGAAAGGCTCTTAAGGATTTTATCTGCCGCTTCCCGATATTTTTCCACATTGTTACTAAAAGTACTTAATTCATAAAGACTGCTTGCTATTATAATAGCCGCAGAAACATCACGGGGTTCGTTTTCTAAATTGGGTGCATCAAAATCCCAGTATGGAACCATGTCCTTTGGTAATTTGGGATGATTAAGAATAAAATCTGCAATTTTTTCAGCTTGTTCCAGGTAAGCTTCCTTCTTTGTTTCCCGATAACTCATCGTATAGCCATATAAACCCCAGGCTTGACCTCTGGCCCAAGCTGATTCATCACTATACCCCTGATGAGTGCCTCTCGTTTCCACCTCCCCAGTGTCAGGGTTATACCCTATAACATGATAGGAACTGTTATCTTTCCGAAAGTGGTTTTTTAGGGTTGTATTTGCATGATTTACCGCAACATTATAGAACGTAGAATCCCCACTAAACCGGGTTGCCGCAAAAAGCAACTCTAAATTCATCATATTATCAATAATAACAGGGAACTCCCATTTTTCAGTATTATGATCCCAGGATCTTATGGCCTTTACCTTTGGATTATACCGTGTAATAAGGGTTTTCGCTGCTTGAACAATAACTTCCTTATAATCTTCATTCTGGGTTAACCTATATCCATTTCCATAACTGCAGTAAATTTTAAAACCAATATCGTGGGTCACGGCATTAAATTTTTCCTGCTCAAGTACATCTGTAAAGTTTTCAGCCTCGCTAAGCCACTTTGCATCTCCGGTATATTCATACAACAACCATAATACCCCAGGAAAGAATCCACTCGTCCAATCTTTCGCAGGTACAAGAATAAGGTCTCCGGTTTCTGAAATGGTTCTTGGGAACAACCCTTTTTCACTTGGATCCTTCTGAACCTTTTCTATTTCTTCCAACATAAAAATAGTTTGAGTTTCTACGAAGTCAAAAGCAGCTTCAGAATTTATCTCCTGAGAAGTAGATACACAGGAAAAACCTGTAATAAACAAGACAAGTATCCAGAGTTTTTTTATTTTCATAATTATTTTATTAGTGAATTAAAATGTATTAATCATTTATTTCATCTGTTCACAATCCATAAAACCAAGCCAGGTTTCCATTTTAATAAAACCAAATAACGGGGTTCCGGACAGGCAAATTCCGAATCACCTCTTCCACCGCTGGATGGTGCTCCAAGGATTTCCATGCCTCCATCCATTCCACCTTTTTAAATTCTTCTGCCCCAAATAGCAGAAAGGGATGAGCAATTGGCCAATTCTCCCAATACATCACATCTTTCTGATATGGCCATTTTTCTTTTTCAATTACATAAGGAAAAAGGAATTCAATCCCTCTTTTGATCGACTTACCACCAGTTGTTTTGTAATTCCAAAGGTCATTTGTTTTATCCGATAACATATGAACTACCATGGTCAATGCATCAAGATTGAAAAGAGAATATCCATAAGGCTTTGTTCTCTCCAGTTCCAGAGGAAAACTTCCGTCTTCAGCCATTTGGTTTGGCAAAAGCACCTCTTTATATCTCTTTCGACAAAATTCCAAAAGTTCCTTGTTATTGGTTAACAAGGAAAAGCTTGCTACCTGCATTACCCAGCAGATACTATGGTTATTTTTCCAATTCATTTCTTCAACCCCATAGGGAGATGTAGTTAGCCAGTTTAAATATTGGGAAAACCATTCTTTAACACCAATTACTAATTCAGAGTTTACTCCCAAACCCTCTTCCATAACTCGTAACCCTTGAGCAACCTCCATCAGATGAATTGTATCAATAATACCTATGCCCCTACCTGTGACCCTTCCCTTGATTGCTTGAGCGAAATTTAGTGAAGGGTTCATTTTTGTTTCAGGATCTATAAACCACGCATTTAAATGTAATAAAGCTTGGTTTAAATACTTTTCCTCACCTGTTATTTTATATGCCGAAGCAAGGGAACCAATAATCCGACTAAAACGAATCATCGCCTCTCTGTGTGCAGTAAAATTTTCAGGATTTGTTTCTCCATCACGACGAATATAAGGTCCTTGGGGATTATCCGGATCCGGCCACCAGTAATCCCCCTCAGAATAAAAATCGTTTTTACCACCTGCGCTTCTGGAAGACCTGTAAGTTGTTACAGTTTCAGGTTTCTGTTTAAGTGCCCATGCAGCTTCTTTCAGAATCTGTCCCGAAAGCACCTCAATAGACTCTTCCTTAAAGGATTTTATCTTATCGTTTTGCCCTGCCATTCTAATGTTAAACATTAAAAAAAACAGTGGCAGGCAATATAAAAAAAGTTTAATTTTCATAAATATTCAATATTATTTGATGTTTGTTATATCAGGCTGATTCATCTTTTGTTTTTATTAAACTCCCTTTTTTAATCATTCCTCAAATCTCACAAAGACAGTAGGCAAACCTTCGGACCGTACCGCAACGACACTTTCACCTCCTTTTTTCTCTATTTTAATCTGCGCGCGTCCATTATATACTTGCAAATAACTAGACCCAGTAGATGTACCTTGATTATCTATTAATTTTCCATCCCCTGCTAGTGAAAATCTAACCCAATTTGTGGCATCCAGACATTGTACCCCGTTGACATCAAAAACTTTTACTTCCAAAGTAACAGTATCGTTTTCTTCCTTTAGTTTCTCAATAACCATTTTTGCAGGCTCTCCCCATTTATCGGTTCGATAATCGAAGGTTATCTCATCTTTCACATCAACACCTCCTTTGACTGCAACTACCTTCACCTGATTAGCTCCCACCTTGGGAAGTATCATCCAGCGTAATCCAGCCGCAGGAAAATCCTGGCTATTTCTCATTCTCACACCCTGACTTATACCATCTAGGAAAAGCTCAGCTTCTTCGGCATTAGAATACACTTTTATCATTTTCTTTTCACCTTCATCTCCCCATCGAACTGGCCAGGTATGCCCGTAAATATGAGCCATTGGTGTTTCTGTCCAATAAGACTGAAAAACATAATAAGCTTCCTTTTTTTGAAAATCCCTTTCAATAACTCCTTTTTGATTTACATATGGCACCGGATTCTCTGGTCTTAATGGAGTTGAAAAATCCTTGAATGCCCAAAATGCGGTACCAGTAAGCCACGGCATATTTTCCTGCTCTTTTAAATGCCAGTCTATTAAATTACAAATGTAACTTTCACTCCAGTCTCCATCCTTTGAAACCCTTGCAGCTCCACTATATAAAGAAGCATCACCTGCTCTTTCATCAGCACCCATCCCGATAGGGATTTGACTTAGCACCTTATCTGGTGTTTCCGAATGTCTCCTTGCATGACTGGATCCACCCCATTCCACATGTAGAAAATTATCGACCTTTTTTGCTTCCTCTAGTGAAACATCTCTATATTCGGTATAAAGTCCCCGATACCAACCGGCCCAAATAGAAGGGGAGTAAACATCCACAATATCTTTACAAAAATCACACCTTCTAATTGCTGTTTTTCGTAAAGGATCTATTTCATGAGATAGATTATTGAGTTCTTTCATGAATTCCCTTATTTTTTCCTTGTCGAATTCTTGAAAATCACCCGGCCAATCATTTTCATTTCCTAATCCCCATATAATGATAGAAGGATGGTTATAATGTTGATCGATTAAATTAGTTAACATTCTTCGAGCCTGATTTTTATAGATTTCACCCCCTAAACCTCCACGGCACCAGGGAATCTCTTCCCATACTAAAATTCCCAAATTATCGCATAAATCTAGAATTATCCTCGATTGTTGATAATGAGCCAACCTTATGAAGTTTACCCCCATTTTTTTCATCATTCCCATTTCTTCGATCATTAATTCTTCAGTCATGGCATTGGCTACTCCCGCGTGGTCCTCATGGCGATGGGTCCCTCTTAACAATAGCCTCTCACCATTTAAATAGAAAGGTCCATTTTTCTTAAATTCAAAATTCCTAAAACCAATCTTTTCTGTAGATTTGTGCTCCCCATCTTCTGTTTGGACAATAACTTCCAAGGAATATAATTGTGGATCAGAAGTTGACCATAATTCCGGCTTATCAATTTCTGTACTCCAAATAGTCTTATTTTCTGAAAAATTGTTATAATTTTCATTGTATTCAGAAATGATTTTTCCCTGAGGATTCCTTAAACTAAATGATAAATTCGCTTTTGTTGCATTTGTTGGGTTATATAGTCGAGCCCGAATACTAAGTTTGCCTTTTTTGCCTTTCTTATCAACCTCTGCAGTAGCAAAAACTTTATCAATTGAAAGTTTAGGAACATAGTCCAAATTTAGATAACGGTAAATTCCACCATAAAGGTTGAAATCTGAAAGATCAGAGGGGATCATCTCAAGATCCCGGGAATTATCACACCGTATGGAAATAGGAATCCCTCCTTTGAACTGCTTCACGAATGCCTCGGTTTTCTTAAATTCCTCGATAGCCTCTGTAATATCCACAGACCACTCATCGTAACCCCCTACATGTGATCCTACTTTAGTGGTATAAACATAAACTTCTGTTTTTTGACCTGCCCCTTCAAAATGTAGTATTGTTCTTCCTTCCTCATATGGATTACTTACTTGCAAACTTGTTCTGTACCATCCCGGCCCTTGATAATAATTAACGTCAGGGTCTACCGCATCAAAAGCATTGAAACTATGTGGCAACTCAACTTCCGACCATAACGGCACACTCTCTGGCCTTCCCTTGGAAAACGGTCTTACAGCTTCCCAAACTCCTCCAAGATCACCTTTTACGAACTCCCAATCATTAATTAATCGAATTGAATTTTCCGTTTGGGAATTGGCAGAGCACGCAATAAGGCAGAACCCAAAAATTAATGTCTTTAGAATATATTGCATTTTAATAGATTTCGTTTATATAATTTGTTTCCTTATTATTAAAAATATGGTGACTATGACATCTAACCATAGGAAAACCATTCACCAAATAATCTAGACTTCTTTCCTAAAACGATTCGTTATTTAATCCTTTACAGGAATCTATGACCCTTGACCAAACTATGTATAATTTTTTATAATTACAGTATGGAAAGGAGTATTCAAAGTGGTATTTGCATAATTAACCGAAATTTTTTGAAATGTAATGCTCTAATAATATTTTAGGCCTCAATTAAAAATTCAAGGTTCATAAAAATATTTATAAATACTATGAATCTCTGTTTATACGCATTACTTATGTTCTGCCGTTTCAGCAAAATATCGTTTAGATTTCTTTATTTTTTCAGTAATAAAAGCATTAACCAAACTTTAGAGCATAAAAAACCAAGCTCATTCATATCCTTATTAAATTTTTTCTTTTCAATAAAAGGATATCCACTCAACGTCTTTATTATTTTACACCTGGATTCCAGGTCAGCTCGTGCAATTATCAAAGATTAAAACCCTTAATTCTATCCTTTGATAATACTTTTGGAAGATATTTGAGGATATGGTTACACTTCATAAAAATGAAGTGTAACCATATCTAACTCAAAAACTTGTAATAATTTATTTTAGTATCCAGGATTATTTGGTTGAAGATTTGGATTCCTTGCCAATTCATCTGCTGGTAAAGGAAACAAATAGTCTCTGGAAGTATCAAAATTAGGATGAGGTTCTAATGCATCTGGCGCAAAAACTTCATCACCGACCTGTAATCTTTTAATATCATACCATCTCTTAAATTCAAAAGCCAACTCTACTCTTCTTTCTTCAATTACCAAATCTTTTAAATCGCTTTGAGATAACCCAGGAACAACATTTTCAGGAAATTTAGAGATGAATCCCGCCCTATTCCTTGCTCTTTCGCGAATTCTATTTACATAACCTGTAGCTTCAACAATATCTGTAGAAGTTTCTGCCGCAATAAGTAACACTTCTGCATAACGCATGGTGATATAATTATGACTAGATGCTCTTCCATTACTTCCGGAAATACCAGGAAAACGGTAATATTTTGCAATATGGGGCCGATTAACACCCGACCCTGAAAAATCTTCGAAATCGGTATATGGATGGACTTCTCCATTGAAGACACCAATAGTATCAAAGCTTACTGCTTTTCGATAATCTCGACCATCCCAACCATCAAAAACCTTTAAACTAGGAACTGCTATAGTCCAGCCTCCACCAGAAGATCTACCGGTTTCATCTGACCTAATTCCAGTGACAGGTGCTAAGTAATCCATTCCTAAAAGACCATCATTCTGTTGCCCGATAAAATCAATAGTGAATAGGGGTTCTATCAATATCCCCCCTTTATTAGCATCGAACAAATCTTGAAAATCAGATTCCAATCCTAAATTAAACATTCCTTCATTTTCAATTACATATTTTGCTTGAGCATACGAATTTTGGTAATCATTCAAAGTTAAGTAAACTGATGCCAGATATGCCGCAGCAGTTGCTTTTGAAGGTTTGGACCGTGAAGATGTCACATTGGGCAAGTTTTCTTTGGCGAATTCCAAATCTGAAATGATGTTTAGATATACTTCCTCTTCAGGTGTTTTCGAAATTTTATCGACCGTGGAAACGTCTGAAACTGCGATATCAATGTAAGGAATATCTCCAAATAATCTAACTAAATGATAATATGCAAATGCCCTGAAAAAGTAAGCTTCAGCTACAACAGCATTTATTTCATCTTGGTTTGCATCTATCAAGTCTGCTCCTGCAATGGCTTGATTTGCAGCACCAATAATAGCATAAGATTGCGGCCAAAATTCTGCCACCATTCCATTATCATCCGTCATTTCAAAATTATTAACATCTTGCCTCCTCTGTGCTGTACTAAGATCTCCAATATCGCACATATCCCCACGAACCAATAAACTTAAAGTTAGTTTTCTTCCCCAATATTTTTCCGAAGCCATATATGCATAACTTCCGTTAACTGCGGCTTGAAGATCATCTACAGTTTTGAAAAACGTTGTAGGCTCTAAAAGCCCAACTGGTTTTTCTTCCAGATCTGAACAACTTATTGTTAGAACAATGAGTGCAAAGTATAGTTGAATTTTTTGTTTCATTTTCTTAAAATTTTAAATTAATACCGGTTGTTATAGATTTAACATTTGGATAACTTCCATAGTCCAACCCCAAATTTGTATTACTCCTCTCATTATTATTATTTCTATAATTCACTTCAGGATCTACCCCTGGATAATCCGTAAAAGTCAATAAGTTTTGACCACTTATATAAACCCTGATTTTTTGGAAACCTAAATTATCCAATAATTGCTTTGGAAAGGAATATCCGAGCGATAGATTTTTTAATCGTATATAACTCCCATCATACACGAACCTGGAAGTAATTCTTTTTTGACGAACTGCAGCAGATGGTATATTTGTATCAGTATTGGTTGGCGTCCATGAGTTAAGCACCTCTGTAGTAGCATTTGAACTCCCAGAAGCCAATTCCAACAATGTATAGTTCAAAATATCACCACCTTTGGAGGCTTGAAAAAATACGTTCAAATCAAAATTCTTATAGGTAATCCTGTTGTTCAAACTTGCAATAAAATCAGGATTTGGATCTCCAATAATGGTTTTATCATCAGAATTTATCAAACCATCTGGTTCGCCCGTGAGATTTCCATTTGCATCTCGACCGCTTATGTCTTTAAACAGTTCTCCACCAGGTTCATTTTCAAAACCACTTGGTATATCTTGCCCTTCTTGAATAACCCCATCATAAATATATCCGTAGAAGGATCCTACTGGTTCGCCTTCTCTTAATATTTGATCTTGACTTTGCACAAAATGACCCGGACTTGAGTCAATGAAAACATCTGCTCCATCAGGAAGTTTTTTTACGATATTTTTATTTTGTGAAAAATTAAAATCTGTGTTCCAAGTAAAATTTTCATTACTAATATTCCTAGTAGATAAAGTAACCTCAAAACCTTTATTTTCTAATTCTCCGATATTTTGAAGTTGATAGGGATTTTCCAATCCCACGTATTCAGGTAAAGGTCTTAAAAAGAGTAAATCTTTAGTTTGAATATCGTAATAGTCCATTGTCAAACTGATAGCATTGTGGAGTAAACCTATATCTACCCCAATATCTGTTTGATAAGATGATTCCCATTTTAAATTATCGTTAGCTAAGACAGTTACCGCAACACCATTAACTATGTTATCTCCAACGACCGTATAAATCTCTGAAAATCTTGCCAGCGTTCCATATGCAGGAATTGAGGGATTTCCTGTTACTCCATAGCTTCCTCTCCATTTCCAATTGGAAATAGTTGAGTTATTTTGTAAAAAACCTTCATTGGACATGTTCCAACCAATAGCTCCTGAAGGAAAAAAAGCGTATTTATTATTCTTACTAAAATTGGATGCCCCATCCCGTCTTGCCGTAAAAGTAAATAAATACCGATTATCATATGTATAATTTGCCCTACCAAACAATGATACTAATTCTGTTTCATTAAAAGATGATTCGGGTTTCAAATAAACTGAACCCCCTCCCAGATTGCTAAAAGAAACTGTGTTCGTAACAAAACCACGAGCTCCCGCAAATACACTTTCGTACTTATTTTTCTGATAAGAATAACCTCCCAACACCGTAATATCATGGTTGCCAAATTCTTTTGTATAAGTCAAATAATTTTCGGATAAAATATTGCTTGATTTTGAACTTTGTACGGAAGCTTCTCCTCCTACACCAGCGCCACTTATCAAGGTCGTAGGTGTAAACTGACCCTGCATCCTATTACTACTGCTAAAACCAAAAGTCGTTTTGAATGATAAACCTTTTAGAATTTTATAATCGGCAAAGAAATTAGCTCTATATAAATCAGTTTTGGTTTCATTTACCTTTTCTAACGCAACTGCTACGGGATTATCAATTTCATCTCCAATATTATTTGTAGTATACCTCCCATTTTCGTCATAAACCTCTAAATCGGGGCTAAACCTATAAGCTGAAGAAACTACCCCTGCACTTCCAGCCCCCCCTGAACCTTCCTGGGTAAGAATTCCATTATTTGAATTTCTTTTGCCAAAAATATTTAAACCAACTTTTAATTTATCGGTAATATCTACGTCCACATTGCTAAGGAATGAAAATCTTTCATAGTCAGAATTGAGAATAACCCCTTCCTGGTCAAAATAAGTTCCGGATAAATAGAATCGTGCTTTATCATTTCCGCCAGAAATTGAAAGTTGATTATCCGAAACATACCCACCTCTGTAAATCTCATCTTGCCAATTTGTATTAGCTGGACCCTGTAAATAATTTCCTGACAGTTCCTGCCGATAAATAGCATATTGGTTAGCATTTAATAAATCTAGTTGATTATTGACGTTTTGGAGGGTATAAGAACTATTTACTTCAATTGTTGTTTTTCCTGCTTTCCCTTTTTTAGTTGTAACAAGAATTACCCCATTAGAGCCTCGTGATCCATAAATAGCGGTAGCGGATGCATCTTTTAAAATTTCCATTGAAGCAATATCACTTGGCGGTGGCATATTACCCCCCACAAATCCATCTACAACAATAAGCGCATCACTACTAGCATTGATTGAAGTACCCCCACGAATCCTAATTTTTATTGGTGATCCTGGTTCTCCTCCATTATTGGATTGTACAGCAACACCTGCCGCCCTTCCTTGAAGTGCCTGTTCAGCACTTAAAACGGGGTAGGCCGATAGTTCTTCAGATTTTACTGAAGATACAGAACCTGTAATATCACTTTTCTTAATGGTTCCGTACCCTACAACAACAACTTCATCCAGAGCTCCAGCATCTTCTTGCAAAATTACATTCAAGGTTTCCGAACCATCAACCGATACTTCAGTCGAAATAAAACCTAAATAGGAAACTATTACCACGGCATCTAATCCTGAGACTTTTAATGAAAAAATTCCATCAAAATCCGAAATCGTTCCGTTGGCAGTTCCTTTTTCTAATATATTAGCTCCTGGTAAAGGCTGTCCACTCCCATTTACAACATTTCCAGAAATATTAACATCTTGTGAAAACACAAAACCAAATAGTAAACACATTAATGGCACAAGTAAGCATTTAATTTTTCTTTGATTCATATTAAATTATTTTTAGATTAAATCTAACTGTGTGCGTACACTATTTTTAAAACTACAGTTCAATGAAATATTTTTTATTCGACTTTTATACTATTTAAGACTTTCGTGTCCGCACACAAAACTAAAGATTTATTTAAGAACAACAACTTTAAATTCAATTTTATTGAGAAAAATAAATTTTTTCGTGTCCGTACACTAATTCATTTAAAAAAAATTATATTTACAGAATAATAAAAAGCCTATAAATTGAAAACAATTAAGGATATCGCAAAAGAAGCTAACGTATCTACAGGAACAGTAGATCGGGTGCTTCATAATCGCGGTGGGGTTTCTAAAAAAACTGAAGGAGAAATAAAATTACTCCTAAAAAGGAATAATTTTAAAATTAATATAATTGCGAGATCACTCGCATTGAAAAAAAATCTTAAAATTGCCACTTTTCTTCCTAATTTTAATGAAGAAACTATTTTTTGGAAGGCTCCTTTAAGAGGAATAAGCACAGCCCAGGAAGAAATCGAAATATTTGGGGTTAAAGTCCAAAATTTCGCATTCGATCAATTTAAAGTTTCTAGTTACTTGAGCCAATTCAAAAAATTGTTGGATTCCAAGCCCGATGGAGTAATAATTGTACCTACATTCCGAAAAGAAACTCAGCAAATTCTATTAAAGTTAGAAGAAAAGAATATTCCCTATATATTTCTCAATATTGATATTGAAGGATATAAGAACATTTCCTTTATTGGTCAGGAGTCTTATAAAAGTGGTTTTCTGGCGGGTAAATTAATGCATTTATGTCTACACGATGAGGGTTCTGTAATGATAGTTCAAACCAGATCAAGCATTGATGACAATCATGCTATTTCCAAGAGGATAAGTGGGTTTACCGATTATTTCTCCGATAATAATATTAAAATAAAGATCATTAAGGTAAATACTTACAATTTAAATAATTCAAATGCTTTAAAAGAAAAGCTTGGTCCAATTTTAAAAAAAGATTCTACTATAAGAGGAGTTTTTGTGCCCAACAGTAAAATATCCATTTTTGCAGATTGCCTAGAAGATTTAAAAACCCAAAAATTATCTTTAATTGGTTTTGATGGTACCGAACAGAACATAAGGTGCCTAAAAGAGGATAAAGTTTCCTTTTTAATTTCCCAAAAACCATTTAAGCAAGGATACAATTCAATTAAACTGATGACCAATTATTTGTTAGAAAAAAAACAACCGCCCGCTAAAATATATTCTCCTTTGGAAATCCTAACCAAGGAAAACATAAATTTTAGTTAGAAAAGACATTGCTTGATTGCAATGCCTTTTCTGAATTACATTAGTTTCCTAATTCCAGGTTGCTTTTACCAAAGATTCCGGAAGCTAATTTTCCTCCTGTTGATATTTTTTAATAACCAGGTACTTGAGTTCAGTATCTCCAACATTGCTGATTCCTTTTCCATATTTGATGGACAATAATTTGGGAATCCAAGCAGGTTACCACTTGGCAGGGTAATTACTATTGGCTATTATGCGTTGATAAAAAAGGATGATTACAATGTTAAAGTAGGTTTTACCGCTTCTGAAGCAAAATGGCATAAAATTAAAAAAATCCCAAATCTAATTTATGATAATAATAAGATTCTGGAATATAGCCTTGAGCACCTTCGCAAAAAAATCAGACATGCCCCCATCGGGTTTAATCTCCTTCCCGAAAAGTTTACGCTGATTCAACTTATGCAACTCTATGAGGAAATATTGAATGTCGGAATGGACAAACCTAATTTCAGAAGGATGATATTGAAGATTAAATTACTCAAAGATTTAGGTGAAAAACAAACAGATGTTTCAGATAGAGCTGCAAGGCTGTATAAGTTTGATCCTGAAATTTATAAGAAATTGACAGATAAGGGATTTAACTTTGAGTTCTAAAAATTAAGCATTCAAAAATATAACAATAAAGTATCTACAATACTTCCGTAAAAACGATGCGAAATAAGGAGATTATGTGAGAGGCTCGCTTCCTGCAGTTACCCTTGGTATATAATCCCGTTGGAAGAATAGGATAAATGTATGACTTGGAAAAAGCCAATCTTATACAGAATTTAATCCTTTAGCTAATATAACCCCTTTTTTAGAATATTATAGGTACAATAAACGATTAAAAAAACAGTCCCAAAATAAAAAATATGATTTAAATATTTCAATTACTGTGAAAATGGGCTCACAAATTTTAATCAAAATCTCAGATAAATTTATATCTTGAACTACCCCCCACCCCTCAGCACATTCCCCTTTATCCCGATACTCCCCCAATGAGACGCTCCGTAACGCGGGGAAAGCGCTTCGTCGAAAAGGTCTTGGACACAGGAAAAAAAGTTGCCCACCTTCGTTGCGCTAATCCGCACAAAAACCGGAACCGCTCCACTCCGGAAGCACTTTTTTGCCTGAGTCCGCCGGATCTGACCTCTTTTCTCGCTTTATACATGCCGGAACCAGTTATAACTTCACCCTGCTAATTTGATTCACCTTCCGGGCCATTTTGCCATAACCCATTTTTTGAAAAAGCAAAGTTCCGGAATTTAGAAATTAGCCGGCCTTATAGACGATCCTTCCCAAAAGTCGGGATTTTCGGACGGCCTATCCTAATTCTAAATTCCTGTATAAAAGCATATCAAAAAATGGTAACAGCAGCCGGCTCTATGGGAAGTAAATCAAAACCGACAAGGCTTCGTTCAGTTCAACCTGTTTTTTCCTTTTTTCAACCCGAAAATCAAAAATGGAAAACGCTCCGGATATAAAAAGTAAATCATTTGAAAATCATTTCAATTAATAATCTTTAGGTAACCAAAGCTTAAACTTAACTTTCAGTAGCTGTGACAATATATAATTCTTATTAATCCTTGTATTAGCAGTTTAATGAACTGCAGGTTTGGTTTCTCTCCATCCGAAAGTTGAAAAATAAAAGTGTCTTAGAATTCCTTGATTTTATTTTGAGAAAGAAAAATAAGAGTATTAGAGAATACTGTGGCTATTTAAAAGTGGCAGTTAGGAGTGGATCTAGTGATTGAACTTTTTTTCAGGTCTCAACAAATACCCGGCGGTGAGCAATAAAGCTCCCATCATCACGCCCAATGCTGGCTTACTGGTGATGTATTGTTTGAACTTTGAAGGGTTCTGGATCTTCTCGACATACTTTATGAAACCAAGTTCACAGGCTTTATTGAAATTTACGTCAGGCAGGTATTTTTCCTCCCCTTTTTTGATGATCCTGTAATCGAGCAATTCCTTATAAGCATCCTCAAATTCTATTGGATATTCAATGATATCTTCGATCTCACCTTCATATTTTATGATGAGAAGAATCACATCGGCGGTTTTGTAGATATCCTTTTTTTCTTCTTCCATTTGTTTTCTATATCGAAAAACAAATTTAGTGTAATAATGTAAAGTAGAATGAACCCTTAAGGAAAAATTATACGCTTTATTCCTGAGGAGCTTACCACAAAAAGACTTTAAACAAGAACTTTGAGTTGGCTTATGATGAAGACTATACGAAGAAAACCTTTCTTACTTCCTGAAATTGGATCGAAAATTTTATGGGACCTAATGATAAACCTGGAATTTAAGCGAAACTGCTATAAAAAGTAAATTTCAAAAAACCTTCCGAAAAGTGCTAAAAAACAGATTGATGTTATCTTGTGTAATTTGCCATTTTCATCAAACTGAATCGGCTTTAAAGACACCAATTCATACCTATAAACTTCAAATCTTATTACACCTAAATATGAATTATACGCCTTCCCAGGAAGAAATAATATGTATCTTAAATAACTGTATTTCAAGACATTTCGACAATTTCTGTGATTCAAATTTTCAAATTTCATCTCGTAAATAATTGTTGACATTTATGAATTTTGACGAAAATATTTGTCCCAAGACTCTTTGATGGTCCAGGCAAAATTGTGTGAGATATTTGTCCTTAGGAAACAAAAGTGGAAAAGCAAGAGGATAACACGCTGCGCGATGTTAAGGTATTCCCCCTTTTTCCAACAACCTATAAATCAATTAATTAAAATAAAAGTTTGTTGCCCGGGAGCTAAGTTTCTTTAAAAGAGTGGCTCCTCCC